>Ga0302319_10003887_pt1 | contig 30927 bp, 31 predicted proteins | sample Bog_T0_2_FD_203319 | JGI IMG/M metagenome (GOLD analysis project Ga0302319, IMG submission 203319) | Peat permafrost microbial communities from Stordalen Mire near Abisko, Sweden - Bog_T0_2 | ecosystem: Environmental > Terrestrial > Soil > Wetlands > Peat | place: Sweden: Abisko, Stordalen Mire... | reverse complement strand
TCGGCCACCGATCCGCCGCTCAAGGTCCTGCGCCACCTGTCGTTCGACGTCACGGTCGACGTCGAGTCGAAGACGGAGACCAAGGTGGCCGGATTCGACGGCGCGACCTCGGGCACGGCGTCGGATGACACGGGCAGTACGGCGACGCACGGAACGATCCTAGTCGACGTCGTCGGCGCGACCGCCGATGGCGGCCTCGTCGTCGACGTCTCCGAGGACGCGGCGAACCGGCGTGCGCTGCCCGTGCGCGTCGGCATTACGGATAAGGCGCTGTTCTACGATCCGAGCCGGACCGTCACGGAGGAGGAGCGCCGCTTGCTGCACTTCCTCGCGCGCGACTTCGTGAAGCCGGGAGAACTCGCGCCGGGGAGCACCTGGGTTGACGACATGAGCGCCGCCAACGTGTCCGACCGGGCGACGTACAAGGTGACGACGGTCGATGCGGATGCGAAAACGATCGGGCTCGATGTCGTCGAGGATACGACGGCCACGGGTCCGAGCGGGTACGTGACCCGCTCCCTCGGCACGTTGACGTACGACACGGGCGTCCTCGTCCCGCAGAGCGTGACGATGTCGTCGCGTACGAACATCCAGCAGGGCTTGGGGCGTTTGACGACGGTCGATACCAAGCTCACGTTCGCGCTGCGGGACGATAGCTTCCGGAAGAAGTAGATGCGGCTCGTCTCGTTCTGCGCCGCTGCGGCGTTCGTCGCCGCGACGGCGCCGGCGAGCGCGCAGATCGCGCTCGGGCCGGGAGCGCTCGTAATTCGCGTGAGCGACGCGGCGGGACGGCCGCTCGCGGGCGCCGTGGTGGAAGCGAACGGTCCGGCCTCCCGTGAGGCAGAGAGCAACGCCGCAGGCGTCGTCACCATGGCGGCGCTGCCGACGGGAACGTACGACGTGTCGGTGTCGCTCGCCGGATACGCGTCGTGGAGCACGCAAGTGGCAGTGCGCCCGGTGACGATGGCGCCGAGCGTGCTGACGACGCAACTCGCATCGTCGTCGCTCGCGAACTTGGGAAACGCGGCGAGCGTGCTCGCGCTGCCGGAACTCGGCGCGGGTCTCGATCCGTTCGCGGCGCACGCGCTTACCGCTAACGCCGCAACGAACGTGGTCGCCGGCGCGGGTGGGGCCGCAATCTCGCTCGACGGCACGTTGCCGGGTGAATCGCGCGTGGAGCTCGACGGCATTCCGCTCGCAGGTGGCGCGTCGTCGCCTGCGACCGTGCGCTTCCGCGACCTGCTCGGCCTGAGCGGAATCGACGTGGATGCGGGTCCCGACATCGTCAGTCCCTCGGTGCGCGATGCGATCGGCGGCATCGTGAACCTGCGGACGCCCGGTCTCGGCGGCTCGCGGAAGGCGGGCCTCGACGCCGGTTACGATTCGGCGTTCGGATCGTTCCAGCACCTGCGCGGCGCATACGATTTCGGCAGCCTATCCGTCGCGTTCGATTCCGTTTCGGGCGGAACGACGGATCGTTCGCAATCGCTGCACGGCAGCTACGCCTTCGCGCCGGGTTCGAGCGCCGAGTTCGCCGCGTACGATCTGCAGGCCGCGGGTGCCGTCGGCTTGGCGAGCGTGAGTGCGGTCGCGCCCGCGTACTCCGCGGGCCTGCACGTGCGCCTTGGCGGCGGCGCGTTGGAAGCGCGGCTCTTCGGCAGTTCGCTTCTAGAATCGGTGGCTGGGGCATCGCCGTTCGCGCGCGACGAAACCGCGCGGGCGAAGGGCTTGCAGCTGAATTACCAGCTTCCGCTCGGAGCCGACGGCCTGCAATTCTCGTTCGACCGGCGCAGCGAGAACACGTTCATCGCCGCGACCTCGCCCGTCGATCAAACCTTCAGCACGTTCGTCGCGCGCGGTCAGTTCGCGCTCGCGCGACCCGTGCGGCTCGAGCTCGCGGACGCGTACAGCGGCGGAACGTTGCTGCCCGCGCGCAACGATCCGCAAATCGCGCTCCTGATCCGCCCGACCGCGAAGCTCAGCGTGCGCGTTGCCGCGGGCAGCGATTTCGCGACGGCCCCCGATGCGTTGCTCGCGGAGCGCTCGGGCACGGCACCGCAACTCGCGCCGGAAACGGCCTTCGGCTATCGGGCCGGCGTGGACGACCGGCCCGATGCGCATTCGCGGGTGTGGTTCGACGCGTACGACGAGCGGCGGTACGACCTCTTCGCGCCGTTACCCGACGCGACGAATCGCGGCGCGGGCGCCGGTTACGAGCGCACGCCGGCGCGCGGATTCGGCGCGGTGGCCTACCTCGCGCTCGAGCGCAGCGATGCGTTCGGAACGCCGCAACTGCCGTTCCGCTACCAGAGCGATGCGACGCCGCTCGTGCCGGGCGCGCAACTCGCGGGCGACCCGTTTGCGAAAGCACGGCTCGCGCTCACCTACCGGAGTTCGCCGACGTGCGAGGACAGCGCGGGCGTGACGATCCTCGGCGCGAATAACGCGCTCGCGTCGCGTTCGGTCGCCCTCGGCAGCGTCGCGCTCTGCGCGCAATTCTTCGGCGCATTCGACGTGCACGTCGGTGAAGAGAATCTCTTCGGAGCCGTCGTTCGCGACACGCTGCTCGCGCCGCTCTACCAGCCGCACGAGTTCACGTTCTCGCTTGGAACGCGTTAGCGCGCGTTAGCGCGGAAGCGTGATCTGCTTTCCGTCGTAGACGATGCGGCCGGACTTCGCGAGGTTCGAGAGTTCGAGCGACACCGTCTCGCGCGTGCTGCCGATCAGCGACGCGATGTCGGCGTGGGTGAGGCGCACGTCGAGTAGCGTGCCGGCAGGCCCGTCGACGCCGTGCTCGGTCGCGAGTCGGCCGAAGAGGTGCATGATGCGGTCGGGGACCTTCGCATACGCGAGGTCTTCCATCGTGGCCGAGGCATCGAGCAGTTTGTCGCTCAAGATGTTCGCAACGTTGAGCGCGAGGATCGGGTCGCGCGAGAGCAGCGCGAAGAGTTCGTCGGCCTTGGCCGTGCAGAGCAGACTCTCTTCGATGCACACGGCGTGCGTGGTGCGGGGCGCGTCGTCGAAGAGCGTCTCCTCGCCGAAGAGGTCGCCCGCGCCGAGCACCGCGACCGTCACTTCCTTGCCGTCGGCCGTGAGTCGCGTGATGCGCACCTTCCCACGCTTGATCAGGTAGACGAGCCGGGTGGGATCGCCCTGGTCGAACACGAGCGCGCGCTTCGGGAAGAGGCACGTCTTGAAGAGGTGCTCGCTCGCGTCGATCGTTCCGTCGCCGGCCCGGTCGAAGAGGCGGTTCTGGCGCAAGTACCAGACTTTGTTCTCCATCGGTGCGTCCTCCGCAGCGTCCGTGTCACCGATTGCTCGGCGTCGCGATCCTTCGCTGCGCGCCCCGAGAAGTCCGTAGGCCCACAGGACCTCGGCCGCTACCTCGTCGTTCACGCCTCGCAGCGTAGCGCCTCGCGGGTGGGGGCGCCGTAAGGGCCCTTACCGGGGCGACGCCCATTCCATCGGTGCTAGTCGACGCGATCCGATTGCATGCAGCGCTCGAGGCGCTCGAAGAGTTCGGCTTCGGCATACTGACGGCGCTGCTCGCGCAAGCGCCGCACGGAGCGGCGGTAGCCCGACACGACGCCCCACAACCGGCCCGCGGTTGCGAGTGCGAAGATGGCGATGATGATGACGAGGTCGGCCTGCATCGGAGAACGAGGCGTTCGCGCTCCGCGGGACCGATACCGTTCGCTTCTTTGGACTCTTTCGACGTTTCGCAAAGGCTCGTTCTTGGCTCGTTCCGGAAAGGGACCCTGCACGCGGCCCGCGCACTTCCGGGCATGCTTCGATGTCGATTCGCGTCCGGACTCATCGCCCTGCTGTTGCTCGCTAACACGGCGCACGAGTTGATCGCACCGCGTGCGGCGGCAGCTGCGGCCGCGCCCGCGCCGAAACCGATCCTCGTCGGCGCGTGGGTGAAGCCCCGCCAGCCCGGCCCGGCGACGGTCGCCGATCTCGAGAAGGCGATCGGGCGGCATCTCGACTACGCGCTCCACTATCAACCCTTGACCGGCGCGTTCCCCGACGCAGCGGAACTCGACGATAAGGCCAACCATCGCGTGCCGATGGTTTCGCTCGGATGCGGCATGGTGCCCGACGTCGCGTCCGGCGCGTACGACGCGGACATCGCGAAACTGGCCGCCTCGATGGCCGCGTACGGCAAGCCGATCGAACTGCGCTACTGCTGGGAGATGAACGGCGGATACCGCCACATCGATGCCGGCGACTTCGTTCCGGCCTGGCGCCACCTCCACGACCTCTTCGCGCACGCGGGCGTGAAGAACGTTCGCTGGTTCTTCTGCCCCGGCGCCGAGTTCGGACGGACCGGCCGCTCCGGGCTCGCGTACTATCCGGGCGACGCCTACGTGAACGACATCGGCGTGGACATGTACGATCGTAGAGGCGAAGGCTTCCAGCAGATGTTTGACACGGTGTACCACGCGTTCGACGGGATCGCGAAGCCGTTCATCATCGGCGAGACGGGCGCGCTCGGCACGCAGGATCAGCCGACGTTCCTCACGCCGAACACGGTGTCGCTCTTGCGCAGCGCGTATCCGAAGGTCGTGGCGGTCGTGTACTTCGATGCGGCGGGACCACATGGCGATTGGTCGTTCACGCCCGAGGGACTCGCCGCGTTCGCCGCGTTCGCGAAGGCGGCGCATTAGCGGCGCGCTTGCGGCGCGCGTCGCTTAGGGAACGTACCGGAACACGACGCCTTGGCCGTTGCCGCTCGCGCCCGCGGAGTTGCCGCCGTATTCGGTCGTGCCGTAGAGCGCCTTTCCGTCCCAGAAGAGCGGGCTGAAGAACGGCTGCGCCCCGTCGCCCGCGCCGTGGAAGAGGTGCAGCAGCGCGAACTGCGTGCCGGTCGTCGAAATTTGGAAGATGCTGCCGCAGGTCGTGCAGCCGCCTCCGCCGCCGTAGGTCGTCGTGCCGTAGAGCATCGTGCCGTTGCGGACCAGGCTCGCGTACGGGCTGCCCGCATGGTCGCCGGTGAACGCGTACAGGATCTTTTCGACGTAGCCGCTCGGTGTGGGCTTCAGCTTGAAGACGGTCCCGTAGCCGGGGGTTCCGCCTTCCTGCGTCGTGCCGTACAGGTTGCCGGCCTCGTCGAGGACGACGCCGCCTTTGGGAAACGCGCCGTCGCTGCCGTTTGCGAAATTCCAGATCACCGTCTCGGACCCGCCGGCTCCTGAGGGTACGAATTTGAAGACGGTCCCGTAGCCGTAGGTTCCGCCCTGCGTCGTCGTGCCGTAGAGCGCGCCGCTCGCATCGGCGACCAGATGCGCGGAGGGATAGCTGCCGTCGTTCGTTCCGCCCGCGAAGTCGTAGAGATCGGTCTCGGCGAGTCCCGACGACGACAGCGCGAAGATGCTGCCGAAGTTGTTCGGAGCCGCGCCGCCCTGTGCGTAGGTGGTGCCGTAGAGCACGCTGCGGCCGTCGAGTTGCAGCAGCGGCGCTTCGGGGCCGTTGCCGCCTTGGCTCGCGACCGACGAGAACGTATTGCTTCCGGTCACCACGTAGCCTGATGCTGAAGGACTGAACTTGTACGCGGTGCCGTTGGTTTGCGACGGGCCGCCGGCCGACGTCGTGACGAACAGGTTGTCGCAAGCATCGAGTGCGGGGCGTCCTTCGGGCCACGCACCGTTCGCGCCGTCGAACGTGTAGACGATCTTTTCCGCGTACGATGCGCCGGAGGGCTTCAACACGTACACGGTCCCATAGCCCGGCAGCGCGTTCGATTGACAGGTGGCGCCGCCGGCGTACGTCGTTCCGAAGATGTCGCCCGCCGCATCGACGTACACGCCGCCCACCGGATTCGCGCCGTCGCCGCCAGGGCCGGACCCGCCGGGACATCCGCTAAACGTGTGCAGGACGCTGAAGCCCCGCGTCAACGCGGGCGACGCGCCGGGCTGCGTCCCCGTGTTCACGGCGAGCGCGTTCGAGCGCGGAGCGAGCGCGGCGTTCGCGAGCGGCACCGACGATACCGGCGCCACGGCACCGGACGAACACGCGGCGAGCGTCAGACCGAGGCTGCCGAGTGCGACGAGCGCGCGCGCACAGCCGCGCACGTCAAACCAAGGACCGGACATCGATGGCTCCCAGAAACGATATTCGCGATTACCACCCTCGGTTGAGCGGTTTAGGAGCGAGCTCCTGTCGCCTCCGCGGCCGTGCGGCGTTCTTAGCGCACGTTGCTCACGGGGACCGTGAGCCAGAGCATGCCTTTCCACGTGGGGCCACCCGATGCGCCGTAGAGCGCCGAGTTTCCGCCCAAGTTCGTTTCGAGATAGCCGTGCAGATACTGGAAGTAGGGCAGGTTGAACGCGGCGTTGATCGAGTTGCCGTTGGTCGTGCCGCCGGTGAACGAGGCATCGTTGAAATCGTGGCGGAAACTCAGTAAGAGATTGCCGCGGAACGTGGGCTCGAAAATCTCGGCGCTGAAGCCCCGCGTTTTCGCGGCGGCATACTGATCGCCGTTCGGATCCAAGCCGGGGTTGCTATCGGACTCGCCCTGGTAGACCGCGAAAAGGCCGGGCCGGCCGTACTTCGACGGGTCCAGTTGCACGTAGCCGGCCACCGAGGTGTACTTATCGGTGCCCGTGCTGACCGGTATCGATCCGTTCGAACCGAACAGGCCGACTTCGAGCGGTGATTTCGATTGCGCGAGCGCGGCCTTCCACTGGAAGGTCTTGTCGCCCGGGTTGAAATCCGCGATGCCGTTGAGATCGTCGCCGCTCAAGAGGTAACCGGCCTCGAGATAGATCGACTGGTGCACGTATGCGACCTTCGTGCCCCAGCGGTTGTCGTTGGTCGCGCCCCAATCGTGTTCGCCGACGACCGTGCTCGAAGCGACCGGTCCGTCGAGATCGGAGGTTTGACTGTACGGCGACGGCGCGATGTTCTCGATCTTCCCGACGAAGAGATGCGCGTCGGGCGTGAAGACGTGATTGTAGGCGACCCAGAGCGTATCGAGGCCGCCGGACTGACTCCCTTGTACGATCCACTGTTGCGCGTGGTAGGTGATATCCGGTGCGAGATAGCCGATCGCATGAATTCCGAGGTTACCGAAGTCGAAGCGCGGCGTGCCCGTGCCCGCGCCGGCGCTCGAATCGTAGTTCATCGCTTCTTCGATCCAGATCGGAACGGTCTTGGCCAGCAAATGGCGGTCGAGGACGGAGTATCCGCTCCGTTGTACGAGGCGCCCGAACGAGTTAAGCAGCGGTACCATCGTGTGGCACGCGCTGCACTTGAGGCCGGTCGCCTGCGCGAACTCGGGCATCGCTTGCGTCGCGCGGGGGGCGGCGAACATCCCGGGTACGAGTAACCCGAAGGCTGCAACCACGAGCAGACGGCGGAGCGGTCTCGGACTGGTAGCCATGAAAACCTCGGTCGTCAGATCGAGAACTTTCAGGCACTGAAGCAAATGCGAGTGAACCGGGTGCGAAGGCCGTGCGCAGATCGCCTTCGCATTTCCCGAAGTCCGCGCGCCTACTTCACGGCGGCGACGTCCGCTTCCGTAACGGGGCCCGCCTTGTTACCCCAACTCGCGCGGACAAACGTGGCGACCGCCGCGATATCGCCTGCGGAAAGTTGGCCCTTCCACGCGGGCATCAAATTGCGCCCGTGCTCGATCGTGGCCAACATGGCGGACGCATCGGGTGCTGCGACGGTCTTGTTTCCCGCCAAGGCGGGGAACATGCCGCCGCCTCCGCCCGAACCGTTGGCCGAGTGGCAGCCGGCGCACTTGTTGGCGAAGATCGACGCGCCGATCGCCGCTGAGACGGTCGACCCGGCCGCGGCAACCTGTTGCTCGGTAACGCCCGAGGCCTTGTTGCCCCACGCCGCGCGAACGTACGTGGCCAGCGTCGCGATCTCGGCATTCGAGAGCGACCCCTTCCACGTGGGCATCTTCCCGCTGTACGCCTTCCCATTTACCGTGAGCGGCCCGGCGCGGCCGTTGACGATCGTCGCGATCATTCCCTTCGGATCGTCCGCGATCACGTCCGCGTTTGCGGCAAGCGGAGGATACGCGGCCGTTCCTTGGCCGCTCGCTTGGTGGCACGTCGCGCACTTGACCGCGAAGAGCGAAGGTCCGCTCAGCGCCATCGGCGCGGCGGCGGCGGCGACCTGATCCTCGGTGACGATCGCGGCCTTGTTCGTCCAGGCCGAACGGACGTAGGTGATCACGGCGGCGATCTCGGCGTTCGAGAGTTGTCCGCGCCACGCCGGCATCGCGCCACTATAGGTACGGCCGTTCACCGCGATCGGACCGCTGCGCCCGTTGAGCACGGTCCCGATCAACTCCGCCGTGTCGTCGGCGGTTACGAAACCGTTCCCAGCGAGCGGCGGAAACGGTCCGCCTCCGGCTCCGCTCGCTTGATGGCATGCAGAGCAACGCGCCCCGAAGATCGCTTTCCCGTCCACCGGGCTCGCCGTTGCGGCACCGTTTCCGGAATGAAAGATAAGGGAAGCGACTAGAACGATAGCAGCGGTCGCTGCGAGCATGAATGCGTTCTTCACGAAGAGGCCCTCCGCCAGCTTCCACTCAGCTGACTAGGTGCGCTTACCCCGATGCGGCCGACCTACAACTTCGCATGCGCGGCCTCGCGCGCAAGATCGGCGTACGTCGCACCCTAACCGGTGATCGCGAGCGGCCGCACGGACGCGTACCGCCGGATCGATCCTCTGCCGGCCGCCTTGCCCGCGTAGAGGGCGGCGTCCGCGTGTTCCAACAGCGTTTTCTGGTCCTCGCCGTCCTCGGGGAAAATCGCAATGCCGATCCCGACGCTGAACGTCAGGACCAGATCCTCGATGTTGCAGGTCGCTTCGAGCGCCGCGCGCATGCGCTCGGCGAGTTCTGCGGCGAGCGTTCCGATCGCGGGGCCGGGGCGCAGCACGACGAACTCGTCGCCTCCGATGCGAGCCACGGTATCGGTTCGCCGGCACGAACGTTCGAGCCGCGAGCCGACCGCGCGCAACACTTCATCGCCGACGTGATGCCCGTAGGTATCGTTCACGTCTTTGAACTTATCGATGTCGATGTAGTAGACCGCGATCTGCTCGCCCGCACGCTCGGCGTCCGCGATCGCGCGATCGAAACGCGCCGCGAGCAGTGAACGATTCGCGAGGCCGGTCAGGGTATCGAAACTGGCAAGGCCCCTGAGGCGCGCGTCTTCGATCGACCGCTTGATGGCGCCGCCCGCGAGTTGCCCGAGGCCTTCCAGTATCTCACGATCGCCGAACGTCAACGCGTCCTTCTCAGCGTAAGCGACGAAGCAGATCGTGCCGCTGTGACCGTTGACGAGGTCGAGGGGAAGCCCGAAGAAGGCGCGGCAGAACGGCGCCGCGGTGCCGTTGACGGCGGCCATGCGCCTCAGCTCGGCATCGCCGACCTCGAGCATCCGCGGCGTCGCCATCGTTTGGCGAACGAGCCGTTCGAGGAGCGGATCGCTCGCGTCCACCGGAGCGGGTATTCCGACCCCGCGCCCGATCGTGAGGGCGCCATCGTCGAACGATACTGCGAAGGCCGATTCGTAGCCGAACTCCGTGAGGCCGTAGGTCAGCACGTGTTTCACTTGTTCGTCGGCGCTCGCCGTGATGTCGGACGAAAGGCGATAGAGATCGCGTCCGCGGAGGTTCAGTAGCGCGACCTCTTCGCGTGCCGTCTTTTCGGCCGTCACGTCGGTTGCGATCACGAAGAGGCCGGTCGTTTCCCCGCCCACGACGATCGGCACGGCGAGGAGGGCCATCACGTGCCGGGCGCCATCCTTCGCGATCGCTTCGACTTCGAGTTTGGTCGGCTCGCGCGCGCGCAAGGCCGCTGTGACGACCGTCCCCAGATCGATTTTCTGCAGCGGCGTCAGTTCCATCGCAACCGATCCGACGCTTCTGCCCGCGAGTTCAGCGGAGGGGAATCCGAGCCATTGTTCCGCAGCCGGATTGATGCGGATGTAGCAACCGTTCGCATCGATCATCGAGATCGCGTTCGGATTCTGCGCGAAGAGCGATTCGAGCTGCGCGTGCACGACTTCGTGCGCCGCATCGGCTCGATCGCGGGCCGTGACGTCGCGCGCGAAGCCGATCACGCCGACGGTTTCCTCATCCACGATCGCCGGCATCAGCCGCACCTCGACGTTCCGTTCGCTCCCTTCTGTGTCCACGAAGATCGTTGCGAACTCCGGCTGTCGGCCTTCGAGGGCCGAGAGGAAGAAGGGCCGTACGATCGTGAGTTGACTCGGCGTTACGTGCTTCGAGAAGTGCGCGCCGCGCAACCGTCCGCCGATCAGCGTACAAGCCGCGTGATTACCCGCTACGATCGTCCCATCGGGAGCATAGAGTGCGATGGCATCGAAACTCAGAGCGAAGAACGAGGGCAACTCCCGCAGCCTTCGCACCAATTCGGCTAGTTTGACCGCGTTCGGCATTCGTCGCCACCGCCTTCCCGAGCGACCCCAGGCTGATCGCTTACCCCGATTCGCTGCGAAATCGCCGCTCCAGTCCGTTCAGTAGTTGAGCGTTGCGGTCGCGACTTCGGTATCGCCGCGTTTGATCACGACCGTACCGATCGGTTTCGCCGGGCGAACGAGCAGCGAGGCCGTCTCGCCGCTCGTTGCGAGTGCGCCGAGATCGACATCGGCCGTGGGCGTTCGCGCGAACGCGTGCAGCGTGCCGCTCTCGTGCGTGCGCGCGATCACGAAGATCCACGCGCCGTCCCGCGCGTAGAGCACTTTTGCGGAGACGCCGCTATCGCCGCGCGCGACGGCGCTCACATGGTTGAAGTGGCTGCTCACGATGGTCGCAAGCGCGCGGTCCTCGGCCGCTTCGCGGTTCGAGAGGAGCAGCGTTTGTGAACCGAGGCCCACGAACGCGAGCGCGACGGTCGCGGCGAGCGCGAAGGGGCCCGCGTTTCGTGGACGGCCGCCGCGCGCGGATGCGCGGAGGCGGCGGCCGATCGAGGCCGGCGGCTCGGCCGCGGGGACGGCCGCCGCGAGCGACGCCATCACGAGTTCCGCCGCCGCCACGCGCTCCCGGCACGCAGCGCAGAGCGCGACGTGACGCGCGGCTGCCGAACGCTCCGCATCTTCGAGCGCGCCGAGCGCGAAGAGTTCCGCTTCGTCTCCGAGGTGCTCGCCCGTCATCGGCCCGACTCCGGCGGCGCGAGTTCGACGGAGAGCTTGCGCATCGCCGACGCGATGCGGCTCTTGATCGTTCCGAGCGGTACGCCGAGCGCGGCCGCGATCTCCACGTGCGTCTTGTAGCCGTAGAACGCGGCTTCGAGCGCCGTCCGCTGGTCTTGCGAGAGCCGCCCGAGCGCGTCGCGCACGCGCGCCGCCTCGACCGGGTCCGCGACGGAGTCGGCGTCAACGGGAGCCTCCGCCAGGCGACGCGCTTTGCGTTCGCGTTCGTCGCGCCGCGAACGGCTCCGCAGCATCGCGATCGCTTCGTTGCGAACGGACGCCAGAAGGTAGGCTCTGAGCATCGGACGGTTCCCTTCGAATCGGTTGGGCGCACGCCAGACGCGCAGCAGCGCGTCGTGGACGCAGTCTTCGGCGAGCGCGCCGTCGCGGAGCGCGCTCCGCGCGACGGCGTACAACTCGCGGGACCAGAGCGCGTACGCACCTTCCAAGCCCGCCGGCTCGCGTGCCGCAAAAGCGTCGACGAGCGCGTCCATGTCGTGCCGCAGGTACGTCGTGGTCGCCTCCATGGCCTGGCTACGTCGCCGGCAGCGCCGGCGGATGACCGCGGGCGCGGTGTGCTGAATGAACGACGCATGACCAGTTCCGAATCAGACCCGTTGCGCGTCGCCGTCGTCGGCGCCGGCCCGGCCGGACTCTTTCTCGTCGACGCACTCCTGAAGGCGAAGGACCACCTGGTCAGCGTCGACGTGATCGAGCGCTTGCACACGCCGTACGGGCTCGTCCGCTACGGCGTGGCGCCCGATCACGCGAAGATCAAATCGGTGATCACGACGTTTCACAAGACGCTCGAGGACGAACGGGTGCGGTTCCTCGGCAACGTGAACTTCGGCACGGACCTGACGGTGGACGACGTGCTCGCGCACTACGACGCCGTGGTGTATTCGGTCGGCGCGCCGCACGACCGCCGGCTCGGGATCCCCGGCGAAGACCTGCCCGGGAGCCTTTCGGCCACGGAGTTCGTGGCGTGGTACAGCGGCCACCCCGATCACAGCGATATCGTGCATCTGCGCGCGGATGCGAAGGCGGTCGCCGTCGTCGGCGTCGGGAACGTGGCGGTCGACGTAGCGCGCATCCTCGCGAAGGACGCATCGGAATTGCGCGGCACGGACATCCCGCAACCCGTGCTCGATAAACTCGCCGCGAGCGAGGTGCGCGACATCTACATCTTCGGCCGCCGCGGCCCGGCCCAGGCGAAGTTCACGACGAAAGAGTTGCGCGAACTCGGCGAACTCGAAAACGCCGACGTGATCGTGGATCCGGACGAAATCGCGCTCGATGCAGCGAGCGCCGCCGAGGTGGCCGCTCAGCAGGCGTTACAGCGAAACGTCGACATCCTGCGCGACTTCGCTGCGCGCACGCCCTCCGGGAAGCCGCGCCGCCTGCACCTCCGTTTCCTCACATCTCCCGTGGAGATCGTCGGTACGGACGCGGTCGAGGAGCTCGTGATCGAGCGCAACCGCCTAGACGAACACGGGAACGCGAGCGGCACGGGCCGCTTCGAGCGCCTGCCGATGCAGATGGTGTTGCGAGCGGTCGGCTACCGGGGTCGCGCGCTCGAAGGCGTTCCCTTCGATGGCCGCACGCACGTGATTCCGAATGCGCTCGGCCGCGTGCTCGACGCTTCCGGGCAGCACCTACCCGGCCAGTACACGGCGGGCTGGATCAAACGTGGTCCGTCGGGCGTAATCGGCACGAACAAGGCGGATGCGAATGAAACGGCGCGCGCGTTGCTCGAGGACGCGCCGCAGCTACCGCGCGTCGCGGACCGCGACCCCGCGTCGGTCGATCGACTGCTCGAAGCGCGCGGCGTCAAGGTCGCGCGCTGGCAAGACTGGCTCGCGATCGACCAGTACGAACGGACGCTCGGCGAACGCGAAGGTCGCGAACGCGTCAAGGTCACGAACTTCACGGCGCTCCTCGACGAGATCGTGGGGAAAGTCTAGGACGCGAGGCGCTATTTCTTCGCGGCGGCCGCATCGGCGGCGAGCTTCGCCGTGTCGACCGACGCGAACGCCTTCTCGTCGTCGCCGACGTCGACGCCGTTGCCGGTGACCTGGACCACGAAGCGGCCCGCCACGATCCCGATCAGTTCCGCGTGCTTGCCCTCGTTCTGCCACTTCTCGTGAACCTTCACGTCGCCGACTTGCACGGTCTTCTCGTAGCCGTTGTCGTCTTCGCTCGAGATGTTCATCGCGACGTCCATGAGCGTGGTGAGGCCGGCCATGTTCGCGGCGTCGGTGATGTCGACCGAGATCGACCCGCCGCTACCGCCGCCGTACGTGGCGGATGCGGTCGTTCCGCTGATGCCGGAAAACGATCCGCTACTGCTCTCGGCATTCGTGCGCGCGAGCGAACCGACCGATGCCGGCAAGTCCGCCTTCAGTTGCTCGCGCGTGAGCGTAGCGACCGGCCCCTTTCCTCCGTTGACGAGGGACTTGAGAACGGCGGCGCCCTCGGCGGCCGCTTGGCCGGCGTCGGGCGACGCACCGGCTTGGGCGGCGGCCTGCTGCGCGCTGGATGCCGCGTTCTGCGCGACCTGCGCCACGCTCGAGGCGCCGTGCAACGCGGTGCCCACGGCCCGGAACGCAAACCATCCGATGGCGCCGCCGGCGATGATGAACACCACGAGGACCACGCCGCAGCCGATCAGCAGCGGTTTCACGAAGCCGTTCTTGGCCGGTGGCTGCGGCGGATAACTCTGCGGCGGTTGCATGCAATCGGCTCCTCGCGACGGGCAAACGGAATCGCCTGCGGACAAAACAGCGTCGCAGGACTCTCGTAGGGTGAACGTCCTTTTCCGCGCCGGACCCGGGCGAACCCGCACGGCCCGGCGCACGGCGATTGTCAACCCGTGTTTTCCGCGGTACCGGCCGGTGATTCGGGTGGGCTAGAATGGAGGGCGCCGTTGCTACGTGCGCGTCGATTGCTCGTCCATAAGATCGATGTGAGGACTCCGTGCCCGCTCGTGCCGCCTCGCCGCCGCCGCGCGCCGTTATCGCTGAGATCGTCGCAAGCGTGGGGGGCGATGTAACGCGGCTCATGGACGTGCTGGTCGCCGTCCAAGCGCAGCTGAGCTTCCTCTCCGATGAAACGCTGAACGCGGTCGCTGCGGAATTGAAGGTTCCGTATGTCGAGGTCGTCGACACGGCGTCGTTTTACGCGTTCTTTGCGCGGGAGCCGCAGGGCCGCGTGCAGATCCGCTTTTCGAAGACGCCGGTCTCGATGATGAAGGGCGCCGCCGAGGTCGTACGCGCCTTCGAGGACGCGCTCGACGTCCGCATCGGAGAGACCAGCGCCGACGGCATTCGTCTGTGTTGGACGAGCGATATCGGCATGGCGGATCAGGAACCGGCGTGTTTGATCGATGGAATGGTCTTTACAAACCTCGAGGTACGCGACGTCGCCCGCATTGTGAATGAACTGCGCGCGACGGACGTCCCCGCGACCGCATCGCTACCGAAGGCCGGATGTGCGTCGAACGTCCGGCTTCGGGGCGACGTGCTCTTCGCGCCGTACGATCGCGGCACGGGCCTACGCAACGCGCTCGGGATGACGCCGGAAGCGGTCATCGACGAGGTCACGCGTTCCGGTTTGCGCGGTCGCGGTGGGGCCGGCTTTCCCACCGGAATGAAGTGGGGCCTGACGCGGCGCGCACCGGGCGACGCGCACTACATCGTCTGTAATGCCGACGAAGGAGAGCCCGGCACGTTCAAGGACCGGGTCTTGCTCGTCGACGCGCCCGATCTCGTTTTCGACGGCATGACGATCGCGGGCTACGCCCTCGGCGCGCGGAGCGGTCTCATGTACTTGCGCGCGGAGTACGCGTTTCTCTTGGGCGACCTCGAGCGCAATCTCGCCGAACGGCGCCGGCTCGGCACGCTCGGAACGAACGTTTGCGGGCACGCCGGTTTCGATTTCGATATCCGCATCCAGCTCGGCGCGGGCGCGTACATCTGCGGTGAGGAGTCGGCTCTGCTCGAGTCGCTCGAAGGTAAGCGGGGAGCGCCGCGCGATCGCCCGCCGTACCCGACCGATCGCGGCTACCTCGGGAAACCGACGGCGATCAACAACGTCGAGACCCTCGCCTGCGTGCCCCGCATCCTCGAGCGCGGAGCCAAGTGGTTCGCCGGATTCGGAACCGCGGAATCCAAAGGCACGAAGCTCATGTGTCTCTCGGGAGATTGTTCGAAGCCCGGAGTTTACGAGGTTCCCTTCGGCACGACGCTCAACGAACTGCTCGATCTCGCCGGCGGAGAACAGGCGGAGGCCGTGCAGGTGTCCGGCGCCGCGGGTGAATGCGTCGCACCGAAAGATTTCGGCCGCGGACTTTGCTACGAAGATCTCTCCACGGCGGGCGCGACGATGGTCTTCGGTCCGCAGCGGAACGTGCTCGAAATCGTGCTGCAATTCGCGGAGTTCTTCGCCGACGAGTCGTGCGGCTGGTGCGTCCCGTGCCGCGTCGGTACCGTGCTGCTCAAAGACAGCATTCAATCCACCTTAGACGGGCACGCGACGCGGGACGATATCATCGCCCTCGAAAGTCTCGCCACGACCGTCGCGACGTTCAGCCGCTGCGGCCTCGGCCAGACGGCTCCCAACCCCATCCTGAGCACGCTGCGCAACTTTCCGCAGATCTACGAAAGCCGGCTCGTTGCAGCGAACGACGTGCGCATCGACGTCGGACGTGCCGTTGAAGACGCCGCGGCGATCCAACGCCGAGCCCTCGTGGAGCAGGTCGCGCCGTGAACGAGCGCACGCTGCGCTTCAGCATCGACGGCGTGCCGATCGAGGCGCGCCCGGAGCAATCGATCATCGCGGCGTGTGACGGCGCCGGCGTGTACATTCCGCGCTTGTGCTATCGCGAGGATCTCCCGCCGGGCGGACAATGCCGCTTGTGTACGGTGAACGTGAACGGACGCCCCTCGGCGGCCTGCGTCACGCCGGTCACGCGAGCCGCGGTGGTCGAAAACGCGACGCCCGCGTTGCAGGCGCACCGTAAGGCGCTCATCGAGATGCTGTTCGTCGAAGGCAATCATCCGTGCCCGTTCTGTGAGAAGAGCGGAGATTGCGATCTTCAGGCAACCGGCTATCGGTTCGGGCTCTCCGGAATGACGTTTCCGTATCGGTTTCCGAAGCACGAGATCGACGCATCGCATCCCGAGATCTTCCTGGATCGTAATACCTGTATTCTCTGTGGGCTCTGCGTTCGAGCATCGCACGCCGATGGGAAATCCGTCTTCGGATTCGAAGGCCGCGGCGCGCGGCAGCGCTTGGCCGTCAATTCCGCCGCCGGCCTCAGCGCGACCGACATCGAGGTCGCGGACAAAGCCGCCGCCGTGTGCCCCGTCGGCTGCATCGTCGTGAAGCGCACCGGTTACGAGAAACCCTACGGCGAGCGCCCGTTCGACGACCGGAGCATCGGCTCGGATATCGAGGCCAAACGCATTCCGGTTCGCGCTTCGAAAGAAGGCCATGCCTAAACCGACGCTCGCGACCTGCTCCCTTGCCGGCTGCTTCGGCTGCCACATGTCGTTGCTCGATATCGACGAGCGCATTCTCGAACTCGTGGAACTCTTCGACTTGGATCGCTCGCCCCTCGATGACAAGAAGGTCTTCGACTCGATCGTCGACGTGGGTTTCGTGGAGGGCGGCTGCGCGAACGAGCACAACGTGCAGACGCTGGGCGAGTTTCGCGCCCATTGCAAGGTCTTGATCGCCGTCGGCGCGTGTGCCATCAACGGGGGCGTCCCGGCGTTACGGAACGCGTTTAGCTTGCGCGAATGCCTCGAAGCAACGTACGTCGGCGATACGCCCGATGCCGACCATCGCATTCCGTTCGATGCGGACCTGCCGCTGCTGCTCGATCGGGTCTACCCGGCCCACGAAATCGTGAAGATCGACTATTTCTTGCCCGGCTGCCCGCCCTCGGCCGACACGATCTGGGAGGGCCTCAAGGAGCTGTTGGCCGGCCGCACGCCGGGCCTTCCCTATCAACTGCTCAAGTATGATTGAGGCCCGCAAGATCGTCGTCGATCCGGTCTCCCGGGTCGAGGGCCACGGGAAGGTGACGATTCGTCTCAATGCCGACGGCAGCGTCGGGGAGACGCGCTTCTTGGTCGTGGAGTTTCGCGGTTTCGAGCGCTTCATTCGCGGACGGCCGTATTGGGAAGTCGCGATGATCGTGCAGCGGCTGTGCGGCATCTGCCCGGTCAGTCACCATCTGTGCGCCGCCAAAGCGATGGACAAGATCGCGGGCGTCGACCGGTTGACGGTGGCGGCCGACAAGGTGCGCCGTATCATGCACTACGGTCAGGTGCTGCAGTCCAACGCGGTCCACTTCTTTCACCTCGCATCGCCCGATCTGCTGTTCGGTTTCGAGGGTCCGGTCGAAAAGCGCAATTTCGTCGGCACGATCGAGAACTATCCCGAGGTTGCCAAGTGGGCGATTTTCGTCCGCAAGTTCGGTCAGAGCGTCATCAAGGCGGTCGGCGGCAAGAAGATCCATCCGAGCCTCGCGGTCCCGGGCGGCGTGAACAAGAACCTGTCGATCGCGGAGCGCGACGCGTTGCGTATCGATGCCGATCGCGTCGTGGCGTGGTGCGGCGACGCGCTCGAACTCTGCAAGCGCCTCATTCGTGAAGATGCCGCGCGGCTCGAAGCGTTCGGAACCTTCGAATCGAGCTACGTGAGCCTCGTTCGGGCCGACGGGGCGATGGACTTATACGACGGCGGCCTGCGAGCGATCGGGTCCGACGGTGCGACGATCTTCGACGGCGTCACGCCGGAGACGTACGACGATGTCATCGGCGACGAAGTGCGCCCGTGGAGCTTCATGAAGTTCCCGTACATTCGCAGCCTCGGCAAGGAGCAGGGCTGGTTTCGCGTCGGACCGCTCGCCCAGGTCAACTGCTGCGACTTCATCGATACGCCGCTCGCAGAGGAAGCCCGCCTCGATTTCAAGCGACCCGGTGGCGGCAAACCCATCCACGCGACGCTGTACCAGCATTGGGCGCGCGTCATCTGCATGCTCCACGCGGCGGAGAAGGTCAAGGAACTGCTCTACGACGACGACCTGCAAGGCGAGGATCTCGTGATCTCGGGCGAGCGACGGCCCGAAGGCGCGGCGTGGATCGAGGCGCCGCGCGGGGTGTTGTACCATCGGTATCGGGTCGACGGAGACGATCTCGTGACCAATGCGAAGCTCGCCGTCGCCACGACGAACAATAATGAGGCGATCAACCGCTCCGTGAACAAGGTCGCGATCGACTACCTGACGGGCCACGAAATTACCGACGTCCTGCTCAACAACATCGAAGTTGCGGTGCGCGCCTACGATCCATGCCTCTCGTGCGCGACGCACGCGCTCGGCGACATGCCGCTCCTCGTGACGCTCGAAGCTCCGGACGGCGCGATCGTCGCGACGCGCGCCCGTGGCTGACGCGCGGATCCTCGTGCTCGGGTACGGCAATCCGGGGCGTCGCGATGACGGCCTCGGCCCGGCGGCGGCCGAGGCCATCGAAGCGATGTCGCTTGGCGGCGTCCGGACGAGCGCGAACTACCAACTGATGATCGAAGACGCCTACGATGCCGCGCAAAGCGACCTCGTCATCTTCATCGATGCGGCAAAGTCCGGCGCCGGACCCTATTCCGTATCGCCCGTGCGGCCGGCGACGAACGTGTCCGCGTTCGCAAGCCACGTCGTCGCTCCGGAATTGGTTCTCGGCCTGAGCGGCCGCGTCTACGGACACGTACCCCGCGCGTCGCTGATCGGCATCCGTGGCTACGCGTTCGGCTTCGACGAAGGCCTCTCGGCGCGCGCGCAGGCGAACCTTTCGCGTGCGCTGGCACATATCCGACACGTCGTGATCGGTCCCCGCGAGACGATCGAGCAGGCAGCAGGTGGTGCGCTACGTTAGTCGATCGCAAGCTCGTCCTGCTGATCTCTCACGACGCGCACGCTCGAGCGGTCCTGCGTCGCGCTCTCGAAGCGCAGGGCTTTCTGGTCGGTGAGGCGGCCAACGGAAAAGAGGGCGAGCGAACGATCCGGCGCGTGAAGCCGGACGCTACCATCGCCGACCTGCAGATGGAGATCGTCGAAGGCGGCGAGCGCGTGATCGAGCGGCTCCACGATGCGTCGATCGATACCCTGTTCTACTTGGTCACGACGGGAGACGCGGCCACGCTCGCCTACAGCCTGCACGAGCTCGGCGTCACGGGCATGTTTCTCAAACCGGTCGACCCGGCAATCGTCGGCCAAACCCTCAGCACGGCGCTGAAGTCGGTCTAACGTAGCTCGAGGCCCACGAGATCGAAGGCCCGGCCCTCGACCTGCTCGATGCATAAATCTGCCGCAGATGCGATCGTGCCGAGGCGTGCGACATCCCAGGCGAATGCGAGCGCCTCGCACGCGATCGCGCTTTGCCTACCGACTCGTACGCTTACCGACGTGACGCGCGTCGCACCTTCGCGCCGCACGACGGTATCGACCTCATCGAGCAATGCGAGCGTGAGCGACAATTCGTGCATCCGCGCCGGCCCTCGTTTCTAGTATTTCAGCTTGTTGAAGTCGACGTTGAGCTTCAGGGTCGCGTAGAAATTGACGAAGTGGATGGTGTTCGGCGCGGGAAATGGCGCTCCCGTATTGATCTGCGTCAGGTTCAGAGCGGCAAGCTCGAACGTGGCGTTCTTCGCCACGCCGAAATCCGCCGTCTCGATGAAGATGTTATACCGGAACGGGAACGGCTCGTTTTCAAAGAAATCGTAGGCGCCGTTATAGAACGTGCCGGTCATGTAGAGGTGCCGGCTGACCGGCAGAACGGCAACGAAGACCTGAGCGAGCCCGTACTCGCGTTTGTTGACGTCGAGTCCGGGGGTCTGCGACGCGAGCGTGTTCGCGCTCGGATCGTGCGCCGCCGTAATGGCCTTCTCGGTATAGTCGAAATGCAAGCCATGGAGAGCTGCGATGCCGGGCGACGCGTACGAAAGCGCGACGTATCCCGTATGGTCTTCGAGCGCCAGGCAACATTCGAAGTAGTTATGCTCGAGGCCGCCCTCAAACGTCAGGCCCCCTCCGACTCCGACGTCGATCTTCTCGGTATCGTCATGACGTTTGAGGCTACCGGTCTGGACGTAGGCGCCCGCAAGGGACGTTGTGCGGCCGAAGGTCGTGTTCAAATCGCCGCCGGCGTCTCGCACGAACGAAGCGGAGATGCGCTGCGTGATCGGGATGGTGAACGAGCCGGCAAAGTTGAGCGTGCCCCCGACGACGCCGTTGAGGCCCGTGCCCACCGCGTTCGTGGTGCTGCCGGGATCGGCAAAATCCGATTGCACGTCGAGTTCGACGATCGGCAAATGACCGTGCATGAAGCCGCCCGCACCGCTCGGTACCGGTAGCCCGCGCGCGGGAATGGGCATTGGAATGAGTTCGGCCATTGCCGTCGGCGTCGCAAGCGGCACCGGCGTGGCCGCAGCGTCGGCCGACGCACGACCCTGCGTGAGGAGAATCAGCGCCGAAACGATGGGTGCGAGCAAGCGAAAGCGCATTCGCTGAGTGTAGCGCAGCTTTCGAGCACATCCAATCGGTGCTTTTCACGATATGCCAGCGAAGAGCGTTCGGTGTGTCGTCGCTCACTTCGCGTTCGCGCCGAACGGCCGCGGTGTGGCGCACCTCGATCGGGGTAAAGCTCGTTTGTGGCGTTCTCTTGAGAGCGCAAGACAAGACTGAAAGCAGATGTACACGTGGCCTACGCAACCGTAAACCCGGCGGACGGCAAGACCGTCAAGACCTTCCCCGAGCTTAGCGACGCTCAACTCGAGCAGAAGCTGGCAACCGCGCAAGCCGCCTATGAAACGTGGCGGCACACGTCGTACGCGCAGCGTGCGGCCATCATCGGGAAAGCTGCCGCGTTACTGCACGAACAAGCCGACGCCTACGCGCGGCTGATCACGATCGACATGGGCAAGCGCATCGGCGAAGCGCGCGGCGAGACCGAGTTTAGCTCGCAGATCCTGGCATACTACGCCAAGAATGCCGAGCGCTTCCTCAAGCCCGTAAAGCTGAACCCCGCGATCGGCCAAGCGCATATGGAGAGCAGCCCGATCGGGATCGTGTTCGCGATCGAGCCGTGGAATTTCCCGTACTATCAGCTCGCTCGCGTGGCGGGTCCGCACATCATGGCCGGCAACGTGCTCGTGGTCAAACACTCGAGCAACGTCCCGCAGTGTGCGATCGCCTTCGAGAAGCTGTTCCGCGATGCCGGCGCACCCGAAGGCGTGTACACGAACCTGCTGATCTCGCACGAGCAGTCCGATCGCGTGATCGACGACCTTCGCATCAAAGGCATCGCGCTCACGGGAAGCGTCTCGGCCGGTCAGAACGTTGCGGCGCGCGCGGGGCGCAACATCAAGGTCTCGTCGATGGAACTCGGCGGCAGCGATGCGTTCATCGCACTCGAAGACGCCGATCTCGAGCACACGATTCCGTGGGCGATTTGGGGCCGGATGTACAACACGGGCCAGACCTGTTGCGCGTCCAAGCGCTTCATCGTCTCCGAAAAAATCGCGGACACGTTCCTCGAAAAGTTCCGCGCGGGGCTCGAAGCGCTCACGCCGGGAGATCCGCTCGACGAGGCGACGCTCCTCGGCCCGATGTCGAGCGAGCAAGCCTTGCTCGATCTCGTGAAACAGATCGACGTCGCCGTTGCCCACGGTGCGAAGCTCGTGCTGGGCGGCAAGCGTATCGATCGGCCGGGTTCGTACATGGCCCCGACGATTCTCACGAACATCACTCCGGACAATCCGGCGTTCCGCCAAGAGTTCTTTGGTCCCGTCGCTCTGTTCTTCCGAGTCAAAGACGAAGACGCGGCGATCGCGCTGGCAAACGACTCCGACTTCGGGCTCGGCGGCTCGGTGTTCACGAAAGACGAAGCGCGCGGTCAACGCGTGGCAAGTCGCGTCGAGACGGGCATGATGTTCGTCAACAACATCTCGTGGTCCGATGCGGAGCTCCCGTTCGGCGGCATCAAGGATTCCGGGTACGGGCGCGAGCTCGGCGACATGGGCATCCAAGAGTTCGTCAACAAGAAGCTCGTTCGGTTCGGAAAGATCGAAGCGCCGCCGACGGTCGATGTCCCGAGGAAGACGCTCGCCATGGCCGCGTCATGATCGTCCGAAGCCAAGTCGCCGATGTTCGTTAACGTCGCGATCCTCAAGGAGACGCGCGCGAACGAACGCCGCGTCGCGCTCGTGCCGGCGGTCGCGCCGAAGCTCGTCAAACTCGGTGCCCGGCTGCACATGCAGTCGGGCGCCGGCGCTGCCGTGGACATCCCCGATTCCGCGTATGCCGACGTCAGCTTCGATACGGATCGTAAGCTGCTCGTCGGCCACGCCGACGTCGTCCTCTGCGTGCAGCCGCCGGCACTCGAGGTCATCGGGGAGATGAAGGAAGGCGCGATTCTGCTTTCGTTCGTCTACGCGGACCACGAGAAGCGGCTCGTTCATGAGATGCTCGAGCGGAAGATCACCTGTTTCGCGATGGAGCGCATCCCTCGCATCTCTCGCGCACAGGCCATGGATGCGCTTTCGAGTCAGTCGGCGCTCGCGGGCTACTACGCGGTGCAACTCGGCGCCACGAACATGAACCGCGTTCTCCCCAAGATGACGACGGCCGGCGGAACGCTCGGTCCCGCGAAGGTGCTCGTGATGGGTCTGGGCGTGGCCGGGCTCGAGGCCATTGCCACCGCGCACCGGCTCGGGGCCTCCGTGGAAGGCTACGACGTTCGTCCGGAGACGGCCGAGCAGGCGCTCTCGCTCGGAGCGACGTTCGTCGACACCGGCGTGGATGCAACGGGCAAAGGCGGGTACGCGCGCGAACTGACGGCTGAAGAGAAAACCAAAGTGGCCGGCGTGCTGACCAAGCATATCCAATCCGCGGATCTGGTGATCACGACGGCCGCGATACCCGGTAAAGCGTCGCCGAAGCTCGTCAGCAAAGCGCAAGTCGCCGGTATGAAGGCCGGCGCCGTGATCGTCGATCTGTCTGCGGAGGGCGGCGGTAATTGCGACGACACCGTGCCGGGCGAAACGGTGAAGAGCGGCAACGTGACGATCGTCGCGCCGCTCAACGTTCCGTCGCTGCTCGGCGACGACGCGAGTAACCTGTATTCGCACAATCAGTACAACTTTCTCGAGCTGATGCTGAAGAACAACATCATCGAGATCGATTGGACCGACGAAGTGCTGGCCAAGAGCGTTCTGACCCACGCGGGCCAGATGTACGACCACGCGGTCGACCACAAGGTCACAAAATCCGCCGCGAAAGTGGCTTGATCGGAACCGTATGGACCCCCAGATGACGGTGAACGTATTCGCCGGCGCCTACATCTTTATGCTGGCCGCGTTCGCGGGTTGGGTGATCATCGGCAACGTCCCGGCGATCCTGCACACTCCGCTGATGTCCGGTTCGAACTTCGTCCACGGGATCGTCGTCGTCGGGGGCCTCTTCGTGCTCCTCAACGCGACGACCGTGCTCGAACAGTCGATCGGATTCGTGGCGGTGCTCCTTGGGGCCGGTAACGTCGCCGGCGGATACGCCGTAACCGTGCGCATGCTCGAGATGTTCAAGACGAGCGACGCGCAACCGCATCGCGCGAGACACCGGCACGCCGTCCATCGCGCGAAGAAAGCGTAGCGGTTCGTCGTGCTTCTCATGATTTCGCAATTCATCATCGCGGTCACCGGCTTCGTCGCGGCATTTCTCTTGATGTACGGTCTCAAACGTATGTCGTCGCCGTCGACGGCAGCTTCGGGCATCCGTGTCGCGGGCATCGGGATGCTGACCGCCGTCATCGCGGCCTTTCTCTATTGCTTCAACGTCGAACCGGCAGCCAAGGACCATTTGTGGGTGAATCTGGGCTTGGCGATCGTGGCGCTCGCCCTCGGCGGATCGATCGCCTGGTGGAGCGGCAAGACCGTCAAGATGACGGCGATGCCGCAGATGGTCGCGATCTACAACGGCATGGGCGGTGGGGCCGCGGGAGCGATCGCGGCCGTCGAGCTGTTCGGGCATCGGACGAGCGGCGCGACGTCGCTCGTCGTGACCCTCTTCGGCGCCGTGATCGGCGCGATCTCGCTCTCGGGCTCGCTGATCGCGTGGGCCAAGCTCGAGGGAGTCCTGAGCGCTCCGCTACAATTCCGCGGCCAGCAGCTCGTCAACGGGGCGATCGGTCTCGCGACCGTCGCGTTCGGCGCCTGTATCCTGGTCTCGGTTGTGGGCGGCCCATCGGTCTTATCGTTGCCGATCCTCATCTCGCTGTTCTTCGGGTGCGCGCTGATCTATGGCATCATGCTGACGTTGCCGATCGGCGGCGCGGACATGCCCGTCGTGATCTCGATCTACAACGCGGCGACCGGCATTGCCGTCGGGCTCGAGGGATACGTTCTCGGGAATCCCGCCCTGATGATCGCCGGTATGGTCGTCGGCGCCGCCGGCACGCTGCTGACCCTGCTGATGGCCCAGGCCATGAATCGCAAGGTTGTCAACGTCCTCTTCAAACGTTTCGGTGCGGATAAGAAGCAGAAACGGGGTGCGATCGTAGGTGAGGAAAAGCCCGTCGCTGCGAGTGACGCCGGGATCGACATGCGGTACGCAAAGACCGTCATCATCGTTCCGGGATACGGCCTCGCGGCAGCGCAGGGGCAGCAGAAGCTGTACGACCTCGTGAAGCTTCTCGTGGCGGCCGGCGTCGGCGTCAAGTTTGCGATCCATCCCGTGGCCGGGCGCATGCCGGGCCAGATGGACGTGTTGCTCGCCGAAGCCGGCGTGCCGTACGACATGATCTCCCAACTCGCCGACATCAACGATCAGTTTGCCACGACCGATGTAGCGCTGGTCATCGGCGCAAACGACGTCGTCAACCCCGCGGCACGCTCCGATAAAGCGTCGCCGATCTACGGGATGCCGATCCTCAACGCCGACAAAGCCAAGAAGGTCTACGTGATCAAGCGTACCGCCGATGGCAAAGGCTACAGCGGCGTCGTCAACAGTTTGTTCTACGCCCCGAACTGTTTCATGGTACTCGGGGATGCCTCCGCCGAGCTTGCGAAAATGATCGAAGCCGTCAAAGGACTGGGCGCCGCCGCGGCGTGAGCGCTCTTCAGTTTCCACACAGCACTACGTAACGATACGAATCGAGTTCAAATCATGTCCGGAAAAATGCAAGCTGCGGTCGTCGAAGCGTTCGGCAAACCGCTCGTCCTCAAAGAAGTCGACGTCCCGAACCCGGGCGCGGGCCAGATCCTCATAAAGACGGAGGCGTGCGGAGTCTGCCACACCGACCTGCACGCCGCCGCCGGCGACTGGCCGCTCAAGCCGGCGCTACCGTTTATCCCCGGGCACGAAGCGATCGGAATCGTCGTCGCTCTGGGTGCGGGCGTGACCAGCGTGAGGGAAGGCGAACGCGTCGGCGTGCCGTGGCTGTACTCGGCCTGCGGACTCTGCGAGTATTGCTTGACCGCGTGGGAGCCGGTCTGTCCGCATGCGGAGTTTGGCGGATATACGCGGAACGGTGGCTTCGCCGAGTACCTGCTCGCAGACCCGAACTACGTCGCTCGCATCCCGAAGGGACTCAAGCCGCACGAGGCTGCTCCGCTCATCTGCGCGGGCGTCACGACCTATAAGGGTATCAAGGAGACCGAGGCAATCGCGGGTGAGTGGATCGCTATCTCAGGCTGCGGCGGTCTCGGTCACCTTGCGATCCAATACGCGAAGTTCATGGGACTGTACGTCTGCGCGATCGACATCGACGACGGAAAGCTCGCTCTCGCCAAGAAACTTGGAGCGGACTTCGTCGTCAACGCGAAAACGTCGAGCGATGCGAGCGCGATGGTGAAGAAGGCGACCGGCGGCGGAGCTCACGGCGTGCTGATCACGGCGCCCTCTTTGCCGGCGTTCAAACAGGGCATCGAAGTGACACGCAAGCGCGGCACGTGCGTCCTCGTCGGGCTTCCGCCGGGGGATTTCCCGGTTCCGCTGTTCGACGTCGTCGCGAACTGCCTGACCATCCGTGGCTCGTTTGTCGGCAACCGCGAAGACATGGCCGAGGCGCTCGCTATCGCCGACGAAGGCAAGGTTCGAGCCGACATCGAGTTGGAACCGCTCGCCTCGATCAACACCACCTTCGAACGTCTCGAACATGGCAAAGTCGCCGGACGCGTGGTTCTCGACTTCACGAAGGTAGGAGACGTCCGGCCCAAAGCGGTCGCGAAGCAAGTTCCCGTCCCCGCGTGATTGCTACGACGACCACGGCAGCCGTGCTGCACGCCACGGGAACGCTCGATACGGCCCGGCTTACGCTGGAGCAGCGGACGCTCCCGCCGCTGCGCGCGGGGCAGGTTCTGGTAACGGTGCGAGCCTGCGGCGTGTGCCGGACCGACCTCAACGTCGTCGAAGGCGATCTCCCGCCGCGGCACCCGTCGATCGTGCCGGGACATCAAATCGTCGGCATCGTCGCGGCGGCCGCCCCCGGCGTCCAACTCGCGATCGGAACGCGCGTCGGCATCTCGTGGCTCGGGGGCACCGACGGTACGTGCCGGTTTTGCCTTGAAGGCCGAGAGAATCTCTGCGACCATCCGGTCTTTACCGGATACGACGTCGATGGCGGGTACGCGCAGGCGGTGATCGCGCGTGCGGACTTCGCGCATCCGCTCGACGACCGGCTCGACGATATGCACGCGGCCCCGCTGTTGTGCGCGGGCATCATCGGATTTCGCGCGCTACGCGTTGCCGGCGTTCAACCGGGCGAACACGTCGGGCTCTACGGCTTCGGCTCTTCGGCGCATCTGGCGCTGCCGCTCCTCAAGAGCTGGGGCTGCACGGTGTCGGTGGTCACGCGGGGCGCCAACCATCGGGCCTCTGCCGAGAAACTCGGGGCCGATTGGGTGGGAAACGAAATCGCACGCCCGCCGCAGCCGCTCGACCGCGCCGTGACGTTCGCGCCCACCGGTGCCGTGGTCGTCGCCGCGCTCGGCGCGCTGCGCAAGGGCGGCGTCGTCGCGATCAACGCGATCCACCTCGATTGCATCCCGCGTTTCGATTACGATTCGCTGCTGTGGGGCGAGCGCGAGATTCGCAGCGTCACGAACATGACGCGGGTCGACGCTCGCGATTTCCTCGAGCTCGCCGCGACGATCGACCTCAAGCCCGAGGCCACGTCCTTTCCTCTCGATCGTGTGAACGACGCTTTGCGCGAGGTGAAGGATGGCCGCATCGACGGAGCTGCCGTCATCACGATGTGAGGTCGCGTGGACGCGTGTGAGGAATCGCTACGGTTGCCCCGAAGGCCGCGAGCGATGAAAACGAATGCGCTTTTCTCGTGCGCCGTCGCGGTGGCCGCCCTTGCCGCAGCCCCGCCGATGCCCATCCACGCCGCCGATGTTCCCGCGGGTACTCCGGTCCGTTTCTCTCTCGTTTCGAGCCGGTACTTCGTGAAGAACTACGTGCCGCGACGTGCGCGCTCGTTCTTCGCGATCCGCGACTTCGCGACGTTCGATTCGATCTTCGGCTACGGCGCGGTGATGTCGCGCGATCCGCTACCGGCGGTCACGGCGAAGAACTTCGCGACGCGAACGTTTTTCGTGGCCATCGCGTCGGGGCCGGTCTGTTCCCTCGCGCCCACGAGCGTGACGGTGCGCGGAGACCGGTACCAAGTCGCGTACGTATCAAAGTGCGAAGCCCCCGGTTCGGCGACCTACTCGGTGCCGCTGATCCTGTCGGTCCCGCGAGCGCAACTCGGTTCCGTGACGTTCGTGGAGAACGGCCGAGTCGCCGGTACGGCGGCGACCTTCGCAAAACCCGTTCCGTCGCCGGCCACGCCACTCGCGCACTAAAGCGCGTCAGCGCGGCCGCTTCAACTCCTCGAGTTCCTCGAGCGTGCGCGGCCAGTCGCCCTTGAGGATGCGCGAGAGGCTGCGGTCTGCGAGCAGCACGCCGCCCGTTTGGCAGCGGGCGCAATAGTTCGTCTCGTTGTCGGCGTAACGGATCCGGCGCACGGATTCGCCGCACCGCGGGCACGGCTTACCGAAGCGGCCGTGCACGGCCATGTCGGGACGAAACGCCGTCACCCGTTCGGGAAAGCCGTTCGCCGCTTCGTGCTTGAAACGGTCGGTCCAGAGGCTCAACGTCGCCGTTACGGCGTCGAAGAGCCGCGCCCACTCTTCCGGTTTCAAGCGACTCGTGAGTGCGATGGGAGAAAGCTGCGCCGCATGAAGGATCTCGTCCGAATATGCGTTCCCGATGCCGCTGAGAATGCGCGGATCCGTTAGCGCCCGTTTCAGCGTGTGGTTTTCTCGCGTAAGCGCGGCTCGGAATTCTTCGAGGTCGGAGGCGAAGACGTCGATTCCGCCGGGATCGATCCCGCGAAGCGCGTCCGCGCCGCGAAGCACGTGCAGCGAGGCGCGCCGTTTGCTGCCGGCCTCCGTGAGCACGAGCGTGCCGTGCGGAAAGTCGAGCGCCGCGAGCGCGTTGCGGCCCGCGAGCGTCGCCGCGGGCGGCCGCCAATGCAGGCGCCCCGCGATCATCAGATGGATCGCGAGCCAGAGTTCGTCGTCGAAGCCGAGCACGATGCGCTTGCCGATCCGGCGCAGTTCGCGTACGACGCGTCCCTCGAGGACCGCGAGCGGCGGGTCCGCCGTGCGTAACACGAAGGGATTGCCCACGCGCACGCGCTCGAGCGTCTGCCCGACGATCCGTTCGTTCAGAGCCGAGAGGTAGGCGGCGATGTCGGGAAGCTCCGGCACCCTGCGCTCGCTTCGCGGAAACTTTGGCCGACCATTGAGCGTTGTGGTACGATCGCGGCATGTGTCGCAACATTCGTACGCTCTTCAACTTCGAGCCGCCGGCAACCGACGATGAGATTCACGCCGCGGCGCTTCAGTTCGTTCGAAAAGTCTGTGGATTCAGCCGTCCGTCGCAAGCGAACGAAGCGGCCTTCGACCGCGCGGTCGACGAGATCGCGACCTCGGCGCGCACGCTGATGCGCGATCTCGTGACCACGGCCGCTCCGCACGATCGCGAACGCTGGGCGGCGAAGGCGAAAGCGCGCGCCGTCGAACGCTTCGGTCGTGCGTAGGACGGCGCGAGGCCGGGCTGTGGCCGGGCTTCTTGCGGCGGTGGTCATCGGACTGCCCGTCGCCACGGCGGCGCAACAGAATGCGAGCGGCTGGGCGGCGGAGCTCGTCGCGCTACGGTTCGTGTCGAAATCGGGCGCGAGCGTCGCACTCGCGCGGGCGTTCAAGGACTTCGCATCCACCCGGGCCGCCGGCCCGCCGGTGCCTTCGGCGATGTGGTTCGACTCCGCGCGCGGCCTCGTGGAGGTCTGCTTCGAGCAGGTTCCGGACCAGCAGGCGAACTGTGGGTACCGCGTGGTCCTCCTGGCGCGCGACCTCGCGCCGCCGCCGTCCGCGAGTGCGAAGAGCGTTACGGGGTCGCCGCTCGGACTCAGCTACGCGAGCCTGCTCGCAAAATTGCACGCCGACGACCATCTCGCGCGGAAGAACATCGTCCGCGGCGCGGACGGCACCGTCGTGTTCGTGTCGGCGGAGGATGAGGACCCGCCGCCGGCGCGCTACGATCACGGGCCGCAGAGTTACCTCTTCCAAGACTATTTTCTGCGCGACGGCATCGTGGTCGCGTACGCGTACAAGGCGACGGAAAACTAGACTGCCCGCCTCTCGTCGTTTACGACGAGAGGCGGGCTCGAACGGTGCGGCGGTAGCGCCGGCTCACGGGAAGGCACGTTCCGTCGACGAGCCGCACGTCATACTCGCCGCCCGCTCCGAGTTCGAGCGCCCGAACGCGTTCGAGATTGACGATGACGGTGCGGTGGATCCGCAGGAAACCCGACCGGTCGAGTTCCCCCTCGAGGTCCGACATGCTTCGTCGCAACACGTGCGTCGCGCCGCCGACGTGCAGACGGACGTTGTAGTCGGCCGCTTCGATCCAATCGATGTCGGACATCGAAACGAACGTCGCGCGCCCGGAGCTCTTTACGACCAACGTCCGGTCCGCGCGGCGCGCGTGGCCGGCCAGGGCGATCCGTTCCTTCGCGCGCTCGAGCGCGCGGTCGAAGCGCGCGTCGTCGAACGGCTTGAGCAGGTAGTCGAGCGCGCCGGCTGCGAACGCGCGTAGCGCGTAGCCGTCGTAGGCCGTCACGAAGACGATCGCCGGCGGCGCATCGGCACCGAGCATCTCGAGAACGTCAAAGCCGTCGCATTCCGGCATCTCGACGTCGAGAAAAACGAGGTCGGGTTTCTCCGTGTGGATCGCGGTCAGCGCTTCGGGCCCCGATCCGCATTCACGCAAGAGTTCGATACCGGGATCGCGCCGGAGCGGCACGAGGAGGTTACTGCGCGCGAGCGGCTCGTCGTCGACCACTAACGTCCGGACCCGCTTCATGCGCTCGAGGCGCTGCCGCGGAGCGGAACGGAAAACGAGACCTCGACCCCGCCGGGGCGGTTGCGCATCCGCATGTCGTACGCGTGGCCGTAGAGACTCTGAAGGCGGACGCGTACGTTGGCGATGCCGATTCCCGGTCGCTCCGTTTCCCAGTTCGCCGGCAGGCTCGGCCCGTCGTTGCGCACCGTGACCGTCAACGCGCCGTCCCCGCTCGACGCCGTGATCCCGATCTCGCCACCGTTCACGCGCCTCGCGATCCCGTGCTTGATCGCG
>Ga0302319_10003886_pt1 | contig 30931 bp, 25 predicted proteins | sample Bog_T0_2_FD_203319 | JGI IMG/M metagenome (GOLD analysis project Ga0302319, IMG submission 203319) | Peat permafrost microbial communities from Stordalen Mire near Abisko, Sweden - Bog_T0_2 | ecosystem: Environmental > Terrestrial > Soil > Wetlands > Peat | place: Sweden: Abisko, Stordalen Mire... | reverse complement strand
GCGCTCGCCCAGGGAATCAGGCGCGACAGGCCGTCGGAGATGGTGGCCACGGGCTGGGACAATCCCGTCATCACGGCCTTCAAGATCGCCGCCTCAGGACTGTTGGCGGTGCCGATCGCGGCCTCGAGCGTGGACTGGATGTGCGCCAGCGGATCGGGGCCGCCGCCCTTGAATGACGGAAAGCCCGGAGGGCCTCCGCCGCTCGTCCTGCCAACCGCGTTATAGACATTCATGTCGGTGCCACCGGCAGCCGTGTTCAGAATCGACGCAACGCCGCTCGAGACCATGCCGCGATTCACGCCCTGCGACTGCGGCACGTTCAGGTTCAGATTCGGCTGCAGTACCGGTCCTCCGGGCAGTCCATCGAGTTCGGCCATTGTCATTCTCCTTCAATTCTGAGTTCGCCGGACGTGCAGGTGGAACTTCGCTTTCAATGTGCTCCCGCAAGTTCTTTCATCACGGCCGAGGCCTTGGCGAATAGACCTGGAACGTGCCGCCGTTCTGCACGGAAATCGCCCCGTCCCGCGTGACATTGACAATATCTGTGGGAGCGGAAACGCGCGCACCTGTCAAATCCGCAAGCTGTTGCGCCATGTTGTTGGTTACTGCCGGATCCCCCGTTTCGCATGCCAGCAGCCTAACCGGATCTCCCATCTGATAGCCGTCGGCCTGCATGCGCGCTAGCAGCGTGGGTGCATCCATGCTCTGCCACGAGCCTCCCGGCGCCTGGAAATCCACCGATGTCGGCGTGCCGTGGAGATTGACGTCGGTGACGCCGGGAATATTCTCAACTCGAGCGGAGCTGATGGTGATTTGTGCGTCCGAGTGCCCGATGATGATCATCTTGCCCGGATCGGCATTCGGGTTGACAGCGGTACGCGGATCGCCCGGAAAACCACCCGGCGGACCGTCGGGCAACACCGCTGGAGATTCAGTGACTGGCGCCGGGGGCGGAGTGTACGGCGGTGGAGCCGGCGTTGTCGGTGGCGTCGGTGCAGCTGGGGGCGCCTCCGGTCCAGCGGGCGGAGTCTCAGGCCCAGTTGGAGGCGGAGGCGGCGTCTCGGGCGGCATCCATTCCGGAGGCAGCGGCCCGTCGGGCGGAAGTGGCGGCGCAGGTGGTTTTTCCGGCGGCATCCACTCCGGCGGCAGCGGACCATCTGGCGGCAGAGGCGCAAGTCCCTTGCCACCGGCCAAACCGTCAACCGCCAGCAGATCCTCGCCAAGGCCAATGCCGCCGATGCCGGCCGCAGCCTGAATCACAGCCAGCGTCGTGTCCGTCGCGTTGGCGATTTTGCGGCCCAGCTCGTGATCGCTCGCCAAATCCAGAATCTCCTGAATGTCGGGCATCAGATTCTGGTAGGTCTTGGCGTAGCTGGACAAATTGTGCAGCGCCTGGTTGAACAGATTGTTGTACTGATCGTTGAACTGGCCAAGCCGGTCGAGCGTTCCATCCATGCCGCTGTGCAACTGGTCCTGCAGTTGCTCAAACTGCCGCATGGCGTCGCGAATCTCTTTGGCAAAATCGCCCGGAGACTTCTTTGGCTTCTTGGGATCGTCGCCGCCGTCGCCGCCCGTCGCCGCAGGACCCTCGGGCCCCCACGGATCGCCATCCGGCCCCGGACCGGAAATCCACGGCACGATGGGCAAGTTGATCCACGGCACAAACGGCGTCATCCCTTCGTCCGAGCCCGATGGATAGCAGATGCAGTCTTCCGCGCTGGTGCAGGAGCCGGCCAGTACATGGTTCGGGAACGCCAGCCGCAGCAATGTGTGCGCACCCGCTGCCACGGCCAGCGGAATCGCCGCGCCGCTGCTGGCGAACGCCTGCGCAACCGAGGGCCGGCCCTTGCCCGGTTTTGCTTTATCGTCTTCGGAGAACAGGCGCACCGCGGCGCGCGTCAAGAGCGCAAGAACAATGGTCAGCGGCACCCAGTAGAGCGCGCTCACCAAGGTAAAGCTCCAGCCCACCAGTTTGTTGCCATTGGTCCCAAGGTGCACGGAGAGCCCGTAAAACCACCGGCCGTGTGCCTGGAAAAAGTTCTCCAAATACATCATGTAGTTGCCGTTGAGCTGCGAGCAGTAAAAGAGCGTGCCCGTGGTCATCGCCAGCATGAAGTTGCGCACCAGCGCCACACGCCGCTTCACGGCCAGCGCCTGCGTCCACTCGCGCGCGCTGGTCATGGTGATGCTGCTGAAGCACACGCCGGCCAGCAGCAGAAACGTGCGGATAGTGGGCGAGTCCCATCCCGGCCACGTGCTATTCCCCGCCTGGAAAAACACAAACAGATTGGGATATGGAAACCAGATCGTCCACCTCAGGAAGAGCCAACCCAGTGTCACCAGCCACAGCGTGGCGCGGAAGATCTGCTTTTCCGCCGTGAAGAGCAGCGTTCCATCCACACCCGCTCGGGTCGGGGATCCCGGCGAGGTAAGGAAGCGCCAAAGCAGAAACAGAACAAGCAGCGTATCGAGCAAGCCCTCGTGCAGCACATTGATCTGGTAGCCGAACACGGGATTGAAGAGCAGATGCGCCATCGACGTGGGAGACAGCAGCACTACCACCAGTGCCGCCCAGCACAGCAACTGCCAAAACCAGGCTTGCCTCCAGAACTCTTTCCAGTTGAGGCCCGGCAGCGAGAAGCCCTGCGGCGTCGATCCCGGTGTAGCTGCGCCGCGCAGCATGGGCGCGAGCTTCGGGCTTAGCGTTGCTTCTTTTTGTGCAATCAGCCCACGTCGGCGCGTTTGCGACTGCATGGCGCGTCGCGCGTAACCAGCAATGTCGCGCCCCAGCAGAGCCTGCACCGGCTCCAGCCAATCCGACAGGATCTGCCCAAAGCCCTGGTTGTCGCCGCACCAGCGTAGCTCCAAAAGTGAAAGCACAACCAGCACGCCGACAATCAGCCATCCTGTGTAAACGCCGTTGTGGCTCAGCTTAGTCCAGGTCGCGGCAAAGGCCGGCGCCTTCCAGAGATACGGCATGTCCATGGCGCAGAACGCCAGGCTGGCCAGGGCCGCGATGCATACCGCCCACCACTGGCGCACAAAGCGCCGCGCCGCCACAATCGCCAATGCTACAAAGCCCACCCAAAGCCCGTGCCCTGCCATGGTCAACACGGGACCGGACGTAACCACCGGATCGGTGAGCGAACCCGGCGGCAGCAGATTGAAGGCCGCGACGGTCGAAGTGGGAGTAAACAGCGAAGGCAGCGCGCCCATCAGGTCAAAGCCGAAACCGATGGCGAATGCCGACAGAAACGTGTCAGCCACGCTGAGCGAGCGTGTGGGCGCTTTGCCGATTAAGACGGCCATGAGCGGCAGCAGTTCCAGCGCCAGTTGCGCCACATTCCATGTAAACGAGAGCCAGACGCTCGCATCGGCGTAAGGATTTACGGCGCGGAACAACGGCCCGGCCACGCTGAACGAAATAAACGTACCCAGCGCAACGTAGGTCAGCATAGTCCGTGTGGAAATGGTGGATCGCCAACACAGAATGCGCATGACGGCGAGGACCCAAATGGCGTGAAAGAGCAGAGCAATCAAGCTGACCTCCGCGACATTCTTCTTTATGCGTTGAGGAGATCGCGATCCTGCGGGAAATGTGGACGGTCGCAGCTTATCCGGAGTCGCGCTGAGCTGCTTGATTCACAGGTTTTGCAATCCCATAACGCCAAATGGGGGCCGGGGAAGAAGAATGTGCACATAGTCTCTGACGGAGGCGGCGCGTGCGTCAAGAAAAAAGCTGGAAGCAAATGGGGAGCCGGCCGCGCACGATCAGGGAGCAGGCGACGGCGGCGGTGAGGCATCGTCCGGAGTGTCCGCACAGGCGGCAATGCCCTCGTCATCGGCGCTGCATCCGTCCAGCGCGGTAAAGCGCAGCTCGAAAGCGTTGCGGATGCAATCAAGAGTTGCAGGCGATGCCGCAGATGCCGATAACTTACACTTCGCAGGAATACTCTTCAACCATTTGCGCTCGCTGGCGATGAGCGCCGGCCGTTCGCGGGCGGGCGACTCGTTCACCGCCCCTTTGTAAACGCGAGCGAGAATGATGTCCGCGCGGCCGAGCTTGGCATCCGAGCAAATTGCCCTTTCCAGCAGCGTGTTTGCTTTCGCGCAGCCGAAGCTCGCGCGCGGAGCGGGCCGGCGGGCAAGCTCGGGATGGGCGCTGAAGTTCGCCGTCACATCGGCATGGCATAAAGACTCCTCCGAAATAGCGAGCGTGCCTTCTGCCCGGGCATATTGATAGTTACAGATCTGGATCTCTTCGTAGAAGCGCGACTTCTCCTCGGGGGAAAACTTTGGCAAAAAAGTCTGCAGGCACTTCTTGATCACGATCGAGGCAAATTGCACGTCGGCGCTCGATCCCCACATGCAGGCCAAGAGCCGCTTATGCGCGGCGGCGCAAGTCGGATCGTTGGTGAGCAGTTTGTCGAGCGCCTGAGCCGTATCGTCGGTCGCTGAGCCGCAAGCCAACCGTTCCTGCGCGGCCACGCTCGCCGCGCCCAGCAGGAAGACGAGCACCGCCGCTCGCGCGATCGCGCGTTTCCCGAAGGTCAAATGTCGAGCCATCGCACAAGGCATGAGAGTTGCCTCATTCTACCCGCCAGCAACCACTCCGCACGAAAAATTCACGCTCACTTCTGCTTGCTTTGCGATGTTCTTGCGGAAGCCTTCTTCGACGGCGACAACACAACTGACGCTTCGCTGGTCAGCACGCGGAAGGTGAATGTCTCCTGCAGGTAGAGCCGCACCACGGAATCGGTGTGGCTGAGATAGCCGATGGAAGTATCCTGGCCGATGTTGAGCTCGAAATCGCCGCCGCGCGTGGTCAGAACCACCGCGCCTTCGATAGCCGGCGCCCAAACAATGTTGCCGCCCACAATGCGCTTGATGTGCTCGAGAACCGGATATCCGTGATCGCGGGTCTCGGCGAGCGACGTGTATTCGTCGGCTCCCAGCAAGACCGAATACGGTCCGTTGACGCCGACCAGCCGCAACTGGCTCAACGCGTGCGCCACCGCGTCGGGATAATCGCGTATGTCCGCGGGCAGCGTGTCGATGGGATTGCTTGTGCCTTCGCGGACGCCCTGGATATCCGCTTCCTTGTAGCCGTTGAAGATGGCATGGTCTTCAGCAAATGCAAGTTTCTTTGCAGCATCTTTCGCGGCCTGCCAATCGGAGTCTTCCGATCCGCGCTCGACGTCATCGATTGCCCGGCGAGAAAGTTCAAACGGCACGCGCAGTTCCACAAGGCGCTTGGCCTCTCGCTGGTGGGCGACGATGCCCGCGGCAGGCGCCGCGATCGACCGCAGATGTCCGGTGGCAATCGCGGGCAGCGCAACTCCTGCCGGTGGGGGAACTTCCACTACGCGCCGCCCGGCAAGATAGCGCTTCAACGTTCGCGCCGCTTCTTCCTCGATCTGCGACCATGCGGCGTCAGAAATTGGCGCCAGTTCTCGATGGAGGTTATTCATCGTTCTCTCCTTTAAGTGACCCGATATTGAGCGATCCAGTTCTCAGTGATGCGTCGTGCGCGGGTGGGGCCATTGGGTTCGATGCCGGCAATGCGCCGGAAGTCGCGGCATCCTGCGCCGCAGCGTCGAGATTGTCGAGAAATGTTGCCGACGGCGCAAAGAACAGACCACCCGTAACGGCGCGGCTGAAATCGAGCAGCCGGTCGTAGTTGCCCGGCGGCCGGCCAACGAACATATTTTCGAGCATCAGTTCCGTCACGCGCGGCGTGCGGCAATAACCGATGAAGTAAGTTCCGAACTCGCCATGGCCGGGCCGGCCAAAAGGCATGTTGTCTCGCAGAATCTGGAGCTGCTTCCCGTTCTCCTTAATCACTGTAAGCGCGTTGTGCGCCGAAGTCGGTTTCTCCGCATCGCTCAATTCCACATCGGAAAGTTTCTTGCGGCCGATGATGCGCTCCTGCGCCTCAACGGGAAGCGCATTCCACGCCTTCATATCGTGCAGGTACTTCTGCACGATGACGTAGCTGCCCCCGGCAAAGCCCGGATCCTCATTGCCGACAATGGCTGCTTCGGCGATAGCCTCGCCGCGCGGATTTTCCGTGCCATCCACAAACCCGACCACATCGCGATCATCGAAGTAGCGAAAACCGTGCACCTCGTCGGCAATCTCAACAGCATCGCCGATGGCGTCCATGATCTGCGTCGCCATCTCAAAAACCAAGTCCATGCGCTTGGCGCGAATGTGGAACAAAATGTCGCCGGGGGTGGAAACCGCATGGCGGTTACCCGCGTGAATCTCGCGAAAGGGGTGGAGTTCGGCAGGGCGGGGTGAGCCAAAGAGCTCGTCCCAGGCATCGGAACCGAATCCAATCACGCAGGAGAGCCCCGCCTCAATATCGCGAAACTCTACCGCGCGTATCAATCCAGAAAGTCCCGCGCAGAAGGCACGCAGACGCGCGCGGCTTTCCACGTCCTGACGAAGGCATACCACCAGAAAGATCGCCGCGCGTGTAAGCGGCGCAACCACTGCCTGAGAAAGAACGCTCACGCTCGCTTCTCTGGGTGCATCCATTTTGTCCATTTCAGTCCGCGATGACCTCACAGGCGGCAGTGATCGTATTTTAATTCCCACCCCGTCCTTTGCTCTTACCGGGGCTTTAAACGATCAAAAAAGCCGGCGAAATGCCAGACGCCCGGATTCGCCCCTCGCCCGCGCCCTTCGCGTACAATGAAGCTTATCTCGAAGCGGAGGCACACACTCTGATCGCCGCGTTCTCCACTCCCCAGCTTGCTGCTGCCAGCCCGCTCGGGGGGCTGACGCGGGAGGTCTGTCGATTCCTCGCCTTCGCGCCGCAAAGCGGCCTGCGCCATTACTTCAAAGTGCAGTTTGCCGACCAGACCTTCAAGGGCCTTTACCACTGGAATCTCTTCGACGCCTGCATGTTGCTGCCTTACTTCGCGGTAATGATCGTTCTTGCCATGTACGGCGTTCACCGCTACACCATGTGCTACCAGTACTTCAAGTACCGGAAAAACTACAACCCCAATCCGCCAAGCCATTTTGATGAGCTGCCCCGCGTCACCGTGCAGTTGCCTATCTTTAACGAGCAGTTCGTTATCGACCGCCTGATTGAAGCCGTCTGCGCCATGGAGTACCCGCGCGAAAAGCTGGAAATCCAGGTGCTCGACGACTCCACAGACGAAACCACGGCCGTCGCCTCATCCATCGTCGACCGCTACGCCGCCCTGGGCCATCCCATCGTCTACATTCACCGCAGCAATCGCCACGGCTTCAAGGCCGGGGCGCTCGATGCGGGCCTCAAAGTCGCCAAAGGCCAGTTCATCGCCATCTTCGATGCCGACTTTGTGCCTCCGCCCGACTGGATTATGAAGGTCATCCATCACTTCGCCGAGCCCGAGATCGGCATGGTGCAAACCCGCTGGACGCACCTCAACCGCGACTACAGCATGTTGACCCAGATCGAGGCCATCCTGCTCGATGGGCATTTTGTTTTAGAACACGGCGCACGCGCCCGCTCCGGCGAGTACTTCAACTTCAACGGCACCGCCGGCATGTGGCGTCGCGAGGCCATCTCCGATGGCGGCGGCTGGCAGCACGACACACTCACTGAGGACACCGATCTCAGCTACCGCTCGCAGATGGCCGGCTGGAAGTTCAAATACCTGCCCGATGTAGAGTGTCCCTCGGAGCTGCCCATCGAGATGACCGCCTTCAAGACGCAGCAGGCGCGGTGGGCCAAGGGACTTATCCAGACCAGCATCAAGATTCTTCCCAAGGTCTTCCGCTCCAACGCGTCCCGGCGGTGCAAGATCGAGAGTGTCTATCACCTCACAGCCAATCTCAGTTATCCGCTCATGATCGTCATGTCGGCGCTGCTCATTCCCGCCATGATCTGCCGCTTCTACCAGGGCTGGTTCCAGATGCTGCTCATCGACTTCCCCCTGTTCACCGCGTCCACCTTCTCCATCGCGGTCTTTTACGTCATGAGCCAGCGTGAGCTCTTTCCCAACAACTGGAAAAAGACCTTCTACTATCTGCCGTTTCTCATGGCGCTCGGCATCGGCCTCACCGTCACCAATACCAAGGCCGTCGTGGAAGCCCTGCTCGGCATCAAGAGCGCCTTTGTGCGCACGCCCAAGTACCGCGTGGCGTTGAAGGGCGAAAAATCCCAGGCCGCCAAGTACCGCAAGCGCCTCAAGCTCATCCCGTGGATCGAACTACTGCTCGGCTTTTATTTCCTCGCGGCGATCATCTATACGTTCACGAATCACAACTACTTCACCGCGCCGTTCCTGATTCTCTTTGTGCTCGGCTACTGGTACACCGGCCTCATGAGCCTGCTGCAAGGCCGCTTTGAGCGCTGGCGGACCGGCGTCAATACGGATGAATCCAGCCCCAAGCCGTTTCCTGTGGGAGTGTAGCCGGGCATGGCAAAGCCTATCCGCGAGCCGAAGGTCCTCTGGGACCCGCGAAAAGCTCGGGTAAACATTCGCAAACACAAGGTCTCATTCGAGGAGGCAGAGTCTGTTCTGAAGGATAGGCTCTCGACGACCAAGCCAGACCCCGATCATTCCCTTTCGGAACGCAGATTTCTTACGCTTGGGCTATCATGCAAACGAAGGCTTATTCTGGTCGCGCACACCGAAGACCCCAACGAGATCCGCATTATTAGTGCCCGGCCGCCAACGCGGAGTGAACGAGATGCCTACGAAAACGAGTGAATCAGCGCGTTTCAAAGACACCATGCGTCCCGAATACGACATGCGTGGCGGCGTTCGTGGAAAATACGCTGGCCGATTCCCACGCGACGTGGTGATGGTGACGCTGGCCCCCGATGTCGCCGCTGCGTTTCCTGACGCCGCCGCAGTGAACGAAGCCTTGCGTCTGCTTCTCAATACCGCGAGGAAAGCCTCCAAGTCCAAAGCGAGAAGCGGGGAGAAAGCTGCATAAGATATGCAGGCCAACTCGATCGAAACACACCTTGCATCGCCGCTTGGATTAGCTCTTTTCGCAATCCTTTTCGCTCTGTTGTGGTGCGCATCTTCTTTTTGGGTTAGCTGGGTGAGTGGCTGGCACTCGCTCGTGCGGCGTTTCAAATATCAGGCCGAGCCGTACGCAGACATCGAGAGCTCCGGATCATTCGCCTCGGTCTATCTGCGTTATTGGAGCCACTACAGCGGTGTGGTTTTCTTGACAGCAGGAGAAGACGCACTCTACGTCTCGATTATGTTCCTTTTCCGCGTCGGCCACCCGCCGCTGCGGATTCCATGGGGCGAGATTCGATTTGGCCGGAGGAAGTTCTTCTTCAGAACCTATATCGTTCTCACCCTCGGCAATGAGGAGAAGATCCCCATGCGCATCTCCCTGCGCATGGCGCGCAACCTGGGCCTTCTCGACCGGTGTCCGCAGTGAGACGCAAGTCGCGCGGCGTTGCATCCATGCGCGGCCCGGCAAAATTACGCGATAGCCCCGCCTCCCCGCTGTGCTACATTGTCGCCATGTACTCCAAGCATCGGTTCCCCGCCGCTGCGCTGCTCTTTTTGGCGCTCGTGTGTCAGGTGTGCGCAGCGCAAGCCAGCAAGCCCGCCATGGCAGGATCGACCGGCAAGCCCAAAACGCCCGCGGCCGCCTCTACGGTTCCCACCGCGCCCGAGGCAACGCAACCCGCCGCGACCACGCCCCCCGGATCCGTGCCGTCCGAAGCGACCGCTCCCTCCGCCTCTGGCCCATCCGCAAATCCGGCTTGCACCAACGGCCCGTGCGATTACCCGCCGCCCCACATCACCATAGCCACTCCCGCGCCGGCGCCTGCACCGTGGTCTTTGCAGGACCGCATTAAGTGGCTGGCGGTGGTGCTTCTTCTGCTCCTCGCGTATCCAGCCGTTCTGATCGCGTTGTCCACGCTGCGCAAAATCGAGCGCCAGACGCGCTACGGTGAAACCACCGCCCAGGCCGCCGCCGACATCGCCAAAGCGGCGCTGCTCTTCGCCGACAATCAGGCCAAGGCGGTTCGCCCCTGGATTCTTGTTATGGCTGAGCCTAGTCCTGGCATCGCCAACAGCTTCTCCGTCGTGGCCATCAATCGCGGCATTTCTCCGGCCCGCGTTGTCTCACTTGCTGAAAGCATCGCCATCGTCGAGGATGAAGCGCAGCTGCCAGCCGCTCCAGCCTTCAAGAACGAGCCGCGCCCGCCGCTCGTGCCCCTCATATTGCTGCCTGGCGAGTCCTCGACCATCAAGACATTCACTCGAGATGAAGTCAAGTCGGTTTGCGAAAACCCCCAGCAGGTGCAGCGCGTAGAAGACTGGGAAGAGAAGATCTACCTCTACGGAAGTGTTGCCTACGTCGACCTGGTCGCATCGGGTGGCGAGATCCGTGAAACCGGCTGGTGCTGCTGGTACATTCACGGTCGTCAGAAGAGCGGCATGGTCATGGCCGGGCCGCCCGAGTACAACCGGCACAGTTAATTCGGGCCAACGGCGGCATGCCGATCTTCAATGGAGCGTTCCTATCTTCCCGTTCCCCCCACCGTCATCTTGTCCAGCTTGATGGTCGGCATGCCCACGCCTACCGGCACGCTCTGGCCATCTTTGCCGCAAGTCCCGATGCCCTCATCGAGCTTCAGGTCGTTGCCCACCATCGACACGTACTTGAGTGCCTCGGGCCCGTTGCCGATCAGCGTCGCGTCGCGCACCGGCGCCGTCACCTTGCCGTCCTCGATCAGGTACGCCTCTGACGCCGAGAACACAAACTTGCCGTTCGTAATGTCCACCTGTCCGCCGCCGAAGTTCACTGCGTAGAGCCCGCGTTTCACGCTGCGCAAGATATCCTCGGGCGCATCGTCGCCGGCCAGCATGTAGGTGTTCGTCATGCGCGGCATGGGAATCGACTGGTAGCTCTCGCGCCGTCCCGAGCCGGTATTCGCAATTCCCATCAGTCGCGACGAAAGCTTATCGGACAAATATCCCTTGAGCACGCCGCCTTCGATCAGCACCGTCTCCTGCGTTGCGGACCCCTCGTCGTCCACGTTGAGCGAGCCACGCCGTCCCTCCATGGTCCCGTTGTCGACGACCGTCACCTTGGGGCTCGCCACCCGTTGCCCAATCAATCCCGTAAACGCCGAGGTCCCCTTGCGATTGAAGTCGGCTTCCAGTCCATGCCCCACGGCTTCGTGCAGTAGAATGCCCGGCCAGCCCGGTCCCAGCACCACTTCCATCTCGCCGGCCGGCGCAGGCACCGCGCCCAGTTGCAAAATCGCGCCGCGCGCCGCTTCGTGCGCCAGATGCTCTGGGCTCTTCGATCCCACAAATTGATCGAGGCCCGCTCGGCCACCGCAGCCCGCCGAGCCTTTCGTCGTCAATGCGCCGTCTTTCGCAATCACAAAGACGTTCAGCCGGCACAGGGGCTGCGTATCGCTGGCAAACGCCCCGTCCGACGCCGCAATCAAGATCCGCCGTAGCTCCTCGCTGTAACTTGCCCGCACCTGGACGATGCGCGCATCAAACGTCCGCGCCGCGCGATCGGCCCTCAAAATTAACTCGAGACGCGCCGCCAGATCCAGGTCGAACCCGCCCAGCGGAACCGGGTAGAGATCCGCCGTCCGTGTCTCCGTGAATCCCTGCACCGTCTGTTTCGCCGGAGCCGACGCGATCAGCGCCGCCGTCCGCGCCGCATGCAACAGCCGCTCCGGGCTCAGGTTGTCGGTGTAGGCGTACCCAGTGCGCTCTCCGCTCAGTACGCGAATGCCGCAACCGGCGCTGGTGCCCTGGCTCGCCGACTTCACAATCTGCTCGTCCACACCCAGCGCCGTGGCCGTAACCGACTCAAAGTAAAGGTCCGCGTAGTCGCCGCCCGCGCTCAATGCCTCGCCCAGGCAGCGTTCCAGCAGCCGCTCCGTCAGGCCGAATTTCTCAAAAAAGTAGCGCCGATGGCTCGAATTTGGGGAAGTTTCGTGAGGCATCATCGTAAACCCAGTGTACGCTGCGCACGTCTTATTCATCAGACAGGCCGGAGATCCAAGTCCGCAGCATTGCTATTTTTGATACGTGCCGCGGCCGGGCGCTTTCGCCTGCAAATCCCTGCATGCTAGGATTCGACCTATGAAGAAACTACTTGCGACAGTGCTCCTATTGATGGTGTTTGCAAGTCCGGCGTTCGCTGCCGGCTCCCATCATCATCACCACCATCATCACCATCACCACGGCGGGTAAACGCCGCTTTTCGCGCTGCGTTCCCGTTCCGCGTGGGCGCAGCCGTTGTGTCTCTTTTCCTGATCGCGTTTCGTGCAGCCGTATAGGCATGCTAAGGTGTTTGCCATGGCCGATCAGGACGATCTTCGTTATCCCGTAGGGCAATTCCGCCCGCCCGCCGCCAGCTTGCCCGGCGTTCGCGCCGCGCACGTTGAAACCCTGCGCCAGCTCCCCGAGCGCCTCCGCGCCGCAGTCGGCGGCTTGAGCGAGGCGCAGCTCGACACTCCCTATCGCGAGGACGGCTGGACCGTCCGCCAGGTTGTGCATCACTTCGCCGACAGTCACGCCAACTCCTTCATCCGCTTCAAGCTCGCGCTCACTGAGGATTGGCCCACCATCAAGCCGTACGACGAAGCCGCATGGGCGCGCCTGCCCGATTCGTTCCTGCCAATCGACGGCTCGCTGGTCTTCATCGACGCGCTGCACGCGCGAATGGTCGGGCTACTCCAGGCCATGTCGGAAGAAGAATTCCAAAAGGGCTTCGTGCATCCCGAACGCGGGCGCGTGACCCTCGCCACCAATCTCGCGATCTACGAGTGGCACTCGCGCCATCATGTTGCGCACATCACGGGCCTGCGCCAGCGCATGGGGTGGTAAGAGGAAGCCATGCACGCCGGCGCAACCACGCATCGACAAAAATCCGCAGCACGCGATTCCGATGCTCCGATCGCCTCTCCCGCGCAACTTGCCGGAATCATTGAAACCTTCCTTGCCGCGCATCCCGCCGCCGCGATGCTTGAAGACGGCCGCGTGCTTTTCGATATGCGCACCGCGCGCTACTCTGTCGACGAATCCCATGGCCGCTGCCTGCTGCAACTTTGGAGCGATGAGCGCAACCTCGTGCGCACCGTCGTCGAAGTCAAGCAACGCGCGCAATCGTTGCGCATTGCCACGCGCAAGATGGGCGCAGCCCGGCCCCAGTTCCTCGAATTCGCAACCACCAGTGACCGCCGCACTCCTACCGCCCGCGACGCCGCGCGCCGCAATTACCAGCGCCTCCTGGAGCGCGTGCTCACACGGCACTTCATCGGATGCAAAGTCAACGGCCTGCGCACCGCCATGGATCTCGAACACAGCTTCGGTCCCGCCTACGTGCGCGGCCGTTTGCTCAAAGGAACCGCGGCCGACGCCGTGATTGGCGTGGGCGCGGCCGAATCCGCCACAGTCATCGACGGCGTTCTCACGCTCGGCGTTCTCTGGCTCGACTACTGCCGCCAGCACACAGACGCGCGCCGTCACTTCGGCGGGCTCAAGGTCGTCGTCCCTGCCGGCGCATTGCGCCCTACGGCAGAGCGCATGGCCTGGCTCAACCACGCCGCCGCCAATTTTGAGTTGTTCACGCTCGACGAGCGCAGTGAAGAATTAGCGCCTGTCGACTTTCGCGACATTGGCAACCTGGAATCGCGCCTCGTCCACGCATTTTCTCCCGCCGCCGCGCTGGAACGCTGTCACTCCGGAATTGCCCGCATTCTCGCGCTTGTTCCCGATGCCGCGCGCGAGCGCGTCGAAATCCATCCCAGCTCTGCCACCGAAACCGGCCTGCTTCTGCACGGTCTGGAATTCGCCCGCGTGCGCCACGGAGCATCGGCCCACTCCTTCACGCGCGAAGATGAAATCACCTTCGGCGCGGGGCCAAGTGAAACACCGCTCACCCCGGAAAACGAAGACCTCTGCCGCGACCTGCTGCGCCGGCTCTTCCTAAGCCGCCACGCCGACGGCGCGCACACCGACCCGCTCTTCCGCATGGCGCCGGAGCGCTGGCTGGAATCGCGCCTGCGCACGAGCATCGCGGAAGTGCTTCCGGATTTGCGCGGCGATCTCGTCTACAACCAGGTTCCCGCGCTCTCGACAGGCGATCGCGGCATGTTGGATCTGCTCACGCTCGATCGCAACGCGCGCCTGGTGGTTCTGGAATTGAAAGCCGACGAGGACTTGCATCTCCCCTTGCAGGCCCTCGACTACTGGATGCGCGTGCGCGCCCTCAACGCCGACCGCCAACCCGCAACCGGAACCACCGCACCGCTCTCGGCATTCGCGCGCAGCGGATACTTTCCCGGCGTCGAAGTTTCCGCGCTGCCGCCGCGCCTCATCCTCGCCGCGCCCGCACTGCGCATTCACCCCGCCAACGAGCCTGTGCTGCGCTACCTCTCGCCGCAGATCGAGTGGGAGCTCCTCGGCCTCACCGAGCACTGGCGCCGCGAGCTTAAGATCGTCTTCCGCAAACGCAGCGGCGACCCGCGGTAGCCGCGGATCGCCGCTTTCTTGTTCCCTTGGTCCCTGTCTTTACGGTTTTGACATCATGTCGGGCACCGGCTTGCCCGCGGAAAAGTCAATCGGCACCGACACGTGCTCCTGCACAATCAGCCACTTTCCTTCGATCTTGCGGTACACGTCGGTCACGCGAACCGCCATATCCATCGGTGTCCCATCCCCCATCGCTCCCGATAAATGCTGAATGCTGTGTCCGTACCCGATCTGTCCGTCCGATGCAACGCTCAGGTCGCTGACTGTGAACTTGATGGGTCCGGGAAGCATGGCGAGAAAATCGTGCCAATCCTTTTTGTAGTCTTCCCAACCCACATGCTGCCGCGGAACGCCTACATCAAACACGAATAGATCGTTGCCCGGAACGTATACCTTCATGATCGCGTCCAGGTCTTTGGCGCCGGCGGCCGCGGCAAACTGCGCTTCCAGCGCGCGAATCGCCCGCTCATCGTTCGATTGCGCCCGTGCCGGCAGCCCCGCGCTCAGGCATCCCGCCACAAGCGCCGTCCCGATTACACCAAACACAAATTTCCTCATTGACCTCTCCTTGATTCAGTTGTTGGTTATTGGGGAACCCGATGATCCTGTCAGGCTTTGAGATATACGATTCGCCCAATCGCTCTGTCAAGCGGAAAATCCTCCGCCCCAAGCGCAATGGCAACCTCCACTGATCAAGGTTCGCCGCTTTCTTGTTCCCTCGTTCCCTTGGTCCCATGTTCCCTGTCTTTTTGCCGTAAACTGGAGTGGTTATGGCAATCGCTGGTGTCCCTCGCACCATTCAAGCGCGCACGCCGCGGGGCGTGTTCGCCAACGAGCCCTTCACTAACTTCGGCGACCCCGAAAATGCGCGTTCCATGCGCCGGGCCCTCGATGAGGTGGCCGTGCATCTCGGCAGCGACTACCCGCTCATCATCGGCGGCAAGCGTCTGAGAACCACCGAACGGATTCGCTCCATCAATCCCGCGCGCCCCTCGCAAGTCGTCGGCGTGCACCAGAAAGCCGGCGTCGCGCAAGTAGATGCCGCGATGACGGCCGCACTGCGCGCCTTCGATTCCTGGAGCAAGGTCCCGGTCGAGGAGCGAGCGTCACTGCTTCTTGGCGCGGCGGACGTCATTCGCAAGCGCAAGTTCGAATTCATGGCCTGGCTCACTTACGAGGTCGGCAAGAATTGGGCCGAGGCCGACGCCGACGTCGGCGAGACCATCGATTTCCTTGAGTTCTACGCCCGCGAAGCGCTGCGCCTGGCCGCGGCCACCACGCCTATTCAGTATCCCGGCGAGCGCAACGAGCTCCTCTACATCCCGCTCGGCGTGGGCGCGGTCATTCCGCCCTGGAATTTTCCATTCGCCATCATGGCCGGCATGACAGCTGCCTCCATTGTCGCTGGCAACTCCATCATCCTCAAGCCGTCGAGCGACGCGCCTACCATCGCCGCGCGCTTCGTTGAAGTTCTCGAAGAGGCAGGCATGCCCGATGGCGTGGTCAACTTCTGCCCCGGCTCCGGCGCCACCTTTGGCAACGCGATCGTGGAGCACCCCAAGACCCGCTTCATCGCCTTCACCGGCTCCCGGTCGGTTGGCCTCGAGATTCACCTCCGCGCCGCGCAATCGCAACCCGGCCAAATCTGGATCAAGCGGACAATTCTGGAAATGGGCGGCAAAGATTCCATTCTAGTCGCCGAAGATGCCGACCTCGACGCCGCCGTCGCAGGCGTGGCCGCTTCAGCCTTCGGGTTCAGCGGCCAGAAATGCTCGGCCTGTTCGCGGGCCATCATTGAAGCGCCGCTTTACGACATCTTCGTCGAGCGCCTGCGCGAGCGCGTGGCCACTCTCACCGTAGGCGACCCCGTAAACAATGCCGATCTCGGCCCCGTCATCAACCAGGCCGCGCTCCAGTCCATGCTGGGCTACATCGAGGCCGGCAAGAAGGAGAGCGATCTGGTTGCCGGCGGTAACGCACTCGAAACGAGCGACGGCGGCTACTTCCTTGAACCAACGATCTTCTCAGATGTCGCGCCCAACGCCGCTCTGGCGCAGGAAGAAATCTTCGGGCCCGTGCTGGCTGTCATCAAGGTCGCGAGTTTTGAAGAAGGGTTGCGCGTGGCCAACAATACCGAGTACGGCCTCACTGGCTCCCTCTACTCGAATAATCCGGCCCAAAAGGCTGCCGCGCGCAGCGCCTTCCACGTGGGCAATCTCTACTTCAATCGCAAGTGCACGGGCGCCATGGTCGGCGCGCACCCGTTCGGCGGATTCAACATGAGCGGCACCGACTCCAAGGCCGGCGGGCCGGACTATCTCTACCTGTTTACGCAGGCCAAGAGCGTCTCGGAAAAACTTTAGGAGCCAGTTTCGTAATCATGGCGTTGAAAGCGAGATCCTGCGCTGCCGTTTACGTTTGAGAATCGACCCACACTGCCTCAAGCGCGCAAGGAGTCCCGCCCATGGGATATGAGTTGACCCAATGACAGCTCTCGAATTCACCATCGTGGTTTGGGCGCTCTCCGTGCTCGCGGGCTTTCTTGGCGCGCTCACCGGCCTCGGCGGCGGAGTCGTCGTCGTCCCCGCTCTCACCCTCGCCCTCGGCGTCGATATGAAATACGCCATCGGCGCGTCGCTGGTTTCCGTCATCGCCACTTCCTCGGGCGCCGCGGCTGCCTATGTGCGCGAAGGCTTCTCCAACATCCGCATCGGTATGTTTCTTGAGATTGCGACGACTATCGGGGCCATTGTGGGCGCGTTCCTCGCCGCACGTGTCAGCACGCATGCGCTGGCAATCGTCTTCGGACTCATTCTTCTGCAGGCCGCGTATATGTCGTTCAAAGGTATGCCCGAGAACGCGGAACTCGTGGAATCCGATGCCCTGGCCACGCGGTTGCGGCTGGGCGGTGCCTATCCCGTCGAAGGCTCACCCGAGCAATATGGCGTGCGCAATGTTCCCGCCGGCTTCGCCATGATGTTCGGCGCAGGCGCGCTTTCGGGCCTGTTGGGCATCGGCTCTGGCGCAGTCAAAGTCATCGCTATGGACCGCGTCATGCGCATTCCCTTCAAGGTTTCCACCACCACCAGCAACTTCATGATCGGCGTCACTGCCGCGGCCAGCGCCGGCCTCTATCTCAAACATGGATACATCAACCCGCAGGTGGCCATGCCGGTGATGCTCGGCGTCCTTGCCGGCGCGCTGGTGGGAGCCAAGTTCCTGGTGCACATGCGCGTCAAAACGCTGCGCGTGGTCTTTGGGGCCGTCATCCTGGCCCTAGCGATTGAGATGCTTGTGAACGGCTTCACGGGGAAGGTGTAACCGATGGACGATCGCCGCCTTGAAAACATCATCGGTCAGCTTTTGCGTGCCGGAGTTCTTCTGGCCGCGGCCACGGTTGTCTCGGGCGGTGCCCTCTATCTCGCAGTGCACCATGCGGATCGGGTCAACTATCGCGTCTTTGTGGCCGGCGGTCCGGACACCAGCACGTTTTCTGGAATCATGCGCTCGGCCGCGCACCTCGAAAGCCTTGGAATCATCCAATTCGGACTGCTGATCCTCATCGCCACACCGGTGGCCCGCGTGGCTTTTGCGATTGCAGGATTTGCTCTGGAGCGCGACCGGCTCTACACCGTCGTCAGCATCATCGTGCTGCTGATTCTCCTGGCCAGCCTGATGCACGCAACGTGAGATTCATCGCGAAGAGGAGATTTCCAGGAGAGCCTAGACCACAGCGCCCGGCGAATTCCGCGCCTCGGCTTCCATCTTGTGGCCGGCTTCGGCCGCGGCCCTCGCCAGCACACGGTGATGAATCGTGAACAACGCCAGTTCCAGCCGATCGCCCACGCCGGTCTTGTCGTAAATTGACCGCAGATAATTCTTGATCACCTGTTCAGTGGTCTTCAGCCGCGTCGCAATCTCGCGATTCTTGCAGCCCTGCACGATGAGGGCCACGATGCGCATCTCCTTCGGCGTCAAGCGGTCGCGCACGCGCGTACCCACCATGTCCTCCTCGGGCGACTCCGGCTGGGCGGTCTGCGTCGGCTGCCAGATATCGCCGGCGGCGACGCGCCGCACGCACTCTACCAGCGCCGTCCCGGTCACGTTGCGAGAGACTACCCCGCGAAAACCCTGTTGCAAATAGCTGGCCGCGTTTTCGTTATTTTCCACCACCACAATGCCGCGGCTTCCCGTGGTCTCAAGCAGCATGGCGAGCCGCGAAAAATCCGGCTGCAGCGAGCCCGCAAACACCACAATCGAACCGGGAAATGTGGTGATCGCGTGGAACATGCGTTCCAGGTCGGTACATTGCGCAATGATGCGCATGTCCTCGTCCATGGCCAGAACCTTGGCGGTTCCGGCGCGGAAGATGGCTTGCGAGTCCGCCAGGATGATCTTGTTCATGTTTTTGCCTTGACTGCCTTATCCCTCTCGGGAAAATTCAACAATTCGAACCCGGCAACGCTAAAGAACGGCGCAAATTCAATTCTGCCAAGAACTCTCTTCATCCCATCGTTCTTATCGGCTGAAAAACAACCGCTCTTGGTAGTGTCCGTTCCTGGAACACAGCCTTCCAAATCGACTCGCTCGGCAACCCTCGGCATCGGCGCAGATCTGGTATTCCCGGGGTGCTTCCATCCGAGCTTACCGCGTGACGGCCCCCAGAGTCACCATATCCTTGCCCCCGCGCCGCGGAAGTCATTAACTAAAAATGGACCGGGAGGCACTAAAATCCGAATATGGCGAGGCCGATCATCCTGGCGGTTGACGACGACGTAAGCGTCCTTGAGGCCGTGGTCCAGGACCTTCGACGGCAGTACGGCAACACCTATCGTGTAATGCGCGCTGCCGGCGGGCAGACCGCGCTGGACACCCTTGCCCAGTTGAAATCGCGCGACGAACCCGTGGCGCTGATCGTCAGTGATCAGCGCATGCCGGGCATTACCGGCGTCGATTTGCTGGAGCGGACGCGCGCCATCTACCCTGACGCGCGCCGCGTGCTGCTCACCGCCTACGCCGATACCGAAGCGGCCATCCGCGCCATCAACACCGCGCGCATCCACTACTACCTCAACAAGCCCTGGGACCCGCCCGAAGAAAAACTCTATCCCGTCCTCACCGATCTTCTCGAGGATTGGCGGGCGGGCTACGTGCCGGCCTTCGAGGGCATGCGCGTCATCGGGTCCCGCTGGTCGCTCGCTGACTTCCGCGTGCGCAACTTCCTCTCGCGCAATCACGTGCCCTACCGCTGGCTCGACGTCGCCGCCAGTCCTGAGGCCGTTAAATTGCTCGAAGATCGCCAGCTTGATCCCAGTAAACTCCCCGTGTTGATCTTCGCCGACGGCACCGCGCTCGTTGACCCCGATCTGGAAGCGGTCGCGAGCCGCGTCGGCCTCAGCGTGCAGGCCACCCAGGACTTCTACGATCTGGTCGTGATCGGCGCCGGTCCGGCGGGTCTCGCCGCCGGTGTCTATGGCGCCAGCGAAGGTCTGCGCACTCTTGTCATCGAGCCTCTGGCGCCCGGCGGCCAGGCCGGCTCCAGCTCCCGCATCGAAAACTATCTGGGCTTCCCCTCCGGCATCACCGGCGCGGATCTTGGGCGCCGCGCTCATGCCCAGGCCTCGCGCTTCGGCGCGGAGTTTGTCACCCAGCGTGCCACCGGCATGCGTGTCGAAGGCCAGTACCGCTTTGTTCAGCTCTCCGACGGCCGCGAAATCTCCAGCCACTGTGTGCTGCTCGCGCCAGGCGTGCAATACCGCAAGCTGGAAATTCCCGGCGCCGATCGCCTCACCGGATGCGGCATCTACTATGGCGCGGCTTTGATCGAGGCCCGCGCCTGTGAGGGCGAAGAGGTCTACATGGTGGGCGGCGCCAACTCCGCAGGCCAGGCCGCCCTCTATTTCGCCAAATTTGCCACCAAGGTAACCATGCTGGTGCGCGGAGAGGGACTCTCGGCCACCATGTCGAAATATTTGATCGATGAGATTTCCCGCACATCGAACATAGTGGTGGAAGCGCAAACCCAGGTCGTCGAGGCCATCGGAACCGATCGCCTGGAGTCGTTGCGATTGCGCGGCCCGGCGGGCGAAACTCAAGTGTCGGCGACCTCGTTGTTTGTTTTCATCGGCGCAGTGCCTGTCACGGCCTGGCTTCCGCCATGCATTCTGCGCGACGACAAAGGATTTGTTCTGTCGGGTTCGGACTTGCGCAAAGACGGAAAGTTGCCTGACGTGTGGCACGAAGCCCGCGAGCCCTACCTGCTTGAGACCAGCGTGCCCGGCGTGTTTGTCGCCGGCGATGTGCGTTGCGGCTCGATCAAGCGCGTAGCCTCCGCGGTCGGTGAAGGTTCCATCGCGGTGCAGTTCGTCCACCAGTATTTGGCGGGGTTCTAGAGGTGAGGTTTCAACACGTTGTTCACTGTCGATGAGTTTTGAAAGGGCACGACTTCAGTCGTGCTGTAGGTGCAAAAAAGGGATTTCGGGGCTTTAGCCCCTGAGGCACGTTTGTTGCGAAACGCAAGATGAGCGAAAGTCCACAATCCATCCAGGTCGAAACGATCCACTTACGCGTCGTTGCGGAGGCTCTGCCACGTACTCGCCTCTTCGCCGAGACTCCCTTCGATGAGATCGGCGGTGTCGATCAAGTCGACCGCATCACCGCCAAAGCTGGCGCGGTTCTCGTCGAAGCCGGCGAGCCGTGGAAGTACTACTGGCTCGTACTCGAAGGCGAAACCCACGCCAAGCGTCCCGAGTCCGATGGAACCTGGACCCAGGTGGGTATCGCGCACGCCAGCGATGGCTTTGGCGAAACTCCATTTCTCACCGGCAGATCATTGTCCATGTTTCGCATCTTCGCGGCACAGGATTCCGTGCTCCTGCGCTTCAGCGAGCAGGATTTCTGGTCCCTGCTTGCCTGCTGCCCCGCGGTGCGCAAAACCCTCCTCGCCGATAGCGCGCAACGCGTGCAGACCTATCAGGTGGAGGCGCTGCACCGCGAGAAGCTCATCTCGCTGGGCACGCTCGCCGCCGGCCTCATGCACGAGCTGAACAATCCCGGCTCGGCCGCCAAGCGCGCCGCCTCGCAACTCCGCGAAAACCTGCTCCGCCTGCAGGAGATCAGCTTGCGCGGCAGCGCCAAACCCAAAACTCCCGACCAGATCAAATGCATGAAGGGACTGCTCGAGCACGCCCTGCAAGGCTGCAATCTTCAGGCCATGAGCAGCGTGGAACAGGCCGATGCGGAAGAGGCGATGAGCGAATGGCTCACTCAGTGCGGAGTCGAAAACGCATACACCATCGGCCCCACGCTGGTTTCCATGGGGTTCGATCGCCGGGAGATTTCCTGCGCGAGGGAGCACTTCGATGCCTCTGCGTTCTCCGACGCGCTCAATTGGTTCGGCGCGCTGGTCTCAAGCGTCTCCCTGGTCTGCGCGATTGAAGAAAGCATCTCGCGCATCACCGAGCTGGTGACAGCGGTCAAGAAATTTGCCTACGACGAGCGCAATCCGGGCAAGGAACTCGACGTTCACGACAGCCTGCAAAGCACGCTCACCATCCTCGGCCACAAGCTGCGCCTCAAAGAGATCAAAGTCGAAAAGCGCTTTGCGGCTTCGCCCTCGACGATCAAAACGCGCGGCTACGCCCTCAGCCAGGTGTGGACCAATCTCATCGACAATGCCGCGGATGCTTCGCCTGAGGGCGCGAAGATCGAAATCTCAACATGGTCCGAGCCGGGCTGGCTCGTCGTGTGCATCGGCGATCACGGCTCCGGCATTGCGCCCGACGTTCTGCCGCAAATCTTCGAGCCGTTCTTCACCACCAAACCGCAAGGATCGGGCACGGGCCTTGGCCTCGAGATCGTGCACCGCATCATCACGCAAAAGTTTGGCGGAACGATCAAGGTAGAATCCAAGCCCGGAGACACGCGCTTCATCATCCATCTGCCTATGCAATCGCCCGCCGCAGAGCCCGCAGCAATGCGCTGACACCTGAAACCTAGCGAACCTCCAGGTTCGCCTTCAGCGGTGTATTCGCCGACGAATCTCCCACCATCACCGCAAACTCGCCCTGCGCCAGGGTCCACGAATGGATCTTTTCTGACCAATAGGAAAACGCGCGCGCGTCCAGCTTCACTTCCACCATCTTCGACTCGCCCGCATTCAGCATCACTTTGCTGAATCCCTTCAGTTGCAGCGGAGGCTCGTTGCCTTCGGCAATCGGCGGGAAGCCCAAATAGACTTGCGCCACCTCCGCGCCAGCCCGCTTGCCGGTATTCGTCACCGTGAATCTCACGATGGTGTTGTCACCGCCCGGCTGCCGGCTCACCGTGAGCCCGTCAAATTTGAACGCGGTATACGAAAGCCCAAACCCAAACGGAAACAACGGCTTGATTTTGTGCGCGGTGTAGGCGCGGTAGCCCACTTCCAGTCCTTCGCTGTAATGCACGACGCCGTTTACGCCCGGATACTGCTCGGGATTGCTGGCCAGCGTATCTTCCACGCTGCGCGGAAAACTCAGCGGCAGCTTGCCGCTCGGATTCACTTTGCCGGTCAACACATCGGCCACGGCGTGCCCGTCTTCCTCGCCCGGGTACCACGCCTCCAGCACCGCCGCCACGCTGTCAATCCACGGCATCAGCACGGCCGATCCGCTCTTCACCACCACAATGGTCTTCGGATTTGCTTGAGCCATTGCCTTAATCAGCTCGTTCTGTACCGCCGGAAGATTCAGGCTCTGATCGTGCCCTTCTGCGTCCTGGTCGCCCACCATCACGATCACCAGTTCCGCCTTCTTCGCCGCGTCGGTTGCAGCGTTGATGTCGCTGCCGTCCATCACGATCGGACGAACCTGCAATTCCAGCGCCGCGGCCAGCCCGTCGTACGGCGTAATCGTGTACAGCGGAATCACCTTCGAACTGCCACCGCCGCCGGTGCTCGGCCGCACCGCGTATGGCCCCACCATCAGCACCGACTTCAGCGATTTTGTATCCAGCGGCAACACACCGCCATCGTTCTTCAGCAGCACCATGCCCTGCGCCGCAATCTGCCGCGCGATCGCGCCGTGTTCGAGCGCGGGAATCGACAGCGGCTTTGGTTGCGGCCCAAAGTCGCCGAACTCGATCATCTTCGCGAAGCGCCGCACCAGTTTTTCATCGAGCACCGCCACCGAAACTTGGCCCGCATCCACCGCCTTGCGAAGTTCCGCGTCAAAATAAATCCCGGTCGGCATTTCCAGGTCCAGCCCGTTCAGCGCGCTGGCCACAGTCGAATGCGTCGCGCCCCAGTCGGAGAGCACGAACCCGTCGAAGCGCCACTCCTTTTTCAGCACGTCGTTCAGCAGCGGATCATTCTCGCAATTGAATGCTCCATTCACCTTCGGGTACGCGCACATCACCGACGCCGAATGCGCCTCCTTGATCGACGCCTCGAAGGCCGGCATATAGATCTCGCGCAGCGTCCGCTCGCCAATCTCCTCGTTGACGCTGTGCCGGTCCGCCTCCTGATTGTTGGCCAGGTAGTGCTTCACATTGGCCATAATCCCTGTGCTCTGCACGCCCTCAATCGTGGCCACCGCGATGCGCCCGATGAGAAACGGATCCTCGCCGAAGCTCTCAAACACGCGGCCGCCCTGCGGCACACGCGCAATGTTGATGTCGGGCGATTCAAACAGCAGGCTACCCAGTGAGCGCGACTCTTCGGCTTCGATCTTGCCATACGTTCGCGCCAGCTCCGGATCCCACGTCGCCGCCAGCAAAATCGGCGCGGGCATCGCGGTGGCAGGCGGCTGCGGGCTCGCGCCGCCAGGTCCCACTCCCGCCGGCCCATTCGTCATGTGCAGGTCGGGAATGCCCAGCCGCGGCACGCCCGGCACCACCCTGAACCGTGTGGCATCGTGCACGCCATGCAGTTCCGTGATTTTCTCGTCGAGCGTCATCTTCGCAACGATCTGCCGCGCCCGCGCCACCGCTTGCGCGTGGGTCCCGTGCGCCTGCTGCGCAGGAGTCGCCGCACAAAATCCGGCTGCAATGAGAGTTGCAATTGCGATGCTGATGGAAACAGGGAAGGGAACTCGCAGAGAAGAAACGGCAGGAAACAGTTTTTTCAAGATGTTCTCGATTCGGAAGGTAGGTCCAGCGGAAGTTTACCATCCATGCGCCCGCGCTTTCTGGTTCCCTTGTTCCCTCGGTCCCTTGGTCCCTGTCTTCTCGCTCCCTCGTTCCCTCGCTCCCTGCCTTCCCGTGGTAGGACCACTCGACCTCAGGGGGCGTATGATGATCTGCGCAAGCAATTCAATTTCTCAAGAGGCACTTCCGTGATTCGACTCAAGATTTCCCGCAAAACTGCGGCGTTTCTATGCGCGCTGATTTTTGCGTCCTGCGGCGCGCTCCACGCGGCCCGTACCTGCAATCCCCGTGACTTGGGTGCCAAGGGCGATGGCGTCACCAAAGACACCGCCGCCATCCAAAACGCGATTGATGCCTGCGCGACCAAGGGAGGCGGCACTGTTCGCCTCACCGCGGGCACGTATCTCAGCGCTCCCATCGTGCTCAAGAGCAACATCACCCTGCAACTCGATAAAGGCGCCACGCTGCTCGGCTCACCCGATCACAGCGACTATCCCGAGAAGGTCGAATTCCGCCTGCCCGCGGTGCAATCGCTGGTCAGCGCGACAAACGCAGAGAACGTCGCCATCACTGGCGAAGGCACCATCGACGGCCAGGGCGAAAGCTGGTGGGCCATGGCGCGCACGGTGCAAAACGCCGGAGTCATGGGCAATCATCCCCGCCCGCGCGGGATCGTCTTCGACCACTGCAAGCATGTGCGCGTCGAGGGCATCACCCTCCAGAACTCGGCCTTCTGGCAGCTCGTTCCCTACTACTCTGACGACGTGCTCATCAGCCACGTGCGCATCCTGGCGCCGCCCCGCTCGCCGAACACCGACGCCGTCGATCCCTTCTCGTCATCGAATGTCCGCATCGATCATCTTTACGCCGATACCGGCGACGACGACATCGCCATCAAATCCGGCGCCATCAACTCGCCGGGTGGCGATGACCCCGCCCGTGACATCACCATCACCGACTGCACCTTCCTGCACGGCCACGGCCTCTCCATCGGCAGCGAAATCGCCGGCGGTGCGCACAACATCGTCGCCGAGCGCATCCATTTCAATGGCACCGACAACGGCATTCGCGTCAAGGCCAACCGCGACCGCGGCAACGATGTCAGCAATCTGGTGTTCCGCGACATCGACATGATTGACGTGAAGAACCCGATCGTGATCAGCGAATACTACCCGCGCATTCTGCCGCCCGAAGGCGAAGTAAAGCCGGAGCCCGTCACGCGCCTCACGCCTCACTTCCACAACATCGTTTTGCAGAATGTGACCGCGAAGGGTGCCGATATGGCCGGAGCCATCGTCGGCCTGCCGGAAGCGCCCGTCACCGACATCGTGCTCGAGAATGTCACTCTCAGCGGCAAGACCGGCCTCTCCATCGGCTATGCCAACGTCACTGGGCAGAACGTGAAAGTCACTGCCGAACAAGGCGACGCCATCCTGAAAACGGTCGGCGCCAACGTCACAATCCAGTAAGAACACGAAGGGCCGAGCTCCATCCGGAACTCGGCCCTTCAAAACAGAGAATTGAACCAGCGAAGCGGTCCTGCGAAAGCTAGACTGCCTTGGCGAACTTGCGGCGGAGCAGGCCGGCAAGCCCGGCGATACCTGTTCCCAAAAGCAGAAGGCTATTGGGCTCGGGAACTGGGGGCGAAGTATTGTTCAAGATTTGGAATGTAGCCGAGTTTGAGCCAGACCAAAGAAACCCATTCACGTTCCCATCCGCGCTTTCAATTTCGACTGAGCTTCCGTTTGAGATGTCCCAATAGACAGGATCAGAAGCACCAACGTTCGCATTCTCGAGCGTGAGCCAGTATGTGTTTCCAATGGAGACCGGCACATTGGGGACGGAAAAGGACGCCACATCGACGTCATAAAGGCCGACCACAATAGGATTGCTAGCCGCGACCAGGGAAGTGATGGGCGCCGTTGCGAAGGTTCCGCCATCATCGGTGGTTCCAATCGCCCAATCCACGCTCGTCAGCGTATCCCCCGGAAGAAGCCAGACATCAAAGTCCACATTGGTTACCGTCGAATTCGACGAAACCGTGAACGAGTTCGACGCCCAAAACCCGCCATCGATGGTCCACCCGTCTGCGAATCCTGAGACAGCTCCATCGGAATACGGGCCAGTGTTGTCGTACAACACCAAGGAGCCGGCAACTGCGGGAACGGCGGCAAGCATGCCGACGAGGCTGAGGAATACAACTGCAAGAACCGCTCTCTTCATTCGTTCATTCTCCGTTCAAGGTTCGGGCCCTCAGCAGCTTACAGCTGGCTGCCCTGGGCGTGAATGTATTCCAGCTACTGGCCCCAAGCCAGGTATCCGGCTACTCTGCACAGCTCGCACACATGCATTCTTGATAGGAATTGTTATTTTGGTAGGGGGCCCGTTTATTGCGTAAAGCATTTTACTGGCCAAACTCGGCGAATCTCAACTCGTTGAAAGAAAGAAGCTTATTCTTTGCGCGCGCCCTCTAAGGACGAGATGCCGCAATCTATTGCACGGGAATAAGGAAAGCGAATTCCGTTTGTGGGCACTATGGAGCGTCCGAAGGCGGATGGATTTCTTGAAGCCGGACCCTTTCAAAATTGGACTTGTACAAGCCGTCCTTGTTCCCTTGGTCGCATGCTCCCTGCCTTACTGGTTCACTCCGCTCGCCAGGAACCCGCCGTCCACTACCAGGATCTGCCCCGTCACAAACGATGCGCTGTCTGAGGCGAGGTACACCACCGCGCCAATCAGCTCTTCCGTCTTGCCGAACCGCCCCATCGGCGTGCGCATCAGCAGCTCCTGCCCGCGCGGCGTCGAGTCGAGCAGTTGCGCGTTCAAGTCGGTGCGGAAGACGCCCGGCGCAACCGCATTCACCGTCACGCCCTTCTTCGACCACTCCACCGCGAGCGAGCGCGTGAGCGAAGCCACGCCGGCTTTGCTGGCAGCGTAGGCCGCCACTTCGCTCAGCGCGACGAAGCTGTTCAGTGAAGCGATATTAATGATCCGACCGTAGCCGCGCTCCAGCATCGGCCGGCCGAACACCTGGCAGGCACGCAGTGTCCCCGTCAAATTCACATTCAGAATGTTGTTCCACTCCGCCTCCGGCAGGTCGAGCGTCGGCGTGCGCTTGATCATGCCTGCGCAATTCACCAGGATGTCGACTTTACCAAAGGCCTCCATCGCGGCGCCGAGCAGCTTCTCCATCGACGTGCGGTCACCCACATCCGAGGCGATGCGGATCGTCTTCCGCCCGCGCGCCTCGATTTCATTGGCTGCCGCGTCTACCTGCTGTTGACGGCGCGCGGTCGCAATCACGTCGGCGCCCGCATCGGCCAGGCCAAGGCTCAGAGCCAGACCAATGCCTGACGTGCCTCCTGTCACAACCGCGACCTTGCCTTCAAGGCTGAACACTTGAGGAAACATTCAATCTCCAGGGGAAAATCTCCGAGCTTTTGCCGCGGAGCAAGATGCTCCGACATTCAGCTTACAAGACGCACGTCAGCCAGCCCATCGGCAGAAGTGCTAATGGCTAAAAGCCGATCGCTGGAAGCTGCTCTTCAGATCGCGCGCCCCAAAAACACCGGCGCAATGTGACGATCGTACAGATTCTCTGTCACATTTTTCGCGATCACGGCTTCATTGGCTTCCAGCAGTTGCAAGTAGCGGGGTCCCATCTTCGCAGCCACTTTGAATCCCACATGCAGCAATTGCCGCAAGCTGGGATTGTAGGCCGGGTCGGCTTCCACATGCCGCAGCGCCGACACGTACTGCTCCGATGTCCAGCCGCGCACCTCGTCGGCCGAGGGCAGCTTTGCCGAGTCGATGTCAATGACCGTTGCATACGGCCCGCACAGCTCTTCCTTATGTGCCAACGCCTCGGCATACACTTCCTTGGCCAGCGCCAATCCTTCGCCACCGGCCTCGGCCAGGCCGATCAGCTCTTCCAGCCAGGTGGTGCCAGCGGTCTTCAGATGCACGCCTACGTTGAGCCGCTTCATGGTCGAGTGGATCGCCGGATAAATCGAAAACTTGTCGCTGCCCGAGTGCACGCTCAGTTTCAAATTGTCCGGCAGTCCGTATTGCTTTACGGCGTAGGCAATGGCCGCCACGTCCAGCGCCATCTCACGCTCGAATTGCTGCGCGTCGCCTACGTAATCCACGCCCTTGTTGAAGCGCCCGCTGAACTTCGGCGCGATGGTCTGCACGGGAATGCCTTCGTCCGCAATGCCGGCGAGAATAATCAGCAGTTCCACGGGGCTTTGCGCGCGATCGGTCTCGTCCATCGAAACCTCGGGAACAAAATTGCCCGCGCCCTTCGCGCCCACCACGATGCGGTAGACATCGCCCGCCTTCTTTACCGCGGCCAAAAACTTCTGCGCCGTCTGCTTCAGCATCTCCGGTGTAATCTCGAAGGCCTGATCGGCTCCGGCGAGCTCGATGCTCCCCTTCAACTCCGGATGCCGCTTCACAAAGCTCTCGATATCCGCCGCCTCCGCGGGCTGGCCGATAAAGTCAGCCACGTCAAAGGTAAAAAAATCGCAGGGTGCAAGAAAACGCTCCACCGTCAGCGCCGTAATGTGGTCGGCGTCGCAATAATATGGCAGCTTCCATCCCAGCGCCTTCACCGCTGCATTGGCCGCTGCCCGCACGCTCGCGGGCTCGGAGCCGATGATGTTGTGTTCGCGGTTCGACTTGTTCCACACCGGAACCACCTCAACTCCCTGCTCAAGAGCCTTGATGCATGCTTGCAACTGAGCCTTCGCCTGGTGCGCGAACCTGTCGCCCACGCCCACTGAGTACTTATTGAGCTTCATTCCTTGATTCCCCATCATCTTTCTGTCTTGCAAATTATTTACTGCGCGCCGCCGTTATGTAGCGCCGGTCTCCTGACCGGCTGTCATGCGGGCGTCCACGCCCGCGTGCGCAAATCTGCCACAAATTTCAACGGGATCATGCCCACGTGTCATGCGGCCCCAACTGCGGCCGGAACCGCGCTTTCAAACCGGCTGCGCACCGCCCACAATCCCAGTCCCGGATTGGCGACAAAGAAAATTTCCTCGCCGTCCACATAGTTCCAGCCGTGGGCCAGCTTTTCCGGATCGTATTTCTTTGTCATCGCTTTCAAGTCGCCGTAGGCAAAGCCGACGCTCTCGATCTCTTCGCGGCTCAGCTCGGCAGGGCACCACGTGATTTTGAATCGGCCCTCGGACGAACCGTGGATGAGGTGCGCCGCGGCGCTTAAGTTTGCGGCCAGGTCGGCGTTCTCGTTCACCGCCTTCAACGTTGCCGGCGTGCCAAAGTAGCCATACTTGCGGATCATCGCGTCGATGCCTTTGTCCTCGCCGAACTCATGCACGCCCGGTCCCAGAACAATCAGCTCCGCGCCATCCGCCAGCGCCATGCGCGTGCGATACACGGCCTTGTTGCCGATCCACGTCGAATGGAACTCCTTGGGATCGAGATACACCACAGCCTTTTTTATCGGCTTGTCCAGCATCTCGAAGTTTACCTTCAGGCTCAACTCCGAGGCCTTCAGGAAGCAATCGAGATCGTCGCCGATGTAGAGCCCGCGCACCGCCAGGCCGCCGTCCTTGCCGCGTCCGACAACCGTCTGCACATACACGATCGGCAAATGCTGCAAAAATTCATCGCACGCGCGGTTCAGCACATTGCGCACCGGATTGATGGCGCGGCCCATGATCCGCTCCATGCCGTAGACCGCACCCAGGTAGTGGCTGCGATTGATGCCCTCGCGTCCGCCCGTGCCGATCAGGATGTTCTTGGCGTGGTTGGCCATGCCGATTACTTCGTGCGGCACCACCTGCCCGATCGAAAAAATCAGGTCGAAGCCGCCCTGCGAGATGAGCTTGTTCACCTGCGCCGGCCAAGTGTAATTCAGCTTGCCTTCCGACTGCTCGTGGATAAACGACGCCGGCAGTTCGCCGAGCGTCTCAATGTCCGTGCGCCAGTTATGGACCTTGAAGAGTTCCAGCGGCATTTCGCCGAACATGTGCGCAATCTGGTCGGGCCGCATGGGCGTGTGTGTGCCGAGGGCCGGCAGCACGGCCTTGAGCTTGTCGCCGTAGTGCTCCCAGGTGTACCGCGTCAGGTCGCCGGCCCGCGAGTGTTCGCGGCTCTGGTCGGGCGGCACAGCCAATACTTTGTTGCGCACGCCCAGTTTGCCCAGGCTCTCCACCAGCAATTCCTTCAATTGTTGCGAAGAAAGATCGGTGTCAACACTTCCAACAGAACAATAGAGACTCATGCAGCAAACTCCAATTCTTCATCCAGCAAACTGCCGATCACTGACCACTGATCACTGACAACTGTCTTTA
>Ga0302319_10003885_pt1 | contig 30935 bp, 20 predicted proteins | sample Bog_T0_2_FD_203319 | JGI IMG/M metagenome (GOLD analysis project Ga0302319, IMG submission 203319) | Peat permafrost microbial communities from Stordalen Mire near Abisko, Sweden - Bog_T0_2 | ecosystem: Environmental > Terrestrial > Soil > Wetlands > Peat | place: Sweden: Abisko, Stordalen Mire... | reverse complement strand
GGGTGAAGGTGCTGTCGTAGTTCGGCACCACATAGGGACCGAGCAGGGTGCACTGGCTGTTGATCGGCACCGTCAGCCCATAGGGATCGTAGGCGCCGCCGTCGTGCAGGAACACGTCCTTGATGCCGAGAATCCTGCCATCGTGGCTGAGCGCGATTTCGGCATCGTGGATCTGGCCGCGCTCATGGGTGGTGGCAAAGAAATGCTCGAGCCGGTCCTCGATCCATTTCACCGGCCGGTTCAATTGCATCGATACCCAGGGCAGCAGCACCTCCTCGGGATAGAACATCATGATTTTCGGGCCAAAGCCGCCGCCGACGAACGGCGCGATGACGCGAACCTGCCGCTCATTCAGTCCGAGCACACCGGCCAAGCCGTTGCGGACGAATACCGGCGCCTGGGTAGTATCCCAGATCGTCATCTGGCTGGCGCGCGCATCCCATTGCGCCACGACGCCGCGGGTTTCGATCGGCGATGAGATGCCATGCTCGTAGCGGAAGCGCCGGCGGATGATGCAATCGGCCTTGGCCGCGGCGGCGTCGTAATGGCCCTTGGTCTGGCGGACATGGGCTGACAGGTTGGAGTCTAAATCGTCATGGACCAGCGCTGATCCGGCGCCAAGCGCCTGCTCGAGGTCGACCACCGCATCCAGCTGATCGAATTCGACGTCGATGTCGTCGAGCGCATCCTCGGCGAGATAGCGGCTCTCGGCGATCACGATGACCAGGGGCTCGCTGACATGGCGGACCTTGTCCTTTGCCAGCGGCACCTGGGTTCGCGCATGAAAGACAATGCCGGCAATCGGCGGTGGCGGCACCAGCACCGGGCCGTGCTGCCAGTAATCGCCGAGGTCGCCCGCGACATAGGCGGCGACGACGCCCGGGCGCTGCAGCGCCCGGGCGACATCGATCTTGACAATCCTTGCATGCGCGACCGGGCTACGCAGCAAGGCCGCGTGCAGCATGCCCGGCAACTCGACATCATCGATGAACAGCGCCTGGCCGGTCAACAGCCTGCGGTCCTCGTTGCGCTTGATGGGTTCGCCGAAACTGCGGGTGGACATCGCCTTCAGCCCCGCATCCGCTCAGCCGCCGCCATCACGGCATCGACGATGTTCTGGTATCCGGTGCAGCGGCAGAGATTGCCCGACAGCGCCTCGCGCACCTCGTCTTCGCTGGGCTCTGGGTTTTCGTCGAGAAACGCCGACATGGTCATGAGAACGCCGGGCGTGCAGTAGCCGCATTGCAGGCCGTGATGATCGTGCATCGCCTGCTGCAGCGGATGGTATTCGCCCTTGCTGCCGGCGAGGCCTTCGATGGTCGAGAGGCCACGACCATTGGCCTGCACCGCCAACATCAGGCAGGCGCGCACCGGCTCACCGTCCAAAAGGATCGTGCAGGCGCCGCAGACGCCGTGTTCGCAGCCGACATGGGTGCCGGCAAGGCCGAGTTCGTGACGCAGGAAATCGCTGAGCAGCATCCGTGATTCCACCCGGCGCTGATAGCTCCGGCCGTTCACCGAAAGGCTGATGTCGTGATCATCGATGTCCATCATGTACCCGCTGGTGGGCCGTCCGCAGCACGCGTCCGGTAAGAACGAAGGCGAGATGGCGCTGATAATCGGCGCTGGCATGCACGCTGCCGGCAGGCTCGATCATCGCCCGGACGGCCGCGGCCACCTCGCCGATCACAGCCTCCGTCAGGCTTTGTCCGGTGAGATTAGCGGCTGCCGCGCTGGCGTCGACGGGGGTCTCGCCGACCCCGCACAGACTCAGCCGGACATCCAGGCATTGATCCTGCTCGTCCAGCGTCACCATCGCTGCCATGCCGACAATGGCATAATCGCCCTTGCGGCGCGCCACCTCCATGAAGCAACTGCCGGTCCGCGGTCTGGGCGCGGGCAATTCGATTTCCACCAGCATCTCGTCGGGCCGCAGGTCGGTTGTGAGCCCGCCGACGAAGAAATCCGAGGCCTCGATCCAGCGTTCGCCGGAGCGGCTCTCGGCCCGGAATCGGGCCCGCAACGCCAGCGCGATCGCCGGCAGTTCCGAGGCGGGATCGGCATGCGAAAGATTGCCGCCGATGGTGCCGCGATTGCGGATCTGCGGATGGGCGATATGGGGCAGAGCCTCGCCGATCAGGGGAAACAGCCTTGCAAAGGCCACGTCGCGCTGCAGAAAGCGATAACGCGTCAGCGCGCCGACCCGCGTGGCCATGGCGGAAGGACGGATGCCGGCCAGCGCCGCGATGTTGTTGATGTCGATCAGCACCGCCGGCCGGGCCAGCCGGAAGTTCATCGTCGGAATCAAACTCTGTCCGCCGGCCAGGAATTTGGCTTCGTCGCCGTGCTCCGACTTGAGCGCCAGAGCCTCTTCGAGCGAGGCGGCGGCGATATATCTGAAAGCAGCAGGCTTCATGGTTCTCGCGGAAAGGCATTTCACACGCAGGTCGCGCATGGCGCGCCGCGCGCGAAGTATGAAGCGGGCTGCTTCGCAAGTCAAAAATTTTGGTGACGAATCCCAGAGAGACGCTTCGGCTATCTGAAAATCCGATAGGGGCATGTTTGCCCCCGATGATGCGGTTGCTCGTTATCGTCTCCGCATGCGCAAACATTGAGCGAATGGCTGTTTTGTCGCGAGTTTACATTGACGTCGATGCGGAAACCATTGAAGCCCGTTGATTGGAGAGCTAGGTTGTTGCCGCTCGCCAATAAACCGTTCGCCACGCCACTCACACATTTGGCCATGAACAAGATTTTGGATGCCACGGCTCAATCCGCATCGCCGCCACGGCGCCTGGCGATCGATGTGAACAATCTGTCGCTGACCTTCGAGACCGCCGACGGCAAGGTCGATGCGCTATCCAATGTCAGCCTGCAGATCGCCGAGGGCGAGTTCGTCTCCTTCATCGGTCCCTCGGGCTGCGGCAAGACGACCTTGCTGCGGGTGATCGCCGATCTGCAACAGCCGACCGCCGGCAGCCTGTTGGTCAACGGCATCAGCGCGGAACAGGCGCGGCTCGATCGCCGCTATGGCTACGTGTTCCAGGCGCCGGCCTTGTTCCCGTGGCGGACCATCGAGCAGAATCTCAAGCTGCCGCTTGAGATCATGGGCTACTCCGCCAGCGAGCAGCGTCAGCGCGCCGAGCGCTATCTGGCGCTGGTCAATCTCAGCGGTTTCGAGCGGAAATATCCGTGGCAATTGTCCGGCGGCATGCAGCAGCGGGTTTCGATCGCCCGCGCACTCTCCTTCGACCCGGCACTGTTGTTGATGGACGAGCCGTTCGGCGCGCTTGACGAGATTGTGCGCGACCACCTCAACGAGCAGCTGCTGCAATTGTGGGACAAGACCGGCAAGACCGTTCTGTTTGTCACCCATTCGATTCCCGAAGCGGTGTTCCTGTCGACCCGGATCGTGGTGATGTCGCCGCGTCCGGGGCGGATCATCGACATCATCGATTGTGATTTTCCGCGTCAGCGCACGCTGGAAATTCGCGAGACGCCGGAATTCCTGAAGATCGCCCAGCGGGTTCGCATCGGGCTGCGGGCCGGGCATTCCTATGACGCCTAACCCGCCCATGCCGATCGGCGCGGTCGCGCTTCCGGCGTCGGCGGCGGCCACCTTTCGCCGGCATCCGCTGGTGCTGCGCTATGCGCCGGTCGTGACCATCGTGCTGGCGCTGCTCGTGATCTGGTACATTGCCGCCATACTTATGAATCTGACGCTGGTGCGGGATGGCTTCGAGCGCGAGGAGACCCCGTACACCCTGTCCGATCTGATTCAGGGCACCATGAGCGCGGAGCGGCCGCTGTTGCCGGCGCCGCACCAGGTCATCGCAGCCTTCACCGATTCGGTGTTCGGCTACGCCCCGACCGCGCCGCGCAGCCTGATCTATCATTCCGCCGTGACGTTGTCGGCCACGCTGCTCGGTTTCCTGTTGGGCGCGGTGTTCGGCATCGCTTTGGCGCTCCTGATCGTCCACAGCCGGGTGCTGGAGAAAAGCCTGCTGCCCTGGATCATCTGTTCGCAGATGGTGCCGATCCTGGCGCTGGCGCCGATCTTCATCGTGGTGCTCGGCGCCATCGGGCTGCAGGGCCTGCTGCCGAAGTCGATCATCTCGGCCTATCTCTGCTTCTTTCCGATCACGATCGGAATGGTGAAGGGGTTTTCCGCGCCCGACCCGATGCAGCTGGATCTGATGCGGACCTGGTCGGCGAGCCCGCGACAGGTGCTGGCAAAGCTGCGCTGGCCATCGGCGTTGCCCTATCTGTTCGCCAGTCTGAAGGTGGCGATCTCGATCTCGCTGATCGGCGCCATCGTGGCCGAGCTGCCGACCGGGGGCGAGGCCGGCATCGGCGCCCGGCTCTTGGCCGGCTCCTATTACGGGCAGACCATCCAGATCTGGTCGGCCCTGCTCGACGCTGCGATCCTGGCCTCGGGGCTGATCGGACTGGTGGGCCTGACCGAGCGCTTGGTCGGGCGGCGCATGGGGGCCCGGCCATGAATCCGCGTCAGCTGCGACTGGGATTTTGGCTAGCCGCCGCAGGCGCGGCGTCGGCCTTGCTGCTGCCGCTCTCGGACCAAGCGGCGCCATCGCTCTTGGCGCGACCGCCGCTGTTGGCTCTCGCCATGGCCGCTTCTGTGCTGCTGGCCGGCGCGGCGTGGCGCGGCGGCGGGCTCGCGGTCGCGCTCGGTTTTGCCGGGGCGCTCTGCGGAGCAGCCGTGCCGTTGGCGCTGCTGCGCGACCCGACCATCGCGGGCACCGCGGCGGCGGGCTTCTGGGTCATGGTGGCCGCGGTCTGGCTCGCCGCAGCCCTTGGCGTGATGCAGCTTGCCGTCCATCGCCCGCGCACCAAGGCTGCGCGTCGCCTGCTCGATCTGGCGATCCCGCTGGTGTTCGGCGCGGTGGTGTTTTATCTCTGGGAGGTGCTGGTGCGTGGCTTCGGCGTGCCGGCCGTGATCCTGCCGGCACCGAGCGCGGCCGCTGCAAGGTTCGCCGCGTCGCTGCCGATCCTGGCGCAGGACTTCGTCCAGACCTTCGTTCGCGGCGTCCTGATCGGCTATGTCATCGGCTGCGGCGCCGGCCTTGTGGTCGCGATCATCGCCCAGCGTTACGATTTTTTCGGCCGCGGCCTGCTGCCGCTCGGCAATTTCTTCTCCGCGCTGCCGCTGGTCGGCGTGGCGCCGATCATGGTGATGTGGTTCGGCTTCGACTGGCCGTCGAAGGCCGCCGTCGTGGCCCTGGTGACCTTCTTTCCGATGCTGGTGAATGCGCTTGCCGGTCTGTCCGCCTCCGGACATATTGAACGGGATCTGATGCGCTCCTATGGCGCCGACCATCGCCAGACCCTGACGAAGCTCTATCTGCCGGCGGCGTTGCCGTTTATCTTCAACGCGCTGAAGATCAACGCCACGCTGGCCTTGATCGGAGCCATCGTCGCCGAATTCTTCGGAACGCCCACCCAGGGCATCGGCTTTCGCATCTCGACGGAAGCGGGACGGATGGCGATCGACATGGTATGGGCGGAAATCGCGCTCGCCGCGCTGGCCGGCATGGCGTTCTACGGGCTTGTCGCGCTTGCCGAGCGCGCGACCACGTTCTGGCATCCCACCTATCGAACCTGACTCGGCAGGTTCTCAAAGCGCTTCGGAGTTTCAAATGAATAAAACGACGGCACTTGCGTTAGGCATCACCATGGGGTTGTCGCTATCGACCGCGCAGGCGGCTGACAGCGTGACGATCCAGCTGAAATGGGTCGCGCAGGCCCAGTTCGCCGGATATTTCGTCGCCAAGGAGAAGGGCTTCTACAAGGACGCCGGACTTGACGTCACCATCAAGCCGGGCGGCCCGGACGTCGCGCCGCCGCAAGTGATCGCCGGTGGCGGCGCCGATGTTGTCGTCGACTGGATGCCGTCGGCGCTGGCGTCGCGCGAAAAGGGCGTGCCGCTGGTCAACATCTCGCAGACCTTCAAGAAGTCGGGACTGGAGCTGACCTGTCGCGCCGAGACCGGCATCAAGAAACCGGTCGACTTCAAAGGCAAGACCATCGGTGTCTGGTATGGCGGCAATGAATATCCCTTCCTGTCCTGGATGTCGAAGCTCGGCATCAAGACCGACGGTTCGGCCGGCGGCATCAAGATCATCAAGCAGGGGTTCAACGTCGATCCGCTGCTGCAGAAGCAGGCTGATTGCGTCTCGACCATGGCCTATAATGAATATTGGCAGGTCATCGACGGCGGCTACAAGCCGAGCCAGCTGGTGGTCTTCAAATACGAGGATGAAGGCGTGGCTACCCTGGAAGACGGTCTCTATGTGCTCGAGAAAAATCTCAAGGATCCGGCCTTCGTCGCCAAAATGGCAAAATTCGTCAAGGCCTCGATGAAGGGTTGGGACTATGCCAAGAGCCATCCCGACGAGGCCGTCAAGATCATCCTGGCCGGCGACACCACCGGCGCCAAGACAGAAAAGGACCAGAAGCGGATGATGGGCGAAATCGGCAAGCTGCTCGGTGCCTCTGACGGTAAGCTCGACGTCAAGGATTATGACCGCACGGTTGCCGAGCTGTTGGCGGGTGGCTCGGATCCGGTCATCACCAAGAAGCCGGAAGGCGCCTATACATTCGCGATTTATGACGCAATGAAGTAGTTGGAATCGACTTAAGGCACCTGCGGGCGGCCGGATCTATTTCGGCCGCCCGACATTGATCGATCGGGCGGCGCCGGTGCAAATATTGTCAGTCGTTGCCCAGATTTGAAGCAGGCCGCCCGTTCAACGTGCGGCTGCTCTGGAACGGCTGCGCCGCCTGCAATGCTCCGGTCGTTTCCATGCGCTAAAGCGCCCCTACTCACAACTATTTGTGCCCCGCAACATGTCGGAGTTCCCTACACTGCATTAATCGCTGATGCGGTCCCGCGGCGCTCTATCAGGCCTGAAGGTTTTATATGGAACTGGTCAAATACGCGCTTAAGTTCCGTGTGTCGTTCTATGTGCTGGCGCTGCTGATGATGCTTGGCGGCGTCGGCGCCATCGTGGTGATGCCGAAGGACGTGTTGCCAACCGTCGATATCCCGGTCGTCGTGGTCGTGTGGACCTATACCGGCCTCGACACCACCGACATGGCGCAGCGGATCACGACCTATAGTGAATTTTCGCTCTCCAACAACGTCAACAGCATCAAACGGATGGAGAGCACCACGCTGCAGGGCGTGGCAATCGAAAAGGTCTATTTCGATCAGAGCGTGTCGATTGATCTGGCGATTACGCAGGTGGTCTCGGCGATGAACTCGATTCGGGCGGTGATGCCGCCCGGAATCCAGCCGCCGGTGGTGCTGCGTTTTTCGGCCTCTTCGGTGCCGGTGATCCAGCTTGCGCTGTCGTCGGACAAACAGAGCGAGGCCCAGCTCTACGATTACGCGCAATACCGGATCCGTCAGACCCTGACGCAGGTGCCGGGATCGACCTTGCCATCGCCCTATGGCGGCGCGCCGCGGCAGATCATGGTCGATCTTGATATGCATGCGCTGCAAGGTTACGGGCTGACGCCGCTCGACGTCACCAACGCGATCTCGGTCCAGAATCTCACGGTGCCCTCCGGCCAGTCCAAGATCGGCGACGGGCAGTATCCGATCCGGCTGAATTCCGCGCCCGAGGCGATGTCGGCGCTCAATGTGCTGCCGATCAAGGTTGTCGGGGGGGCGCCGGTTCTGGTGCGCGACGTCGCCTATGTCCGCGATGGTTCGCCGCCGCAGCAGAATATCGTCCGCGCCAATGGCGGTCGCTCCATTCTGCTGACGATCCTGAAAAACGGCGCTGCGTCGACTTTGACGGTGGTCAACAATGTCAAAGGATTCATGGGGCAGATCCGGGCCGCGGCGCCCGATGGCGCCAAAATTCAATTGTTGTTTGACCAGTCGGTGTTTGTCTCCGGCGCGATCTCGGATGTGGTTCGCGAGGCGGTGATCGCCGCTGGCCTGACCGGCCTGATGATCCTGTTGTTTCTCGGCTCGTGGCGCTCGACCTTGGTGATCCTGATCTCGATCCCGCTGTCGATCCTTACTTCGCTCGCGGTGCTGGCGCTGCTTGGCGAGACCATCAACATCATGACGCTTGGCGGCCTCGCGCTCGCGGTCGGCATTCTGGTCGATGACGCCACCGTGGCGATCGAGAACACCTACCGTCTGATGGAGGAGGGGCATCCGTTCCGCCAATCGGTGGTGGAGGGTGCCGCCGGCATCGCCAAGCCGGCGCTGATTTCGACCCTGGCAATCTGCGCGGCCTTCGTGTCGGTGCTGTTCCTGACTGATACGCCCAAGTTCCTGTTCACGCCGCAGGCGCTCGCCGTCGTGTTCGCGATGCTGACATCATATTTGTTATCGCGAACCATCGTGCCGATCTTCATCGATGTGCTGGTCAAGAAGGAATATGATCGGCGTTTTGGTGAGGGGCATGGCGCCCATCACGGCGGGGGCGCTCATCAGGAGCAGCAAACACCCGGTCGCAGGCCAGGGATTTTTGCCCGGTTTCACGCCGGCTTCGAGCGCTGGTTCGCCGGTTTTCATACTGGCTATCTCGGGTTACTGCATGTCGTGATCGGGCACCGGATCGCGACCATAGCTGTGGTCTTAGCCGTGTTCGCGCTGGCCGGCGGTCTGTTTACCTTCGTCGGTCAGGATTATTTCCCGCAGATCGATGCCGGCGAACTGACGCTGCATGTCCGCACCCGCCCTGGGATGCGTATCGAGGCCGCCGAGCAAACCTTCGCCGCCGTCGAAGACAAGATCAGGCAGGTCATCAAGCCCAACGATCTCAGCCTCATCCTCGACAATATCGGCCTGCCGGCCAGCAACTATAATTTCGCGTTCGGGGATGGTTCATTCGTGGCCAATAATGATGGCCAGATCCTGATTTCCTTAAAAGAGGGCCACGCGCCAACCGATGGCTACCGCAAGACCCTGCGCAAGGTGCTGGCCGCAGCCTTTCCCGATACGATCTTCTACTTTCAGCCTTCCGACATTATTACCCAGATTCTTGATTTCGGCACGCTGACGCCGATCGATGTCCAGGTCAACGGCCGCAATGCGGCCAAGGATCTTGAAGTCGCCAAGCATATCGAGCAGCGGCTGCGCAATGTTCGCGGCGCGGTCGACGTCCATATTCAGCAGATTACCGATGCGCCTGAATTTTTTGCCGACGTCGACCGCCAGAAGGCGGATGAAATCGGCTTGACCGAGCAGCAGATTGCCAATTCGTTGAATGTCGCGCTGGCCGGCAGTTTTCAGGTCAACCCGAATTTCTGGGCCGATCCGAAGACCGGAATTCCCTACCAGCTGTGGGTTCAAACCCCGGAATACCGCATGGATTCGCTGACGGATGTCGGCAATACCCCGCTCTATGTGTCCGCCGGCCCCAACGCCACCACCGGGGGCGGCGTGGTGACGCTGTTCAACAACGTCGCCAAGCTGCGCCGGCAGGCCGAGCAGACCGTGGTCAGCCATCTCAATACCCAGCCGAAATATGACATTTTCGCCAGCGTTCAGGATCGCGATCTCGGCTCGGTCAGCCGCGATATCGCTGACATCATGCAGGACGAGCAGAAAAACCTGCCGATTCCGGACAAGATCTCCGTGATCGGGCAGATCGCCGACATGCACAGCGCGTTTTCCAATATCGGCCTCGGGCTTGCGATCGCGATGATTGCGGTCTACCTGCTGATGGCGATCAATTACCAGAGCTGGGGCGATCCTTTTGTAGTGTTGGCCGCGCTGCCGCTGGCGTTCTGCGGCATTGTGATGAGCCTGTTCGTGACCCAGACCAGCTTCTCGATACCGTCCTTGTTCGGTGCGATCATGAGTGTCGGCGTCGCCAGCGCCAACTCCATTTTGTTGGTGACGTTCGCGCGCGAGTATCGCGAGCAGACCGGGTGCAGTGCGGCGGAAGCCGCGATCAAGGCGGGTGAGACCCGGCTGCGGCCGGTGTTGATGACGGCGGCGGCGATGTTTGTCGGATTGATCCCGATGGCGCTCGGGCTTGGCGAGGGCAGCGAGCAGAACGCGGCTCTGGCACGCGCTGTGCTTGGCGGTATTTTGGTGGGAACCTGCTCGACCCTGCTGTTCGTTCCGTTCCTGTATTCGGTGTTGCGAACCGGCAAGGTTGAACCCCTGAAAGATTACGAATGAATAAACTTGAAAACATCGACCAGACACCGACCGGAGAGGCAACCGCGGCTCCTGTTCATGGCCCCGAGAGAGCAGGCGAGCCGTCGCCAGCAGCCGTGCCGCCGCCGCCCTCCAAATGGCTGCTGTTTGGAGTGCTCTTCATCGTCGCAGGCGTGCTGGCGTACGGCGCCTACGGGCACTGGCGAACCGATGCCGCGGCGGAGGAAACCCAGCGCGAAACCATAGCGTATGTGCCGCAAGTGCGCTCCACCCGGGTCAAATTGCTGACAGATCCGATCGAAACCACGCTGCCAGGCCAGACCGACGCCTTCGATCGCGCCAATATTTTTGCCCGGGCGACCGGCTACATTGCCGAGCGCATGGTCGACATCGGCAGCACCGTCAAGAAGGGCGATATTCTGGTGCGGATTGCGGCCCCGGATCTCGATCGCCAACTCGACCAGGCAGTTGCCCAGCTGGGGCAGGTCGAGGCGGCGCTTGCCCAGGCGCAAGCCCAGGTCAGCCTCTCGGAGGCCAATCTCAAGCTCGGCCATCTCAACTTTGCGCGTTCGGACGATCTGGTCAAAAAGGGCTTCGACACCTACCAGAACCATGACAGCCAGGAGGCCAACGTCTCGACCCAACAGGCAAATCTGGAAGCCGCCCGCGCCGGGGTCAAGGTCGCGCAGGCCAATATCGAGGCGCAGCAGGCCACCGTCAACCGGCTGCGGACCCTGGCTGAATTCGAGCTGGTCCGGGCACCGTTCGATGGGGTCATCACGGTTCGCAACGTCGATACCGGGGACCTCATCAATGCGGATACCGGCAGTGGCACGCCAATGTTTACCATGGTTCGCGACGACATCCTGCGGGTTTCGATCAACGTGCCGCAGAGCATGGCGATCAATATTCGCGATGGTCTCGATGCGAAAATCCAGGTATTCGAACTTCCCGGCCGCAGCTTCGCTGGCAAGGTGGCGCGCAGCGCCGGGGCGCTGTTGCCGTCGTCGCGGGCGTTGCCCGTCGAGGTCGACGTCGACAACAGCTCGCATGCGCTGCGCTCGGGCATGTTCGTCAATGTAGCCTTCGCGGTGCCCCGCGAGCATCCCAACGCGGTTGTTCCAGCTGATGCCTTGATTTTCAACCAGCAGGGTCTTCGCGTGGCGACCATCAGCGATGACAAGAGCGTTCATCTGCAGACCGTAACCGTCTATCGCGACACCGGCGGCTCATTGGAGCTCAGCGAGGGACTGCAGGGCGGCGAGTTGGTCGTGCTGGGTCCACCGGCCAACCTGCATGAAGGCAGCAAGGTGAAGGTAGCATCGGACGAGAAGATCGCAGAAGCCGTCAAGTAGCGGCATCGCAATCAATCCTCATAATTCTCGATCACCGCGTCCGCGATCGCTCGCTTGGTGATGACGCCGACGACATCGCACACCCGCGGGCGGTGTCCGCCCTGGAAGATGATGGCGCCGCCCGAGCGACGACGCTTCAGTCGCGCCAACACCAGGCTCAACAGATCGCGGTCGCGACAAATCACCATGCGGTCTTCGACGAAGCGTTCGATCCTGATGTTCGGGTTGAGCCGGGATTGCAGCCACAGGCCCGAGCGCGGCGGCACCAAGCCGACAATGCGACCCTCGCGCTCGACGATGATGGCACGCAGATCGTCGGTGTCTTCCGCAACCATGGCCTCCTTCAGCGTGGTGCCGGCCGGGGCTACTATGAAGCGTCGTTCCATGATATCCCGCGCCTGCTTGACGAGGTACAGGTTGATGTGCCGCTCCTTCGGGATCGGATGGCCGCGGTGGCGCAGTTTGATGGTGTAGAGGGTTTCGCCGATCAGCACGCGCCGGATTCCGGCCGCGACTGCCACCGCAACGATGACCGGTACGATGATGGCGTAATCGCGGGTCATCTCGAAGACCATGACGATGGCCGTCATGACGCCGCCGGTGCCGGCGCCGACCATGGCCGCCATTCCCACGATCGCGGCCGAGGCCACTGTGAGGCCGGCATTGGGAAGCAGCGATGCCGTGGCGGTGGCGAAAGCGGCGCCCAGCGTCGCACCTAGATATAAGGAAGGCGAGAAGATGCCGCCGGAGGCGCCGCATCCGAGGCTGACGGTGGTGGCGATCAGCTTGAGAGCAAACAGCACGATGAGAAGGCCAATCGCCGTCATGTGCTGGTCGAGGATCGACTGGATGACCGCATAGCCCACGCCATCGATATAGGAATGGCCATAGAGATGGCTGAGCGCCACCATCATCGCTCCGACCATCGCCATGCCCAGGATGTTCTGGGTATAGGCATTGCCCGGCAGCCTGGGAAATCCGTCTTCCATTACGACCAGCAGCCGAATGAAGGCCCACGCGGCCACCCCGCAGAGGATTCCGAGCATGACAAAAGCTAAGGTTTCCTGCAGCCCGATCGACTGGCTCAGGGAAAGCTGGATATCGGTGACCGCGAAGGCTGGATTGGGCCCGATCAGGATCCGGCCGATTGTGGTGGCGGCGCCGGTCGCGATCACGACTGGAAGAAAGGTCCTGTTCGAGACTTCCGGCAGCAGGATTTCCAGCGCGAACAATACGCCGCCGAGCGGCGTATTGAAGGTCGCGGCAATCCCCGCGCCGGCGCCGGCGGACAACAGCGTGATCTTCTGCCAGTTTGATAGCCGGATGCCCTGTGCAAACGCTGAGCCGAGAGCGGCGCCGATCTGGATAATCGGGCCTTCGCGCCCGACCGCGGCGCCGCTGCCGATCGAAAGCGCCGAGGCCAGCGCTTTGACGATCGCGACTTTGCCGCGGATGTTGCCGCGCGAATAGAAAATCGCGTCCATCACCTCGGGAACGCCATGTCCCTTGGCTTCAGGGGCGAAACGCTCGACCATGAAGACCACGACAAGGCCGCCAAGGATCGGCGACAGCAGCACGAGATCGCCGAACCGGCTCGGCCCTTCGCTGACATTGGCGTCGTACAGCAAGCTGAAGCTGCCATTGTAGAACAGATTATGGAAGAACCCGATCAGCGCGCGCAAGGCGACCGCGCCGATCCCGGTCATGACGCCGACCAGCAGTGCCAAACTGCACAGCACGAAAAGATTGACGCGCCTGACCTGATGGCGATGCAGGTCGCGCTGCGCCACGTCTTGCACCGCGCCAGTAGGAACAGGGAGAGGAGGGGGCGCTAACGACATGCCATCACGAGTCGTTTGAAAAAGGCTTCGATCAGCCCAACCTGCGCGGGTCGCCAGCCGGCCTCGCTGGCCAAAGCCAGAAACCACGCCAACGGCGGACCGCCGGATTTGTTCCCGTCACCGGAACTTTTGGCGCAGGTTGCTCGTTCCGTTCGGCCATGTCATCGCTGGGCCGCGCCGTTGTCGCGGTTGGCCACCTGCAGGTCATCCAGGAGGATGAGCCGGCCGTCGTTGTCGCCTCTTGCGCGGCTCACGCGAGGTCCCCATTTCACCGGCCAAAGGAATTTGGCCATGCTCGATTTCACCCACGACAGCTCCGGTTTCTACAATGACGGGCCCGACCCCACGCGGCAGCCGTCGGAGTCAGCCCGTCCGGCCGAGATGGCAGACCATGCCCTGCTCGACGCCTATTCCAACGCCGTGATCGATGTGGCCGAACGCGTCGGGCCGGCGGTGGTCCGCGTGGAAGTCAGCGCAAAGGCGTCCAACGGCCGCGACCGCGACGGACACGGCTCGGGGATCGTGATCGCACCGGACGGACTGGTGCTGACCAACAGCCACGTGGTCGGATCTGCCAAACAGATCAGGCTGCGGGACCATGAGGGACGGCTCGCCGAGGCGCGGGTGCTCGGTGTCGATGCGGACACCGATCTGGCCTTGCTGCGGGCCGACGGCCTGCGGGATTGGCGCTACGCCTCGCTCGGCAATTCCAAGAGCTTGCGCCGTGGCCAACTGGTGGTCGCGATTGGCAATCCGCTCGGATTTGAATCGACCGTCACCGCGGGCGTGGTGTCGGCGCTTGGCCGCTCTATTCGTTCAGTGACCGGCCGCACCATCGAAGACGTGATCCAGACCGATGCCGCGCTCAATCCAGGCAATTCCGGTGGACCCCTGGTATCGACCGCGGCCGAGGTGATTGGCATCAACACGGCGATCATCAGCGGCGCGCAGGGTATCTGCTTCGCCGTAGCCAGCAATACCGCGCAATTCGTGCTGTCGGAGATCATCCGCCACGGCTATGTGCGGCGGGCCTATATCGGGGTGTCCGGCCAGACCGCGCCGATTCCGAGACGGCATGCGGTGTTGGCCGGGGTCGATCACAAGATGGGCGCGCTGCTGACCCAGATCGAAACCGGCGGGCCGGCGGCCGAGGCCGGCCTGATGCCAGGCGACGTCGTGATCAGGCTTGACGGGGTCGACGTCAATGGCGTCGATGACCTGATCCGTACGCTGGATCGCGAGCGGATCAACCGTAGGATCGAGATGGAGATCCTGCGCATGGGCCGGTTGCGTGCGATCGGGATCCATCCGGTCGAACGCAGGCGGTCCAGCCGACAGGGCCTCGTGCCGTAGCTCCGGAAGCGCGGATAGGGTCGAAGCGGGCCGCGTAGTCCTACGGACGCCGCCATGACGGATCTTTAACCTTACCGCCGCAGAGTTTGCCGGTCATATGCCTACCCATCAAAGTCACTGGCGGAGCACGGGCTTGCTGTTCCGACCGCACCATGTCTCATTCACGCAACGCTACCGCGGCTGACTCCTCGGCCATGAAGTGGCCCGCGCCAAGGCGTATCGCGCTATGCCGGACCGGAGTCAGATTTGCCGCCTGGAATGCGGCCTGGATTATCGGTTCTTCAACATCCCTGCCAGCACAAAGGGCCAGGGTCCGCTGCGATCATTCCGCTGCGCAGCATTCGGCGATCCAGGGCCGGCCTGCACGCTTCGAAACCAACGTTAGCAACAGGTACGGTTCATGTCTGCGCACCGGAAACTGATCCTAGGCATAGCGGCCATCATCTGCGCAGCCTCAGTGATCGCAGGTTTTCTGTATTTCAAATATCAACAGGATCTGGCGCAGGCCAAGGAAATTTTCCGCTACAAGTCGTCGCAATCCGCCAAGGCGGTGGCCGGCAATGTGGACCAATCCTTTCAGCAGATCTACCAGAATCTCCGGACGATCAGCTATCTTCCAAGCGTTCGCAAGATTGATCGTCACGGCGAGAACCTGGACGGCGATGGCCGCGCCACCATTCAGCAGATCTACAATAACATCAAAACCAATGTCGCGGTTTCTGAAGTCTATATCGTGCCCGCCAGCCTGGACCCGGAGCGGATTGACCCGGTGACCGGCAAGCCCGAGGTGCCGATCCTGATGTTCGACAAGGCCATCTTTGGCGATGCATCGGAAGCCCCGGCGGCGGAGGAGGAGGATCCAAACGCGCCCGAGGAGGTCGAAATCTATGAATATCGCCTTCTGAAACAGCAGTTCGAATATTTGCGCGCGCATTATCCGAGGTCATCATCGATCAAGCTGATCGACGCGCCGATGATCTCGGGCCGCGAATGCATCACCTGCGACAATGAAGATTACATCAAGACCCGTGCCGATGCTGACAGGACCGGCATGGTGCTATCGGTGCCGTTCTACGATCCGAAGGGTGAACTCGCCGGCAGCGTTTCGGCGATCATCCGCAGCGTCAAGCTGCGCGGGCTGTTGCCGGAAACCGATGCCGCGCTGCTCAATCAGCAGTATGGCTATGCGGTCCTCGCCAAGGTCCCCGGCCAGCAGAATGCCTCGAAGAATGCCGTTCAGACCGCCGAGCCGGATCCCGCCATCGTCTATTCCGAGGTGCTGGCGGTTGAGGCCCACGATCCGCAAAGCCAATGGAAGCTGTGGGTCGGCCGATCCGACGCCGAGTTCTCGTCGAGCGCGGAAGCCAGGGCCGTGCAGAATTTTGTTCGATCAAGCGCTGTCGTCGTCTTCCTCGCCACAGCCATCGCGATCGCGATCCTGTTGCTGATCGCGCGTAACGTCAGTGGGGCAAGACAACACAAGGCCGCGCTCGCCCGCGAAGAGGCGATCCGGCAACAGGAGGCCGTCGGTCAAGCGCAGAGCCGCGAGGAAGCGGTCCGTGAAGCTCAGGACCAGCGCCGCGGCGAAATGCTCAAACTCGCAAGCCGGTTCGAGACCTCGATCGGCGCCGTCTCCCGCATTGTGGCCGAGGAATCCGAGCGTCTGAAGCAGGTGGCGCAGCTTTTGGCCGATAGTGCGGGGGAAACCCAACAGCAAGCCGCCGCGGCGGCTAAGGTCTCCAACGCCGCGGCGTCCAACGCCGCGACCGTGGCGCTATCGGCCGACCAGTTCTCGCATTCGATTGAGGAGATCAGCGAGCAGGTCCGCCAATCAGCACAAATCGCGGGACGCGCGGTCAATGAAGCGAGCACGACCTACGGCCAGGTCAAGACTCTGGCCGAATCCGCGAGCGTGATCGGCTCCGTCATCGGCCTGATCGAGGAAATTGCCGCGAAGACCAATTTCCTGGCGCTCAATGCCACGATCGAGGCGGCGCGAGCCGGCGAGGCCGGCAAGACTTTCGCCGTGGTCGCCTCCGAAATCAAGCAATTGGCCGACCAGACCGCAGGGGCGACCAACCAGATCAGTACCCAGATCGCGGCGATCCAGTCGTCGACTGGCTCCGCCACCGGCGCCATCGACTCGATCATGCGCGTCATTACGGAGATGAACCAGATTGCCTCGATCATTGAGGATGCTGTTGGTCGGCAGGGCGGTGCGACCCAGGCCATCGCAACCAGTATCCGTTACGTCTACGACGGATCCAACGAAGTCAGCAAAACAATCGGCGACGTCGAGAGGAGTGCGATGAAGTCTCACGCCGCCGCCTCCAACGCGCTGTTGTCCGCCAGTGAGCTGAGCCAGCAGGCCGAGACGATGATGAATGATGTCACCGCCTTCCTGCATAGCGTTCGCGCAGCCTAAGGCGGCGCAGCGAAATAAACGCTGCAAGCTCACGATCGTCATTGCGAACGCGGCGAAGCAATCCAGCCTCCTGCGATGCCTGGGTATAGTGACAGCCTACATTCAGGCCAGTCTTGCACCTTAGCGTTCCGTATTTTACGCCAATTTCTGCTCGTTCAGCAACATAATCAGCCAATAATGAAATTATCGGCGTGGAGGTTGGCTAGATGAACGTTGGCCAGAGTTATGAGGTCATGATTTCCCAGGTTGATCAACGTATCATGACCACCATTGGCTGTCTGGAATAGCGACTGCGGTAGGCCCGCTTGCGCGTCGGCCAAGAGTAACGCCAACTGGTTTCTGCTGGGGACTGACGAGAACCCATCGAGTTCAATGGTGTCCGTGCCTGTGGCATTTACAATCGTGTCTGCACCAAAACCTGGGTGGAATACGAACGCATCATTACCCGGACCGGCAATTGTTATCTTGACCGACTGGGTGACTGTGCTGTTGGCGCTGTCCAGGCTGACGTCGTAAGATTGAGTAACGGTAGCTGCAGGGTTGGAATCAAAATTGAAATGCCAGCCGGCGGTGTCTTGACCGTTGCCAGTAGTGACAGCATCGACAGTGAAATTACCGATATAGTCCAGACCGTCATTCTGCGGCGAGACAGTCACGGTCGGTGTTTCCGTTGAACCCGGATCGTTGAATGAAAGTGTGCCACTGGCGAGATCCTGCTTCACCGGAGGATCAATCACGACGGTTCCGCCGCTTCCATCGCTGGAAATCGAGAAAGTCGAACCGGTATAATTTCCAGCAAGCTGGATGTTTGCGGTGTCATGTTGAGCGTCGCTGACTGTCAGCATTCCACCGGCGGAGGTGCCGGTATAGGCGACGGTCGTTTCCGGCCCGAATTCGATATCCCTGAGATCGATTTGATCGGAGCCGGACAAGATGCCATTTCCGGTGAAATTGAATATCTGCCCACTGAACGTGGATGAGTGGTCAAGTATTAGACTCCCTGTCTGGCCATTGAACGTTACCGACCCGGAATCTGCGGCAGCCAGTTCGAGTGAAGCCCCGGTGCCAATCGTTGCCGATCCTTGTGGGCCGATCGCGTCGCTCAGCGTGAGGTAGGCACCTGCCGGCGCATTCACCGCCTCGAAACCGGCGATAGCCTGGTTCAGCGCGGGGCTGTTCTGTGGACTGAAACTGTCGATGTTGGGCCCTACATTCGATGTGCTGCCGTTCGGGTCCCATTCCCAGAAATAAGTGCCGACCAACGAAGTACTCTTGGATTCGGTCCACGCTTGGAAGAACGCCTGATAGAGTTCGGCCTGCAGCGTCGGGTCCGGACTATTTCCCGATGCGGACGGATCTGACGCGGCTCCGCTGTCGTTCGGGTAGCCGAGCTCGGTGAACAGCAGGGGTTTTCCGGATTGCTCCGCAAGATTCTCGAAATACGCGATCGGCGATTGGTTGCCGATCACTGCGTAGGCGCCTGGATTCGTCGATAGAGTTGCAGGGTCAAGCCAGCCGTTTACCAAATCTTGTAGGGTCGGATTCTGCGTATTCGACAACGGCACGTAGTTGTCGATCCCCTCGTAGTTCAGCTGGCTCCAGAAGCTGACGTCGCTCGCGGTGTTCCACGAGGCCGAGTAGGTGAGCTCACCCGAGAAGACGTGGCGCACTGCGGTAATGAGTTCGGTCCAATAAGACAGGTATTGTGGACCGGTGAGCTGGTCGAGCTCCGCACCGATCGACAGCATCTGGGCGCCGTTAGCCTGGGCGACCTCTGCCTCCTGCACGATCATCTGCTGATAGCTGGCGAAAAAGGCGGCCACGTTGATCGGTTGATAGTCCTGGCGCCACTCGCCGACGCTGTAGGGCGCGATCTCGGCCGGGTTGAGGAAATCGATCAACGGCCTGACCATGACGGAAAGGCCGAGACTTTCTGCTTGCGCGATCGTGTTGCCAAGGGCCGCGAGGCTATCGGTGTAGTTCGGGTCAGCCACCACCTGCGAGGTGGCAACATTGATGCCGTAGTCGAGGGTGGCTTCGATCGAATTGGCGCCGGTCTGCGCAAGGCTTGGCAGCGAGTCGGAATTCTCGTAGGCGCCGTTGTAGAAGGCGACGTAGTCAAAGCCCTTATATTGCAACGAAAATGTGCTGGGCGAAGGAACGCCAATCGTTCCGTCGCCATTGAAGTCCTGGCCAAAAGTGGTCTCCAGAGATTCCACCGCAAAGCTGTTACCTGGCACCAGCCCTGTGATATTCGACGTATAGTTCCCGTTGCTGTCGGTCGCCCAGAACGTGAATTCGTTTGTCCCAGTGATTTGCCAGGCAATGTCATAGCCGGTGGCCGTCTGCACAGCACCGATCGGTGTATAGGTCCCAAACTCGCCTACCGTCACGGGGGTGCCACCAAATTTTAGTTCTTGGCCCACACCACCGACATCCATACAATAATTATTTGCTATATGAAGCAGTCTCGTTGATCCATCCGCCTGGATCAGCGAGCCTGTAAAGCCAATCGTTCCGTCGCCATTGAAGTCCTGACCAAAAGTGGTCTCCAGCGATTCCACCGCAAAGCTGTTCCCCGGCAACAGCCCGGTGATATTCGACGTGTAGTTGCCGTTGCTGTCGGTCGCCCAGAACGTGAATTCGTTTGTCCCACTGACTTGCCAGGCAATGTCATAGCCGGTGGCTGTCTGCACGGCACCGATTGGTGTATAGGTCCCAAACTCGCCGACCCTCACGGGGGCGTCACCAAACATTATCTCTCGGAGAGCTGAGCCGACCTCAACATAGTAATCACCGCCGGACCAAAGCAGGCTGGTTGATCCGTCCGTGCGAATCACCACCGTAGCATCCTCCGCGGCGGCGATGGCCGCGTCGACCTGCACGAGACCGGCACCGCTCACGGCGGAATTGGCCATCTGCAGCGCCGTGTCTTCCATGATCTGCTCGACTTGCGCCGGCGTGAGATAGGGATCGGCCGACAGGATCAGCGCGGCCACGCCGGCCAGGCTCGCCGACGCGGCCGAGGTGCCGTAGAAATCGCTGAGCCCTCCCGGAACCGTCGTGGCGATGTCGTCCACGCCGGACACGGCAACCGGACTGAGTTGATCCGGCGCAGACAAGACCGTGCCATTGTCGGCAAACAGCAGCTCGGTCCCGGCTCCCGATGATGAGAAGCTTTCGCTGGTCGGAGAGAAACCGAAAGCCGGCGTGTCGGCGGCGCTGACGGCGCCGGCGGTGATCACGCCGGGGGTCATGGCGTGGCCGAAGACGGTCCCGGCATTGGCGCCGCTGATCGAGACCGGCAGGCCATCGCCTGCCAGAATTTCCTTGATCAGTCCGGGATCCGGCCCAAAATTGTTGGCGATCACGATTTGGTAGCTGCCTGAGGCGGTGAATTGATAGCCAGTCCACGGATTGTCCGGTTCGCCGACGGACGCGTTGGTCGCTTGTCCGATGAGAATTCCATTATGGAACACAAAGAGGTCGATATCCGGCGCCTGCCCGAAATTGAAACTTGCCTGCCCGTAAGCCTCATTCCATTCGAGCAGCAGCGGAACCGGATCGGCCGAGCTGGCCGTGACCGTGATGGTCTGGGTTAGGCTGCCGCCGAATAGCTCAGCATCGGGGAAATACCAGCCGTCGAAAACCCCTGACCCGGGCGTCCAGGTCGCTTGATAACCGTTGCCGGCATTGTTGCCAGCCGCCGTGACGTAGGTGACGCCTTCCGCCTCGACGGTTTGGATCGCCTGCGCGACGATCCCGTTCTGAAAGAACGGCTCGTCGTAATAGCTGACGTCGTCGACAATGACTTTGCAGCCGGCGGCCGCGAGGGCAAGGATGCCATTGGCAAAGTCCTGCTCGCTGTTGTCGGCGGTATAGAACGCGAGATTGGCGCCGGGCGCGATGTCGTGAATGATCTGCATCATCGCGCGGCCCTCGTCGGTGCCGCCCGAGGAGAGGTCTGAAAGTACCTGGATGTTGGATGCAGACGGCAACGCGCCATCGGCTTCGTCGGCGGCCGCGCCGCCGAGGTCGTTGAAACTGTCGGACAGAACGCCGACCTTGATGCCGGAGCCGTTGACGTTCAATCCACTTTCGTCGAGCGCCTGCTGCACTTGCGCCGCCGTGGCGCCGCTGCCGCCGACGCTGGCCTCGGTGATCGGGCTGGAGGATGCATGCGCCGCATCGGCCAGACTGGCTACGGGGGACGATACGGGCGTCCCGACGGGAGTGGTCAGCTTCGCCGCACCAGCGCCGGGCACAGGCCCGGCGGCTTGCGAGCCAGCGGCAAATATCCAATCATCAGCATGCGCCAGCGTCTCGGTGGTCGCACTCCCGTAACTGAGGCTGGCTGCGGTCAGCTGGATTTCTGGAGGCCCAGCAGGAGGGTCATTCAGAGATGGGCTCGGCAAGGCCGCGAACGCGTATACCGGCGCCGCGGCGGCCGGCGCGATGGTTCCTCGCGTCAAGCTGGCGCTGTCGTCCGGCGCGGTATCATCCGGGACGCCGTTGGTCACCTGGTTGGTCGTGTCTCCACCCGGTGCCCACTCAGCAGTGTTAACCTGGTCATCTTGTCCGCCAGCAGACGCAGGATCCTGGCTCAGAACGGCTGGCGTCGGCGAAATCGCCAAGGAGGTATGGAAGGGGATATCGGCGACCGGCATTTCACCGCCGATCGAGGTCAAAAGGGAAACGCTGGCGTCGGCCTCGGTTCCAGCTGCGTTGAAAAAGCTTCCAGAGGCGTCTTGGAGATTTGGGGCGAGCCGCGGCTTCATCACTTAGCCCTTACTGATCAAGCCAATCGGACCTTTGGCGAATGGGGATAAGGATCCATGTCCGGCTATTGAAGACGATCGCCTGGAGCTCTCGAATCACGCAATCATTAACCCATTTGCCAATCTCAAAGACTATCACTCCATTATCGATTGAAATATTTTTGTGCCGAGACAGCTGCAATACACTGCCGGTTGCATTGGACGCTCGTTTTGGTTGAATTGGTGCTCCCTGCTCGTCCGGAAAACCACAGATCCGATCACGCGCGCCGTCGGCCGCTTCCGGCTATTTGGTTGCACCGCGCCGGGATCGGGTTCCGACATGGTTTTGCTTGCCGCATGGGCGGGCACGGTTACAATGGGTCAACGGTAGAACAAGAGACGTCAGTGGAGAGAAACGATATGCCGAACGCATTCCGACCAGCTTTTATGGGCAATTTGCGCGGGGTTCTGGGCGCCATGGCGCTCAGCCTGCCGGCCCTGACCCCCGGCCATGCGCTGGCCGCGGACCCGCTCCGGATCGGCGTGATCGCGGAAGCCCAGGCCATCGCCGGGGCGTCGATCCCCCAGGCCGCGCAGATGGCCGCCGATGAGATCAACGCCAAGGGGGGCGTCGATGGGCGCAGAATCGAAATCATCACCTATGACAATCATTCCTCCTCGGCGGATTCCGTCCGCGCCTTCCAGCGCGCGGTCAATGAGGACAAGGTCAATATCGTCATCGCCAGCTATATCAGCGAAGTGGTGCTGGCGCTTGAGCCGTGGGCCTCTCGCCTGAAAACCCCCTTCATCACGCCGGGCGCCGCCTCGAACGAAATCAGCAAGAGCGTCCATGCCGATTATGAAAAGAACAAGTATACGTTCCACGGCTATCTGACCTCGGCAGCGCTGGCGCTGTCGGTCTGCGATGCCGCCAAGGAACTGCTGGTCGAGCAGAAGCATATGAGCTCCGCCGTGATCATGAGCGAGGATGCCGCCTGGACCAAGCCGCTCGATGTCGGCTACGAGGAGTGTCTGCCGAAAATCGGGCTGAAAGTGCTGGATCACATCCGCTTTTCGCCGGATACCACCGATTTTACCCCGATCTTCAACAAGATCGAGGGCGCCAAGCCCGACGTGATCATCACCGGCATTTCGCATGTCGGCGTGCAGCCGACGGTGCAGTGGAAGAATCAGCAGGTCCCGATCCCGATGCTCGGCATCAGTTCGCAGGCCACCAACTCCACCTTCGGTAAGGACACCAACGACGCTGCCGATGGCGTGCTCTATCAGGGCGTCTCTGGTCCGGATGTCGCGGTCACGCCGAAGTCGATTCCGTTTGCCGAAGGATTCAAGGCGAAGTTCGGAAATTATCCCTCCTACGCCGGCTACACTTCCTACGATGAAGTCTATTTCATCGCCGATGCGGTGCATCGCGCGGGCGCAACCGACGCCGACAAATTGATCGAGGCGCTGGAAAACACCGACTGGGAAGGCACCATCGGCCGGGTCCAATTCTATGGCAAGGACGACCCCTTCACCCACGCGATCAAATACGGCAAGGGGTTGATCACCGGCCTGATGCTGCAATGGCAGGATGGCAAGCAGGTCAGTGTCTGGCCGAAGGAGGTGGCCAAGGGCCAGTTGAAGTTCCCGAGCTTCATCAAGGTCACGACGAATTGAGGCTGCGCTGATCACGCTGCCAGGGCCTGCCTGGGAGCGTGATCTTTTTGGGCGTTCTCAGTAAGGCAGCTGACGCTGCCGCGGCTGTCACATATGCTTTTGTTCCAGATCCTGATCGACGGTTTTGCCATCAGCGCGCTGTATGCGCTCGGTGCCACCGGCTTCACCCTGATCTTCGGCGTCTCCGGCGTGCTCAATTTGTCGCATGGCGCCCTCATGGTGCTGGCGGCGGTGGCGGCCTGGGCGGCCGCCAGCTTGCTGCATGTCGGCCACTATGCCGGCGCGCTGGTCGGTGTGGCGACCGCGCTGGTGGCCGCCCAGGTAACCTATTTCGCCGTGGTGCAGCCGATCCAGAAATCCAGACGAATTGCCAATGAGGAGAAGGAAATCTTCGTCCTGACCGGCACCCTGCTATGGGGGATCATGATCCAGGAGCTGATCGCCTATTTCTTTACCAACAATGCCAAGACCGTGCTGCCGATCGTCGAAGGGGTCGTCGAACTCATCGGCGTGCGCACCCCGAAGAACGAGATCTTCACCGCGCTGGTTTGCTGTCTGGTGATCGGACTGCTTTGGCTGCTGGTGAACCGCACCCGCACCGGCAAGGCGGTGCTGGCAGCCTCGATGAATCCGCGGGGCGTCACCCTGCTCGGCCTTGAGCTCACCCACATCTACGTCGTGGTCTGGGCGATCTACGGCATTCTGGCCGGTATCGCCGGCGTGCTGCTCGGCATGTTCCTGGGCGTCAGCTCCTACAGCGTCGGACCGCTGACGGCGAGCGCGTTCTCGATCGTGGTGCTGGGCGGCCTTGGCAGCGTCTCCGGCTCGCTGATCGCAGCCTTCGTGGTCGGCTATCTGGAGACCTTGACCGCTTATCTGGTGTCGCCCGCCTACCGCACCATTCCCGCGCTGCTGCTGCTGGTCATCGTGATGTATATCAGGCCGCAAGGCCTGCTTGGGAGACGGTAAGCATGGCCGGGTTTTTCAAATCGCCGCTGTTCCTGGTCGCACTGCTCGTGGTGGTCGTCGCCGCGACGCTGCCGCTGTATGTTTCCGGCTACATTCTCGGCGTGCTCACGGTCGCCTATTATTTCGGTGTCTTCGCGATGGCATGGGACCTGCTGTTCGGTTTCGCCGGCGAGGTCAATTTCGGGCCGACCTTTCTGATCGGCGTCGGCGCCTACACCGCGGGTATTCTCAACAATCAGTATGGCTGGTCGGTCTATGTGTGCATCGTGCTTGGTGCGCTGGCGTCGGTTGTCGCCGGCTTCGTGCTCGCGCTGCCGGCGCTGCGGGTGCGCGGCCCCTATTTCGGACTGACGACGCTGGTCGCGGTCCTGATGCTGCAGAATTTCATCGTGGTGTTCGCCGATCTCACCGGCGGCGAGATCGGGCTGACCATTCCAGACGTGATCTCGATCGATGCCGGCGTCAATTATTGGATCGCACTCGGCTTCATGACGGTCAGCGCCATCATTCTGTACGGGCTGTCGCAGTCACCGATCGGCCTCGTGCTGCAGGCCAGCGGACAGGACCCGGTGCAGGCCGGTGCGCTCGGCTTCAACATCGTCAAGCACAAGCTCGCGGCCTTCGTGGTCAGTGCGTTCTTTTCCGGGCTGTCGGGCGCGCTGCTGGTGTTCTATTTCGGTACCGCCTCGGTCGGCACCGTGGTCGATGTGGCCGTCGGAGTGAACGTCATCGTCGCCGCGGTGCTCGGCGGCCGCCGTACCGTGCTGGGCGGGGCGCTCGGCGCGATCTTCCTGATCGTGGCCGGCGAATTCCTTCGTCCGACCGGCGAACTGGCGACCTTCATCGTTTCCGCGATCGCGCTTCTGGTCGTGCTGTTTTTCCCCGGTGGTTTCCTCGGTGCAGCCTTGTCGCGGGGGGCGCGCGCGTGATGGACGCCATGACCAACCACCCGCCGGTGCTCGAAGTCCGCGGCCTGACCAAGCGCTTCGGCGGTCTGACGGCGGTGAAAAACCTCAGTTTCGATCTGCGTGCCGGCGAAATCTTCGGTCTGATCGGTCCGAACGGCTCCGGCAAATCGACCGCGATGAAGTCGATCATGGGCATCGAGCGTCCGACCTCGGGCGAGGTGATGTTCCAGGGCGAGAACGTCGCCGGGCTGCCCGCGCACAAGATCGCGCGCAAGGGTTTTGGCATGGTGTTTCAGCATTCGCGGCCGTTGAACCGGCAGACCGTGCTCGAGAACATCATGGTCGCGCTGTTGCCCGACAGCCTGTTCATGCTGTTCGCCGACAAGCGGCTGACCGAGCGGGCGAAGTGGATCGCGGACCGGGTCGGCCTCGGCGCGGTGATGCACCGCCGGCCGCCGACGCTGCCCTTCGCCGACCTGCGTCGGCTTGAACTGGCCAAGGCGATCGCGCGCGACCCCAAGGTCGTGCTGGTCGACGAGCCCTTCGCCGGGCTGACGCTGGGCGAGGTCGGCACGTTCTCCGAATTGATCCGCAGTTTTCGCGATGAGGGCAGGGCGGTGCTGCTGGTCGACCACAACGTCAAGAGCGTTGCCGCGCTGGTCGACCGGGTGCTGGCGATGTATCTCGGCGAAGAGATCATCACCGGTCGGGCCGACGAGGTGATGCGCAACGAGACGGTGCGGCGGGTCTATCTCGGCGGCGTCATCGAAACCTCGGCGCGCCCCGAGACCACCTTCAAGGACAAGCTGCCGCTGCTGCGGGTCGAGAATGTCAGCGTCTTCTACGGCAAGGCGCAGGCGCTGGAGAACGTCTCGATTCATGTCCATCAGGGCGAATTCGTCTCGGTGGTCGGGCTCAACGGCGCCGGCAAGACCACGCTGTTCAACACCATTTCCGGCTTTCTGCCCTATAGCGGCGAGATCCTGCGTGATGGCGAAAGGCTGCGCGGTCTTTCGCCGGCGCGGATCGCCCGTAGCGGCATCGTGCAGTGCCCGGAATCGCGCGAGCTGTTCGGTGAAATGAGTGTCCGTGAAAACCTCGATCTCGGCGGCCAACATTTGTCCGACCAGGACAAAGCCAGAAAATTGGCTTGGCTGTTCGAACTGTTTCCGATTTTGCAGGCGCGGCAGAGCCAGTTGGCCCAGACGCTGTCCGGCGGCGAGCAGCAGATGCTGGCGATCGGCCGGGCGCTGATGATGCAGCCGAAGCTCCTGATCCTGGACGAGCCGACACTCGGGCTCGCTCCGGTCATTCTCGAACAGCTTTCCAAGGCGTTGGAAAAGCTGCGGCAGACCACGCCGATCACAGTGCTGCTCGGCGAGCAGAACGTCACCTTTGCGCTGCCGCATGCCGACCGGGTCTATGTGCTGGAGCATGCGCGGATCGTCTGGGAGGGCGATCCCGGCCGCTTTGCCGCTGAGGCCGGCGCCGGTTATCTCTGAGCTCCCGACGGCTCAATGGCCGCGCCGGCGCCATCGCAGCACGCGCTTCTCGACCAGCGCCATCGCCCGCGTGGTCACATAGCCAATCACGCCGAGCAGGATCACGCCTGCGAACAGATCCGCGGAGCGGAACGCGCGCGCTGACAGCAGCACCCAGTGGCCGAGGCCGTCGAGGCCGGCGAGGATTTCGCACACCACTGACAGGATCAGCGCCACGGTCAGGCTCAGTCCCATGCCGGAGAGGATGTCGGGACTGGCCGCGGGCAGCGCGATCTTGAAAATCACTGCTAGCCTCGACATGTGCAGTGCGCGCGCCACCTCAACGAGCCGCGGTTCGATCGCGGCAAAGCCTTGGACGGTGGCGAGCAGTACCGGCCAGATCGCGCCGAAGGCGATCACGAACAGCGCCATGCCCTGGGACAGGCCGAACAGCGCGATCGCCACCGGAATGATGGCCGACGCCGGCAATGGCCGCAGCCATTCCAGCGACGGCGCGACATAGTCGCGCATCATCCGCGACGATCCGATCAGCGCGCCCAGCGCGATGCCGGCGATCGATGCCGTGAGCCAGCCGGCAGCCATATGTTCGACCGTACCCAACAGCTTGACGGCGAGGTCGCCGCTCTTGAAGCCACGCAGCAGCGCGGTCCAGGCGCGATCCGGTCCTGGCAGGAAGACCGGCGACACCAGGCGCAAATTTGCAGCCAGTTGCCAGAGTGCGATAAAACCGGCGGCCGTGACAAAGCTCAGGCCGCGCCAGAGCAGGGCCTGTTTCATGCTGGCGATCCAATCCATGCGGCTCGGCTGAACCAATGCCGTTGCGCCAGTACCAGCGCGCTGTTCAGGGCGCTGCCAACGATGCCGATCCACACCAGATAGGCCAGCATCAAGTCAGGACGCAGCGCCTGTTGCGCGGTCATGATGCCGGCGCCAAGCCCGATCGGGTTGATGGTGATCTCGACGGTGACCGCAACGATCAAGGCGATGCCGGCGGCGAGCCGGAACGCCAGAAAGATCCGTGGCAGCGCCGCCGGAATGATGATCTTTGTCACGCGGTCGGGGGCTGACAGCCGCAACGCGCGCGCCACCTCGATGAGCCGCGGCTCGATGCCGCGAACCGCGTCGCGGCTCATGATGAGCATCGGCCAGACGCAGGCGAAGCCTGTGATTGCGATCTCCATGCGATAGCCGAAGCCGAGTGCGATCAGGGCGATCGGCAGCAGGGCGATCGACGGGATCGGCCGCAGCGCCTCGATGGTGACTTCCAACAGGCGGTCGAGCACGGTGACAAGCCCGAGCGCGATGCCGAGCGCAAGCCCGATGGCGCCCCCGGTCAGAAGGCCGGCGAAGGCCGCGACCAGGGTATCGCGGGTCGCGATCAGGATCGCGCCGTCCGAAAACGCCTCAAACAGCGCAGCCGCGACAGCGCTCGGTGGCGCCAGCGCATCGCTCTGCAGATGCACCAGGCGGGCCCAGATTTCCAGCGTCAGCAGCACCGCAACCGGCACCACCAAGGCCCGCATACGCCGCGGGATCATGCCTCGGTGGCCTTGATGAAATCGAACAAGACGCGGCGCAGCCGCAGGAATTCGGGATCTTCCCGGGTGATGAGCTGATGGCGCGGCCGCGGCAGCGGAATCGGCAGGTCGATGCCGATCCGGCCGGGATGCGGCAATAGCCCGACCACCCGGTCGCCGAGATAGATCGCTTCCTCTAGATCGTGGGTGACGAAGAGCACGGTGGCGCGGCTGGCTTCGACCAGCGTCAGCACCGCGTCCTGCAGGCCCTGCCGGGTCATCGCGTCGAGCGCGCCGAATGGCTCGTCCATCAGCAGTGCCTTCGGCTCCTGGGCAAGACAGCGCGCGATCTGCAGCCGCTGCTGCATGCCGCCGGACATCTCGGCGGGATATTTGTCGCCGTGATGCGGCAGGCCGACTTTTCGCAGCAGGGCATCGATCCGGGCCGCGCGCTGCGCCGACGGGACGCCTAAGCTTTCCAGCGCCAGCGACACATTGCCGGAGGCGGTGCGCCAAGGCAGCAGTGCCTTGCCGTAGTCCTGGAATACGATGGCGACGTCACGGCGCGGCGCTGGCATCGGCTGACCATCGAACGTCACCTGCCCCGCGGTCGGCTGATACAGCCCGGCGGCGAGCCTGAGCGCGGTGGTCTTGCCGCAGCCGGAGGCGCCGATGATGCACAGGAATTCACTGGCGCGCACCTCGAGGCTCAAATTCTCGATGATGGTCTTGCCGCCGAGTTCAAGCGTCACGCCCGAAAACGCGATCTGCTTCAGCGCTGGCGCGCCAGGCCTGGCGTTCGGAAATGCGACGACGGTCCTGCTCATGGCGAGCCTCCCGGTTCGGTCGGATAGACGAAATCCAGCGTCGAGCCGAGATGCCGCGCCAGCATCGCCTGCGCGGCTTCGACGTCACGCGCCAGGATCCGCTCGGCGAGCGCCTCGTGCACGCCGACAAAATCGCCGCCATCATCGAAGCTGCGCATCATCACGCGGCGGTAGCGATAGGCCTGGTCGTAGAGGTCGGAATGCGCCGCCAGCAGCCGCTTCGATCCGCAGGCCGAAAGCAGCGCAGTGTGAAATCCCTTGTGCAGCCGGTCGAATTCCGGCGCGCCCTCGCGGAAGGCATCGCCGGTGCGCTCGATATGCCGGCGCATCTGGTGCAGCGTGCCGATGATGCCGGCCTCCCAGGCATCGTCACCGTCCAGGATCGCCAGCCGCAGCGCCTCGATTTCCACAACCGTGCGCATCCGGGTGATATCGAGCAGATCGTCGCGGCTGATATTGGCGACGCGAAAGCCGCGCTGGCCGATGCCCACAATCAGCCCGCGCGACACCAACCGCGACAGTCCCTCGCGCAGCGGCGTGGCGCCGATCTCGTAGCGCTGGACCAACTCGACAATGCCGAGCCGCGCGCCCGGCGCGAGCCGGCCGGCGATGATGTCCTGCTCGACCAGGCTTGCGGCGCGTTCGCTCAGCGTGTCGGTGGTTGCCGCGCCAATGGGACCTGGATGCGCTGCCGCCGTCATGGTCGCCTAGTTCAGGACCAGTTTGTCGAGATCGAGCTTGCTCTGCAGCATGTTCTGCGACGACATCACGTCGATCCACCAGGCAAGCTGCGCGGGCTTCAGCACCGGTTCGGACTGGTTCGGCGGATTGGCCTTGATAAGCTCGATCGGCTGCTTGGTGAATTTCGCGATCGACGCCGAAGCCTTGTCGCGATCGCTATTGACGATGATGGCGGCTTCCGCGATCGCGGCACGGAATTTTTTCACGGTGTCGGGATTGCCTTCGGCCCAGTCGCGCGCGGCGGCATAGAAGATGATCGGCTCCGTGCGGCCGAGCTCAGCGCCGTAGCGCGCAGCGACCGAACCGAGACCGGCATTGCTCATCCGGGTGACGAACGGCTCCGCCGTCAGCACGGCGTCAACGCCGCCCGACTTGATGATGTCGGCCATGGTCGGGAACGTCACCTCGACGAAATTCACCGACTTGGGGTCGACGCCCTTTTCCATCAGCCATTTGACGAACATCACGTGCAGGAAGGCGCCGATGCCCGGCGCGCCGACTTTCTTGCCGACGAAGTCTTTCGGCTCCTTGATGCTGACGCCGTTGCGGACGAAGGCGGCGATGGCGCCATTGGCGGTCGGGTTCATGATCGAGGCGCCAGCCACCGCGACGAGGTCGAGGCCGCCATCGGCCGCCTGCAGGAACACCGTCGAGGTCGGGCCGCCAATCTGGACCGAATTGGACAGAAGCGCGGCCGGAATATTCGAATTGATCCCGATCAGGATCATTTCTGCATCGAGACCGTGCTCTTTGAAGATGCCTTCATCGACCGCCACCATCGCCGAGGCGCAGTCGGTGGTCGCGGTACAGCCGATCTGCAGCCTGGTCTGCGCGCCGGCCGGCCCGGCGGCCAGCAGCGTCGCCATGACGCCATAAGACATGACACAGCAAGACGTGGCCAGCGCCG
>Ga0302319_10003884_pt1 | contig 30942 bp, 29 predicted proteins | sample Bog_T0_2_FD_203319 | JGI IMG/M metagenome (GOLD analysis project Ga0302319, IMG submission 203319) | Peat permafrost microbial communities from Stordalen Mire near Abisko, Sweden - Bog_T0_2 | ecosystem: Environmental > Terrestrial > Soil > Wetlands > Peat | place: Sweden: Abisko, Stordalen Mire... | reverse complement strand
CCGAAACGCCAACGGACGCCAACCCTCGCCCTTCTTCGCCATTTGCAGTTCTCCATTCGCTGCAAATGCGCTCATTTTAAGCTGTCTCACTTTTGGGGGTCAGTCCAGGCCCCTTCGTGTCGATTTTCGACGCAAAACAGGCATTAAATGAGCCCATTTCAGCGCCAATTTTTGAGCCCCCAGGTCCAGATGGAAGGTCGCGGCCGTGAAAATTAAAGACAAAAGTCGAGTTGATTCGTGGGCGTTACGGGATGGCAGGCTTCGTGCCCCTTCCAAATCCGGAGTCTCACACAGACTGATCGGCGGGTAAAGAAGAGGGGCGCCTGGATGGAGGTGCCCGGGTTATCGCTTGGAGTACGTCAGAATAGTAATCTTCCGCAACCGGGACTTATCCGTCTCCCGACCGTCCCTTAGGCAGTCTTGGCCAGTGATATAGCTATCTGATTCTCGATCCAGGGATAGGTTTTGGACAGGCCCTCAAACAGACTCTGCGACGGTTCCCAGCCCAGTTCTTTGCGCAGCAATTTGTTATCGGAGTTTCTGCCCCGCACCCCGGTCGGTCCGGGAATATTCTTGATGTGAATTTTCTTGCCGGCTATCCCGGCAATCATACCGGCCATTTGATTGATGGTGACCCTCTCTTCGGAGCCGATGTTTACAGGGCCCGCGAAATCGCTCTCCATCAGCCTGCGAACGGCTTCGATACACTCGTCGATGTAAAGGAACGAGCGTGTCTGCAAGCCGTCGCCCCACACCTCGATGGAACCGCCGTCTTCCTGCTCGGCTATCTTGCGGATCAATGCGGCGGGAGCCTTTTCCTTTCCGCCGCGCCAGGTACCCTCGGGTCCAAAAATATTATGAAAGCGGGCGACCCGGACGTTGAGGCCGAAGTTACGCGAGAATGCGAAGTAGAGACGCTCGCTGAACAGTTTTTCCCATCCGTACTCGCTGTCCGGCGCGGCGGGATAAGCGGTCTCTTCAGCGCACTTGGGATTGCTCGGGTCTTCCTGATTGTAAGCGGGATACATGCAGGCCGAAGAAGAATAGAAAATCTTCTTCACTTTTCGATGCACGGCAAAGTCGGCCGCATGGAGGTTGATCATGGCCGAGTTATGCATGACATGAGCATCGTTTGCACCGGTGAAGATATACCCAGCCCCGCCCATATCGGCCGCGAACTGGTATAACTCGTCGATGCCTTCGTCGAGATTATTTTCCCAGCATTCGCGGAGCCGAAGATCGGCGATGACGAAATCGTCGGCCTCAGACGGACTGAACTCCGGATCCTTGAGATCTACCCCGCGAACCCAGTATCCTTCAGCCCGCAAACGCCGGACCATATGGCTGCCTATGAATCCGCCGGCGCCGCACACCAATGCCCTTTTGGCCGTCATGTCGGTTCTTTTCCTTTCTGTTCTGCTCTCTTGAATTTGATCTGTCTGAGGATGAATCAGGAGGATGCGCCGCTTCGGGCTTAATGTTTCCTTCTGAGAAGGAATTCCTATTTTCGAACCGTTCTAATGGGTTACTCAGGTCCAATGCTAGCATAGGTCGACCGGCAGATTCAACGATTCCCAAGCAGCTGAGCGTTCTGAACAGTCACCTGAGTCATTCCATTTCCCGGCACCATTTGAAGCTATCTGGACCAAGAAAAATTTGAAGCGCGAGCGGTTTCAGATGCTGGATTCGGTACACATCCGGGAGATAAAGATTGCTCGGCGAATGAAGACCACCCAATTCAAAAGCTGAACTCTGCAATAGATGCGTCGCCGACGGCGGACACGCATTCCTGTCAATGATTGGACAATATCCTTCAGTCATTCAGGCGCGCACAGCAAGGATCTGTCAGTGCGGCGGCTCGTAGGGCTCGACACGGAGGAAGTTGGTCAGGATATCGCGCTCCTGGGGAGAAAAAGTCCCTTGGTAGCGGGCAGAGTTGAGAACGATCTGGCGCTGATCGGGTGGAACCGAGCGCAAATCCTGAAAGGCATGCTTGACCAGGACGCGGCGATCGGGGGGCAGGGACGCGAACTGGCCGCTGGCGGCGCTGAGCCGCTGGCGATCCTGCGGCGACATGTGCTCGATGGCCTCGCCCCGCTCAAGACGACGCTGGCGCTGTTCGGCGGGCATCTGGTTGAGCTGGTGTAACTGTTGCGTCAACCGTTGCTGAGTGGCCGGAGACAAACGGTTGAAGTTAGGGTCGTTGCGCAACAGCCGCTCCTGCTCCTGCGGGGGGAGATCGCTGTGGCGATTGAGCCAGTCGCCCAGGTGTCCGGGGGGCGCCGTACCCGGATAGGCGCTTGTGGGCCGTCCGGCTGAAATGCCAGGCCGCGCATAGCCGTCGGCCTGCGAGCCGGGAAAGGCGGGACGGACGTTGGCCGCCGGATAGCTTTGCCCCCGGCGCTGAATACTCCCGGCCTGACCTCCGCGCTGGCCCTGGCCCGGATACGGCCTTACAGCCTGATATTGGCGGTTTGGATTTTGACCGCCCGGATAGGGTCGGCTAGCCGGGAACTGGCCCTGTTGCCGCGCTTGCTGGCGAGCTTGCGGGCGCGACTGCTGACGAGGTCCGGGAGCGGGAGAACGCCTGGCCTGCGGCGCGGCATTGTGCTGGACCGCACGCTGACCCCCGGCCGGGAGCGCAGTCAGAAACAGGAGCAGGAACGCCATGGCCAAGGCCGCTGGCCGCGTTCTTTCCGCGCTCGAATTCCTGTTCACAGGTTTTTCTCCCGGCTCCTGAAGAGCAACTTCCCTACTGCAGATTCCCCGTGAGCTAGTCTCCGTTGTCGTTGCTCGCCGTGGAAAGTGATTCCATCTGGTCGAGGAGCTGCGCGTTATTGTCGAGCGTCTGCAGATCGTGGACGACGGCGGCCTGGCTGTTAGGCTGCGGAGTCTTGTTCCAATCATTGACGGTCAGGTCAAGATAAGTTCCGCCGCCGATTAGCAGCACGACGGTCAGCGCAGTGGCCACGAGCGGTCGGGCATGAAGACCAGGCCCATAGGCAAAGCCTGCGCGCAGGCGAGCGAACCAGCCTCTCAACAGGCCGGCAGGCGCGGACTCGCGCTCCTCGCGCATCCGCGCCTGCATCCGGGTCATGAAGAAGGGACTGGGCTCGGGGACCTGCCATACGTCCAGCAGCCCCATGGTCGCCTTCAACTCTTCCAGTTCACCCCGGCAGCCATCGCACTCAGCAACATGCGCGTGAACCTTGGCAGACACCGACGCCGGATCGAGCAGCAGGTCTGCCAGCTTCGACTCCATTCCGGTGCAATTGTTCTTCATCTCATTCATAAGCTCCACCCACCCCCTGCCGGTGTCGCCCGGCTTCTTTGTACTTACACAAAATCCTTCAGCTTGTCCCGCAGCGTCTGGTAGGCGCGGAAAAGCAGCGATTTGGTTGCCGATTCGCTGAGCTTCAACACTTCGCCGATCTGCCTGTAATCCATGCCCTGATACTTGTGCATCAGCACAGCCGTTCTCTGCCGCTCGGGCAGCGCCATCACGTGGCTTCGAATGGCCGCCATGCGCTCATCGCGCAACATCCGCTGTTCCACGGATGGCTCACTGTCGGCCACGTCGGGCGTGGTTCCGGATTCTTCGTCCGGTGCATCCAGATAAATGGTTTGCGCCGACCGCTCATGCCTGGTGTCGCGAGCGTAATTGACGGCCAGGTTTGTAGCGATGCGGTAAAGCCAGGTGGTAAACCTGGCCTCGGCACGGTAGCTGTCCCGGGCTCGATAGACGCGCAGAAACACCTCCTGCGCAAGCTCTTCGGCAACCGCCTGATTATGGACCATCCGGTAGAGAAAGTGGATCATTGCCCGGTTGTATTTATGCACCAGGTAATTGAAGCCGCCTTCGTCGCCGGCAGCCACCCTCAACATGACTGCAGCGTCGCTGGCCGGGTCCAAATCCGGCCGCAGGGCTGGATTCGCCAAAGAGTCCAGTTGAAGGGCCGAACTCGCTCCCAAGGCCGGATTGTTCAGGACCATGGTTGCCATACCATCTGAAACCCCATCTTCTGGAGAAGGTTGCGCGTCAAGGCCCGTTTCAGCATTCGAATTTCCATCGGAGGGAGGTACGGCGCCTGCACCGGGCGCGGCCGAGCGGGACATCAAGACCGTCGCCCGTAATCCATTCCAACCGTTGAAGTTAATGGACGGACCGCTCAGCCCCGGAACTCGCGGTTCTGAGACGACCCGCAGCAAGCCATTCCGGGCGGGGGAGTGGTTCGCCCGGCGGCTTGAACCAGCTTTCCAAAACATGGATGATTTGGCGTCGAACAAACGAACCCCGGACCCGCCCCTCGGTTGGCCGTAAAGCCCTGCTGGTGTTACTCTAACCCATGGGCGCGAGTCCGGCGCAGTCTTTTTCCTTTCCGTTCCGGGCGCTTAACTCAGCGGTAGAGTGCCACCTTCACACGGTGGAAGTCGCAGGTTCGAATCCTGCAGCGCCCACCAAAATCCATTAAAAGTGCATGCAATAGCAACGGCTGGATTCGCTGTCGCTTTACATGTGCAGTTGCGTGTCGAATAAGCAGATCATCGGGCATCTTTTGTTCTCGTTTCATGCCGGCTCTACCGGAGAGCCTGTTGGGACGCCTCGACACCCCAACACCCCCTGGACGCCATCCGGCACCACGGTCGACACCGTCTTCGAGGATGACGCAGTCGTGGACGGCCCTTCCTCCTCTACGTTGTCGAAGCTACTAATTCCTTTGGCAAGAGTTTCGATTTCGGCAAGACCTCCGCAACGCCCATGCCGCCACCCCGTCGACCTTCAAACCATGTCGCTGCGGCGGGTACGGGGGATGGCAACATCCAATTGACGTGGACTACTGGCCCTGGACTTCAGCCCGAGGTCAAGTTCAACTTCTGGCAGGAGTGGCCTCGACGCCGTTGACCGAATCAAACTGGGTTCGAGGGTCCAGCCGCAAAACTCCGGACCATCGCTATCGTTCTTGCGGCCGGGGCTTGCCAGCGACCTGCCGGTCATCGTGCATAGCTTGAATCATTCTCATCGCTCGATCGTAGCTTCGATATAGCCGTGCGGCTCGTCGATGGGCGCAAAAATGCGGTTGGGATTGTCCTGGCCGAAAGGGCTCAGATCCACAAGCAGGTGGTGCAAATTGGGCATGACCAGAGTGACGCGTGCAATCTCCGGCGCGGCAGCCAGCGCAGCCTTTCCCATGTCGAAGAGTGTGTGTTGCACGCTCATGCTGTCGTGCGCGGCAAATTCCTTGAGAATGGCTGCGATGATTCGCGACCTCGCTTTCGCATAATCCGGTGAGCCAGCGGCGAACTCCCAATTCACCGTTGCGCGAGTGCCGAAGATTCTGTCGGTGGCCGGCTTAAGGGTGGTCAGTTTGTCTTTGATGTAGCCCGTAAAGGCCGATTTAGTGGTCTTCAGAATGACCAACCCCTGCACGCCTGGAACGATGGACCAGGCTCCGCCCTTCTGGCGCTGGGCATGGACCGTGTTCAGCTCCGGGCCGCCGAGCTTAAAGGTGGTCGCTTCCGGCGCGCCATCCACAAACGACCGCTCCCAGGCCTTCTCCTCAATCTCAACTTCAGCCTTTGTAACCTGCGCATTGTTGTTGAGCAGAAAGTCGCACAACTCGATAGCAAACTCCTCGACGGTTGCGGCCTTGGAGTCACGCGCCACAGAGTAGACGGTGTTTTTCATGGTGTCGGTGGGCAGGATTTTGCTGTTGTCGGCGTCTCGAAAGGCGGCCTCGAAGTCGCCTTCGAGCAACACACCCACAGTCCACTCGTTGAAGTCGTGACGGTCTCCGTGGCGCGTGATGCGCGACAGGCGCACGCGCGATTTTCCGTAGCGATTCTCACCCAGCCTTGCCATGTCTCAGCTTCCTCGATAGGTTGTGTAGCTGTTGCCGCTCAACAAGAGCGGGAGGTGGTAATGCGACTCGCCGTCGCAGACAAAGGTGACGGAAATCTCCGGATAGATGCTGGTGCGGCCCATGCGAGCCAGATACGCGCCGGTCCCGAAGGTGAGCCGATACAGGCCTCTGTCGGCATCCTGTGTAAGGTCTCGGCAACGTCCGTCCGCGTCCGTTGCGCTCTCCGCAGCGGTATCCCACGTGTCGTTTTCCCGCATCTCCAGCCGCACCGCAACTCCGGCAGCCGGCTCGCCAAGCACTGTGTCCAAAACGTGGGTCGTAATTGCGCTCATTTGACCTTTATTTTACAAGCCACTTTCCCAGACGTATCTGCATGATCTGTCGTTGCTGTTCCGCGGCCTCAAGCAACTCGGCTGCCCGGTTACTGGCCAGTCGTCGTCTGAGGATGGCCAGCATCTCTTCAGTGCTCCTGCCGGTAGCGCACACGATGTATGTGAAACCGAATCGTTGTTCATAGAGCGCATTGCCTTCGGCAAGTTCGGCGAGCAGCCGCTCCGTTGCGCTGTCTGTCGAAGCCTGCTCAGCCCGGGACCACGCCGCCGATTGCGCATTGGCGTGCGCGGTCTTGCGCTCGCCAATGCGCGGATGGCAGTCGAAGGCTTCGAGCCAGTCGGTCTCATCCGTTGTGCTCCAGATTCGATCGGCTGCCTCGCTCAATTCCGCGATGCTTGCGAAGGGGCGCCTTGCGACCATGGCCGCAGCCCATCGCCGCGCGCCGCAGCATGCGATCATGTCGTCAAGCGCCGTGGCAGCATCAGCCTTGTTCCAGGCCGCGAGAACTTGATTCATTGCGGTGTCTCCTCTGAACTGAGCCCGATTAAGAACTCTTCGAGAAGATTGGCGGCGACGCGCCTACGGTATGCAGCGGTGGAGCGAATATCGTCGATGGGCTGCACTTCGGCGACTAATGCGTTACGAGCCGCTTGGATCGCATCCGGCGTCATCGGCTGGCCCAGCAATGCGGCTTCGGTTTGATAGAGCCGTGTCGGGAAGGCCGCGAGGCTCGCCGCCGCGAGGCGAATCTCGTTCACTACACCGCCGGTCACGAGGGCCGTGGCCGCCAAGGCAACCTTTGAAACCGCCATGGCGCGTCGCGTTCCTACTTTGCGCAGATACTGCCGATGATGCGCGAATCTGAGCGGCAGATGGATCGCGTAAAGCAACTCATCGGCAGCCATTGCATTGCGCTTGTATTGGGTGTGGAAAGCCGCATAGGGAATGCGGCGTCGACCGCGCACTGACACCATCTCAATCTCCGCGTCATAAACCAGCAGCGCGGGCGAAGAGTCCGCGGCGGGCGAACCGTTCACGAGATTGCCGCCTAAAGTTGCGCGGCTCTGGTTGGCGATCGAGCCAATCAAGCACGCGGCCTTGGCCAGCAGCGGTAGATGCGCGGCGACTCCGGCGTGTGCTCGCAAATCGGAAAAAGTTGTGCCCGCGCCGATGGCAATGCTCCCGGGCCCCGTTTCGATGAAGCGCAAATCGAGAATGCCCCACAAGCTGACGAGCTTGTGCGAGCGGAGCTGGCCGGCAGCGTGCGCCACCATCAGTTCAGTGCCGCCTGCAATCGGTGTCCATTCGCCGGGCGCGCTGGAGAGCAGCTCCAGCACCGCAGCCAGGCTGCCAGGCGCAATCAGCTCGTGAGCTTCCGGGTTACCGCGCAAGGGCCGCCTGCGCTGCGCCTCGATTTGCGGAGTCCTCGGCGCTGTTGGCAGTAGTGAACACCACCGATTCGAAGATCCGCATGAAGCCCGTGCAACGGCAGAGATTGCCCGCCAGTCCTTCGCGAATCTCGGCCAGGCTGGGATGAGGATTGACGGCGAGCAATTGTGCCGCGGCCATCAACATCCCCGGCGTGCAGATGCCGCATTGTGCTCCGCCGCAATGAAGGAATGCCTGCTGCAGAGGATGCAACTCGCCATTGGCCGCGAGTCCCTCGACGGTCTGAATGCATGCGCCCTCGGCCTGCAAAACCGGCACCAGGCAACTGTTCACCAGCTCGCCATTCATGCGCACCGAGCACGAACCGCACTCGCCTTCGCCGCAGCCCTCTTTTGTGCCCGTCAGGCGCAGATCCTCGCGCAACACGTCCAGGAGGCGCTTCATGGGCGGCGCTTGAACCGCGCGGTCTTCGCCGTTGACGGTCATGTGGAGGATGGGCCAACATGCGCTCATACGGCAGCCGCCTCGGCCGAATAATGAGTGGCAAGTTTGGCGAACAGATCTTCGGGCAGCAATGGAATCGCGTGGAAACTCACGCCCGTTGCGTCCTTGATCGCATTCAGAATGGCGGGCGCGGGACCGTCGTGGGGCAACTCGCCGATGCCCTTGGCGCCATAACCGCCATGCCGGAAGGGGATCTGTTCGAAGTAAACGTGAATCGGCGGCACATCCTCGGCTGTGGGCATGATGTAGTTAGTCATCTGGCTGTTGGCCATGCGGCCATTCACTGAAACCACCTTCTCATACAGCGCGTAGCCAATGCCCTGCGCGACTCCGCCCTCAATCTGCCCGGCAGCCAGTACAGGGTTGATCACTCGTCCTGTCTCCTGCACCGCCCAGAACTCTTCAACCTCGGTGGAGTAGGTGACAGTATCCACGGCCACCTGCGCCACCTGCACCGACCACGCAAACGCGGGATACGCTTCGCCGCGATACTTCTGGTCATCCCAGAAGATGCCGGGAGGAGCTTCGTAGCGGCACAAGGAAACGACGCTGCCCTGCGCGGCGCGATGCACTTCGCAGGCGGCGAAGAACTCTTCGCGCGTGAAACGTTCGCCCAGCCCGGCGTGCTCGCGCAACGTGGAGACAAGCTGCAAGCCGGCGCGCTCAATCAATCGTCCCACTGCCATCACCGTGCGCGAAGCAACAGTGGGTCCGCTGTTGGGAACGATGCCAGTGTCGGCTGGCGCCATGATCACATCGCGCATGTCGAGGCCGATGGCCTCGGCAGCAATCTGGGTCAGCACGGTGTTGGTGCCCTGGCCGAACTCTGTGCTCGCAACCAGCACACGCACGTTGCCCTCGGGCGTTACATCCACTCCTGCCAGTGAGTTCAGAGTCCGCTCGCCTGAGCCGGTAAAGCCGGAGCCATGATAGAAAGCGGCGAGGCCCAGGCCGCGCTTGATGGGACTGCCGGGATTTTCGCGGGCGAACCGCGCGCGGCGCGCATGGTAATCGCTCTCGTCCAGCGCGCGATCCATCAGTTGATCGAGAATCACGGGCTCACGCATCACCTGTTCTGTTGCGGTGGTGTCGCCATCATGAAGAAAATTTCTGCGCCGCAGTTCGATCCGGTCGATGCCGAGGGTTGCAGCGATTTCATCCATTTGGCGTTCGACGGCAAAGATAGACTGCGGCGCGCCGAAGCCGCGAAATGCACCGTAAGGAACCATGTTGGTGGCCCAGGACCGCGAACGTATGCGCACGTTGGGGCAGACATAAGGACCGGACGCGTGCAGTGTTGCCCGTGAAAGCACGGTCGAGGAGAGCGTCGAGTAAGCGCCGCCGTCAGTGGCAATCTCAATGTCCATGGCCAGCAGCTTACCGTCCCGGTCAAGCGCGGTGCGATGGCGAGTGCGAGAGGGATGGCGCTTGGTGGTCGCGGCCAGATCTTCCATGCGGTCGTAGACCATCTTGACTGGGAGGCCGGACTTAAGAGCCAGCAGCGCGGCGTGCGCGGCCAGGATGGATGGATAATCCTCCTTGCCGCCAAAGGCGCCGCCGGTCTCGGTCTGAATCACACGCACCTTGTCTTCGGGCAGATCGAAGACGGCCACCAACGATTTGTGCACGTAATATGGGCATTGCAGAGAGCCCCGCACCGTAACCCCGCTCTCCGCGCTGTACTCCGCGATGACGCCGTTGTTCTCGATGTAGAGATGTTCCTGCGCGCCGGTACGGTATTCGCCTTCGACGATGTGCGCCGCGCTGCCCCATGCAGAGTCAACATCGCCCTTTTCGAGCAGAAAACTCTTGAAGCAATTGTCCGCGCCCCAGATAATTACATCCTGCCGCTCGCTCTCTTCGATGGAGAGGATTGGTGGCAGAGGATCGTATTCGATGTGTATGGCGGCTTGAGCCTCGCGCAATTTCTGCTTGCTCGCGTGCGCCAGCAACAGGATCGCTTCCTCGCAATGGTTCACCTGCCCGTCGGCCAGGCAGGGCTGGTCCGCAACGATCAGATGAATGTGATTCTTGCCTGGAATATCGGCGGCGGTGACAACAGTAAACTCGCTCCAATCGATACGCGGATCGAAGACGATGGAGCGAATAAGTCCGCGCGGAATCGTGCTGCGAACCGTAGCGCCGTAGCCCATGCCTTCGTGCCCTATGTCGTCCACATAGAGCGCGCGGCCCAGCAACTTGTCTATTCCCTCTTTGCGGGGAAGGGAAGCGCCTACGATGCGGGTTGTCGCATGCGTTCTCATGGTTGGGAAAGTTGAAACCGCGGTACAGATTGAGGCATAGCATACAATGACGCCTCAAAATTGCAAAGGAATCATTTATGCAGCCAGGAGTGCGAGGGTCCTGGCCAGCACCTCAACACCGTTCGAGATCCACTCCGGCGAGGCGTACTCATCCGGCCGGTGGCTTACGCCGCCGCGGCATGGAATGAACAGCATGGCCACGGGGGTAATTCGCGCCATAAAGAGCGAATCGTGATAGGCGCGGCTGACCATTCTACTCGAAGTCCGGCCCGCTTCCGCGGCAGAGGTCTCCATCGCGGAGAGAATCGCGGGATCGCAGGTAGCGGGTGGATCGGCGTTAACCAGCTCTGTCGTTACGATGACACCGCGCCGGCCCTGTACATCGGTGCATGCTGTGTGCAAAGCATCGATTACGCGGTCGCGGCGCGCACCGTCTATGTCTCGGATGTCGGTCTCCAACCGCACCCGCGACGGAATGCTGTTGACCGCGCCGGGAAAAACCTCGCACACGCCCACGGTGCCCACCGTATCGATGACGCCCGTGGATTTGGCCGCCCGTTCGAGCGCGAGAATCAGCTCCGCCGCCGCGGCCAGTGCATCTTTGCGGCCCGGCATCAGCTTGCCGCCGGCGTGGCCGCCTTCGCCCTCGATTTGAATGCGTAAGCTGGCCGGTGCCGCAATATGAGTCACCAGACCGAGATCGATACCCTCCCGCTCCAGCAGCGGCCCCTGTTCGATGTGCAGCTCGACAAACTGGTGGAACCGCCCAGTGGGTAATGCGACAGTTTCGAGCGCGCCGGTGAACCCCGCCTCGCTGCGCAGCTCCTCCAATCCACGGCCCCGCTTGTCGCGCAACGCAATCGCTTGCGACGGAGTGAGCACGCTCCCCATCATGCGGCTACCCAGGCAGCCGATGCCAAAGCGGGTGGGCTCCTCAGAGGTGAAGATCACAATTTCAATCGACCGCCGCGGACGGAAGCCGGCGCGCTGCAAGGCGCGGATAGCCTCCAGGCCGCCCAGAACGCCCACCGTTCCGTCATAGCTGCCCGCGTTGGGAATGGCGTCAATGTGCGAGCCGGTGCCTACCGGCGCAAGAGCGGGGTCGCTGCCTTGCCAGCGGGCAAAGGTGTTGCCCACAGCGTCCTCTTCCACTGTAAGTCCCGCGTCCGCAAACAGGCGTTTCACGTACGCCCGTGCACTCAAGTCCGCCTGGCTGAAGACCACGCGCGTCACAACGGGAGGCTTGGCCTCGGAGATGAGCGCCAGAGCCGCAAGCTCCGCCAGCAGCTGGTCGAGGGCGAGTTTCGGTTCGACGCTTATCGTGTTCCTCACCTTCCCAGTGGATGCCGCCGCCAGTCTTTGTAGATGAGGTACTTGGCCCGTTGCTTGCCCAGCGCGCCAAACCACTGCGGACACCACGGGCCCATCCAGATGAAGTCGCCGGCCTCGACCGGATACCAGGAATCGCCCAGCTTGTAGATGCCGCCGCCTTCAAGCATCAGGAGGCCGTGCTCCATCAAGTGAATCTCTACCATGCTCAGGGCCGCGCCGGGATCGTAGGTCATGGTGTTTACGGCAAAGTCGTAGGGGGGACCATCGGGCATCAGCGACCGCACGCGCAGGGAGTCGTCTCCCGACAGCGGGACGGCCGGAATGGCGGCTTCGTTGCCCACGATGATCTCCGGGATTTGTCCCTCATCCTTCAGGGATTCATAAGGCTTTTCAATCAGTGCGGCGCGTGAGCCGGAGACTGCGCGCACCCTATGCACAGCGCCCTGGGGCAGATAAGCAAACCCCCCGGGGACAAGGAGGTGAGTCTGTCCGCCGGCCTTCAACTCCAGCCCGCCTTCGAGCAAATAGAGAAATCGCTGCGCCGGCGTGGACCCCAGCGTTCCCTCCGCGGCGAACTCCGCGGTCATCTGCGTAAACCGCGCTCCCAATTGCGGCCCCACGTGCACGATGAACTCCACGCCCGACGCGCCCGGCAGAGGAGTGCGCACAAAGGTGTCCGGCGTTTGTAGCAGGTGGTCCGGCTTCAGGCTGCTGCGTGTTGCTCCCAGGTGATGCACCCGCGACCTCTTTCCATGGGCTCTTTGTTGCTCGATTTTATCCAACCTCGGCGGCGATGCGGGCAAGAAAGCTGCGGCCCACGTCGAGAACGGCCTGCACATCCTCTTCCAGCACGGTTTCTGCGGGATGGTGGCTGATGCCGCCGGGACTGCGCAAAAAGAGCATAGCCGTGGGCACACGCGCAGCCATCACCATGGCGTCGTGGCCTGCGCCGCTGGACATTTGCCTCACAGGCAGGCCCGCCGCCTTCATGGCATCGGCAAGAATGGCCGTCAGCTTTTCATCCATCCGCACCGCCGGTTGATCGAGTAAGCGGACGCACTCGACAGAGATCCCGCGCCGCGCGGCAATCGTTTCGGCCTTTGCGAGCAAAGCCTCCACAGCGGCGGCGCGCGCGTGGTCGCGTGCGTGGCGAACGTCCAGGCTCGCCCACGCGGCTCCCGGCACCACGTTGTCGGCGTTCGGTTCAACAGTCAGCCTGCCCACCGTGGCCACAAGTCCGTCGGTATTGAGCGCGAGCGTCTCCACCTGCTCTATCCACTCGGCTGCGGCGGTCAGCGCGTCGCGGCGGAGATGCATCGATGTGGTTCCAGCGTGGTTTGCCTGCCCGCGGAATTCAACGCTCAGCCGCGTCTGACCCACGATGCCAGTGACCGTGGCAACGCTCAATCCCTCTGCCTCAAGCACCGGCCCCTGTTCGATGTGTATTTCGATAAAGCCACGCGCGTGCGCATCGACGGCCGCCTCGTCCATCCGGCCAGGATCGAGACCGAAGGCGCGAATCGCGGCCTCCACCGTGACTCCGTCCGCGTCCGGGAGCGCTAGCAACGCGGGGTCAAAGCACCCAGCCGCCGCGCGGCTGCCAAGAAACGGAATCCCGAAGCGCACGCCCTCTTCCTCTGAGAACGCAATCGCCTCAATGGCCAGCGGCAATGCGAGTTCCTGCGCCAGCGTAATCCACTCCAAAGCCAGCACCACGCCCAGCACGCCGTCATAAGCGCCCGCGCCGGGCACGGTGTCGATATGCGAGCCAAGCACCAGCCGCACGGCGGGGGCGCCTTCCGGCTGCCACAGGCCGCGTAGATTGCCTGCCGCATCTACCTGGACGGTCATGCCCAACAGCTCCATGCGGGCGCGCAGATGCGCGTGTACTTCGTGCATCGGCGGCGTAAGAAACCGGCGCGTGGTGCGTTCCGGCTCTTCGCTCATCTGGGCAATGAGTTTGCACTCCGCAATCGCCCTCGATGCGCTGTTACTCATCGGCGCACCAGCTCTCGGCCGCGCGGCGAGGCTGCAAAGCTTCCCTTATTGCCTTCCAAACTGAAAACCAGCTCGCCACGCAGCCAGGTCTCGAGAACCCTGCCCTTCAACTCCACGCCGATGTAAGGCGAGAGCTTGTGACGAAAGTTCAGGTGCTCAGGCGCAACCGTCCAGACAGCATCCGGATCGAAGACCACGATGTCGGCGTCGGCCCCCGCCGTCAATGCGCCCTTTTTTCCTGCCAATCCGGCCAGGCGCGCAGTCGCAGATGCCATCCATGTGCCTATCCGCTCTAAAGCGAGGCCGCGTTGCGCCATCCCCGCCCACAGCACCGGCAGCGCCAATCCCAGGCTGGCGATGCCCCCCCAGGCGCGGTCCCAGCGCCCCTCCTCGTGCCGCTTCATCGCCGGAGGACACGGCGAATGGTCGGTGGTCACCATATCGATCAACCCCGACTCCAGCGCGGCCCACAACGCCTCGCGATTGGCTGCCCCGCGAATCGGTGGAGCGCACTTGAACTCCGTCGCGCCATCTGGGATTGCTTCGGCAGCAAACCACAGGTAATGCGCGCAGGTTTCAACGGTGATTCGCACCCCGCGCCCGCGCGCTTCGGCCAGCAGCGGCAGCGCCCGAGCGCTGGCCAGATGCACGATGTGAATCGGCATCTCGAACTCCTCGGCCAGACTGATGAGCAGGGCGATCGCCTGAACCTCCGCGGCATCCGGCCTTGAAGACAGGTAGGTGCAATACTTGCGCCAATCAGCGCCGCCGGCATTCAACGCATTGGTAGCAGTAATCACCGGGTCGGCAACCTCTGCATGGGCCAGCAGCGGCAACCTTGTGCTGTGTAACCGGGCAAGCGCCAACCGCAAATCGGCCTCGTCCACCCACGCGAAGCCGTCGATCCCGGAGTGAATGAGAAAACACTTGAACCCCGGAATCCCCTCGCCGGCGAGGGCCGGCAGCGCCTCGGCGTTTCCTCGCACCACGCCACCCCAGGCGGCCCAGTCCACCCAGGTTTGTCCTCGTGCCGCCGCGCGCTTTGCTTCCAATGCATCCACATTTATTGTTTCAGGCACACAGTTCAGGGGCATGTCCACGAGCGTGGTCACGCCGCCTGAGGCTGCGGCCCGCGTCGCCGTCGAAAACCCCTCCCACTCGGTGCGGCCCGGCTCGTTGATGTGGACGTGCGAGTCGACCAGGCCGGGGAGTAGAACGGAGCCGCCAAAATCGCGCAGGATGGCGGCCTCGGGCACGTCACTCCAGCCGCGCACCGCAGTGATGCGCTCATCTTCCACGAGCAGGGTTGCCGGAGCGAGGCCGTCCGGCGTAAGTACGCGGGTTGATCGAAACGCCTGCATCATTCCGTTTCCATTTTCTCCCTAATGGCAGAGTACCCGATGCTCTGCGTCAGGGAGGCGGTCCCGCTTGTTTCGGCATGTTTCTCGCATTTTTTTCGGGGTCCCCCACACTTCCGGCGCAAGTTCACGCCGCCTTTGAGACACCCCAGGGCAGCACCCCGGCCTTATGAAGTTCGAGTCCGCGCGTCCATACATCTTGCGTTTGGCCGCCTTGAGCCGGCTAATTTGTCCCCGATGGATCCGTTGCTCCAGGTTGTCGGAACGGATAGTTCGACAGCTTGACTTTTGGCGGATGCGGTCCCGATAGGACGGAGATCTCACCAAACAAATAGTTTTCGCCGCAATGACACACCGAGCTGCTGCCAACTGCCGCCCATTGAGCAGGGGTCGGGCGCCAGTTGCGGGGTTGGTCCTCATAAACCGGCAGGAGATTGAAATGCGGTTCTCGTCGATGGATCTGATCTCCGTTAGGGGATCGGCGGCGCCCCGCACCCGCGCGCTTCGGCAAGTTCCTTCCGTACGGAAACGGAGTCGTTGACTCTTGCGTTCGCGGCAAGTTACCGTGAAGTCGAGATGGCGTGCGATCGCTAGAGACGCGGCGATTTGTTGGCGCGAAACCAGTTCGACTCCACCAACAGGCGCCTTGCTACAGCATCTCCATCTGTCGCACAGAGGTGAGCTGTGTCCATTCATCTGTTTGCGCGCCGGCGGTTCATGTCGTTTATGCTTGCAGCTCCCTGCTGGGGGCCTGCGTTAATGGCTGATGCGGAGCCTTCGGCGGAAGCCTTGATTACGGAATTCGGTGCGCGGCCGGATGGTGCAACGATGAACACCAAGGCCATCCAGGCGGCGATCGATCATCTGGCATCGCGCCGCGGAGGAACGGTCGTCATCCCACAGGGCACGTTCGTGAGCGGCGCGCTGTTCTTCAAGCCGCAGGTGAATCTTCACCTGCGGGCCGGAGCAGTGCTGCAGTGCTCGACAGATATGGCCAACTTCCCCGCCCAGCGCACCCGGATCGAGGGCCACTTCGAGGCGAGGTTCAATCCTGCTCTCATCAACGCGACCAACTGCGATGGCTTCCAGCTCACCGGCGAAGGAACGCTCGATGGAGCAGGCCGGCCTATATGGGACTTGTTCTGGAAACTGCGCAACGCGTCGCCCTCGCGCGGGAATTTCCCCAACGTGGGTGTTCCCCGCGCCCGCCTGGCGCTCATTGAAAGTTCGCGCGACGTGAAGATCGATGGCATCACCTTCAAGGATTCGCAGTTCTGGAATCTCCATATCTACAACTGCGACGGCGTTGCCGTGAGCAGGACGCGTTTCAAGGTTCCGGACGACTACAAGCAGGCTCCCAGCACGGACGGAATCGACCTCGACAGTTGCCGGAACGTCACCATCGACGGCTGCTTCTTCTCCGTCACAGACGATTGCATCGCGGCCAAGGGTTCCAAGGGGCCCCATGCCAATGAGGACACAGACAGTCCGCCGGTGGAGCACATCCGCATCCGGAACTGCGTCTACAAGCGTGGCGGCGGCGTGCTGACGCTTGGATCCGAAGCCACGATCGTTCGCGACGTGGTCGTCGAGAATTGCAGGATCGTCGGCAATGTCAGGATCGCAACCTTGAAGCTACGTCCGGACACGCCGCAGCATTATGAGGACATTACGTTCCGCAATATCACCTCGGAAGCCACGGCCTCCGCGATCGTTTCGGTGCAGCCATGGTCGCAATATGCGGATCTGCAGCGTGAAGCGCCGCCGCAATCCGTGGTTCGCAACCTGAGCTTCATCGGTATCAAGGGTAGTTACACAGCCTTCGGCACGATCAGGCCAAACCCCGGTCAAACGGAGATCTGCAATATCTCCTTCAAGGATTTCGATGTTGTACTGCAGCAGGAAAAGCTCGCGGCCAGCGGCGTCAAAGGTCTCAGGTTCGAGAACGTGATTGTAAACGGGCATCCCCGGTCGGCTTAAGGTCTTCGAGGTTCGCTGGGTCGTGATCCAATATTCCTGCTCGATCAAGAAGGATGCTGCCGCATCGCGGAGTCTTTTCAAGACGTTTGGCGCAGGAAGCCCATCGCCTCATTCAACTTATGCAGTTGAAAACAATGTCTTTGCCCCGGCTCTTTCCAGTCGCCCAGAGGTGTCGAATCGGACCGAGCGATCTGCTCGCCCCAGCCCGGGATCGAGGACTGATGGCGGTATGTGAAATGAAAAACACTTCGATGCATACAATTGCGGCGTCAAGTAGGACATAATGGAACTCCAGGTTAGATCTTCCGAGGCCAAGTATGCCTGAAGCGGATGTAAGACCGGATCTCGGAGCGCTGCGTATCGACGCCCACAAGCGCGGCGCCCGAAAAGCTGGAAGACTTATAACCATTATTCTTTTCGTCTTGCTCGGCGCGCTCGTAATCGTGGGAGGAGTCTACGCATACATCCATCAGGCGCCCTCGGTGCAGGTCGCAGCGGTTGACACCCCGGACACTGGGTCACGAGCCCTGCTCAATGCGAGCGGATATGTCACACCGCAGCGGCGCGCCACAGTGGCGGCGAAGATCACCGGGCGCGTTACCGGCGTGTTTTTTACAGAAGGAATGCGCGTACAAAAGGGCTTTGTGCTGGCCACTCTGGACGATTCCGATGCGCAAAGGACGTTCGCGTCGGCGAAAGCAGATCGCGATGCAACCCAAGCAAGCATTCTCGACCTGCAAGTGCAGTTGAAGAACGCAGAGATTGAGTTGCATCGCGCTCAGGAATTGAGAGCGGCAGGCGTTCAAACTGAGGAAGCGCTCGACAATTCGACAATGGCCGCAAACAGCCTGCGGGCGAAAATCGACTACACGCAGAAACAAGTGCTCGCGGCTGACGCGCGCATCGAAGAGGCGCGGCAAGCGATTGATAACTGTATCATCAGCGCTCCGTTCGACGGAATTATTGTCTCCAAGGACGCGCAGGTGGGAGAGATGGTGTCGCCGATTTCGGCAGGCGGTGGCTTTACGCGCACGGGCATCGCAACGATTGTCGATATGGCCTCGAATGAAATCGAAGTGGATGTCAACGAGAACTACATCGCGCGCGTGAAGGCGGGCCAGGAAGTAACCGCCGTTCTGGATGCATATCCCGACTGGAAGATTCCGTGCCGCGTGCGCACCATCATTCCCACCGCCGACCGCCAGAAGGCGACTGTCGAGGTGCGCGTAGCCTTCGACAAGCTGGACCCGCGCATCCTGCCCGACATGGGTGTGAAGGTCACGTTCCTCGGGGCACAAGAGAAGCAGGCAAAAGAAACGTCAGCGGGCGTAATGGTGCCGAAGAGCGCTATCCGTGACGATAGCGGGCAAAGGATCGTTTTCCTGGTGGAAGGCGATCACATCGAGCGCCACGCGGTGAAGATCGGCGCGGAAAGTGGCACGCAACTACAGATACTGGCGGGGCTCGCGCCCGGAGACACAGTCGTAGTCGGAGGACCGGCCGATTTGAGAAGTGGCGAAACCGTGTCGATCAAGCGCTAGTGGTCCTTGTTGCAAGTCAGTCATCGTTCTATGGTTGAGAATTATTGTTGCTGTGCAGGGGCACAGAAAGCTACGGCTGCCGGGGATTGGCGCCATTCCGGCAATCGGGCGGAGAGGGCGGAACTCAAGGAGGGTTGATCATGGTACGCGTGGATAGCAATGGAGCAGCGGGCAGTCTGATTCAGGTGCGCGGCTTGGATAAAACCTACCGCCGCGGCAATGAGGACATCGACGTATTGCAGGGCTTGAATCTGGACGTCGATAAAGGCGGTTTCGTGGCCTTCATGGGCCCGAGCGGCTCGGGCAAAACCACATTGCTCAATTTGCTCGGTGGCCTCGACGTACCCACGCGCGGCACCATCAGCGTGGCCGGCGATGAAATCACGCACATGTCCCGCGGCAAGCTGACCGACTGGCGCGCGCGCCACGTCGGTTTTATCTTCCAGATGTACAACCTCATCCCCGTGCTCAACGCGTTCCAGAATGTCGAATTGCCCCTGCTGCTGACCAAGCTCTCCAAGGCTGAACGCCGCAAGCACGTGGAAACCGCACTTTCCATTGTTGGTCTGGGCGAGCGCATGCGCCACTTTCCGCGCCAACTTTCCGGCGGACAGGAACAGCGTGTCGCCATTGCCCGCGCCATCGTTGCCGACCCCACTTTCCTTCTCTGCGACGAGCCCACCGGCGACCTTGACCGCAAAAGCGCCGACGAAGTGATGGGCCTGATCAAGCGGCTGGTGAAGGAGTACGGGAAAACAGTCCTGATGGTGACGCACGACCCAGTTGTTGCGCGACAGGCCGATACTACTCTGCATCTCGAAAAGGGCGTGCTGGTAGAAGCGGGCACGCGGGAAGGCCTAGCCGCGGGAGGGGTCTTATGAAATTCAGCGGGCTGATTCTGGCCAATCTGTTTCGCAAGAAGGTCAGGCTGGTTCTGACCATCGGTTCGTTCGCGGTAGCGCTGTTTCTGTTTGCTCTGCTGGCAGTGGTGAACGACGCGTTCGGCCGCGGAGCGGACGTCGTGAGCGCGGATCGCCTGGTGACTATCAATCGCACCTCCATTATTAACACAATACCCTTGTCGTACCGGGACGAAATCCTGCGCATTCCTGGCGTGAAGTACATCACGCACGACAACTGGTTCGGAGGCGTGTATCAGGATCCCAAGAACTTTTTTCCGCAGTTCGTGATCGACCCGGAAAACCAGCGGCAGGTTTTCCCGGAACTCATCGTTCCCGACGACCAGTGGGACACGTTCCTGAAAGATCGCCAGGGCGCGATTGTCGGGGCTGTCACCATGAAGCGCTTCGGCTGGAAAATCGGGGATCGCATTCCCATCAAGACGACCCTGTATGAGCTGCAGAATAAGAGCTTGGAGTTCAATATCGACGGCGTCTACCACGGCGCAAAGCCGGAAGATGACGAGACCCAGTTTTGGTTCCAGTGGGAATACTTCAAGGAGAGCGTATCCGATAGGTTCCAAGGGCAGATCGGCTGGTATACGACTCGCATCGATAACCCCGACGATGCCCCGCGGATCGCCAAGACACTCGACAACATGTACCTGAATTCGCCCTATGAAACGAAGACCGAAACGGAATCCGCGTTTGCGCAGGGCTGGGTAAAGCAATTCGGTAACATCAAATTCCTGATTATGTCGATTGGGAGCGTCGTTTTCTTCACGCTCCTGTTGGTCACCGGAAACACGATGGCCATCTCCGTGCGCGAGCGTACAAATGAACTGGGCGTGTTGAAGGCAATCGGTTTCCCGGATCGCGCTGTCCTTGGATTTATCTTGGGCGAGTCGATGATGATCGCGCTGGCCGGTTGTGTCGGTTTGCTTCTTGCACTGTTCGCTATTCCAGCGCTTAGCCGCGCGATGGCTGGCCTGTTGCCGCCGCTTCTGGTTACAGCTAAGACGCTGGCGTACGGTGTGATCGCCGCTCTCGCGGTCGGCTTGATCAGTGGAATTCTTCCCGCCTATGGCGCAATGCGCATAAGCGTAGTCAATGCTCTTCGGAGGGTTTGAGCATGTTGCCAAAGCTCTTTTTTGGTGTTGCGATCACTCTGGCGGCCATCGTTGTCCTGCTCTTGGTCCTAACCATCGTGGGCGGGATCGTTGCCGGATTGCTGGCGCCGCTGATCGGATCTGTGCCGATTTCCTACAACTTCCGCAGCATTCGGGCGCGCTGGACTTCCACCATCGTGGCCATTCTGGGCATTGCCGGGACGGTCGGCGTATTCGTGGCTATGCTTTCGCTGGCGCGCGGCTTCCGGTCCACGCTGGTGGCCTCAGGTTCGCCCGATGATGCGCTGGTCATGCGCGCCGGCTCGACCACGGAAATGACGGGCGGCATTACTCTCGACTCCGTCAAGCTGGTACAGGACAAGCCGGGCGTGGCGCGCGATGCGTCGGGGCAGCCGCTGGTCACACAGGAAGTTGTGGGCGTCATTCCCATACCTCTGATCAGCACTGGCACGGACGCGAATGTGGAGATTCGCGGCGTTTCTCCCAACGTGCTGCAAATCCGTGAATTCGTGAAGATTGTTCAGGGGCGGATGTTCCATTCCGGCCTGGACGAGCTGGTCGTGGGCAAGAACGCATCGAAAACCTTCGCGGGCCTGACCGTTGGCAGCACGGTGAATTTTGGCGGCGGGCACTGGAATGTTGTGGGCGTGTTCGACGCGGGCGGATCGTCGTTCGATTCCGAAGTCTGGTGCGACGCGCACATCCTGAACGAAGTGCTCATGCGCCCGGAGAATATCTTTCAATCTGCCACCGTTCATCTCACCTCGCCCGCGGCCTTCGACAAATTCAAGGATTCGATCACTTCCGATCCCCAGTTGAATTTGGAAGTCGAACGTGAGGTGGACTACTACGCGAAGCAATCCTCGGCCATGACCCAGCTGATCACCGTGTTGGGCGGTCTGGTGGCTGCCATCATGGCGATTGGCGCGATATTCGGCGCTCTCAACACGATGTACTCGGCCGTCGCCGAACGCGGGCGCGAGATTGCCACGATGCGCGCGCTCGGCTTCTCCAGCTGGAGCGTTGTCCTCTCATTTCTGTTTGAGGCGCTTCTGATTTCGTTCATCGCCGGCATTTTCGGTTGTGTGGTCGTGCTTCCGTTGAATGGCATGACCACGCAGACCATGAATTTCTCGACCTTTTCGAACATAGCCTTCGCCTTCAAAATCACTTTCAATTTGCTGGTGATGGGAGTTATCTTTGCGCTGGCAATGGGCGTTCTCGGCGGCTTGCTTCCCGCCGTGCGCGCTGCGCTGCGCCCCGTCGCCGTCTCTCTGCGCGAGTTATAGCCAAGCTGCGACAAAAGCACAGTGACACAGAGTAAACGGAAGCCACGCAGTTCCACAGGTCGCAGTGTTGGCCGATCCAGCTTGCGGGAACGGCACGTTTTAAGCGCGATTTTCAGCTGATACCCCGTCGGAATCTTAACGCCGGGCAGCGCCGCAAGATTATTGGCCTGATCAATCAAATCGACCGTAAGTGACTGCCAGTTGTGGTCCGCGCTTCGCACTGCCGCCACCTGATTGGCGCCGCAGCGTTGCCCTGAAGCTGGTGCAGACACTGGGCGGGCCGCGGCATCGGTCCGCCCTCCGCCAGGAGTGTTTTGAAGAAGAGTGACTGAAAGGCGTGAAAGCGCACAAAGCTGTCGCTCTTCTATGGATCTCCACAGCGCTCGAAGAGGCGGAGATTCGCGGTTATACCTGGCATTGCAACCGCTATACCTTTGCCAGTAGACTTGTGGTGGCCGGAGTGGATCTGCGGACGGTTGCAGAACTGCTTGGGCATAGGACACTTCAGATGGTCATGAGCCACTCAGATCTCGCTTCGGAGCACGAGGCATCGGCTGTAGATCGGCTGATTCCTGACGGGGGACCAGTTGTGGCTAAATGGGCGACTGGCAAATCTGCAGCGAGAGAGCCTAAACAAACCAAAACATTAACTCATTTAAATTAAATGAGTTACAACGCGGAGAGGTGGCAGAGCCCGGTTGAATGCACCTGACTCGAAAAGTGATTTTTGCCCCTCCGCACCGCATCGCACTTCCCCGCACAAATCCGCATAAACCAATTACAATCAATTCGGTGTAGACCATATCTATCGCGCACGGAGTCGCATACGGCCGCTCCCGAAACGGGGACGATTGGTGACTAAATCGGCGACCGGCGAAATCCTCCACCAAAATGCCTAAACATACCCAAACACTTTCCGCCACCCGATGCGAAATCTCCTCTGAAGACAGGTACTTCGCTCATCCGCGCACTGACCGAGCCCTTCAGGAACTGACGCAACTCGCAGGTCGCTTCAGAATGGGCATGACGGTCGGCTGCAATCCGTTCGAGAGGAGGCAACGGAATGAAAATCGTGAGCAAGGCGAGCCTTATGGAACGCGTCACGATCGGCCCCCGCGGGTGCTGGGTGTGGAATGGCGCGCTCAGCAAAGAAGGCTATGCAGTACTCCGTTGCGGAGACGGCCAGCGCCCTGCCCAGCGGGTGTTCTGGGAATCGTTCGTCGGGATGATTCCTCCCAATCACCGCATCCTGTCCCGCAAGGTGCCTGGCTGCGTGGGGAAGGCATGCTGCAACCCGGCGCATCACCGGCTACAGGGGCAGCTCGTCAGCACGGAGCTCGAATTCTGCAAGCTCGGCCATCCTCTGAGCGGGGACAATGTGGTCGTCGAGAACCGCAACGGTCGCGAATTCAAGCGGTGCCGTACCTGCCGGCGCGAGGCATGGAAGAGTTGGCAGAGACAAAAGACAGCTGAAAATAAACGAACCAAATCTCAGCCGGGCAAGAGGTCGAAGTGAAAAATTCCCATAATCTCGGAAAGGAAGCGGCGTCGAGCAAATGCTCGGATCGCCATCTCAAGAAAGACGGAAATGATTGCAAGGGAAGAGTTGTACGAACTTATTTGGTCGATGCCAATGACGAAGGTGGCGGAGAAGTTTTCAGTTTCCGGGAGCTACATGGCCCGTGTCTGTTCGGTCCTGGCCGTTCCGCGTCCAGAGAGGGGATATTGGGCCAAACTCGAATTTGGGAAAGCGCCGGCGCGACCGGCATTGCCCGAAGCCTTGCCGGGCGACCCACTGTTCTGGTCACAAAATGGTGATATCCCTGCATCGCGGTCCCGGGCCGTTACAGCCACATCTGCGCCGGCGCAACCACGAACGCGACGCGTGGTAACTGGAATTCACGGTCTCGTACAAGGGGCGAAGCAGCATTATGAAAGGGGCTATAAGGTTGAAGAGGGCCAATTGCTTCGTCCGTACAAACGACAGTTGGTCGACGTAACTGCATCGGCGGCAGGGCTCGATAAGGCACTCGCGTTTGCAAACGACCTGTTCAAAGCATTGGAATCTGCGGGTCATCGCGTGCGCTTTGCCTGTGCGAACGAATTGTCTCATCGCCCGCAAATCGATGAGCATGAAACGGTCCCGAAGCTTAAACGGCAGGAAAATCCCTACAGTCGCGGTTTGTGGCAGCCTTCTAGCCCCACGGTTGTTTACGTCGGGACCATTCCTTTCGGACTGGCCGTGATTGAAATGACTGAAGAAGTCCTGATGCGCCATGTGAACGGCAAATACATACGAGAATCGGAATACAAGCCTCCCAAGACTTCTCGCCAATATGTGGACCATACGTGGACGACAACCAACAACATTCCGTGCGGCCGTTTGCGGCTCGTAGTTTATTCGCCGCATCGAGACGTTTCGTGGTCCATATCATTTCAGGAAACTGTGAAACGAACGCTGACTCCGGACATTGCAAAGATTGTGAAATCCATTAAAGGTTCCGCCGAAGTCGTCCAGAAGGAGATCGAGGATGCGGAACATCGGGCCGAGCTCAGAAGACAGGAGTTTGAAGCGCAGCAACAGAGGTGGCGCCGTGAGGACGACGAGAGGCAAATTGCAAAATCTATCGACGACAGCCGAGAGCAATTGAATCAGGTCATCCAAGCCTGGGCGAAGGCCGTGAGCATCGAGCAGTTCCTTAAGGGAGTTGAGGAGCGGGCTAGCAATCTTTCTGAAGCACAGCGAGAGACCGTGCAGGATCGCCTTCGACTGGCGCGAGAATTCATCGGCGTACAGGATCCGTTCGAGTTCTTGCTTTCATGGAAAACGCCAGGCGAACGATATGTCCCCCTGGCCGCGAGAAAAGCTGGGGGGGAATTTATGAGTAGGCAATCTTGCCCCGTCCAATCGATAGGGCCGCGGGCCCTTGGTTATCTCTGCAGTCGTCAGGATGCGTTGAAAACCAGAAACAGCGTCGTGTCAGTCAACCGATTGCCAAGCATAGCGAGCTGTCTGACATAAAACATCCCTCGATGAGTGACACGGCCTGCCTGATATCGCCAGCGAAATCCTTTTTTCATCGCCTCAAACCAGATTGGAGGCCGAACTTTGCATTCGGGAAAGGGGGATGATCAGATGTCAGTGCGCTCAACGGATTTTGAGTCTCTCAAGAATACCGTAAGTCTATGATAAATAAGCGAAATCGAGCGTAATTTCGGATATCCACAAGTCACTGCCCATCAGCAACTTAGCTTAATTATCCGTAATCAAGCCAAACTGATGTCTGTACCCGAACTTGTACCCGACGAACTAGTGCTGTGCGATTGTTCAGCTGCAGATCTGGAGAACGAATGATTGGAGTGTGGGAACTGGTCCGCTCCACGAGTTACTGTCCGGCAACTCCTCAGACCACTTGGGGATCTGTGGATTCTCCGCGTTCATGATTTCTGCTCCAGAAATGGAAAGGCTCTACATTGGCAGACTTGCGTAGTCTGACTCGAAGAGTTTTTGGCCGTCCTTCACGGCGAGACGCTGCTGACAAAAGAGGCTCCAGTATTCACGCCATTCGGTGCTGTCAGGAGCGAGAAACTCGACTTCCAATTCCAATTCCCTGGCATCCTCGTACCCAATCATCTGACCGTGCGCCGGCCAGCGGGTGATGTCCATCAGATCCCCCGCAATCTTGGTGTACGTAGCCTTCTTTTTCTGAAACATCCAGCGGTTCAAGTGCTGTTCGGCAAGCATCCTGGCCCGGCGTTTGACCGCTTCAAATTGTACGACCGTTATCGGATCGAATTTTGAAAGCATGATACTGGCGGGGACATCGTTCGGATCAGCGGATACTTTTCGGCACATGGTCTCGTAAGCCTCGAGGTAGTTCAGCACGGAATGCCAGCGCACGGTTCCATCGCTATCCCTTCGGGGAAATTGAGGATCGATTGGCCCAAGCTCGGAGCTGTCGCTCATTAGAATCTTGTCGGCTGCCAGGGCAATGAGCGTTCCCGCGCTTTTTGCGAAGTCGGGGACGATAACTCGGAAGCGACCATCCTTGCCCACCGCCGCGCGTATCATCGACACGATTTTCTCGGCGGCGTTAATGTCTCCGCCACCTGTGTGAAGGAGGAGGTCGATATTTGAACCGCGAGGGACGTTGTGAAGAAGCTCAACGATGCCGATGATATCGTCTCTCGCTATTTGAGCACCGCTCCCAGCTACGTAGGACAGGAGGCGGCAGTTTGTCTTCTTCTGTATCTCTTTCATTTGCGACTGCCGCAAATATCGCTCTGCGTTCTGAGCTTGGTACATCGGTGTCTTTTTCGGCAGTGGTGGCAATGGTGTTGGCTCTGGAGCCGAACCGGTTTTTTGCGCGGCGCGTCCGGACTTATCTGTTTCCGCCATAGAGGCCTCCATTCTTTTCTTCAACCCATATGATCTTTCCGTTGGTGAGGTGGTAATGACAACGTCGCTGGGCTGCTCGGTAATCGACGCTTGGGGAAAGAGTGAGTTTCTTTCCCTCTCTGATCACCCAGTGGGGTCGATGTGCTGGATCAAGCGTAACCATTATCCGATGGCCTGTCTTACACGGACAATCGAAAGCCAGCCATTTTGGGCGCTCTAAAGTGCCAACAACCACCGCGCCACGAGAAGGCAGGCGCTCCGGAACCTCGTCGGCTGCCTCAACAGTTGCGACGATCCGCCAAGCGCGCCCGGGAATCCACTCCCAGAATGGAATTCGTCCTATGCCGGCCATGTCTGCTCCAAAAAGGGATCAGTGATGCCGATCCCAAGCTTTCCTGAAGAGAAATCACAGTAGTGTCGCGCGCGCGGGGCGTCAATGTTGGTCGAGATTTCACGATCATGAAAGCGAAGCAGAACCTCGCTGGGGCGAGGGTCGGGTCCATAACCGATCAAACGCTCAAGTAACTCGCTCACCGCTGTCGCGGCGACGAAGGTAGTGAATGTGACAACTGCCGGCTCTGTTCTTCCCAGCGCAGGAGCGTATCCTTCATTTTCGCGTCGTTGCCGCTCCTGCGGCGTCATCAACTCAGCGGCTGCCCTTGCTAGGTCGATTCGGCCGCGGCAGACCAGACATGCATGTCCTGGAACTAATGTCGTTACTCTACCGTCAATACCACGCAATGTTCCGTTTGGGTCGCTCGTGACCAGAACACCGGAATCGATGACCGGCGTAAGAAGGTAGGTTGAGAATCGAGATAGGACAAGTCTGCCGGCATTGTCATCAGTACATCCGAACACGATGTCGCAGTCGCAGAGTCGGCGAGCCGCGTGAACCATGGTGATCATGCTCTTGACCAAGTTGCATCTCGTTTCGGGCGCAATATGCTTCAAATGCGCAGCGAGTGTGTCGACCTTGGACTCACCAATATTTGCCGCTGTGGAGCCGTACACTCGGGTAAGATTGCTAGCGGAAAGCTCGTCGGGATCAAAAAGGACAAGGTTCCTGACTCCCAAGCGCGTAAGCTGTTCCGCAACGGCGGACCCAATTCCGCCACAGCCAACAATGCCAACTTGCAGATCGCCCAAGGTCTGTTGGACCGCCCCGCCGAGGGCACGGACGTTTCGGTCGAATATTGCGTCGATTTCGCGATCCGGGAGGATGAACGACCGAGTCAAGCGGAATCGTTCTCCCACTTGCCACAGCCTCTCAATTTGCAACAGAGAGCCGCCTTCGGGCTGGATGTAGCCGGAAAATGCGAGGCCCACAGTTCGGGGAGAAAAGATAAGAGTTCCGTAATATAGCGACCCAGATCTCAGGCGGAAGAGATCTCCGATCTGCTCGTCCACCTTCCAGTCGTGCTCGCTCGGTCTAGGAGCTGATTCCATTCCAGGATGGGTATGAACCCAAATCGCGACGCCGCCCAGTTGTTCTGCCACCGCGAGGAACGGCACATATCCCTCTGAGGCAATGGAGAGGTGGTCCCCTCCCCGCCGTAAATATGAGGATTCAGGAACCCAATGCATACTCGTTGCTAAGAGCCGGATATTTCCTTCTTCAGTGCTTACGAGGCTTGCAATCAACACTCCAGCCGTTTCGACGGGCAGACGCGCAACTGCATCGATATCGTCGGCAATGTATTGCGGGAGGACAACTGTCACGGTCATACATCCTAATTTCTTACACACCGCTCAAGCTCCTTCCGGATGAGCGCCAGGAAACTTTCGAGCGAGTCGACACCGGACCGCCATTGCCCCGCGTTGAGATGTCGTGACCACCGTTGCCAGTCCTTTCCCAGATGGCGCTCTATGACCTCGGTAGCTTGGACAGCCTGGCCGTTGGCGAGGCGGATGGCCGGATTGAACCACCACATATCTGGAGGTACGTCGGGGAAGCCTGGTAGCAAACGGAGAAGTAGATCAGATGTCACGCGATCGTAACCGGACGGCAATTTGTAGCTTGGGAATACGAGGCAGGTCATATTCGCCTCCGCTGAGACAGAGTAATCAATCCCCCGTTCCGCGAGGCACGTGATATCCGACTGAGGCAGGCTCATAGCGACCTGCCAGGATTGATTTGTGCAGGTGCCGTGAAGAATCGCTTGCCGTCGCGGATTTCAACTTCCTCATTGTCTGCAATCTTCCGATCCGTCCCACCCGGTACAACTTCAAACAGGTCCCGGTCCGGGCCGATTGGAGGAGAGGGCACATGACGAAGCTGCTCACCCGTCATGACGCGCTTGGTGACTGTGTAATGGACCCGATCAATCTGAATACGAAATTCATGATGCTCCGGGTGATGCTCGTGGCGGAGGTGGTGCTCAGGTTCCTTACGTTCTTGTGGCTCTCTTTCTTCGCCCATGGTAGTTCCTCCTTGATGCTCGGTATAAAGATACCACGACACCAAGATACTTGACAAGGGTGGCGTCTTGGTGCACGCTTGTTCTATGAAACCAGTGAAAGCAATGACGATTCGTCTCACGACCGAACAGGCGGAAGCGCTAGAGACCGTCGCCAGCGTCGAGGAGCGATCAGTCTCCGAGGTGATTCGGGCCGCGATTGAGGAACATATTGACGGCCGTAAAAAAGACCCCACCTTTCAGGACAGTCTCCGAGATCGGCTCGCGCGGGCCCGGCGTCTCTTGCGAGATTAGCTGATCTTCGATGCTCTCTTGGTTGAGAGAAAGCCGACTGTGGGTCCTACACGCATTCCTGTTGCTCGATTTGAAGATTCAACTGATGCCTCCCAGCCGAAGCGTGCAAGTAACCCATACACGGGTAGCACCACGAATAGCTGAGGCGTCTTCGGATGCGAGGGTGGCCACGGAGACCAGTCAATCTCCGAGGCTATGGGCAGGCCACTTTACAGAAAAGATTGATGAGCATCATCTCTTTGATTGAACCGGCGGCGGCGCTCCCGATTCGCGGATCAGCAACGACGACCGCCAAGCATTTGGCGCGAGATATTGCGACGTTAACTCGATTGCGGTCCAGGATAAAAGCGAGTCCCCGCGATCCATATTCGCCGTAGCTGGAACAGAGCGACAGGATGCACACGGGAGCCTGTTGTCCTTGGAACTTGTCCACGCTGCCAACGCGCGCGCCGACAGGAAGCGTGGCTTGGAGAGCCCGGACTTGTGCATTGTAGGGCGCGATGAAGAGAAAGTCCTCCAAAGCGAGTGGCTTTGTGACGCAATCAGATGCGGTATATGGCCGGCCGAGCAACTCGTCGTAGACGACTTTCACGCGTTCGACCTCTTCATCACTTCGCTGGATGTCGCCGTCGTGTTCGACACCGATGAAGACAATGCCGCTCTCATTGGTGACAATCCCAAACGTATTGGGCGCAAGTCCGATCTTCTGTTGTGCGCAATCAGGGTGCGAAGCAAGGCGCCCCTCGTAGATACTCTCCGAGATGAAACGGCACACGGATGGATGCATCCGGCGTGACTCGCCGAGAAAGAGGCCGTAATCTAACGGCACGACTGCGTGGAAGACCGGCAGGTCAGGCTGGCTGGTCCTCAAATCCTTAAGGGCGTACTGGAGCGATGAGAGTCCGGCGTCGCCGGGATGAGTGCCTTGGATCGGTTGTTCGAGCTGCATCTGATCGCCAAGGAGAACAATGTTCTTCGCGCATCGAGCCATTGCTACGGCATTCGCCAATGACACCTGGCCTGCTTCATCTATGAAGAGGAAGTCGAGCACACCCTCCCATTCCGGCAAGGTGAAAAGCCATGCGGTTCCGCCTATGACACCGTTCACATACGCAGCGCGCGCCTCTTTGTTGCTCTCGACGTAACGAAATGCTGTGTTATCCGCAAACAACGGCCCTTCCTTCTCACCGCCAGCTTTGACTCCCTGGAGGAAGCCGCCTGCCTCCGTGGCGGCTTTACCGCACTCGGTGAGCAAGTTGACCACGGCCTTATGACTGTTCGATGCAACGCCGACCCTCTTGCCCGCGGATAGAAGCGCATGGATGACGCGGGCCGCGGTATAGGTCTTCCCGGTTCCCGGAGGCCCCTGAATCACCAGACATCCACCTGACATTGAGTTCGTGACGCGAACGGCGGCATCAATCGTGGCTTCGTCAACGCCTTGCAATACTGTCGCAGGTGCCGTTCTCCCGAGAAGAGCGGCAACAGGCGAGTGAAGGCTTCCCGCGAGGTGTTTCATGGCGACTTCGGTAAGCGCAGCCTGAATCGCCGCCGCTTGGACATACTCGTACGGAATAAGCGATCCTTGTTGCGGAAAAGAACCGCCAAACTTCTCTTTCAACCCCTTGTTGCCGATCTTGAGCTGAAGTGTGCCCTCGGATGTATCAAGCGCGGCCAGGGTGAATTTTCCCTCAAGGTCATACGTGAACATGACAGAGGTCTTTCCATCAGCAGTGAGTTTACATTCCTGTGACGGATCGAAGCGGTATGTTTGCACTTGCGATAGCTTTTCTGTGGTCGGGAAGCCAACAGCCCGAACACCTTGAATGTATCCGTCTGAGCAACGCACTCTGTTCTCGCTCCGCGTTTAGTGATGCACTGAAGCTATGAGCGAATTGGGAGTGAAGCACAGACGACGTAGTTTGGCTGAGGCACAGGTGCTTGTTGCGGAGTT
>Ga0302319_10003879_pt1 | contig 30953 bp, 25 predicted proteins | sample Bog_T0_2_FD_203319 | JGI IMG/M metagenome (GOLD analysis project Ga0302319, IMG submission 203319) | Peat permafrost microbial communities from Stordalen Mire near Abisko, Sweden - Bog_T0_2 | ecosystem: Environmental > Terrestrial > Soil > Wetlands > Peat | place: Sweden: Abisko, Stordalen Mire... | reverse complement strand
GCAGCCGATCCCGTTGCACATCTGGGATTTCGGCGGGCAGGACATCTACCACGGCACGCATGCTTTGTTCCTGCGCGACCACGCGATCTTCGCGCTGGTCTGGGCGCGGGATTTCGAGGCGCCGAGCGACGATCGCGGCGACGAGCGGTTCGGCAATCGCCCGCTGCGCTATTGGGCCGATTATGTGAAACACGCGAGCGGCGACGGGCGCGCCGTCATCGCCGTGCAGACGCGCTGCGACAGCGCGCGCGACGAGGCTCCCTTGCCGATCCCGGAAGCGGATCTGCGCGAAACCTTCGACCATTTCACCCGCGTAGAAGTTTCCGCCTTCAAGCCGCGCGGCATCAGCGCTTTCCGCGAGAAGCTCGCCGAAGCGGCGGAATATGCGCTCGAACACGAGGGCGCGCCAAAAATCCCCGCCGCCTGGGCGCGGGTGAAGGCGGCGCTGGAGGCGTGGCTGGTGCAAGACCTTGCCCGTCCCAAGGCTATGCGGCTCCATCGGACGCTGACAACGGAGGAGTTCGCGGCGCTGTGTCGCGAACAGGGAGTAAAAAGCGAGCCCAAACATCTGCTGCAATATCTGCATCGCAGCGGAGTTGTGTTTTATCAGCCCGGTCTGCTGCAAGACCGCATCGTGCTCGATCAAGCCTGGGCGCTGGAGGCGATCTATGCGGTGTTCGACCGCGACAGCGGCGCCTGGCTCCGCCTGCAACGGCAACGCGGTCGGTTCACCCCGAGCGATCTCGCAGGCGCGGCTTGGGCCGACCGAAGCGCGAGCGAGCGGGCTCTGTTTCTCGATATGATGTCGAGTTGCGGTGTCTGCTTCCGGCTGCGAACCAGCCCGGGTGACGACGAGGAGGAAGACGTCTACATCGCGCCGGAGGCCTTGCCGGAACGGCCCAGGGTCGCGATGGAAATCGAGTCGTGCTGGGGCCAGCACGAACCCGACGTGCGCGTAACCTATCGTCACGCCTTTTTGCACGACGGCTTGCTGCGCGCGATCATCGCCGAGATCGGCGGCCTCGCGGGCGTTCACGCCATCTACTGGCGCGATGGATTGTGTTTCTACGACTCCGATACGCGCGCTCACGCGCTGATCGAACTGCGTCTCGACGAATCCTGGAGCGGCGAGATCGTCGCCGAGGCGAAAGGTGAGCGCGCCGGCGATCTGCTCGCGCGCGCCTGCGAGACCATCGAGAGCGCTCAACAGCGTCTCGGTCTGGAGGGCGAGCGAGTTGGCGAAGCGCCTTCCATGCCGCGCGGGCCCAAAGACGAAGCGAAGTTGAACCCGGGACGTGATCCTAAGGCCGCGCCGCGTTTCTATGTCTCCTACGCCTGGGCCGACGATGCCGATCCAGAGCGAGACAAGGAGGTCGACGACCTCTGCGAGGCGGCGACGACCAAAGGTCAGCCGATCTTCCGGGACAAGGAGCAGATCAAGCTAGGCGACCGCATTTCCGAGTTCATGGCCGCGCTGGCGAAAGCTGACCGCATCTTCATCGTTCTGAGCGAGAAGTATTTTCGCTCTGAGGCCTGCATGACGGAGCTGGTCAAGAGTTGGCTGCGTTGCGGCGCGGATGAGGCCGAATTCCGCGGTCGCACTCGCATCTTCGCGCGGAAGGACGCGAAATTCCGTAAGCCGGAAGAGCAACAGGCGATCCTGGACCATTGGTCCGCCGAAGCCGACCGCCGCCGCGCCGCCGCAATCGGCCCGCGCTACACGCGAGTGGGAAACAAAGGCTTCGAAAATCTCCGCATGGTGGAAAAGATAGCCCTGCACCTCGCCGACGTGCTCGAAACCATCGCCGACGAACTGCTCACGAAGGATTTCGCCGAATTCCTGCGCTGGGGTTTCGACGAGCCTGGGGCGTAGTTCTGGCGAGTGCTTAGGCAACGCTCAAGAATAAATGAGTCGGTCGGCATCGTCATGGCCGGGCTTGTCCCGGCCATGACGGCGCCGACCGATTCAATTATTTTGTCGCATCGCCTTACCGTCAGTCCTGCGTTATTGTGAAAAACAGAAAATCGTGCTAGGGTAGACTTTATGCACCTCGTGTCGTCATGGCCGGGTCGCGTCTCGGCCACTAAGGAAAGGGCCATTGCAAGCGCTGGAACGCGTATCGATCGACGACCCCCGGCTCAAAAAAAAGCCGCCCCTAGCAACTATTGTAACCCCTTGAAAAGTCCCGATTCCACCAAGGAAAAGCTTGGAAATACTTGCAGGAAAAAAGCTATTGTTTGGCGAAAAAAGCCAAAAACTTGCAAAAAGCTTGCGAAAAATTTGCCGCTTTGCGCCCGCCTCGCGCCGGCGCTCCTGCTACTCGTCGAGCAACTGCTCGCGCGTCGCCTCGCCTTCGAGATCGGTGAGCCGGGTCGGGTAGTCTCCCGTAAAACAATGGTCGGTGAACTGCGGCGCCGCATTGTCGCGGCCAGCAAGCCCCATCGCGCGATAAATGCCGTCGACGGAGAGGAAGGCGAGGCTGTCGACCCCGATATATTCCCGCATTTCGTCCAGCGACATGCGCGCGGCGAGCAGGGCGTGCCGTTCGGGCGTGTCGATGCCGTAGAAATCGGGATGCATGATCGGCGGCGAGGAAATGCGGAAATGCACCTCGCGGGCGCCGGCGTCGCGCATCATCTGCACGATTTTTACGCTCGTCGTGCCGCGCACGATCGAATCGTCGATCAGCACGATGCGCTTGCCCTCGACCGCGGCGCGATTGGCGTTGTGCTTGAGGCGCACGCCGCTTTCGCGGATCGCCTGCGTCGGCTGGATGAAGGTGCGGCCGACGTAATGATTGCGGATGATGCCGAGTTCGAACGGCAGGCCGCAGCTCTGGGCGAAGCCGAGCGCCGCCGGCACGCCGGAATCGGGCACCGGCACGACGATGTCGGCGATCGCCGGGGCTTCCCGCGCCAGCTGCGCCCCCATCGCCTTGCGCGCGTCGTAGACGCTGCGGCCATGAACGATGGAATCGGGCCGGGCGAAATAGACATATTCGAAGATGCAGGGCCGCATCCGCTGTGGCGGAAACGGTTTGAGACTCCGGATGCCGTCGGAGTCGATCACGATCACTTCGCCGTTCTCGACGTCGCGCACGAATTTCGCGCCGATGATGTCGAGCGCGCAGGTCTCCGAGGTCAGGATCGGGCAGCCGTCGAGATCGCCGAGCACCAGCGGCCGGATGCCGAGCGGATCGCGCGCGCCGATCAGCTTCTTGTTGGTCAGCGCCACCAGCGCGTAGGCGCCTTCGATGCGTCGCAGCGCCTCGACGAAGCGCTCGATGATCTTCGGCTTGCGCGAGGCGGCGGTGAGCATCAGCACCACCTCGGTGTCCGAGGTCGACTGGCAGATCGCGCCGTTCTCGATCAACTCGCGGCGCAGGGTCAGGCCATTGGTGAGATTGCCATTATGGGCGACCGCCAGGCCGCCGGAGGCGAGCTCGGCGAACAAGGGCTGGACATTGCGCAGGATCGTCGCGCCGGTCGTGGCGTAGCGCACATGCCCGACCGCCGCGGAACCCGGCAGGCGCTCGATCGTCGCCTGACTGGAAAAATGATCGCCGACGAGGCCGAGCCGCTTTTCGGCGAGGAACCGGCGCCCGTCGAAGGAGACGATGCCCGCCGCCTCCTGTCCGCGATGCTGCAGCGCATGCAGTCCCAGCGCGGTGATCGCCGCGGCGTCGGGGTGGCCGAAGATGCCGAACACCCCGCATTCCTCGCGCAGGCGGTCGGCTTCGGGATCGAACGGCAGAGTGGAATCAGAGCCTGAAATCGCCTGCGCTCCCTATGGCTTGGTCGGAAGCTTGACGATCGCGTCGAGCTTCTGTTTGTCGGCGGACGGCGGCGCCGAGTCCGACTTGCGAAGGGCGGGGGGCGCGGGCGTCGGCGTGATGGTGGGCGGCGCCGTAGTTCCCTCGTCGGGGGGGATTTCGTTCACGACCGGGTTGGTCTTGGACTTGATCCAACCCTCCAGCGTCGCGGCCGCGTCCTCCGGCAGCATGGAGATGATGCGCGCGGCGGTTTCGATCAGCGCCGGCCGGGTCTTGGCGTTCTTCACCCAATCCTGTTGCTGCTTGTCGCCGACCAGCCAGTTGAAGATCCAGAAAGCGACGACGGCGAGCAGGAAGCCGCGGGCGGCCCCGAACACGAAGCCGAGCGAGCGGTCGAGCGCGCCGATTTTCGAATCGAGGATCGCGTCGGAAAGCCGCACCGTGAACAGCGACACGACGATCAGCGTGACGAAGAACACCAATGCGGCGGAGGCCGCCTGAGCAAAGATAGGTTTCGAGATGAACGGGGTGAGATGCGGGAGGACGTAGGGGTAAAAATAATAAGCCGCCGCCGCCGCCGCGGCCCAGGACCCGATCGCCAGCACTTCCCTCGTGAAGCCTCTCAGCGCCGACAGAAGGGCCGAGACGAAGACGACGCCGAGCACGCCGAGATCGAGATAAGATGGCATTCTTGAAACCCTGTCCCCGTGCGAGGCCTAAAGCAGCGCCGCCGGGCCCATTATGGGCGGACGCGCCGCCTTATAACGAAGCCCATTCACTTCGTCACCTTTCTGGCGACGCCCGAGGCGGCGATTTCCGCGACCAGGCTGGCGACTGAACTTACGGGAAAAACCGCGAGCCTGGCGCCTTCGTCGTTGTCGCGGCCGAGCGGCGACAGGCTCGCCCGGGTGAAACCGAGTTTCGCCGCCTCTTTCATCCGCAGGCCCGCGTGTCCGACCGCACGCACCGCTCCGGAAAGCGCGATCTCGCCGAAATACACGCCATCATGGGGCAGCGCCACGCCGACGAGGGACGAGACCAGCGCCGCCGCCGCCGCCAGATCCGCCGCCGGCTCGGCAATCCGCAATCCGCCGGCGACGTTGAGATAGACGTCGTGCTGCCCGAGCTTCAGGCCCGCGTGGGCCTCCAGCACGGCGAGCACCATCGCCAGGCGGCTGGAATCCCAACCGACGACGGCGCGCCGGGGGGTGCCGAGCGTCGAAGGGGCGACGAGCGCCTGGATTTCGACGAGCAACGGGCGGGCGCCCTCGACGCCGGCGAACACCGCCGCCCCCGGCGCCGCGCCGTCTCGGCCGGCGAGAAACAAAGCGGAGGGGTTGGCGACTTCGGCAAGGCCGGCGCCGGTCATTTCGAACACGCCGATCTCGTCGGTCGCGCCAAAACGATTCTTCGAGGCGCGCAAAATGCGGAAAGCGTGCGCTCCCTCGCCCTCGAACGACATCACCGCGTCGACCATGTGTTCCACGACGCGGGGGCCGGCGATCTGGCCGTCCTTGGTCACGTGGCCGACGAGAATCAGCGCGGCGCCGCTGTTCTTGGCGAAACGGATCAGCGCCTGCGCCGAGGAGCGCACCTGGCTCACCGTGCCGGGCGAGGATTCTATCGAATCGGTCCACATCGTCTGGATCGAATCGACGATGACGAACTGCGGCGCGTCGCCCGAGCCCATCGTCGCGACGATGTCTTCGATCAGGGTCTGCGCCGCCAGTTGCACCGGCGCCTGGGAAAGGCCGAGCCGTGCGGCGCGAAGCCGCACCTGCTCGGTCGATTCCTCGCCAGAGACATAGACGACCCGCCCGCCCTTGCGCGCCAGCGCGGCGCAAGCCTGGATCAGCAGCGTCGACTTGCCGATGCCGGGCTCGCCGCCGATCAGGGTGGCCGATCCCGGCACGAAGCCGCCGCCGGCGACGCGGTCCAATTCGCCGATGCCGGTGACGATCCGCTCCACCGGCTTCGAATCGCCGGACAGATCCTCGAGCGGAAACGGCCTGCCGATCACCCCGCGCCGCGCCGAGGCCGCGCCGATGCCCAGCGCCGCGCCTTCCTCGACAATGGTGTTCCACTCGCCGCAGGACTCGCACTTGCCCTGCCAGCGCTGGGTGATCGCGCCGCAATTCTGGCATACGTAGGAGGTGCGCGCCTTGGCCATGAAATCCCGGAGGCGCGCCCGGCTGGGCGCCGCCTTTCGCCTTATCGGCGGAATCGGGCGCTCCTGTCGAGCCTCGCGCTGACCCGGTCGACGGCCGAGAATCGCCTTGTCCCGACAAAATGTGAAGGCCGGAGCCACGGACGTTGGTTACGATGGCTTGCGTTCGCAAGCCCGAATTGTCATGAACAGGGTCATGCCAAGAAAGTTCGTCATAGCCGACGACCATGCTCTTTTCCGAACGGGGTTGAGGTTGCTCCTCGTGGACGGCTGCGGTCCCGGAGAGGTGCGCGAAGCGTCCGACGTGCCGGAACTCCGCGCGCTGTTGGCGCAAGCGCCCGACGTCGATCTCGTCGTGCTCGACCTGTTCATGCCGGGCATGAACGGCGGCGCGACGCTGCGGGACTTGCGGCAGCATTATCCGGCCCTGCGGTTCGTGGTGATGTCCGCGTCCGAGGAGCGCAAGAACGTGCTCGACGCGCTTGGCGCCGGCGCTTTTGGTTATATTCCGAAGTCGCTCGAACCGCTGGCGATGATTGCCGCCTTCCAACAGATTCTCGGCGGCGGCATTTACGCACCGACCTTGTTGCTCACCGAGCCGTCCGTCGCGCCCGAGCCCGCGCCCACGTCGGTCGATCCGCAAATCCTAGCCACCCTCACGCCGCGGCAATGCGAGGTGCTGCGCCTGCTCGGCAAGGGCCAGGCGAACAAGGAGATCGCCCGGGCCCTCGATATTTCCGAAGGCACCGTCAAGATCCACCTCGCCGCCATCTTCCGCCTGCTCGACGTCCGCAACCGTACGGAAGCGGTGTTGAAGGCCAGCGCGCTGGATTTGTGAGCCGGGCGGTCGATGCGGCGCCCATCGCGGCGGTGGCTCTGCCTCCGGTCGCGATCTGCGTCGCCCGCTCCGTTTACCGCCGACCCGACGCCTCGATCACGTCCTCCAGCGACCTCAGTCCGGTGCGTGGGGAATTGACCAGCACGGCCATGTTGCCGGGGGCGTGCTCGTTCTTCCACATCTTCGTATGCGCGAGCGGAATTTGCTCCCAGGGGAACACTTCGGACATGCAGGGGTCGATGCGGCGTTCGATGACGAACTTGTTCGCCGCCGAGGCCTGTTTAAGATTGGCGAAATGCGAGCCCTGGATGCGTTTCTGTCGCATCCAGACGAAGCGAGCGTCGAAGGTGATGTTGAAGCCCGAAGTGCCGGCGCAGAACACCACCATGCCGCCGCGCTTCACCACGAAGCACGAAACCGGGAACGTCGCCTCGCCGGGATGCTCGAACACCGTATCGACGTCGCGCTTGCCGGTGATCTCCCAGATCGCCTTGCCGAATTTGCGCGCCTCGGCCATGTAGGCGGTGTATTCGGGCGAATTGACCTTGGGCAACTGGCCCCAGCACTTGAAGTCCTTGCGGTTGACGACGCCCTTGGCGCCGAGGCTCATCACGTAATCGCGCTTCGATTCGTCGGAAATCACGCCGATCGCGTTCGCGCCGGCCGCTGCGCAAAGTTGCACGCCGAACACGCCGAGTCCGCCCGAGGCGCCCCAGACCAGCACGTTGTCGCTGGGCTTGAGGCGATGCGGCTCATGGCCGAACAGCATCCGATAGGCGGTGGCGAGCGTCAGGGTGTAAGACGCGCTTTCTTCCCAGGTCAGGTGCCGCGGCCGCGCCATGAGCTGGCGGTCCTGGACGCGGCAGAACTGGGCGAAGGAACCGTCGGGCGTCTCGTAACCCCAGATACGCTGCGAAGCGGAGAACATCGGGTCGCCGCCGTTGCATTCCTCGTCGTCGCCGTCGTCCTGATTGCAATGGACCACGACCTCGTCGCCGACCTTCCAGCGCTTCACCTTCGAGCCCACGGCCCAGACGATGCCTGAGGCGTCGGAGCCGGCGATGTGAAACGGGTTTTTGTGGGCGTCGATCGGCGAGATCGGCTCGCCGAGCGCCGCCCAGACTCCATTATAATTCACGCCGGCGGCCATGACGAAAACCAGCACGTCGTGGCTGTCCAGCGTCCAGGTCGGCACGACCTCGATCTGCATCGAGTCCTCGGGCGGGCCGTGCCGCTCTTTCCTCACCACCCAGGCGTACATATTTTCCGGTACGTGACCAAGCGGCGGAATTTCGCCGATCTCGTAGAGAGTCTTGATCGCGGCCTTCGAGGCCGCGCTCGCCAGCGCGTTAGTCATGGCTTTCCTCTTGCGTGTCTTTGGGCCGGTCAGGCCGGACCGGCGATAGCTGACCCTGGAATGTCCATAGGACATGCGCCGAAACAATTGAATCGGTTTTTGGTTTCGCCCGAGCCGATGATTTGACCAGGAGCGGCGGGAGGGGATGATTTGCCTGGGGGCCATCGGCTTGGCGCCGATGATCTATACGCGAGCGATTCGTCCGCGCGGCGACGAGGTCGGCTCCAAACTCGACGAACGGCGGCCATGAGGGTTGGCCGCTTCCCACGCTCGGCAAACCCGCGGCAAGGCCGACGAGAACTCGAAGCATCCTGATCGCGAAGCTCTGTTTGAGTGCATCCGCGCCAAGGCAGTTCGACGCCAAGCCGCGCGACAACCTGTCATTTCGTTCGCCGCGAAGGAATAAGCAATTGGTCGGTAATGACGAGCAGGCGGCACGGATCATCGACCCAAAGACCAATTGCAGCGTGTGAAGGCGCGATTTCGAGGGCACGATCATGCGCACCGCGCCGATTGCCCGTTCGAGATCAACGGGTGCCCGGTTTCGGCTGTTTGCGCTCAACGTTTGGCCCCGAACGCCCGTCGTCCCTTCGCTTACTCGCGGCGTTTTCGCTAGGGGAAGCGTCCTTTGGATAGATGTTTTATGATTCAGAAAAACATGCAACGTCGACAATAAAGCACCCGATTTCACAAATTAAAAATTCCATTCCGCGCGTAAACATACCATTTATTGCATACGCATGCCGAAACGAAGCATTATCGTGACGAATGTCGTTATTCATATTTTAATAGAACGATAATATTTTCTCGTTTTACTTGCAGTTAACTATTGAGCAAGCCGCACAAAGGGTTCGTTATGCGAAATGGCTGGAACAGTCTTGGCGTCCAGGCGCGTTTCATGGCGATTGCCGCCGTCAGCATAGGGGCGCTCACAGCCGTCACGATCGCTCTCTTCACCTGGTTCGCGTTCGCATCGCTGCAAGATCGGTGGCTTGGCCTCTCCCGAAACGAGTTGGGTTCACTGAACGCCTTGGTTGAAACGGCTATGCGACAGCGGGTCGACGACCCGCAGGACGTCGCCATCAAGGTGTTCAACAGCTGGTTCGAAAATCGAAACAAGGCGTATCCGGGAAAGTTGTGGAGCGTCTGGAGCCCGAAGGTGACCGCCTTCGTGGCGCAAGCGTATCCGGATCGCGCCGCCAAGGCGCCATTGGACGAAATCGACAACGAGGCGCTACGCACCGGTCGGCCGGTCGCGCGCGTCATCGAGGGCGGCTATCGCTACAGCCTGCCGATCGTCCTCGGCAAGACCGTGACGGGTACAGCGGAAATCTGCGAAAGCTGCCATGGCGGCGGCATGGACTTGAAGGACGGCGAGGTGATCGCCGTATTTTCGAGCCGTCTTTCCACCGACGCGGATCTGGCCGCCTTGCGCCGACTCGTGCTGCTGTTGGCTGCCGGCGCGGTCGCCGCCGGTTTGCTCGGGACACTCGGTCTCCGGCTGATTCTCGGTCGGGTGGTCACGCGGCCGTTGTCCGGCATGACCTTGGCGATGCGGCGGCTTGCGCAAGGCGACACGACGGTCGAGGTGCCCGCCCAGGATCGAGCCGACGAGATTGGCCAGATGGCCGAAGCCGTTCTGGTGTTTCGCGACGCCGCGATCGAGAAAGCCCATCTCGAGCGCGAGGCGGAAGGGCGCCAAGCCCGCGCGGATCGTCAGCGCGACGCCGCCGACCAGGCGCAACAGGAGGCGATCCGGCAGGAGCGCGCGATCGTCGCCAATTCGATCGGCGTCGGTCTGGCCAATCTCGCGGCCAAGGACCTGAACTATCGCATGGCCGCGGAAATACCCGAGGCCTATCGCGAGTTGCAGACGGATTTCAACGAAGCGATCCGCCAACTCGCGCAGGCGATGAGCGGTGTGACCGCCGGCGTCGCCGCGATAGAAACAGGAACGCGGGAGATATCGGAGGCGGCCGACGATCTCTCGCTGCGGACGGAGCAGCAGGCCTCCAGCCTGGAACAGACCGCGGCGGCGCTGGAGCAGATCACCGCGACGGTGAAAAAAGCAGCCGAAGGCGCGGCCCATGCCCGCGAGGTGATCGCCGCGGCGGACGCGGACGCCAGGAAGAGTTCGCTCGTCGTCCGCGAAGCGGTCAAGGCGATGGACGCCATAGCGAAATCGGCGGGGGAGATCAGCCAGATCATCGGCGTGATCGACGAGATCGCATTTCAGACCAATCTGCTCGCCTTGAACGCTGGCGTCGAAGCCGCGCGGGCCGGAGATGCGGGCCGCGGTTTCGCCGTGGTGGCCTCGGAAGTGCGCTCGCTCGCCCAGCACTCCGCGGACGCCGCCAAGCAGATCAAGGCGCTGATTTCCACGTCGACGACGCAGGTCGACGACGGGGTGAAGTTTGTCGGCGAAACCGGCCGGTCGCTGGAGCGACTGATGACCCAGGTGGTCGAGATCAATACGGTGGTCGGCGATATCGCCGCCGGCGCCAAGGAGCAGGCGATCGGGCTCGCCGAAGTCAACATCGCGATCAACCAGATGGATGAGATGACGCAGCGCAACGCCGCGATGGTCGGGGAATCGACCGCGGCGACCCACAAGTTGTCCCAGGAGACCCAGCAGCTTTCGCTTCTGGTCGGGCAGTTCCAGATCACTCGACACGCGAGCGACGCGCTCCGGGGCTCCTCGGAGATCGCCGCGCCTAACGCCGTCCGGCGGCCCGCAAGAATGCGCGTCGCCTCCAGCGTGGACCGCGCGGCGCGCTCGGCGTCTTAGGCGGCGGCTCTAGGTCCGGCGCCAAGCGGCTTACGACTTAACGTCGCAGAAACTCTATTCTGCGAATGTCGCCGCGCAAAAAGGACGGCGGCCGGCGCAGAATCAATGGTCCCGCCTTGGCCTTCCGGCCAAGGCCAACATCGACTGCAGGTTTCTTGCGACGCCGGGAGAGATGATCATGCGAGCGATGAAGCCTTTGTTCGAGGTGATCAGCAATTTAGAAGGTTTCGAGTTCGTCGCCTTCTGGCTTGGCCTGTTCATCGCCCTCATGATGACAGGGTTCTTTATCGATATGCTGATGCAACGGCAGGGTTTCGGGCCGTTCCTGAACGCCATTTATGCCTTGTTGGGCGCCTTCATCGGGATTTATGTGCGCTACAATTACTTCCTGCGCGCGCCCTGGCTGGGCTATGAGCCCTTTGTGACCTTGGTGCTCATTTTTGGATCGATCGCGCTCCTGCTGCTCCTGCTCGCTTTCATTCGCAACCGCTTTTGGCGGTAGTCCGCTCGAGACCTCCGTCGGCTAGCCATCCCCCCTGTTTTTGTGCTTTTGTGCTATGCACAAAATTTGTGGGGACCGCAGAGGTTTGAATGGCGATGGCAGGGGAATTGGGCGCGACGCGGGACAAACCGTGGATTTTTCGCACCTATGCGGGCCACTCGACCGCTAGGGAATCGAACGCGCTCTACCGCGCCAACCTGGCCAAGGGGCAGACTGGCCTTTCGATTGCCTTCGATCTGCCGACCCAGACGGGCTACGATAGTGATCACGTCCTGGCGCGCGGCGAAGTCGGCAAGGTCGGTGTGGCGATTTCGCACATCGGCGACATGCGCGCCTTGTTCGAGGGCATTCCGATCGCCTCGATGAACACTTCGATGACGATCAACGCCACCGCCTGCTGGCTGATGGCGCTCTATATCGCCGTCGCCGACGAACAGGGAGCGCCGCGCGCCGGCCTTCAGGGCACGACGCAGAACGACATCATCAAGGAATATCTTTCGCGCGGCGCTTACGTTTACCCGCCGGGGCCGTCGTTGCGGCTCACCAAGGATCTAATCCTGTTCTGCGTCCGCGAGGCGCCGAAATTCAATCCGATGAACGTCTGTTCCTACCATTTGCAGGAGGCCGGCGCGACGCCGGTGCAGGAGCTGAGCTACGCGCTGGCCACGGCGATCGCCGTCCTCGACCGCGTCCGCGAGTCCGGCGAAGTCGACGATGACAGGTTCGCCGACGTGGTCGGCCAGATCTCGTTCTTCGTCAACGCCGGCATGCGCTTCGTCACCGAACTCGCCAAGATGCGCGCCTTCGCCGAACTCTGGGACGAGATCGCGCGCGACCGCTACGGCGTGACCGATGCGGCCAAACGCCGCTTCCGCTATGGCGTGCAGGTCAATTCGCTCGGCCTCACCGAACAGCAGCCGGAAAACAACGCTTATCGCATCCTCATCGAGATGCTCTCGGTCGTGTTGTCGAAGAAGGCGCGGGCGCGGGCCGTGCAACTCCCGGCGTGGAACGAGGCGCTCGGCCTGCCCAGGCCGTTCGATCAGCAATGGTCGCTGCGCCTGCAGCAGGTGGTGGCCTACGAGACCGATCTGCTCGAATACGGCGACCTGTTCGACGGCAGCATTGTCCTCGAGCGCAAGGTGCAGGAGCTCAAAGCCCAGGCGCTCGACGAACTCGCCGCCATCGACGCGATGGGCGGCGCCATTCCGGCGATCGAATCCGGCTATCTGAAGACCAAGCTCGTCGAGTCCAACACGCGCCGCCTCGAGGGGATCGAGCGCGGCGAACAGATCGTCGTCGGCGTCAACGCCTTCACCAACACCGACCCCTCGCCGCTGACCGCGGGCGACAATCTGTTCATGAAGCCGTCCGGCCATATCGAAGCCGAGCACGTCGTCAATCTGAAGGCCTGGCGCGCGGCCCGCGACGCACGCCGCGTCGAGGCGGCGATAAAGGCGCTGCGCGACGCCGCCAAAAGCGGGGTCAACATTATGCCGGCCTCGATCGAGGCGGCGAAGGCGGGCGTGACCACCGGCGAATGGGGCGCGGTTTTGCGCGGCGTGTTCGGCGAATATCGCGCCCCGACCGGCGTGCGCCCCCAGGCGCGACAGGAAGCCGCCGACCTCGACGAATTGCGCGCCGAAGTGCAGCGAGTTTCGCTGAAGCTAGGCAAGCGGCTGAAATTCGTCATCGGCAAGCCCGGCCTCGACGGCCATTCCAACGGCGCCGAGCAGATCGCCGTGCGCGCCACCGATTCTGGGATGGACGTCGTCTATGACGGCATCCGCCTGACCCCGGACGAGATCGTCGAACGCGCCAGGGCGGGCGCCCATTGTGTCGGCCTGTCGATTCTCTCCGGCTCGCATGTGGCGATGACCCGCGAAGTGCTCGCCGGCATGAAGGCGGCGGGCCTTTCCCATATCCCCGTGATCGTCGGCGGCATCATCCCGCCCGAGGACGCCGAGGCGTTGCTCGCCGAAGGCGTGGCGGCGATCTACACGCCCAAGGATTTCGCCATCAACAAGATCATGGCGGATATCGTAGCGCAGGTGGAGCGGCGGCTGACCTGACTCCCTCTCCCGCTTGCGGGTGAGGGCCCCGGGGCGGGGGCGGCGCCAACGCTTGCCTATCCCGCCGTCGCGCGCGACATTGCCGCCATTGCCTTTTGCGAATTGGCGCCATGAGCGAAAAAATCTTCCGTCTGTTCGTTTCCTCGCCCGGCGACGTCGACGCCGAGCGGGACCGCGCGCGCGGCGTCCTGGAGGCGATCAATCACGATTACGCCGGCCGCGCCCGCCTCGAGCCGCTGTTCTGGGAGGACCGGCTCTATTCGGCGCACGACACGTTCCAGGACCAGATCCCGGAAGCGAAGACCTTCGACGTCGTCGTCGCCATCTTCCGCGCCCGGCTCGGGTCGCCGCTGCCCGACGGTTTCGCCAAGATGCAGTCGGGCGAGCCCTATCCGTCCGGCTCCGCCTACGAGGTGCTGAGCGCGATCGAGCATCGCCACGGCGGTAATAAACTGCCCGACATTTTCGTCTTCCGTCATCCCAATCCTCGAGGGCCGCCGTTCGACGACCCGCATTACGAGGAAAGTCTTACGCAGTGGCGGGCGCTGAAGGGGTTTTTCGAGCGCTGGTTCCGCAATGCCGAAAGCCAGTTCGTCGCCTCGTTCCAGCCTTACGACGACGAGGGCGATCTTGCCGAGCAGATCGGCCGCGGCTTGCGCAAATGGCTCGCCGACAATGGCGTGCCGCCGCGCGAGACCTGGGATCGCGCGAAAAACTCGCCGTTCCCCGGCCTCGCCGCCTTCGAGGCCGACCGCGAGCGGGTGTTCTTCGGCCGCGATCTCGCCATCCGGCAGGCGACGCAACGGCTCGTCGAGGCGAAGCTGCCATTCCTGCTGATTCTCGGCGCCAGCGGCGCCGGCAAGTCGTCGCTGCTGCGCGCAGGGCTGATGCCCAAGCTGACACGCCCCTACGCGCTTCCCGGCGTCGAGCACGCGCGGCCGGCGCTGGTCACGCTCGGGCGCGATCCGTTCGGCGCGCTCGCCGAGGCGCTGGGGGAAATCTTCGCCGAGGAACCGTTCGCCGACAAAGCGGCGCGGGCGCGGATGCTGGCCGGCGATCCCGAGACGGCGGCCGCGCTGATCGCCGAGCGTCTCGGCTCTGCCAGGCTCGTCGTCGGCCTCGATCAGGCGGAGCGGCTGTTCGCCGAGGCCCCCGACGAGGCCCAGCCGTTCGCCGCGTTGTTGCAAGAATTGTGCGGCAAGGTCGCGCATGTGGTCATGACTCTGCGCGCCGATTCCTATCCGCGCTTTCAGGCGCTCGGCCCCCTCGTCGCGCTGCGCGGCGCCGGCGCGACCTACGACCTGCTGCCGCCTTCGCCCGACGAACTCGCCGAGATCGTCGCCCGCCCCGTCGCCGCCTGCGAGCCGCCGCTCGCTTTCTCGCCGGGGCTCGCGGAAAAGTTGGTCACGGACGCGCGCGGCGGCGACGCGCTGCCTTTGATGCAGATGACGTTGCAGCGGCTGTACGAGGCCGAACAGGGGCGCGGCGACGGCCTGCTCAGCGCCGCCGATTATCGCGGCATGGCCGAAGCGGTCACCGAGACCGCCAACGAGGCGCTGCAAAAGCTTGGCGAAACCGCCAAGGGCGCGCTCGCCGCCTTGGTCGCGGCGTTGGTCGTCGACGTCGTCGCCGACCCCAATGATCCGCAGAAACTGGTCCCCGTCGTCGTCCCGCTGGAGCGCGCCGCCTTCGTAGCCGGCCGCCCCGAGCGCGCCGCGCTGGTCGACGCCTTCGTCGAGGCGCGGCTCGTGACCGACGATGGCGCCCATCTGCGCCCGACCCACGATTCGCTGCTGCGCATCTGGCCCGATGCGGCGGGGTTGGTCGCCGAGATGGCGCCGCTGCTCCGCGCCCGCGCCGCGCTTGCCCCGCTCGCGCGCGGATGGGCGGAGGCGGGCGCGGCGGACCAGCCGGGTCACCTCGCGATCTCCGCGCCGCTGCTGGCGAGCGGCCAGCTTTTGCAGCAGCGTTTCGGCGCCGACCTCGCCGAGCCCCTGCGCGGCTTCATTGCGGCAGCGGTTGAGGCCGACCGCGCCCGCCGCGACGCCGCCCGCCGCCGCGCCCGCCTGACGATTGCCGCCTCGCTCGCGGCGGCGGTGCTGACGTCGGGGCTCTCGGGCGTCGCCTACTGGCAGTATCGCGACGCGGTCGCCGAGCAGGCGGTGGCGGAGGCGAACGCAGAGGAGGCGCTGCGGCAGAAATCGGCCGCGGAGGCGTCGAGCAAGGAGGCCGAGGCCGAGAAGACGCTCGCGCTCGCCAACGAGAAGGAGGCTGAGAAACAGAAAGTCGAGGCCGAACGGCAACGCGGCGTCGCTTTGGCGAATGAACAGGAAGCATTGAAACAACGCAACGCCGCGGAGGTTGCAGAGAAGGAAGCGAAGTTGCAACGCGACCGAGCTGCCAAGGCTGTGAAAAACGCGATCGGGACCGCTAATGAGCTCGTCGTCTCGATGGCGGAAAAGCTGCGGGAATTTGTGGGCATGCCGACCTCGCTGGTGCAGGCGATTCTCGATCCCGCTCTAAAACTTCAGGACGATCTCATCGCGTCGGGCGAATCCACTCCCGACCTTCTCTTCTTTCAGGCTGCTGCGCTGAACGACGCATCGGAGACCCGCTTAACGCTCGGCGATACGGCCGGGGCGCTGGCGAATGCGTCCAAGTCTCGGGATATCATGCTCGAACTCTTGCACCAACGGCCGGAAAATAAACTCGATCCAATAATACTCTTGCGGTCCTACGAAAAACTGGGCGACGCTCAGGTCGCACAGGGCCGCCTATCCGAGGCCTTGGAAAACCGTTTGGCCGAGAATGCGATTTTAGTACGCCTAGCAAAATCCGACCCCGGAGACGAAGACTCGCAGCGTGATCTCGCGGTCTCATACATTAAGACCGGCGACGTTCAGGAGCAGTTGAAAGATTCCGCCGCCGCTATGAGTTCGTTTCAAGCGAGTCTCGCGGTCATAGAACTCCTAGTGAATTCCGACACTAGCAAAGCCGACTGGCAGCGCGTTCTCGCAGCCGCTTACGAAAGGATCGCTGGCTTGGAAGAGGCAAAACGTGATTTTGCAGCGGCGCTTCGTACCCATCAGACTGCCCTCGCCATCCGAGAACGCCTAGCGCAGTCCAGTCCTGATCAGGTTGCCTCTCAGCGCGATCTCGAAGTCTCATATATCAGGATCGGGGGAATTCTGGAGACGCAAGGAGACAGCACAGCCGCGTTACGCTCGTATCAAGCAGGCTTAGCCATCGCCGAGCGTCTTGCAAGGACCGATCGCGGCAACTCGGGTTTGCAGCTCGATCTCTCCGCGTCCTACGAGTACATTGGTGACGTCGAGTACGCCAAGGGCGAACTCGCGGCAGCGCTCGACAGCTACAAGCAGAGCCTCGCCATCCGCGACCGCCTCGCCAAATCCGATCCCGGCAATGCTGTGTGGCAGCGCGATCTGTCCGTGTCGGACTCGAAGCTTGCCTCAGTGTACCTTCGACAGAACTCGTTCGACGATGCGCGCAAGGCAATAGAGGCGGGGCAAGAGATCATGACGCGGTTGACAGTGCTCCAGCCGGACAATGCGCAGTGGAAAATCCAACTCAAGAATTTTGACGATTGGCTCGCGACGCTCAATGGCGCAAGTCCGGCGAAGTGAGCCGTGGCGGTGTGGTTGTCGGAGAACGCCGCTCTGCCTTATTGCGCCGCCGGGAGTTGGCGTGTACCAAATCGCCTCGGATCATGGTATTATTGGCGTGGCAGTAGTTTGAAATGCGGCGCCGTCGGAGGCGGTTGCGCGCAACGAGGCTTTTGGATCGCGGCCATGTATCGTTCCATCGAAAGCAGAAAACGGGACGAAGCGCGCCGGCGCGCGGAAGTTCCCGCGGCTCTCGAAGCGCGGCTCGGCGAGTTCGCGCGGCGGCGCGGCGGCCGTTACTTGCTCTACGGGTCGTTGGCCCGAGGCCAGGCGCGCCGCGACAGCGACGTAGACCTGTTGGTGGATTTTCCACCGGAATTCGAGGCCGAGGCGTGGCGTCTGGCGGAGGACGCGTGCGCTGCGCTGAAGATCGAGTCCGATATCAAGCCGTTGGCGTGGTGCGCCAAGGCTTTCCGCGACAAGGTCGTTCCCGGAGCCAGGATTATCCCGTGAGCGACGCCCGCTGGTTGGAAGTCGATGACGACATTCGTTCGGCAGTGAAACATCTCGGCAATGCCGTCGCCATATTTGACCGGGGCATTTCGTCCGACGACGAACTCTCCAGTTACGTGGGCCGCATGGCGTTCCTGCAAGCGATGCAGGCCGGGTACACCTCCTTGGAAGGCGCTTTCGAACGTATTCTCGAGATCTTGGGCGAGGAGAAGCCGACTACGGGGTTTGACTATCACGCGCAGATCATCCGTCGGATCGGGCGGGCGATAGAGGGGGAACGGCCAGCCATCTTGGCGGGCGAACTGTTGCGCGCCGTCGATGAGGCCCGGCGATTTCGACACGTGGCGAGAAAGAGCTATGATGACTTCGAAATCTCGAAAGCCGGACCAGCGGTGGCCGCGGCAAAGCGGATATCGACCGGGATCGAACACGTCATCGCGGCGTTTCGCAAGACGTTGGCAGGCGATGGCGCGGAGGCTAATGACAAAGCGGACTTGGGAAAGTTTTAGGGACTGGAGCAAAGCTCAACGCGTAGTCCTCGTATGCGCCGAAACTGTTCCGCCGCGGTTCCGTCGTGACCTTTCCGGCGGGCACGTCGTGCGGTTCGAGGTGAAGGCGAAGGACAGTTCTGTCAATCTCCGTCTGCCCAGGGAATTGCTCGAGGCGGTGCGCGGACGGGCGAAACTCGCGGGCATCCCCTATCAGCGGTTCATTCGCATGGCGCTGGAACGCGCCTTGCAAGACCCCAAATAGGCAGGGCTGGTCGAACCATTCCCGCGTTCGGCGTCATCGGAGCGCGACTGCCCTCTAAAATCAGCGCCCTCGCCGCGACGGCTGGAACCGCGCCCAAACAAAGACGCGCGCAGGACTTTCCGAATTACGGAATTCGTGCTATCGTCTTTCGTCTTTTCCTAAGACTGACGCCTCTCGGCCGTGGCGGGCCTCGGCAACGGAAGCGAAATGTCTATCCGTGGCAAAAGTTGGAGCGGCGCCCAATTCGTGGCCGAGGTTGGCGACCTCGGCTACGACGCCGCCCAGTTCGCGGGCAAAAGGTTTGGAGAAAATCGAAAACGCGTTGGCTGACTTGCAAGTCATTGAAATCGCTCAAAACCGCCAAGAAATTCCTTGGAATCCCTTGCAAAAAAAAGCGTTGAACTTGCAGTCGCTTGGCAAAAGCTTGGAACGTGGCGGCTCGGACCCCGCGCGCCAACGCGCGAGGCCCGGCCTTGCTTGCCTCAGATCATCGCCTGCCCGCCGTTGGGCGACAGCGTCGAACCGGTGATGTAGCCGGCGTCGTCGGCGGCCAGGAACAGCACGCAGCGGGCGATTTCCTCGGGCTGGCCGAGGCGGCCGACAGGAATCAGCGGCAGGATCGACTTTTCGAGCACTTCTTTCGGCACCGCCATCACCATTTCGGTGGCGATGTAGCCAGGGCAGATGGCGTTGACGGTGACGCCGGCCTTGGCGTTTTCCTGCGCCAGCGCCTTGGTGAAGCCGAGGTCGCCGGCCTTGGCGGCGGAATAGTTCGTCTGCCCCATCTGGCCCTTCTGGCCGTTGATCGAGGAAATGTTGATGATGCGGCCGAATTTCCGCGCCCGCATGCCCTCGATGACGGGGCGGGTCATATTGAACAGCGAGTTCAGGTTGGTGTTGATGACCGCATACCATTGCTCGGCCGTCATCTTGTGGAACATGCCGTCCTTGGTGATGCCGGCATTGTTGACGAGAACCTCGACCGGGCCGAGATCGCCCGCGACCTGCGCGAGGCCGGCGACGCAGGCGTCGTAATTGCTGACGTCCCACTTATAGACGTTGACGCCGGTTTCCGCCTTGAACTTGGCCGCGGCCTCGTCGTTGCCGTGATAGGTCGCCGCGACCTTGTAACCCGCCGTCGCCAGCGCCTTCGAGATCGCCGCGCCAATGCCGCGCGTGCCGCCCGTGACTACCGCCACCCTGCTCATCATCAAACTCCTTGGCTATTTCTTCCCGTTGGGGGCGGCCTTATTGGCCGCGCCCCCGCTGGCGAACGATTGCGAAAAATCAGCGCTCGACTGTCAGCGCGATGCCCATGCCGCCGCCGATGCAAAGCGTGGCGAGACCCTTTTTCGCGTTGCGGCGGCCCATTTCGTGCAGCAGCGTGACCAGCACGCGCGCGCCCGAAGCGCCAATCGGGTGGCCGATGGCGATCGCGCCGCCGTTGACGTTGACAATGTCGGGATCCCATCCCAGGTCCTTGTTGACCGCAAGCGCCTGCGCGGCGAAGGCCTCGTTGGCCTCGACGAGGTCGAGATCCTTGACCGACCAGCCGGCCTTGGCGAGCGCCTTGCGCGATGCCGGGATCGGGCCGCTGCCCATGATCGCCGGGTCGACGCCGGCAGTCGCCCATGAGGCGATACGAGCGAGGGGGGTGAGCCCCCGCTTGGCGGCCTCAGCGGCGCTCATCAGCACCAGCGCCGCGGCGCCGTCGTTGATGCCCGAGGCGTTGCCCGCGGTGACCGTGCCCTCCTTCGAGAACGCGGCGCGCAGCTTGGCGAGCTGGTCATAGGTGACGCCGTGGCGAATGAATTCGTCGTCGCTGACAATGGTGTCGCCCTTCTTGCCGGGAACCGTGAAGGGCGCGATCTCGTCCTTGAACTTGCCGGCCTTTTGCGCCGCCTCGGCTTTGTTCTGCGAGCCTGTGGCGAAGCGGTCCTGTTCTTCGCGGCTGATCTGCCATTTGGTGGCTACGTTCTCGGCGGTGTTGCCCATGTGGTAGCCATGGAACGCGTCGGTGAGACCGTCCTTCAACATCGAGTCGAGAAACTTCATGTCGCCCATCTTCACGCCATTGCGCAGATGCGCGACGTGGGGCGCGAGCGACATCGACTCCTGACCGCCGGCGACGATGATGTCGGCGTCGCCATTGACGATCTGCTGCATGCCGAGCGCCACCGCGCGCAGGCCCGAGCCGCAGAGTTGGTTGAGGCCCCAGGCCGTTTTTTCCTGCGGAATCCCGGCCTTCATCGCGGCGATTCGCGCCGGATTCTGACCCTGGCCGGCCGCAAGGACCTGGCCGAGGATCGCTTCGTCGACTTCCGCCGCTTCGATCTTGGCCGCGGCGAGCGCTGCAGTGATCGCCTTCGCGCCGAGTTCGTGGGCGGGTGTGTTGGCGAAAGCGCCGCTGAACGATCCTACCGCCGTCCGCTTGGCGCTCACAATGACGATTTCCGTTGCCGACATGAGCTGCTTCTCCTCGCAAAAGTTTCTCAGGGCCGTGCGTCGCGCCGAGGCCTTCCATTCCGCGCGTCTTCTACACTATTGCAGCGCAAACGCCACTATCCCTTTGGTCCGCAACTTTTGGCGAAGGGCGGCGCGAAGCGGTTGATTTGGCGCCTGCGGCGCCCGGAAGCACTGCAATATAGCTATTCATCCAAAAAAAAAGGCTCTATCCTCACGCCAACCGTAGACGTTTCCGCCTAGAGCCCCATGCGTCATGTCAAATTCCACAACACCGATCACGATCAAAAAATATGCAAATCGTCGTCTCTATAATACATCGTCGAGCGCCTATGTGACGCTGGCCGATCTGGCGAAGATGGTGAAGACCGGAGAGGATTTCGTCGTATTCGACGCCAAGTCGAACGAGGATATCACGCGCGGCGTTCTCGCTCAGATCATCTTCGAGCAGGAAGGGATTGAGGGGCAGTCGCTGCTGCCGATCACCTTCCTGCGCCAGATCATCCGCTTCTATGGCGACAGCGTGCAGGCGCTTTTGCCTAGCTACCTGGAATTCTCGATCGACCGCTTCACCGGCGAGCAGCAACAGATGCGCGAGGCCGCGGCGCGCTCCTTCGCGCAGAACCCGTTTTCCACCGCGCCGTTCGCCGCGCTCGAGGAAATGACGCGGAAAAACCTCGCGGCTTTCAATCAGGCGCTGGCGATGTTCGCGCCTTTCGCCGCCGCCGCGACGCCCTCCACCGCGGTAACGCCCGCCGCAAAGGAAGCACCGGCGGCGTCCGATCTCGACGAATTGCGGGCGCAACTTTCTGACATGAAACGGCGCCTGGACGGCATCGTTGAGAAGACCTGAGGACGCGCGCGCCCTCAGAACTTGTCTTTCCGCGTCCGGATTTCGCCAAACACTGCCGCGGGGTCCGCGCCGGCCATCCCCAAGGCCGCTTGAACGCTGGCCTGTTCGGCGCGCAGGAACGGATTGGTCGCGAGTTCCAGGGCGATGGTCGTCGGCACCGTCGGCTTGCCTTCCCGCCGCAGCGCCGCGATTGTTTCCGCCCGCTCTTTCAGCAGCGCATTTTCTGGTTCTATGGTCAGCGCGAAGCGCGCGTTGGCCTCCGTATATTCGTGGCCGCAATAGACCTGCGTCTCGGCCGGCAGCGCGGCCAGTTTGCACAAAGAATCCCACATGACGGGGAGCGGCGTCTCGAACACTCGGCCGCACCCAAGCGCGAACAGCGTGTCGGCGCAAAACGCGACTTCGTCCTCCTCGAAATAATAGACGACATGGCCTGCGGTATGGCCGGGCGTCTCGATCACACGGGCCTCCAGCGAGCCGATCTTGACGAAATCGCTTTCGCCGACGGTGACGTCGAGGCCTTGTATACGCGCGGCTTCCTTGGCGGGGCCGACGACGCGGACGGCGGGAAAGGCGGCGCGGACGGCGGGGATGCCTTGGGTGTGGTCGAAATGGTGATGGGTGATGAGCAGGTCGGTGATCGTCCAACCCTTGGCGTTGGCGGCGGCGACCACGGCCTCGCCGTCGGGCGCGTCGATCGCGGCGGTCGCGCCGCTGTCGGGATCATGGATGAGGACGCCGTAATTGTCCTTCAGGCACGGAAACTGATAGATTTCGGTTGTCATGGGGCAAAAACTCCTGAAGGCTTCGCGGTAGGACCTAACGCAAGCCGACCCTCGGGTACAAGCCAGGGACTGCGCGAGCGGGTAAAGATGCAGACCGACGTCAACGATCTCGACGCCTTCTACGCTTCGCCGCTCGGCGCGGTCGTGCGGCGCATCATAGGCCGTGTCCTGCGGGCGCGATGGGACAATTGCGCGGGACTGTCGCTGCTCGGCTATGGCTATTGCGGCCCCTATCTCGAGCGATTTCGTGAAGAGGCGCGGCGCACGCTGGCGCTGATGCCGGCGCGGCAAGGCGTCATTCCCTGGCCGTCGACGGGCCGCAGTTCGTCGGCGTTGGTGCTGGGCGAAATGCTGCCGCTGCCCGACGGCAGCGTCGAGCGCGCGCTGGTCGCTCATGGGCTGGAGACGGCCGAGCATCCCGGCGCCGTGCTCGAAGAGATCTGCCGGGTGCTCGCGCCCGAGGGCAGGGCGATTCTCATCGTGCCCTCGCGGCGCGGCGTCTGGGCGCGCGTCGACGGCACGCCGTTTGGTCAAGGTCAGCCCTATTCGCGCACTCAGCTTCGCGAACTGATTCGCGAGACCGTGCTTTCGACGGTCTATTGGGGCGAGGCGCTGTACATGCCGCCGCTGCGCTCGCGCTTCATGCTCAATTCGGCGCCCGCGATCGAACGCGTCGGCTCGACTTTCGGCCTGCCGTTCGCCGGCGTGCAGGTGATCGAGGCCATCAAGCAGGTCTATCGGCCGGTGAGCGTGCGTCGCGTGGTGCGCTATGCGCTGCCGCGATTCGAGCCGGCGCTGGCGCCGACCGCGCGTCGCGAGCCCGACGGCGCGGCTCGCGAGACAATTGTCGAACCCCCCGGAACGTGCTTTTAAGCCGCCAGACCTTCGAAACGACGGAAGCCCCCATGTCGAACGCGCCCCTGCTCGTCCTGCTGCGTCACGGCCAGAGCGAATGGAACCTGAAGAATCTGTTCACCGGCTGGAAGGACCCCGACCTGACGCCGCTCGGCGTAGAGGAGGCGAAGGCCGCGGGCCAACGGCTCAAGGCCAAGGGCCTCGCCTTCGATCGCTGCTTCACCTCGGCGCTGACCCGCGCCCAGCACACGCTCGATCTGGCGCTCGTCGAGCTCGGCCAGCCCGGTCTGCCGATCACCCGCGATGAGGCCCTCAACGAGCGCGACTACGGCGACCTCAGCGGGCTCAACAAGGACGACGCCCGCCAGCGCTGGGGCGAGGCGCAGGTCCACATCTGGCGCCGCAGCTACGACATCGCGCCGCCCGGCGGCGAAAGCCTGAAGGACACGGTGGCGAGGGCGCTGCCCTATTACTGCCAGAACATCCTCCCCGCCGTTTTACGCGGCGAGCGCGTGTTGGTGGCGGCGCACGGCAACTCTTTGCGCGCGCTGGTGATGGTGTTGGATCGGCTGACGCCGGCGACCATCCCCTCAATGGAACTCGCCACCGGCGTGCCGCTTGTCTACCGCCTGAAGGCGGATTCGACGGTGGAATCGAAGGAAGTGCTGGAGGGGTAGGGGCAAGGGCGGTAGGTTAGGCGTTGGGTTCTGGCGCGCCTCGCACCTCATCCTGAGGCGCCGCGAAGCGGCCTCGAAGGATGGGGGCCAGCGCCGGCTCGCGGTCGCTATTGTCGTGTTGTGACCCGTCCTCCGAGGCCGCTTCGCGGCGCCTCAGGCCGAGGGATTGGCGTGTTTGGCTTAAGTTAGCGCCCATCGGAACGGGCCCGGGCGTTACGCCCGGCGCTCCGCGACGAACCGCCCCGCCTCCAAGCCTTTCCAAGCTTATTGCCAAATAGTTCCAAGTTTATCGCTTTTTTCTGCAAGCCTTTCCAAGGATTCCTTTGGCGGTTTTGAGCGATTTCAACGACTTGCAAGTCCTCCAAGCCCAATCTGCATTCCGCCAAACTTTTTGTCTCCCGAAAGGGTCACGGCCGTTTTGTCCCGCACGCTCGCCTGAGGCGCCGAACCCCGAAGCCCTTCGCGCCGCAGGGCGGGAAGGTCGCCGAGACCCCGAGATCGTCAAGAAATTCAAATTTCAAGATACCATAATTTCTCTAAATCAGAAAGCAAAATCGAGCTCCGGCGTCTGGCGGAAGACAGACGCGCGCCGCTCGCCGGGTCAAACAGTCCGCGATCGACCGATAGGCATTGCCGGACGTGTCGGCGAAATCCCCGCGACCCTCGACCGCGAAAGCGAGGACTGGCTGAGCCAAAAAGACGGGTTCACCCGCTCCCCTTCGCCACGACGAAAGCCGTCGGATTATGGTGACACACGTAACCCCCGCCGATGCTAGCCTTGAGTGTTTGCCTCTGTTATCGCGATGCTCAACCGAGGAGACAAAAGTTGGCCGACCGCATCGCGATTAAAAAATTGACCGCGAGCGATTGCACGCTGTTCGAGGCCGTTTTCAGGAAAATAGGTGCGGGTAACCAAAAGAGCATAAATCTGAATGCTGAAGTTTTGACTGGCCAGTTTTATCCAAGCCTCGCCTCGATTGCCTTGGACACTGACAATGAGGTCCCCCTACCAATTTTAATTTTCGGACCTGCAGGCAAAGGTTTGCACAAGCTCACTCGGAAGATCATTAAGAACCCAACCTATAAGAATTGGCGACTCAATGGTGAATTTATCTCCGGTCCGCCGGGCGACATGGCGCGATATGACGAAATAAAACCCGGTGACCTAGCGGTCATGATATTTAAAGGGGTGTCTTCTCCAACTCAAATGGAGTTGGTTCTAGTCAGTCAGGATGATCCGAAGGACGTCGCGTTACACCGTGCACTAGCGAAATTATTTGGCAACAAAAGTATGATTTCGGTGAGCGCAGATCAGATTGCCGCGGCCGCCGCAGCCGCGTCGACACCGGATTCACATCCTATCTATATCGCCGCAGCTGACCCAGATATGGACTCCGCGCTCGAAGATGCGGCGCAAAGTGGTATTTCAGGTACAACTAAACTTCTGGTCAACAAAGGCATCAAGAAGGTCTCCGCCTCCGAGCTTGCAAAAGCAAGAATTAAAGCGGAGCGAACAGGACTGGATGGCGAGGGTCTGGTGAACGCATACCTCACTTCCAAAGTGGTGGACAAGACTATCGCGAGCTACGCCTGGATTTCCTCGGGACATGCTGTTTCTCCCTATGACTTTGAACTGTTCACACTTACAAGCCAACGGGAGCTAATTGACGCGAAAACAACAACAGGTCCGTTCGAAAACGTTGTTCATTTATCTCTCAGCGAAGTGATAGAAGCTTCGGGAAATGTACCTTACAGACTGTACAGAGTGTTTGAGATAAACGAAGACGGCGGAAAGTTACGAATATCAGAAGATATTCGTGAAGTCGCGAAAATCATCAAGGCGATCCATGAAACTCATATGCCAGAAGGTATTCGAGTAGACGGGTTTTCCTTTACGACTGCAACGTTTAAGTGGGGAGCAGAAGAATACATTGCGCGCCCGGAAGATGACACCCCTTAGAGAGCTTCCGGAACAAGTCGCTCAGCTGATTGTACGAGTGTATTGTGTATAACGGTCGCGATGGACGCCGCCATAAGCGGCGGAACTGCGTTCCCGATTTGCCGGAAAGCCGCATTCATTGCGCCCTGAAACACAAAGCCATCGGGGAATGATTGAAGCCTAGCTGCTTCACGAACGGAAATCGTCCGCGCCTGATCCGAATCCCAGTGAATGTGCGAGTACGTGTCCTTGCCAATATGAGCCATCAGGGTTCGAACCGGCCAATCTGAGCGCAGTTTCCACCAACGATTCGGAAACTTGGAAACATCATATGGTGGAACGATGCTCTGAAATATCTTCCGGTAGGCCGGCGTAGATTCCTTTACGCCTTGGCTCCTTGCTTCCCTTTGCGCAATCCTCACCGCTGTCGCATGTGCTTCGGGGTATTCCGCGCCTTGGCGCATTTCAGAAAAGACACGATGATCGCGAGGCAGATAGCGGATTAAGTGGTCTCGAACCCCGCCTTCGGACTCGAAACCCGACCAATTTCTCATCGCGTTTTGAAAGGGGGTCAGCTTCTTGACATCGCGATAGGCTACGATCTCCGTAAACCTTCGCGCTCCTCGCTTGACGCTCGTCCCCTTAATCAGAGGCAAATCGCTTATCGCGTCCTCCGCTGTAACCGGTCCGGGCAATTCCGGACTACCAAGATCAGGTTGCACGTATCCGGTCCCGCCAAGCAAATCGACGTAACGCAATGCGACAGCGCGCGTGCCCGCGTAACCTGGTGGCAACGTCATGTGATTGGTGGCCTTCGGAAATTCAATCATCGCTCCGAGGTCACGTCGATACGCTATCAAAAAAACCCGATCACGCATTTGAGGCACGCCGTGAAATGCGGAATTTATTAAGCTGTAACGACTAGTATAGCCAAGGCCGCCGAGCGCCTCAACCATTTCTTCGATCACGTTGTGTCCGCCATAGTGCAAAATATCGGGCACGTTTTCCATTAATAGGGCGAGCGGACGAAAAGCCTTAACGTAGGACAGATAGCGCAAAAATAGGTTTCCACGCGGATCGACTTTGTACGCTTCCGGATGATCCGCGACTTCCCTCAGTTTGGCTCTTCCGACCCGCGCGTAAGCTTGACACGGAGGACCGCCAACAAGCACGTCGACAGCGTCCTCGACTGCCCCTAATCCAAGTGCAGAGGCGAACTCGCCAGGTTCCAATTTGGTCATGTCGCGAGGCTGCGAATGCAATCTCGCCAGTTCCGAGTTCTCACGGTGAAAATTCAAGGCGTGGGTTAACGCGGGCAGCGGTTCGATTTCCAACGCGCCATCGATCTGAAATCCGGCATGATGAAAGCCGAGCGAGATTCCGCCTGCGCCTGAAAACAGATCTACCACCCTTGGCTTTTTACCTGCGGCGATCCGCTCTAGCTTTCGCATTGTCGGGGCGTCGCTAACGGTAAGCCTTGCGCGAACGTTCATCGTTGTTTCCTGGCAGCGCGCTTCGCGTGGAACGGACGGATTCCAAGGTGAAACTTGGGAAGCTCCGCTTGCGTGGGCAGTCCTGAACATCCTTTGACCACTTCCGCATCTGATTCGCCACGCGGCGGCCCAAGGAAATCACGCAAACGTGTGGTAATATCGTCTTCCGCCAGTTCGCATTCCCAGATCACCAATACCGACCACTGGCACATTTTGAGAACTTCGAGATTGTGAGCGTCGCGGACGACTGTCGCCTCGAACTTCGCCTGCCAAAAGTCCCTTCTGGACGCCGGTGTCGTCGCGCACGGACACCCCGGGTGACGATGCCAGAAGCATCCTCGCACTTCGATGATCTTTTTGCGCGCTGGGAAAACTATATCGGGGCGCCCAGGAAGCTGTTTCACGTGCAATCGGTAGCGGTAACCCATCTCGTGCAACCACCGCCTAACCAGGATTTCCGGTTTTGTATTCTTACCACGAATCGCAGCCATATTCCGACGTCGAGCTTTGGTCACGTCGGAGAAGTCTGGCAACGTGGAGTGGCGAGGGGCGATGGGCAAGGTATGGCCTGTTTTTCAAAAGTCGCACAAGCCTAAACATGAATGCGAGCCGTGCGCTGAGCAACCGTCGCCATTCCGAACTCGTTGCCATAGGCCCAGCTTTCCTCCCCGTGTAACTTTTTGCAACGTCGAGCCATCCCCCCAATCGGGTGAGGGTTGGGGTGAGGGTCTGCCGCAGACGTAAAGCTCTGAAAGCAGGCCTTCATCCGGCGCTTCGCGCCACCCTTTGCGAACGCTTGCGTTCGCGGAGTCCCGCAAGCGGGAGAAGGGATCAACCGCCTCAATTTCAGTGACGCACACGACTAGCTACTTTCGCTTGGAGGAGCGGTGATCCACCAGTCCGCTTCCCGCTCCGCCGTTTCGTCGCGGCGAATGACTTCAGCACCACGTTGATCCGGGTTTGATAGCCGGGGCCGCCGCACCGGAACCATTCCAAAACGTCGGCGTCCAAACGAATGTGCACGCCTTCCTTGCGCGCCAGAACGCCGATTTCGACGGTGTCGGCCCAGCCCTCGGGAAGCGGGCCGTCCTCCAGTTCCGCGAGGCGATCGGCCTCGGATTGCGAAAATGCGCGGACGCTGTTCCAGTCCGACTTGCCTTCCCCGCGCGCAAGCATCGCGGCGATTTCGTCAGCCGAAGCGCGCCTGATGGGCTTTTCTTTCGGCACGGCTAGCTCTCCTGAAGTTAATCAAACGAATATCGCCGCTGCGCGCAGTCCAGCCTGGGGCTACGTCGACGCCGGCGAAGAACCCGATTGTGACAAAGCGCGCTCCGTCTTGTTCGGCGAACGGTAGGTGTAGACTTGACGGCCGTCGAACAGAGCCGCCGCCTCGATCAAATCCGTTCGGTGTTTGGCGAGATTGGCGGCGCGCTTGTTTTCGTCCCATCCGAAAACCGTCGCCGTTTGTATACATGTCTGTAGACATCGTCACGGTTGCCTGTCCCGACCGTTGCGGCCCCCGGGATCGGCGCCGCAAGGCGCGATGGGGCGGAGCGGTTGACCCCGCTGGCGTCCGGTCACTATCGTCAAGACTCCTCGCGCGCTTGGTGGCGCGGGCCCATAGGTGTTCAATGACAGCCGTCGAAGTTCGCGTCCTGGACGCCGGGGACGTCGAAGTCTTTCGCCGTATTCGCCTGGAGTCTTTGCGCGCCGAGCCCGCCGCCTTCGGCAGCCGCGCTGTGGACTGGGAAGCGCTCTCCGACGGCGAATGGCGCCGGCGTATCACCGAAAACTTCGTCTTCGTCGCGTTCCTCAACGACACGCCGGTGGGCGTGATGGGTCTGATCCGACAGTGCGGCGCCAAGACGGCGCATCGCGCGACCATCGTCATGGTCTATGTCCGGGAAAATCTTCGCGGGCAGGGCGTGTCAACTCGGCTTCTCGCCGCTCTGAACGACCATGCGCGCCAGTCGGGAATCCGGAAGCTCGAACTTTTGGTCAACGTCGAGAATTCCGTCGCGCTGAATTTTTACCGGCGTAACGGCTTTGTCGAAGTCGGTCGCATCCCCGGCGGCTATCTCATGGACGGCCTGGAAATCGACGAGATCATGATGGCGCGCCGCGTCGAAATCTGAAGGGAGCGGGCGCAACCGGGCAGCGCGATTGCGTGGCCGAGGTCGGTGACCCCTGGGCCTGGGCGACGGTTCAAGGTGGATCGCTCTGGCAAGCGCCGCCTTCTTTCGGAGGCGCGCGTCGTTCTCGTCGATCGCCGGTCGGTCGCGTCCTAGCGTCCAAGGGCCGGCCTCGGCTATTCTCTTCGCCTCCGATTCGTTCCTTGCGAGGCAACATGTGCAAGTGCATTTCCCGTCTCTTGGCGGCGGCGCTGGCCGCCGCGCCGGTTGCGGCACAGGCGGGAGAACGTTACGAATTCCTCGCCGCGCCGCAGATCAACCTCTCGCTGGTCTATCGCCTCGACAAGCTCACCGGCGACGTGATCGCCTGCCAATACGCCCACAATCCCGGCAAGCCCGAAGTCGAGCCGGGCGCTTATGGCGTGACGCAATGCTATCGTGGCGGCGAAGGGGCAACGAAGCAGGAGCCCGGCGATTACGGGCTCATCGCCACCCGCCACGAGCAGGAAGGCGGCGTGTTCCGCGTCGACTATCGTAACGGCGCCCTGAGCATCTGCTATCTCTATGTTCAACGGGAGAAGCAGGGGGACCGTGAAATCGTCGCCGACCAATATGTCGTGTGCACCGCACCCTACAAATAAAGAAAAGGCCCCGCCGAAGCGGGGCCTAGGACTCGATCGCAGGGAGGGAGGCTGCGTCGAGCGCGCCGGCTAGGGGACGCCGGCGAAACCGATCATTGACATACGTTGACCCACTGACGGCCCGCGTAACGGCCCCATTGGTCGTAGGTAGGCGCCAGCCGGTTGCAAGAGTAGCCATAGTAAGGGTCAGCGTAATAGGGCGCTGCCGCGCCTAGGATCGCGCCGGCCGCGAGACCGCCGACGACGAACGGCGCCCAACCGCCACCCCAGCCACCGCCACGCCACCCGCCGTATCCGCCACGCCAGCCGCCGCCGTATCCGCCATGCCAGCCGCCGCCGTGGCCGCCATGCCAACCGCCGCCGCCGCCGCCGTGATGCCAAATCCCGCCAGCGGCGGAGGCGGGGGCGACTGAAGCCGTCAGAGCCAACACCCCGGTGATCGCGGCGGCTGCAACTGTTTTCGTAAGAGCGATGCCCATGACGAAGGTCCTTTGCTGCTGAGTACGGACGGCGGCCCCGAATGGTTCACCGTCCTTTGGAAATTTTTGGCTCGGCCCCGATGGCTTCGCCTCGGCTCGAAATGAGCGCTCGATTCCTGGCGGACTCGCGCCTAAATCACGGCGGCCGTGCGGCAAGGTAAAATTTTCACGATGACGCCCCTGTGTAAAGCGCTGAAAACATGAACGTTCGTTCAGACGGAGGCGCGGCGCCGCAACAATTGCGGCGAAC
>Ga0302319_10003877_pt1 | contig 30958 bp, 25 predicted proteins | sample Bog_T0_2_FD_203319 | JGI IMG/M metagenome (GOLD analysis project Ga0302319, IMG submission 203319) | Peat permafrost microbial communities from Stordalen Mire near Abisko, Sweden - Bog_T0_2 | ecosystem: Environmental > Terrestrial > Soil > Wetlands > Peat | place: Sweden: Abisko, Stordalen Mire... | reverse complement strand
GGTTTCCCACCCATTCCGCAGAGAGCGCGGAATGGATGGGGCACGGGGCCACCTGCGGTGGGGCAGAGGCTCGCAGTGGGTTCGTGGTTTCCCACCCATTCCGCAGAGAGCGCGGAATGGATGGGGCGCCGGGCCACCTGCGGTGGGGCAGAGGCTCGCAGTGGGTTTGTGGTTTCCCACCCATTCCGCAGAGAGCGCGGAATGGATGGGGCACGGGGCCACCTGCGGTGGGGCAGAGGCTCGCAGTGGGTTCGTGGTTTCCCACCCATTCCGCAGAGAGCGCGGAATGGATGGGGCACGGGGAATGAGTGCGCAGAGAGTGTGTGGAAGGGCGAGTCAGGCGAGGAGTTTCGCGGCGTCTTTGGCGAAGTAGGTGACGATGAAGTCGGCGCCGGCGCGGCGGATGCCGAGTAGGGACTCGAGGATGGAGCGGTCGCGGTCGAGCCAGCCTTTCTCGAAGGCGGCCTGGAGCATGGAGTACTCGCCGGAGACCTGGTAGGCGCCGATGGGCACGCCGACGCGCTCGCGGGCGGCGCGGATGACGTCGAGGTAGGGCATGGCCGGCTTCATGAGGATCATGTCGGCGCCTTCGCCCAGGTCAAGGTCGATCTCGCGCATGGCTTCGCGGAGGTTGGCGCCGTCCATTTGATAGGAGCGGCGGTCGCCGAACTGGGGCGCGGAGTCGGCGGCTTCGCGGAAGGGACCGTAGAAGGCCGATGCAAACTTGGACGCGTAGCTGAGGATGGGGGTGTCCGGGCAGCCTTCTTCGTCGAGGGCGCGGCGGATGGCAGCGACGCGGCCGTCCATCATATCGCTGGGGGCCACAACGTCGGCTCCTGCCTTGGCGAGACTGAGAGCGGTGCGGGCCAGCAGATCGAGGGTGGGGTCGTTTTCGACCGTCCAGCCGTCCCTGGTTTCGGTCACAATGCCGCAGTGGCCGTGGCTGGTGTACTCGCACAGGCAGACGTCGGCGATGAGCACCAGCTTGCGGGCGGCTGAGGATTTTTTCATGGCGCGCAGGCCATGCTGGACGATGCCGTTATCGTCCCAGGCGCCGGTGCCCTGCTCGTCCTTGGACTCGGGCAGGCCGAAGAGGAGCAGGCCGCCGATGCCGAGGCTGGCAGCTTGTTCGGCTTCGCGGACGGCTTCATCAATGGAGAGGTTGAAAACGCCGGGCATGGAGCCGATGGGCTTGCGCACGCCCTCGCCAGGGCAGAGGAAGAGGGGGTAGATCAGGTCGCCGGGCTCGAGGGTGGTCTCGCGCACCAGGGCGCGCAGGGATTCACTGCGCCGCAGCCGGCGCATCCGCATTTCAGGGAAGCTCATGGGCTCAATTGTAGGGCAAATGTGGAGGCGGATTTGTGATTTGAAACACCGTGGGACTTCTGCCTAGAGCCTGGATACCGTCTGCTGGGTCCAGTTGAGCTGCTCATAGAGGGTGGTGTTGCGGTAGCCGATGAGAACCACCAGGGTCCAGATGCCGAGGGCGGTGCCGAAGGGGAACTTGATGAGGCTGAGGATGGCGACGACAATGGCCACGATGCGTCCCCACTGGGTGCGTTCGTGCAGGCCCCAGGCGGTGATGAGAGCCAGGGCGGAGCGGACGAGCAGGGTGACCCAGACGAAGTGGAAGTTGGCCTGGCCGAGCCACAGGGGGGGGGCGGAACCGTCAGGCCCGGTTCCGTTCGCCCAGGGTCCGTGGGCCCAGGGGCCGAAGTGGTTGGAAAGGAAGGCGTGGGCGAATGTGAGCCTGGCCACGCCAACCAGCACGGAGTAGCCGGCGTAGATAAACCAGACCACACTGAGCGTCTTGACCTTGGCGGAGTAGTTTGCCAGTTCGAACTGCATGCCGGGGACGGGTGGAACGACGGGCGCGACCGGGCGGCCGCATTGCGTGCACACCGGCTGACCGGCGGCCAAAGCCTGACCACATCCGCTGCAAAACATGGCGCCTCCTCAACTGACACACAGAGATTACTACGGAACGGGCGGGGATTTCGTTCCGGAAGGGGGAAGTTCTTGTGGTTGGGAGCTGTTTGGCGGCGTCGGGGATGCGCGGCGGGCCTCAGTTTGAGCAGGAGAGACGCGGGCAAAGACAGCCCTGGCGGGCCAAATTGCATCCTAGTGCACAGTTTGCAAGGGCGGTCCTTGGGGCTGCGCCGGCTCATAAACCTTCAGGAAAGAGGAGCACGCATGTTCAGTCCAACCTTTTTGAAGCGCAGCGAGAACATCCCAATCTCACGGAGCGGCGGGAGAATTCCGCGGCTGCTGACGGCGGTTGCGGTTCTCGGATTGGTGGCGGCCGAACTCTCCGGCTGTGCCTCGAAGCAGGAAAAGGCCCTGCGGCAAGCGAAGGTGCAGGCGGTGGAGACGGGCCAGGCGCAGCAGGTGGTTACGGTGGACAAGACCGGGGCCACGACCACCACGGTGGTGCAGCCTCCGGCGGCCGGGCAGACTGCCCAGACGACGGTGACGACGGTGACTCCGCCGCCTCCTGCCGGACAGCCAGCTCCCGCGGCGTCGGGGCCGACGGTCTCCGCGGTGCCGCCTCCACCGCCGCCGGTGGTGCCGGCCAATGCGACCATTCCGGCGGGCACGGCGCTGGCCATCCGCATTGACCAGAGGATCAGCGTCAAGAGAAGCCGCGCGGGCGACAAGTTTACCGGCGAGATTGTGGACCCGGTGCTGGCCGGCGACAGCAGCGTGATTCTGCCCAAGGGAACAACGGTGGGCGGAGCCGTGGTAGTGGCGCACAAGCGCGGGCACTTCAAGGGGCGGTCGCTGCTGGAGCTGCGGCTGACCTCGCTGACGCTGAACGGGAGCGAGTATCCGCTGACGACCAAAGACCTGGCCGAGAGCAAGAAGGGCAAGGGCAAGCGCACAGCGGGGATCATTGGCGGCGGGGCTGGGCTGGGCATGCTGGTGGGCGGCATCGCTACCGGCGGCGTGGGGCTGGTGGTGGGCGGCCTGGTGGGCGGCGGCGCGGGAACGGCTGCGGCCGGGGCAACCGGGAACCGCGACCTGGATATTCCGGCGGAGTCGGTTGTGCACTTTACGCTGGCTGAGGATCTGGTGGTGCAACCATAGGTTGGAGTTCGCCGCGGCGGACTCGCTTTTCGCTCCCAGGAGGTTTGTGCTTTCCCACCCATTCCGCGATGGGGCTGCGGAATGGATGGGGCACCCGGCTTGGAGTTCGCCGCGGCGGACTCGCTTTTTGCTCCCAGGAGGTTTGTGCTTTCCCACCCATTCCGCGATGGGGCTGCGGAATGGATGGGGCACCCGGCTTTTCGCTCGCAGGAGGTTTGTGCTTTCCCACCCATTCCGCGATGGGGCTGCGGAATGGATGGGGCACCCGGCTTTTTGCTCCCAGGAGGTTTGTGCTTTCCCACCCATTCCGCGATGGGGCTGCGGAATGGATGGGGCACCCGGCGGAATGGATGGGGCACCCGGCGGAATGGATGGGGCACCCGGCTTTTTTGCTCGCAGGAGGTTTGTGCTTTCCCACCCATTCCGCGATGGGGCTGCGGAATGGATGGGGCACCCGGCGTCGCTCCGCACTCCTCGAACTGAGAAAAAAATGGCTCCCGTCGCTGGCGTGCCAGTATATGTCGATATGCCCTAGCGGACGGGCGGGGCGGGTTGTTTCTCCCAGCGCTCTTCGTGGCGGTCGTCGCGGAGGACGAGGGTGACCTGGCCCTGGGGGTCGCGCTCGAAGAGGAGGCGGGTGGTTGCGGAGCCGTTGACGTAGAAGAAGATGGTGGGCGACTCGGCGCCTAGCTCGGCAATCTCGCCCTGCAGATTTTTTTCGAAGAGGGCGTCGCCCTGGTGAAAGAGGGTGATGTTGGGGCGGCCGCTCTTGTCGTCGTACTGGCCGGCGAGGGCGTCAAGCTGGGCGGGGGTGAGCTTGATGGCGGGGGGATGGAAGGGAATGACGAGGCGCTCGGCGAACTCCGTGCCTGCGGGGGCGGGAGCGGGGCCGGAAGCGGCCGCGGCGGGCGCGGTTGCCAGCACCGGCAGGGCGCGATGGCTGAGCAGCCAGCGGGGCAGCTCCGGCTCGTTGTAGGCGCGGGACCAGCTGTCGTGCTTCATGCCCTGGTAGAGCCAGAGGCGGACGTGGCCGCCGGCGGCTTTGAGCGCGTCGTACATGAGCTCGCTCTCGCGGACGGGGACGACCGGGTCCTCGGTGCCGTGGAAGAGCCAGACGGGGGTGCGGCCGAGGGGGCGGGCGTAGTCGGCGGGAAGGGTGGCGGATTGTTGCCAGCGCTCCGGGGCGTAGCTCCAGAAGATGCCGCCGGAGGCGATGGCGATGGCTGCCCAGCGATGCGGATAGGCGCGGGCCAGCTCCCAGGCGCCGTAGCCGCCGAGCGAGAGGCCGGTCAGGTAGATGCGGTCGGGGTCGCCGTGGAACTCCTCGGTTTCCTTGTCGAGCGCGGCCATGGCCATGGTCTGCATGTCGGCGTCGGTCCACACGTTGGTCTGCGGGCACTGCGGCATGACCAGGACAAAGGGCCAGCGGTCGGGGTGGTCGCGCACCGCCTCGGGCAGGCCGATCTGGGTTTGCCACATGCCCTCGGAGCCGCGCTCGCCGCGGCCATGCAGGAAGAGGATGATGGGCCAGAGCTTGCGGTCGTCGCGGCGCCAGTCTTCCGGCAGATAGACGACGAAACGATAGGTTGTGCCGTGCAGATCGATGCGGCGGTTGAGGAAGCCGGTCTCCTGGGGCGGCTCAGGCTTGACCGGGTGCGATTTCTGCGCAGCGGCGCCTGCCATGCCTGGCGAGAGTACCCAGGCCAGCGCGAGGCAGCCGGTCAGAAATCGAGGAAAACGCAACATGCAGGGGTCCTGGATCAATTCTATCTGCCGCGCCTATTTACTGGCTGGCTTGCAGCGGTTTGCTCTGTTTCCTTTCGATATTCCTGAGGGTTTTCTTACGAATTGAGTGAAAGAATTTAAAGTGTTATGCAGTACACCTTGATGACCACCCTTGAAGCCGGAGACACGCTGGACCACTATCGCCTGGATAAAACCGTGGCGCGCAGCGGCATGGCCACCTTGTTCCGGGCAACCGACCTGCGCGACAACCGGGCGGTGGCCATCAAGGTTCCGCACACGGAGATGGAGGCCGACGCGGTGCTGGTGGAGCGCTTCCGCCGCGAGCAGGAGATTGGCCAGGAGCTGGACCACCCAGGGGTGGTGAAGACCTATGACGGCGAGGACCGCAGCCGGCTCTATATGGTCATCGAGTGGGTGGATGGGCGTCTGCTCAGGGCCATCCTGAATGAGGAGCGCAGGCTGCCGATTGAGCGGGCCATCCACTTCACGCTGCAGATCTGCGACGCGCTGGATGCGATGCACAAGCATGGCGTGGTGCATCGCGACCTGAAGCCGGAGAACATCATGGTGGACGCGACGGACCGGATCAAGCTGATCGACTTCGGCATCGCCATGAAGGAAGACGCGCGGCGCATCACGTTTGTGGAGATGTCGCCCACGCTGGGCACGCCCGACTACATTTCACCGGAGCAGGTGAAGGGTCAGCGCGGGGATCAGAGAAGCGACATCTACTCGCTGGGGATCATGCTCTACGAGATGCTGACCGGCGAGCCGCCGTATACGGGATCGAACCCGCTGGCGGTGATGAACGAGCGGCTGCTGCACGATCCGGAGCCGGTTGGCAGGAAGCGGAAGGATGTGTCGCCGCAGCTTGAGGAGATTTTGAAGCGGGCTCTGGAGCGCGAGCCGCGCAACCGTTACCAGACGGCCAGCGAGATGGCCTGGGAGCTGGAGCACCAGGAGCAGGTGGGCGTGGACGAGGCGAGCGAGCGCCGGCCGATTCTGCGCGGCATGAAGCTGCCTGGCGCGAGGCGGATGCTGCTCTATGCGGCGCTGGCTCTGGCGCCGGTGGCGATCTTTGTGCTGATGATGGTGCTGGCGAGACGGTAAGGAGGTGAGCGGATCGGTACTGGGTCGAGACCGCTGTCGCAATTAGTCGTTTTCGGCCTCTCGCTTACTTTTCTTCCTCGCCTGTTGCTGGGTCCCCATCTCTTCCGTGGTAGTTGTCGAATGCAAGGATTGCCTGCTGAATCGTGTCGAAAGCTCCGCTACGATCCTCGGGGGACCGCTCCACTAGCAATTCAACGAAGTACTTTTCGAGATTCATGAGCCAGTCCTGTGAGATGGATGGCTTCTTCCCGAAGAAATCGCGCATTTGAGCGATGTACTTTCCAGTGTCCAGGTTCTCCAGCATACGGTACCGATAGAGACCATCCTCAGACCGGTCCCAAATGGAGAAGCTCTTGTAAATCATCTGACTCCCGTTTCTTAGAGGCTTGCATGGGTTCGAGATCTGGAGCGCCCTTTTCAGAGCGCGACAATCTTCAGGCCGGGGATAAGGCGGAAGTGTTTCGCATTCAGAGTGGCGACATCGAAGCCCAGGTGCAGAGCAGTCGCTCCGATGATCAAATCCTCGATGGCGATCGAAATCCCGATTGCGGCTTGCTCGCCCTCGATGCGGCCGGCAAGCTGGGCAATGGCGAGCGAGACGGGATGCACTATGAGATCGCGGAAGATCTCATCGCAAAAAAGGCGACGGCGTTCGCGGTCGGCAACGGTTCTGGCCCGGTAGATGCCATGCGTCAATTCCACTGCGCTGACAGCGGACAGGGCCACATCGAACTCTCCATGGATTGTTCTTGCCTGACGAAGGATGTGTCTGACCGATTCGCCGCGTCGTTCGCTGGCGATGAGGATACTCGTGTCGAGGATCAGTCCCATGCCGAGGTGTCGCGTGGCTTGCGGTTGCGGATGATCTCTTCCATGTCGGCGGCGAACTCGGCGTCCATCACCGGCTCATAGCCCAACTCTTGGGCATGGGCCTCGGCAAGCGCGATGGACTCGGAGATGGATCGGCGAGGCGGAGCCGCTGAGCGGACAGAGACCGCTGGTGCGGAGCCTGACTCAATGACGATTTCAGCTCCGGCGCGGGCGCGTGCCATCAACCCGGCAAAGTCGCGGGCGGCTTCGGCTTCCGAGATGTGGATGGTCTCCATGTTTTCCATGATACCCCTGTTTTGTCTCAACGGTACGAGTCGTCGCGGTGGATGACGAATTCGGGGTAGGCGCCGCCGCCGAGTTCGTGGAGGTCCATGCCGATGCGCTCGCCGTCGGAGTCGACGCGCAGAGGCACGAAGCGGTTGACCAGCCAGAAGAGCAGATAGAGAAGTGGCAGGCCGAGGCCGAGCAGTGCGGCAATGCCGACTAGCTGCGCGAGGAATTGCCCTGACTGCGGGGCGAGCGCGCCGGCGGCGAGGAGTCCCCAGAGGCCGCCTGCGCCGTGGACGGCGATGGCTCCGGAGGGGTCGTCGATGGAGGCGGCGAGCTCGAGTACCTCAACCAGAAGCGGGGTGAGGACGCCGGCGATGAGGCCGATCATGAGCGACTGGATGGGCGTGACGATGGCCGCCGCGGCGCTGGAGGCGACCAGGCCGGAGAGCCAGCCGTTGGCGCAGAGGCTGGCATCGGGCTTGCCGAAGCGGATGCGGGTGACGGCAAAGGTGGCGACGACGGCGCCGGAGGCGGAGAGCAGGGTGTTGACGGCGGCGACGGGGAGGGCGGCGAGCGGGGCATGCAGCCAGAGAACGGCGCCAGCCACGTTGAAGGCCAGCCATCCGGCGAGGGCGAGCAGGCAGCCGAAGAGGATGTAGACGGCGTTGTGGCCGGGCATGGCGGTGGCAAAGCCGCCCTGGGGGAACTTGCCCTTGCGGGGGCCGGCGATCCAAACCACGGCCAGGGCGCTCAAGGCCCCGAGCACGTGGATGGAGGCCGCGCCGGCGGGGTCGAGGAAGCCCGCGCCGAGCGAGAAGTTGACGCCCAGCTGGGAAAGCCAGCCGCCTTCCCAGACCCAATGGGCCAATAGCGGAAAGCCGAAAGCGGCCAGCACAGCGGCGACCGCGCAGCCGGCGGTGAGGCGCAGGCGGTCGGCGCCCGATCCCCAGGGAATGAGCGCGGCCAGGGCCACGGCCAGGAATTCAAAGAGAAGCCCCAGTTGCGCAGGGGCGGGCGCGCTGCCCAGGCCGGCGAGGAAGAATGGGCCGGTACCGAGCCAGTTCCAGGCCTTGCCGGCCAGGTGCAAGGAGTGGCCGGCCCCGCCCGCGGTTCCGGCAAAGGTGGCGCCCACGAGCGCGAAGGCGATGGCCGCGACGGCCACGATGGCCAGGCTGCCCAAGAGCGACTGCGCGGCGGAGCGGGAGCGGCCCAGGCCGGTGTTGATGAGCGCCACGCCGGCCAGGGCCAGCGGGGCGACGAGAAGCAGAACCAGGACCAGGACGAACGTGGCCTCGGTCATGACAGGAGGCAGGGCGGGCGACAGAGCTGGAGTCATGGGCGGTCCTCTCCGTTGGCTTTCGGGGCCTGCGCTTCGAGGTGGCCGCGTACTGAGACCACCAGGCCGAGGACTTCAACGGCCAGCCCGCAGAGCACGAAGCCGGCGCGCGCCCCTGGATTGGAGGCGGGGAAAAGCACCAGGGCTGCGAGGGCGAGAAAGAAACCGGCTGGCATGACCAGCAATCCGGCAAACTTCATGAGCTTTCCTCTTCCGAACTTTGGGGTACTGCACTCTTTGGCCGCCGGCAGGGTCCAGGAGACGGAAGCTGCCAGGAGTGAGCCGGTGGTCCGGCAGCCTGGACAGCTGCCTACCGAACCCAAAATCGCTGGTCCGCACGGCGGCTTGATTGTGATTGCAGAAGGAACCGAACGTCCCCATGAATTCTAAAGCATCCGGAAGTGAGGGCCCGACGCGCCTGGCGCCGTAGGCGTTGCCACGCGCCAGGGGAGCGCATTGTGCGGGGACGCTTCGGCGCCCTTATGCTTTCCTTTCTCGCGGCAGACGATAATGGGGCCATGTATCTTCGTCTTGACCGGTCCCATCGATTTCTCCCCGTACTGCTTGGGGTTGTCACGCTGGCAGGCGTGGGAGTCTTGTTGGTCTGGGACACTTTTCCCCGGCTGTTTCCCCCTGGAAGCCACGACTGGATCGCGGCCTTTCCGCTGGCCACGATCGCGGTTGCTTACCTCTTGTACCAGATTGCGCACCGGCCGCCGGCCAAGGAGTTCCTGAAGGCCATGATGCTGGCGGTTGCGTTTCTATTCTGGGCGGCGAACCAGCTATGGCCGGATCTGCGGCAGGCGGCGCTGTTCAATGACATCGCCATTGCGTTGTTTGTGCTGGATGTATTTCTCGTGATTTTAGGCTGGCCGGCGACATCGCCGGACGAATCTTTTGCCGAGACCAGCGTAGGGCGGGGCGAAAAGGGGTAGTTTTTGAGGACGCGCGAGAGGCGGAGGCTGGGCCAGCGGCGCGCCGCTTGTGGCCGGGGAGACGGCGATCGCCTTCCGGAGGCGGCAAGGGAGGTGCGAGGGCAGTAGCGGAAGAGCAATAGCGCGTGGTATTTTGATGCCAATATCCCAGTCTCTGGGACGCAGGCCGCCGCGGGCAGAGGGGATTTTCCCTCGCGCCAAGGCTTGTCACAACGGTTTTCTTTTCAGCAAATTACAAAAGAGTTCCCAAGTGGGATTTTTTTATTTTTTTAGGCTGTTATCCTCCCCCGAGACAGCTTCCGGCTGCTATATTGATTTTTCGGGGTTCTCCACCTCCTGGGCGAGTCTTGCTCAAGAAGAATTTTTGAACACAACCTGTGTGACCGCCAGCACTGCGGGCACATCCAAGACGCCAAGACGAGTGACCGCCGCACCACCGGGCGGGTTCAATCCAACAAAAATCAAGCAGGGATTCAATTCATGGCGCAGATATTCGATCGCAGCTCCAACGCTCTGGCGCGCGCGAGCCTGGTGTTGACGGGGCTGATCGTGATCGCCCTGGGGGTCACGCTGAATGAGTTGCAGCGCTCGCCCTGGGTGACGCGGCAAGGCCAGCGCCCGGACCAGCCGGTGCCCTTCAGCCACAAACATCACGTGCAGGGACTGGGGTTGCAGTGTCAGTACTGCCATGTCACGGTGGAGAAATCGAGCTATGCCGGAATCCCGCCTACCAAGACCTGCATCAACTGCCACGCACAGATCTGGACCAATGCACAGTTGCTGGAGCCGGTGCGGAGCAGCTGGGCGACGGGGCAGTCGTTGGTTTGGACCAAGGTGCACGACCTGCCGGACTTTGTTTATTTCAGCCATGAGATTCATGTGAACAAGGGCCTGGGGTGCGCCAGCTGCCATGGGCGTGTGGATCAGATGCCGCTGATGTATGCCCAGAACACGCTGCAGATGGAGTGGTGTCTGAACTGCCATCGCAACCCGGCCAAGAATCTGCGGCCGACCAGCGAGGTCTACAACATGGCCTGGGAGGCGCCGGCTGAAGAGCGGCCGGTGTGGTGCTCGGTGAACGACGGCAAGACGGCGGCGCCGACGGCGCAGAGCGTGAGCTGCACGACCAGCGATCCGGGCAGGGGCGGGGCGGAGGTGGCGCGGCTCGAGCTGCCGGCGGTGAGCGCGCAGGGGACGGCCGGCGATGCGTCGCAGGCAGCGATTCCTGGGGTTCCCAGCTATCAGAAGTTTACCGACCAGATGGCGCTCGGCCACTTTCTGGAGGCCAAGTACAAGATCCGCACGCCGAGAGAGCTGACCAGCTGCGAGGTCTGCCACCGATGAGCCGAGATTTGATTAAGAACGAGATGAATACGATGGTTGATCAGGTGGCTGGCGAACATGGCTCGGGGGCTAAAGCCCAGGATGGTGGCAGCGAGTCTATGTACGGGCTGAAGCCCGTACCCTTCAACGCGACTCGGAACGCGCCGATGACGCTGGTGCAGGTGCGGGAGCAACTGAAGGGCGTGAAGGGAAAGAAATACTGGCGGTCGGTGGACGAGCTGGCTTCGACGGCGGAGTTCCAGGCGGCGGTCGAGCGGGAGTTTCCCGCCGCGGCGCAGGAGTGGGTGGATCCGGTCTCCAGGCGCGGGTTCATGAAGCTGATGGGCGCGTCGATGGCGCTGGCCGGGCTGGCCGGTTGCACCAAGCAGCCCGACGAGCCGATCTATCCCTACGTGAAGGCGCCCGAGGATTTGATTCTGGGCAAGCCGATGTACTTTGCCACGGCGCACCCGTTTGCGACCGGCGCGGTGCCGCTCTTGGTGAAGAGCGACCAGTTCCGGCCGATCAAGGTGGACGGCAATCCGGAGCACCCGTACAACCGGGGCTCATCCGACCCGTTTACGCAGGGCACACTGCTGGACCTCTACGATCCGGACCGCTCGCAGCACACGCTCTATCGCGGCGAAAACCGGGAGTGGGCGGAGTTTGCCGAGGCGCTGCGCGAGCAGGCTGTGGCCTCGAAGGACGGTAGCGGGATTTACTTCCTGAGCTCAACCATTACCTCGCCTACTCTGGCGCGGCAGTGGAAGGCGGTCGAGGCGGCGTACCCGAAGGCGAAGCTGGTGCAGTACGACCCGGCGATTGCGGGCACTGCCCTGGCGAGTGGCCTGAACGTCCAGTACAACCTGGCCGATGCCGATGTGATTGTTTCCCTCGATGCGGACTTCCTTTCGGGCGCGGCGTATCCGGGCTTCCACAGGCTCGTGGGCGATTACGCCAGGCGGCGCAAGGATCCGGAGAAGCTGAACCGGCTTTACTCGGTCGAGTCCACGCCGACCACGACAGGATTGAAGGCGGAGCACCGGCTGGGCCTGAGGGCGAGCGAGATTCCGGCGTTTGCGGCGGCGCTGGCGGCGGCTGTTGGGGCCTCTGGAGTGCCGGCTGCTCCCTACACATGGACCGATGCCCAGCAGAAGTTTCTGGCGGCGCTGGCCAAGGACCTGAAGGCGCACGCGGGCAGGAGCGCGGTGATTCCGGGGCTCTACCAGGATGCGTCGGTGGCCTCGCTGGCCGCGGCGATCAACGCGGCGCTGGGCAATACGGGCAAGACCGTGACCTCTGCTGCCGAGCCCGTGAATCCGCTTCCCAGCGATCAGATTGGCGATTTCAAGGCGCTGGTGGCCGATCTGAACGCGAGCAAGGTGGATTGGCTGGTGATTCTGAACTCGAATCCCATCTACTCCGCGCCTGCCGATCTTGAGTTTGCCGCGGCCTTCGACAAGGCGAAGATTGTTGCCCACCTGGGCGCGCATGTGGATGAGACGGGCTTGATTGCGCACTGGCATATTGCGGCGGCGCACGCGCTGGAATCCTGGTCGGACGCGCGCTCCTACGATGGAACGGTTTCGATTGTGCAGCCGCTGATCGATCCGCTTTATGGCGGCAAGACCGCGCACCATGTCTTCCAGACTTTGCTGAACGAGCCGGGGCTGAGCCCGTATGAAGCGGTGCGCGAGACCTGGAAGGGCACCATCAAGGGCGACTTCGAGACCGGCTGGCGCAAGGCGCTGCATCAGGGGTGGATCGATGGCACCGCATTTGCTTCTGGTGGAGGGGGCGCAGTTGCAACGTTGGGCAAGGTTCCCACGCCTTCCTCGAAAGACTCGATCGAGATCGTCTTCCGGCCCGATCCGAATATTTACGACGGGCGGTGGTCGAATGTGGGCTGGCTGCAGGAGCTGCCCAAGCCGGTCACCAATCTGAGCTGGGACAACGCGGCGCTGGTCTCCGGCGCGACGCTGACCAGGCTGGGCCTTGAGGAAGACAACATCGTCGAGCTGACCGTGGCCGGGCGGAAGGTGAAGGCGCCGGTGATTGTGGCGCCGGGGCATCCGGACAACTCGGTGACCGTGCACCTCGGCTATGGCCGCGAGGCCGCGGGGCGGGTGGGCTCGGGCGCGGGATTCAATGCGTACCTGATCCGCAGCAGCGACGCGCCGTTCTACACGACCGGCACGCTGGCCAAGGTGGAAGGCACGTGGGGCCTGGCGATCACCAAGAGTCACTTCCAGGATCACCGCTCGGCGCGGTTTGGCGGCGAAGGGACAGGCAACAACTCGCTCGAGGCCGATGAGGCGATCAACGAGCGCGGCATTATCCGCTACGCCACGCTGGACCAGTACAAGGCCGATCCGGGATTCGCCAACGAAGGCGAGAGCCGGCCGAAGACGGACATCGACACCACGCTGTTTCCCAACTGGGATTACTCGAAGGGCAACGCCTGGGGCATGTCCATCGACATGAACAGCTGCACCGGGTGCAACGCCTGCATCGTGAGCTGTTATGCCGAGAACAACATCGCCGTGGTGGGCAAGCAGCAGGTGCGGATCGGGCGCAACCTGCAGTGGCTGCGCATCGACACGTACTTCGAGGGCGATCTATCGGCCCCGCGGGCGCACTTTCAGCCCATGGCCTGCCAGCACTGCGAGAACGCACCCTGCGAGCAGGTGTGCCCGGTGGGCGCGACGGTGCACACGCCGGAAGGCTTGAACGCGATGGTTTACAACCGCTGCGTGGGCACCCGCTACTGCTCCAACAACTGCCCCTACAAGGTGCGGCGATTCAACTTCCTGCTCTACTCCGACTACGAGACGGAGAGCTTGAAACTTTCGCGCAACCCCGACGTTTCGGTGCGCACCCGCGGCGTGATGGAGAAGTGCAGCTACTGCGTGCAGCGGATTTCGGCGGCCAAGATCGAGTCCGACAAGGACAACCGGCCCATTGCCGACGGAGAAATTGCGACCGCCTGCCAGCAGGCCTGCCCGGCCTCGGCGATCACCTTCGGCAACATCAACGACCAAGGCAGCCGGGTGGCCAAACTGCGCGCGGACGAGCGCAGCTACCAGGTGCTGGCCGATCAGAATACCCGGCCGCGGACAACCTATGTGGCCGCGGTGTTGAACCTGAACCAGGAACTTGAAGACGGGCCGGTGGAGCACGTGCCGGTGAAGGGTTAAGAGGGACGATGGCGACAACGGACCTGAAGCCGAGTAATCCGAAAGACCCCACGCGCGAGGCCGGACTCGATCCGGTGACGGGCGAGTACCGGGTCATTGCGCCGGGCCAGACCTTCAAGTCGGTCACCGTGAAGATTGCGGGCATTGTGCTGACGCCGGACACGCCGCTGGGCTGGTTTGCCCTGTTCGGCGTGGGTGGCGCGGGCGCGACCGTGCTGCTGGTGGCCATTACCTGGCTGTTTCTGGTGGGCACCGGCATCTGGGCTGTGACGCAGCCGGTGGCCTGGGGCTTCGCCATCATCAACTTTGTCTGGTGGATCGGCATTGGCCACGCGGGGACGCTGATCTCCGCTATCTTGCTCCTCTTCAAGCAGGGCTGGCGCAACTCCATCAACCGCTTTGCCGAGGCCATGACGATTTTTGCCGTGGTCTGCGCCGGCATGTTCCCGCTGATTCACGTGGGGCGTCCGTGGCTGGGGTACTGGCTGCTGCCCTATCCGAACACCATGAACGTGTGGCCGCAGTTCCGCTCGCCGCTGCTCTGGGACGTGTTCGCGGTCTCCACCTACGCCACGATTTCAGTGGTCTTCTGGTATATCGGCATGGTTCCCGACTTCGGCACCATGCGCGACCGGGCCAACAACAAGTTTGCGCAGTATGCGTACGGGCTGGTGTCGCTGGGTTGGCGCGGCTCGGTGCGGCACTGGATGCGCTACGAGACGGCCTCGCTTCTTCTGGCCGGCCTGGCCACGCCGCTGGTGCTTTCGGTGCACACGGTCATCAGCTTCGACTTTGCGGTGGCGGTCTTGCCGGGCTGGCACACCACCATCTTCCCGCCCTACTTTGTGGCCGGCGCCATCTACTCGGGCTTTGCCATGGTGCTGACGCTGGCCATTCCGCTGCGCAAGGTCTACCATCTCGAAGGCCTGGTCACCGATCGCCACATCGACAACATGGGCAAGGTGATGCTGGCCACGGGCTTCATCGTGGCCTACGGCTACGGCATGGAAGTGTTCATGGCCTGGTACTCGGCCTCGCATTGGGAAGCCTTCATGATGTGGAACCGCATGTTCGGTCCCATGGGCTGGGCCTATTGGGTGCTGGTCACGTGCAACCTGGCCATTCCGCTGACGACGCTGTGGTCGCGCAAGCTGCGCACCTCCATTCCGTTCATGTTTTTTATCTCCATCGTGGTCAACACGGGCATGTGGTTTGAGCGCTTCGTCATTGTGGTCACCAGCCTCTACCGCGACTTCCTGCCCTCGTCTTGGGGCACTTACCGCGCCACCAAGTGGGACTACATGATCTATGTGGGCACGCTGGGTCTTTTCACCGCGCTGTTCCTTCTGTTCGTAAGATTCTTGCCCATGATTCCCATGAATGAAATCCGCATGATGCTGCCCGGCGCCAAGATCGGTCCCAAGACCCAGCCCATCAATGCAGCGGAGGTTGTCGACTAATGCCGCCACGCGAAGGTACGTACGGAATGCTGGCCGAGTTCGATACGCCGAGCGACCTGGTGCGGGCCGCACAGCAGGCGCGCCAGGACGGCTGGCGCCGCATGGATTGCTACACGCCCTATCCGGTGGAGGAGGCGGCCGAGGCCATCGGTTTCCACCGCAACAAGGTGCCGCTGATTACTCTCATTGGTGGCCTGATGGGCCTGGCGGCGATGTTCTCGCTCGAGACGTGGATCTCGGTGCTGGCGTATCCGTTGAATATTGCCGGACGCCCGACTTACTCCTGGCCGGCCTTCATTGTGCCTGCCTACGAGTGGACGATTCTCTGGGCCGGCCTCTCCGCCGCCTTCGGAATGCTGGCGCTCAACGGGTTGCCGTCGCTCTACCATCCGCTGTTCAATGCGCCCAACTTCCGCTCGGGGGCGTCGACGGACAAGTTCTTCCTGTGCCTGGAGGCGCTCGATCCCAAGTTCGACCTCGAGGAGACGCGGGCTTATCTGGCCAGCTTCCAGCCGGCGTCTGTGGTGGAGGTGGAGTACTGATGAACCTCCGAAAAGCAGGGACCAAGGGGCAAGGGACCAGGGGACTGAGCATCGCGCTGGTGTCAGCGCTGGCGCTGGTGGCCGGGTGCCGGCAGGATATGCAGAACCAGCCCAAGCTGATTGCGCAGCGAGGCTCGGAGATGTTCGCCGACCATCGCGGGGCGCGGCCGCAGGTGGTCAACACGGTGGCCCGCGGCCAGCTGCGCGAAGACAGCTACTTCTATACCGGCGTCGTGCAAGGCGCGAACGGCTATCGCGAGGAGCGGAACGAGCTGCCCTTCCCGGTCACCGTCGATGTGCTGAAGCGCGGCGAGGAGCGCTTCAACATTTACTGCACGCCGTGCCACTCGCGCGTCGGCAACGGGCTGGGCGCGATTGTCGACCGCGGCTACAAGCCGGCCGCCAACCTGCACGACCAGGTGCGGCTGGCGCAGCCCATCTCGCACTACTTCTACGTGATGACGCACGGCTACGGGGCCATGCCCGACTACTCGGCGCAGCTGACGCCGGTGGACCGCTGGGCGGTTGCGGCTTACATCCGCGCCCTGCAACTGAGCCAGTCGGCCAGCTCGCAGGACGTGCCGGCGGGCGTCGAGATCAAGGATCTCAAGGCCATTGCGGAAGAAAAGCACCTGCCTGCCGGCTTTGCCCAGCCGTGGGCGCTGCCGGCGACCGCCGTGCAGGCGTATCCGCCGGTGGCCAAAGAGGGAACGCCGGGAATGGCTCCGGGCTATCCGGCTGACCCGGCAATCAAGATACCCCAAAGCAAACCGGCCCCCGCGGCCGCGCAGTAAGGACTGAAGGACGAATGGCTCACGATCAACAACACGCCAAAACCCTCCCCGCCGATTTGAGCGCGCCGGCATTTGTCAGCGCCTGGGAAAAGCGAGCAGTCATCGTCGGCTTGGCCGCGGCGGCGCTTGCGGTGGTGCTGGGCTTTCTGGATGGACGCGGCTTCGATTCCGACCACGTGGCGCGCGCCTGGCTGCTGGGCCTGGTGCTGACCTTCGGCTGGGCCGTGGGCGGGCTGGCGCTCTTGATGGTGCAATACGTGACCGGCGGCAAGTGGGGATTGCTGCTGCGCAGGCCGCTCGAAGCCATGAGCCGCACCCTGCCGGTGATCTTCGTCTACTGGCTGGGGATCGTGCTGTGGATGAAGAGGCTCTACCTGTGGGCTCAGGTGGATGGGTCCAATCCCGGCGACGTTGCCGCGGCGCTGAAGTCGGGGCTGATCAACGAGGCCCAGGCGCACGCGCTGGAGTTCAAGCGGCCCATGCTGCAGCCGGACATGTTCATGCTGGTGGGGGCGTTCTGCTTCTGCGTGTGGCTGTTCTACTCCATGCGCCTGACCCGGCTGAGCCTGGCGCGCGACAAGGATTCGCCGGCCAGCACGCCGGCGTGGATCAAGAAGTTCGAGAACATCAGCGGTCCGGGCATCCTGGTTTATTCGCTGACCATGACGGCGGCGGTCATCTACTGGGTGATGTCGCTCGATCCGACCTGGTACTCGTCGGTGTACGGGCTGTTATTTTTGGTCGGGCAGGGCTACTCGGTGCTGGCTCTCTCGATCATCGTGTCGCTGGCGTTGTCCAAGGCTGAGCCCTTCAAGACGCTCTTACGCCAGACCGAGCAGCACGACCTGGGCAAGTTCACCTTCGCCTTTGTGATGCTCAACATCTACCTGGCCTTCTCGCAGTTCCTCATCATCTGGTCGGGGAACCTGCCGGAAGAGATTCCCTGGTATCTGGATCGCATTCGCGGCGGCTGGGGCGTCATCCTCACGCTCGATTTCCTGTTTCATTGGCTGATTCCCTTCACGCTGCTGCTGTCGCGCGACATCAAGCGCAACAAGAAGCGGCTGACGTGGGTGTGCGGCTGGATGATTTTCGCCAAGGCCTTCGATCTGTTCTGGCTCATCGAGCCGAACTTCAAGGATGCGGCGCGCAACCTGCACTTCAGCTGGGGGATATTCGAGTACGTTGCCGTCCCGGTGGCCATGGTGGCGTTCTGGGTGGCGTTCTTCTGCACGCGCTTGAAGTCGCGGCCGCTGGTGCAGGTCAACGACCCGCATCTGGCGGAGATTCTGGAGCCTGAGCATGCACACGCGTAGACACGACGACCATATGTCCGGCGACGAGATGCAACTCGACTCGCACGGGCCGGACGAGATCGACGCCTCCGCGGGGTACGAGCAGGCGGACGTCCGGGTAACGGGCATTGTGGTCTTTCTCACCGCTCTGGGCATCTTTGTGGCGGTGACGGGAGCGCTGTGCTACGGCATCGGCATGATGATCAATGCGCACATGGGCAAGGAAGACGGGCCCACCGCCAAATGGCAGCAGGGGAGAAGCGTGGACGTGCGGGGCCTCGGTAACCTGGCCAACAATCCCGCGCTGCAAAACAAGATAGCGCAGCTGACCGAGCAGTTTCCCACGCCGCGGCTGCAAACCGACGACGGCAACCAGGAGATCGCCGACCTGCATGCGCGCGAGGATTTGCTGCTGACGAACTACAGCTGGGCGGACAAGGCGCAGGGCAAGGTGAGGATTCCGATCGACCAGGCGATCTTGATCCTGGCCAAGCAAGGGCTGCCGGTTGCGTCCGCGGTGGAACAGGCGCCGCTGCTGACCGGGGATGCCAAGCCGGTGGTGCAGACGCCGTTGACCAGCGGGTTTGCGCTGACCGGGTATGAGCACGACCAGGCGATTGCGGAGTCCGTGGAAGGGAAGCGCGCAGAGCCTGCGAAGTAGAAGCGGCGGACGCGCTGGTTGAGATTTGCGGATTCCCACCCTTCTCACAGAGAGCGAGAGAAGGGTGGGGCACCCAGAAGATTCAGGAAGCACGCAACAGATGTGGGAACTAAAGGAATCGGGATCGAGATGCAGAGTTCGAATCCAATGCGGAGAGGCTGGGCGGGCGCGGTGAAGGCGGCGGCGCTGGCGGCGGTGCTGTGCTCGGCATGGACAGCTCCCTCGCTGGTGGCGCAGGTCTCACGCTACGACGAGAAGGAGACCGGCCCGGTAAACGACAAGCCTCCCGCGCTGTTGAACGGGGTGGGCATTGCGCAGAACCTGAACACGCAGCTGCCGCTCACGCTCACCTTTACCGACGACCAGGGCAAGCAGGTTGAGCTGGGAAGCTACTTCGGCAAGAAGCCGGCGATTCTGGCGCTGGTCTACTACCAGTGCCCGATGCTCTGCTCGGAGGAGTTGAACGGGCTGACCGGCGCACTGCAGATGGTGGACGAGGTTCCCGGCAGGGACTTCAACGTGATCGTGGTGAGCATCGATCCCAGCGAGGGCACCGAGTTGGCCGCGTCCAAGAAGCGCAGCTATCTGAAGCGCTATGGACATGCGGAGACGTCCGCGGGCTGGCATTTCATGACCGGCACGCAGGCCAACATCGATGCGCTCACCAAGGCGGTGGGGTTTGGCTACGTGAAGATTCCCGGGCCTGATGGGAAGCTGACACAGTTTGCGCACGCCAGCTCCATTCAAATCGTGACGCCGGAGGGCAAGCTGGCGCAGTACTACATGGGCGTCGAGTACTCGCCGAAGGATCTGCGGCTGGGCCTCGCGGAAGCTTCTTCGAATCGCATCGGCTCGCCGGTGGACAACATTCTTACCTACTGCTATCACTACGATCCCAAGACCAACAAGCATTCGCTGATCGTGGCCCGGGTGGTGCAGATGGGCGGGCTGGTCACGCTGTGCTCGCTGGGGGGATTCATGTTTGCGATGTTCCGGCGTGACTACCGCGCGGACGACGGAACGCAAGGAAACGGGACAAACGGAACAAGCGGGACAGGAACAAAGGTGAACGGATAACGGAATGAACCACATCAGCCCAGTCATATGGCAGTTTCTCGTCAAGTGGATGACGAACTTCGCGCTGTTTCCGCCGGAGGCGTCGAAGATTGCGCCGCAGATGGACGCGCTTTTTTTCTTCATGGTGCTGGTGAGCCTGATCGGGCTGACCATTGTCATCCTCCTGGTGACGAGCTTCTCCATTCTTTACAGCAAGGAGCGCCACCCGGTGGCCGAGCAGATCGAGGGCTCGACGCTGCTGGAAGCCACCTGGACCATCATTCCGCTGGGGCTGTTTCTGGTCATGTTCGTGTGGGGCGCGCTGATTTATTTCCGGGTGTATACGCCGCCGGCCAACGCCATGAACATTTACGTGGTGGGCAAGCAGTGGATGTGGAAGGCCGAGCATCCGGGCGGGCAGCACGAGATCAACTCACTGCACATTCCCATCGGCAAGCCGATTCAGCTGACACTCATCTCGCAGGACGTGTTTCACAGCTTTTCGATTCCGGCCTTCCGGGTGAAGCGCGAGGCCATTCCGGGGCGCTACACATCGGTGTGGTTCGAGGCCACGACGCCAGGCACCTATCACTTGTTCTGCACGCAATACTGCGGCACCAACCACTCGCAGATGATCGGCGACATTGTGGTGCTGACGGCGGAGGATTACCGGAAGTGGCTTGACGAGTCGACCAGCGGCATGAGCCTGGCGCAGAACGGAGAGCGGCTGTTCGCCAGCCTGAGTTGCAACGCCTGCCACAACACCCGGCCGGATGCGCGGGGGCCGAGCCTGGCCAATGTCTATGGGGCCAAGCTGGCGCTTTCGAGCGGCGGCACGGTGCTGGCCGACGATGCGTACCTGCGGGAGTCGATTCTGAACCCTTCGCAGCACATTACCCAGGGTTATGCGCCGATTATGCCTACCTACCAGGGCCAGGTGAGCGAAGAGGGCGTGATCGCGCTGGTGGAATACATCAAGAACCTCAACTCCGACTACCGCATTCAGCAGACTTTGAACACCACCGATCTGCTGCCGGAGGGCGAAGGAAAGACGGCTCCGGCAGCGGGTTCGGCCGGGAAGAAGACGGCCCCGTCCGGTATCGCACGACAAGGAATGGTGAAGCCATGAGCGCCACTATCGTCAGTCTCCCCGATCGATCCACGGCCAGAGTTCCCAAGGTGAACTACCTCACCAAGGAGAACGGACTTCTGAGCTGGCTGTTGACCGGCGACCACAAGCGGATTGCCATCCTCTATCTCATCTCGCTGAGTTTCTTTTTCTTCATCGGCGGCGCGCTGGCCGGCCTCATCCGCCTGGAACTGCTGACGCCGCAGACCGATTTAATGGCCACCGACACCTATAACAAGGTGTTCACCATGCACGGCGTCATCATGATCTTCTTCTTTCTGGTGCCGTCGGTTCCGGCCACGCTGGGCAATTTTCTTATTCCGCTGATGATCGGCGCCAAGGACCTGGCGCTGCCCAAGATCAACCTGCTGAGCTGGTATCTATACATTGCCGGCGGGTTGCTGGCCATCTACACCATGGCCACGGGCGGTGTGGATACGGGCTGGACCTTCACCACGCCACTGTCCACGCACTATGTGAACACCAACGTTCTGACGACCGGACTGGCGGTGTTCATTGCCGGGTTCAGTTCTATCTTTACCGGGCTCAACTTCATTGTGACCATTCACAAGATGCGCTGCCCGGGCATGACCTGGTTCCGCATGCCGCTGTTTGTGTGGGCGCATTACGCGGCCAGCATCCTGATGGTGCTGGGCACGCCGGTGGTGGCGATCACCATCGTTCTGGTGGCTCTGGAGCGCACCATCGGCATTGGCGTCTTCGACCCGACCAAGGGCGGCGATCCGCTCCTATTCCAGCACCTGTTCTGGTTCTACTCGCATCCGGCCGTCTACATCATGATTCTGCCCGGCATGGGGGTGATCTCGGAGACGATCTCGACGTTCAGCCGCAAGCGAGTCTTCGGGTATACTGCGGTTGCGTTTTCTTCGGTGGCGATTGCGGTGTTCGGCTTCTTTGTCTGGGCGCACCACATGTTCATCATGGGCATCTCGAACTACGCGGTGCTGGTGTTTTCGCTGCTCACCATGCTGGTTGCGGTGCCCTCGGCGATCAAGATATTCAATTGGACGTTCACGCTCTACAAGGGTTCCATTACATTTGAAACGCCGATGCTCTACACCTTCGGCTTCATGGGGCTGTTCACCATCGGCGGTCTGACGGGCGTCTTCCTGGGCACCTCGGGCACCGACATTCACCTCACCGAAACGTATTTCATCGTGGCCCATTTTCATTTCGTCATGGTGGGCGGCATGCTGATGGCATTTTTGGCCGGGATTCACTTCTGGTGGCCCAAGATGACGGGGCGCATGTATCCGGAAAAGATCTCGCAGCTGGCCGCGGTGGTGACTTTTATCGGCTTCAACTTCACCTTCTTCCCGCAATTCATCCTGGGCACACTGGGCATGCCGCGGCGCTATGCCTCTTACCCGCCGGAGTTCCAGGTGCTGAACGTATTCTCGACAGCCGGCGCAACCATTCTGGGCGTGGGCTACCTGCTGCCGGTTCTCTACCTTACGTGGTCGTTGAAGTATGGCGCGGTTGCCGGGGACAATCCCTGGCAGGCGACGGGTCTGGAGTGGCAGACGCAGTCTCCACCGCTGACGGAAAACTTTCTTGCGACGCCCATCATGGATCACGAAGCCTACGACTATGAGTGGCTGGAAAAGCAGGAGGAAAAAGAGGTGGCCAGTGTCGGATAGCACAGCCATTGTCAACGGCGCACCGGCGGCCCCCGGCAACGCGCATGGGCACGAAGAGCACCCGGCCTACCTGCGCCATCATTTCGAGAACGTGGACCAGCAAGCCGACGCGGCCAACTTCGCCATGTGGCTTTTTCTGCTGACCGAAGTGATGTTCTTCGGCGGACTGTTTACTGCCTACCTCATCTATCGCAACTGGTACTACCCGGCGTTTGTGGCCGCGTCGCACCAGCTGGACATCTTCTGGGGCACGCTGAACACGCTGCTGCTGATCTCCTCGAGCTTCACCATGGCCATGGGCGTGTGGTGCGCGGAGACGAGAAAGAAGAGCGGCCTGGTGCTGTGCCTGGTGCTCACCTTCATTCTGGGCATCGGCTTCCTGGGCATCAAGTCGATCGAGTACAAGGAAAAGATCGAGAAGCACCATGTGCCGGGCTTCCACTACAGCCTGAGCTCCTTCCTCAATCCCGACTCGGACGAGGCGGCAAGAAAGGCAGGGGACAAGCCACTCGCCCTGGATATGGCGCGGCACACCGAGGTCTACTTCTCGCTCTACTTCGCCATGACGGGCATGCACGCGCTGCATATGATCATCGGCATCGCCATCCTGGGATACATGATCTTCCGCGCGCGGGCCGGGGCTTATACCTCGGGGCACGTCACGTTCGTTGAGAACTTCGGGCTCTACTGGCACTTTGTCGACATTATCTGGATCTTCCTGTTTCCGCTGCTGTATCTGATCAGCCGGCACGCGAACTAGGAAGAGAAACGCTCGCCCTCAGGGGCTAAAGCCCGCATTGATTTTGCGGCATTTGCGGCACGACTGAAGCCGTGCCCTGACACTTTTCAATCAGCTCCTAAAAGAGGACAAGCGCCATGACCGATCAAAAAGAGATGGAAGAAGCGGCCCACCACGTCGTCAGTCCGCAGATTTACGTGGTGATCTTTCTGGCGCTGCTGGTGTTCACGGCGCTGACCGTGGGCGCGTCGTACGTTGAAATGGGGATCTTCAATCCCATCGCCGCGATTCTGATTGCCTGCATCAAGGCGGTGATCGTGGTGCTGTTCTTCATGCATGTGAAATACAGCTCGAAGCTGACCAAGCTGACCGTCTTCTGCGGCCTGTTCACCTTTCTGGCGCTGCTCGGCATGACGCTGGCCGACTACATCAGCCGGGCTTGGGGACGGTGGTAGGGGATGAGGGACTGAGGGACCAGGGACTAAGGGACCAGAGTTTCCGGCTGGTGGAGATTTTCGACTTCCGTGAGAGGGCTGCCCGGTGGGGCGGCCTTTTTTGCGTCCTGGATTGAGTGTGGCCCGATGCGTGAGCAAGATGTTCTTTTGATGTGACGGAAAGAGATGGTTCGGCGGGAGCAGCGTGGGCCCGCGGCGAATGCACAATAGAGTCTGCCCGTGATGAGCCCCCTGGACCGCGGATCACAAATCTCCGAAGAGCTGGTGCGGCTGGCCGCACGGCCTCGCGTGTTGGTGCGCCGCAACGGGTCGCCGCGCAAGGATGGCCGTTGCGTTGTCTACTGGATGCAGCGGGCGGTGCGGATTGTGGACAATCCGGCGCTGGATGTGGCGATTGAGGCGGGGAACCTGCTGGGGCTGCCGGTGGCGGTTTACTTCCAGGCGATTCCCAACTACCCGAATGCCAACCTGCGGCACTATCACTTTCTTCAGCAGGGGTTGCGCGATGTGGCTGCGGACGCAGCCGCGCGCGGGGTGGGGTTTCAACTGCGGCGCGCGCCGGAGAGTTCTCTCGAAGGGTTTCTGGAAGAGGTGGGCGCGGCGCTGGCGGTTGGCGACGAGAACCGATGCCGCGAGCCGGAGCGCTGGCGCACGGTGCTGGCCAGACGGCTGAAGATTCCCTTCTGGACGGTGGATGCGGACGTGGTGGTGCCATCGCGGGTCTTCAACCGCAGCTTTGTGCTGCTGCATCACTTCCGGCCCCATTTGAAAGCAGAGCTACCCAAATATCTGGTTGCGCCAGCGAACGTGCAGCCGCTCCATGGGTGGAAGCCGCGGAAGAAGCTGCAGAGCTACCCGCTCGACAAGGACATCACGGCGGGGTATGCGAAGCTCGACCGCGGCGTTGGGCCGGTGGACAGCTTGACGGGCGGGACCCACGCGGCGCTCAAGCGGCTGCGCGATTTCGTCCATCTCGAACTCAGAGACTACGAAACCACGCGCAACCATCCGGAGGTGCGGGGAACCAGCCGGCTGTCGCCGTATCTTCACTTCGGCAATATCGGGCCGATCACCATTGCGCTGGCGGTGAAGAAGGCTGTGTCGGAGGGTAAAGCGAGCGAGGCAGCCGCCGACAAATATCTCGACCAGTTGATTGGCTGGCGGGAGCTGGCTGTGCTCTTTGTTCGCCACGAGCCCAACTACGACAACTGGGAGTGCGCTGCGCCATGGGCGCGGCAGACGCTGGTGGAGCACACGGCCGACCCGCGGGCGCATCGCTACAGCTTCGATCAATTGGAGCAGGCCGAGACCGGGGACGAGCTGTGGAATGCCGCGCAGCGGGAGATGGTGACGACCGGCTGGATGCACAACTATATGCGCATGTACTGGGCCAAGAAGATTCTGGAATGGGCGCCCGACCCGGCGCGGGCTTTTGAATGGGCGGTGGCGCTGAACGACCGCTACGAACTGGACGGGCGCGATCCGAACGGCTATGCGGGCATTGCCTGGGCGATTGTGGGCCGCCACGACCGGCCGTGGTTCAACCGGCCGGTCTTCGGGCTGGTGCGGTCCATGTCCGGCGCCTCGACGGCAAAGAAGTTCGATGCGGAGCGGTATATCGGGCAGAATGGCGGCCAAGGGCACGCTGGAAAGAGGCAAGGTTCCGGTTCGGTTGGCGGATGAGCCGTTCGATTGAGGACGCATTTTTTTGAAATTCAATCAGCAAGATAGCGCCCGCTTCGCGGGACTGGCAGGTGAGCGAGTTAGCTGGTGAACCTGTTCCCATTCGCCTGTTCCGATTTCGGACTATAATCGCTGCAAATTTCCAATCCCGGAAACTGCATGTTTCGCACGGTGTATTCGAGAGGGTTCGAGTCAGTCCCCCTTAGACGATGAGAGAGGGGAGGCCGGAGCCGGAATCCGGACGTGTGCGGCTATGCAGGGTTTTGAGCGGGTCCCCAGTGAGCCTGCCTGTGAGGGCGGGGCCGGGGAGGATGTGCGGCGAGCGCGGAAGGCTGGCTGGTGCACAGGGTTTGCCGGGCTGGCTGGCGCGGGGGTGTGCGTGCTCCTTGGCGGCGGCGCTGTTCATGCAACGGCGCAGGAGCCGGTTGCGGCCGCCCTCGTTCAACGCTTCCCTGGCGATTCGGCAAAGGCGCTGCCGCACCAGGTCGGTCTGCCTCCGCGGGTTGTGGAGGCGAAGCGGTTTCTGGCGCGGCGGGGTTGGGCGCCGGGCAGCCGGCGCGCTCTCCGCGGCAGCAAGGCGTTGCGGCCTCGGCCGGAGCAAATGCCTGGGGCTGGGTCGACCTGGCAGCCGCTGGGGCCGGATGCGGTGGTCACCTCGAGGTATGGCCTGGTCAGCGGGCGGGTCTCCGCGCTGGCGCTCGACCCCTCGGATGCGACCGGCAACCACTTGTACGTGGGCACCACGGGCGGCGGGGTGTGGGCGGCGCAGAATGCGGCTACCTCCAATACGGCGCAGATTGTATTTTCGCCGCTGACGGACGCGGTGGGGGCTCTGAGCGGGGCGCGCGATGGCTCGATCAGCATCGGCGCGCTCAGCGTGCAGGCGGGCGGGACGGGGGTGATCCTGGCGGGCACGGGCGACCCCAACGATGCGCTCGATTCCTACTATGGATCCGGGATTTTGCGCTCGGCGGATGGCGGCAACTCGTGGGCGTTGATTCCTTCCACTGCCAACGGCAAATGGAGCTTTGCCGGGGAGGGTTTTGCCGGCTTTGCGTGGAGCACGGTGAATCCACAGCTGGTGGTGGCCGCCGTGTCGCAGGCTTATGAAGGCGCGCTGGTGAATGCGGATCTGGCCAGGCAAAGCTATGAGGGGCTCTACTACTCGAGCGACGGCGGCGTGACCTGGAGCCTGGCGACGATCAGCGACGGCGCGGGGCAGGATGTGCAGGGGCCGAATGATCCATTTGCATTTCCGGATGGCAATGCGGCCACGTCAGTGGTGTGGAACGCGGTGCGGCAGCTCTTCATTGCAGCGATGCGTTTTCATGGTTATTACCAGTCGACCGATGGGGTGACTTGGACGCGGATGTCGGCGCAGCCGGGCGCCGGGCTGACGCAGGCCGCCTGCCCGACCAACTCGGGGCTTGTGGGCTCCATTGATTGCCCCATCTTCCGCGGCACGCTGGCGGTGAATCCGCTGACCGGAGATACGTTTGCGTGGACGGTGGACGCCTACAACCAGGACCAGGGCCTGTGGCAGGACGGGTGCGTGATTGCCGGCGGGGCCTGCACCAACTTGAATATCACCTTTGCCCGGCAGTGGAACACGCGGGCGCTTGAGACCAACACGATCGACGGGTCTGCCACCATCGGCAACGGGGACTACAACCTGGCATTGGCGGCTGTGCCCTACGCGTTGCAGCAGGGTGCGGATACCTGGCTGCTGGCCGGGGCCAACGACCTGTGGCGATGCAGCCTGGCGCAGGGTTGCGTGTGGCGCAACACCACCAATGCGAGCACCTGCATGAGCGGGCAAGCCGCGCCATTCCAGCATGCGCTGGCCTGGAGCACGGGCAACCCGCTGGAGATTCTGATGGGGAACGACGGCGGGCTTTGGCGCTCGATGGATGCGGTCGGGGAGACCGGGCCGGTTTGCAGCGTGACGGATGCTTCGCACTTCCAGAACTTGAACGGCGGGCTTGGCTCGCTGGCGGAAGTGGAGTCGATGGCGCGGGCCGGCATCTCGCCCTACACGATGATGACCGGGCTGGGCGTGAACGGGACTGCCGGGTTGAAGAGCGCCGCGGCGCCGGCAGCGCAGTGGCCGCAGATTCTGGGCGGCTACGGCGGGCCGGTGGCCATCGATCCCAACAACAGCGAGAACTGGTATGTGAACAACCAGGCGGGGGTCTCGATTTACCTCTGCTCGAATCCTTCCGCCTGCGCGGCGTCGGACTTTGGCGCCACTCCGGTGGTGACCGATGCGGACGTGGGCGGGGATGGGTATGTGATGGGCTCGCCGGCGCCGTTTATGGTGGACCCGGAGGACTCGACTCAGCTGCTGATCGGCACCTGCCGGATGTGGCGCGGGCCCGCCAGCGGCGTGGGCTGGAGCAGCGCCAACGCGATCAGTCCCATTCTCGACAGTGGCGCAGTGAGCGTTGCGTGCGGTGGCGACGCGCTGATCCGCTCCATCGCCGCACAGCCCATTTCGCCGAGCAAAGAGATTGTGTTTGTTGGCATGTACGGAGTGCTGAACGGCGGTGCATCTCTGCCCGGCCATGTCTTAAGCGCCACCATCGACACGCAAAGCTCTGCGATGGCGGCGTGGCAGGACCTGACGGTGAATCCGGTCACCAACTCGCCCTACACCTTCAACCAGCAGGAGCTGGACATCTCCAGCATCTTCATCGATGCGCATGACACGACGGGGAACACGGTGTATGTGACGGTGGAGGGATTTTCGACCGGGGCAGCGCCGGTGGAGACGGTTTACCGCTCGACTGACGGCGGGGCGCACTGGGCCAGCATTGCGGCCAACCTGCCGGCCGCGCCGGCGAGCAGCGTGGTGGTTGACCCGCAAAGCGCGGCAACGGTTTACCTGGCCACGGATGCGGGGGTCTACTTTACGACCCAGGTGTCCAGCTGCGCCAACCCATCGGCTTCCTGCTGGTCGGAGTTTGGAACCGGGCTGCCGGGCTCGCCGGTGGTGGCGCTGAGCGCTTCGCCCGCATCGGCAGCCGCGCAGGTGCTTACGGCCGGCACCTATGGACGCGGGGTGTGGCAAACTGCACTTTGGAGCGCGGGTGCAAGCCTGACCACGGCCACGGCAACGCCCAGTGCGCTGAGCTTTCCCAGCCAGGCCTTCGGCACGCCGAGCAGCGCGCAGCCGGTGGTGCTGATGAACACCGGTTCGCTGCCGCTGACGCCCACGGCGATTACGATAAGCGGCGACTTCAGCGAAACGGACAAGTGCCAGAATCAGACCATTGCGGCAGGGGGCAGCTGCACCATCCAGGTGACCTTTACTCCTTCGGCTACGGGCAGCCGCACCGGGCAGATGACGATCGGCGTCAATGTCTATGGCGGGCAGGTGACGGTGGGGCTCTCTGGAACGGGGACTCCGGCCGGGGTGGTGACGCTGACTCCGGCCAGCATCAGCTTCGATGCGGCTCCGGGGCAGAACTCCGCTGCGCCGCCTGTGTTGGTGGGATCGACTTCGGGACTGTTTCAAGTGGATGCCGGCAACAGCGGCTCGGCGGCGATTCCGATGACCAGCGTCTCCATCACGCCGCCCTTCGCCATTGCTTCCAATGCCTGCGGCACGGCTTCGCTGGCGGCCAATACGGATTGCCAGTTGGAGCTGACTTTCACGCCCGCGGTGGAGGGAGCCGTGGCCGGGACGCTGACCCTTGTGGATGGGGCGGGCACGCAGACCGTGCTGCTGAGCGGGTTCGGGTATGCAGCGCCGACCGATCTGCTGAATCCAACTTTGCTTCAGTTCCCGGCGACAGCGGTGAACCAGCTCTCGGCGGCGATGCCGGTGTTGGTGACCAACACGGGAGATCTTCCGCTCGACTCGATTGCCTTTTCGGCCACAGGACCGTTCCAGGTCTCAGGCACTTGCGGCGGACAGCTCGCGGCCCACTCGGCCTGCAACCTGAGCGTGGTTTCTGCGCCCACGCAACTTGGCATCCAGAGTGGGATACTCACTTTCACCGATGCGCTGAAGACACAGACTGTATCTCTGTCTGGAACGGGGGCCGTGGCGGCGGCGTTGTCGGTGAGTCCAACGAGTCTGAGCTTCACGGGGCAGACGGTAGGCGTGGCCGGCACGCCCGCGATCCTGACGATCGCCAACAACGGCGGGGTTCCGGCGGCTAACGTGGGCTTCCAGATCACGGGCGCAGCGGCGGCAGGTTTCTCGACAGGCGCGACCACCTGCGGGGCCTCACTGGCAGCCGGGGCCAGTTGCACGGTGCAGGCGATCTTCACGCCGTCGGCGGCGGGGGCCAGCTCGGCTGCGCTGATCGTCAGCTCGTCTACCGGTGGCGTGGCGGCGGTCACGGTGCCGTTGAACGGCGCGGCGCTGGCCAGTTCCGGGCTGAATGTTGCCCCGCCGCAGTTGACCTTTGCAATCACGGTGGTGGGCCAAAGCACGGCCGCGCAGACCGTGACCGTGAGCAACACGAGCAGCCTGGCGGCGAGTGGGCTCACGCTCTCGGTTACGCCTGGGTTCACGCTCACGCAGAACACCTGCACGGCCAGCCTGGCGGCGGGAGGCAACTGCTCGGTTGGCGTGGTGTTCAGGCCTGCTGCCGCCGGTGCGGCAACGGGCACGTTGACCGTGACCTCCAGTGCGATTGCCAGCGCGGCCACCGTGGCGTTGAGCGGCAGCGGTGCGCTGGCATCGGCCATCCAGGTGGCGCCGGGCTTCGTCAGCTTTGCCACCATCGGCGTGGGGCAGACCAGCAACCCGGCGACGGTGACGGTGACCAACACCGGGGCGGTGACGGCGCTGAGCAACCTGGCGCTGGTGGTTCCGGGCGGCTTTCAGCTGGTGAACAATACCTGCGCCGCGTCGCTCGGTCCAGGCTTCAGTTGCACGGCCGGTGTAGAGTTTGCGCCCACCGCGGCCGGTCAGCAGACAGGCTCGCTGACGGTGACCAGCTCCACGGTTGCGGCCGGCGTTGCGGTGCCGCTGACGGGGATGGGCTTCGACTTCACGGTTGCTGTTTCGGGCTCCAGTGTGCAGACCGTTGCGGCCGGGCAGAGCGGCAGCTACACGCTGGCCATTACGCCGCTGAACGGCTCGTCGGGGAGCTTTTCTTTTGCCTGCGACGCGCTGCCTACGAATGCTGTTTGTGTCTTCAGCCCGGCCGGCGAGAACATCAACGCGGGGGCCAGCGGCAATGTGACGGTGCAGATTTCGACCGGCAGCGCCAGCGCTTCCGAACGCCCGCGGCGCTGGGGTGCGCTGGAGGTTCTGCCGCTGGTGTGCCTGGTACTGCTGCCATTTGGCTGGCGACGGCGGAAGGGCATTCTGCACGGCCTTGTTCTGGCCGTGTGCTTGGGGTTGGTGATGGGCGGCATAGCCAGTTGCGCCGGCTCGGGCGGAGGGACCGGTGGCAGCGGCGGCGGAGGGGGCTCGGGTGGCGGAACCGGAGGCGGTTCAGGGCTGACGCCGGACGGAACGTATTCGATTCCGGTGACGGTGACGGCGAATGGGGTTTCGCATAGCGCGACGGTGACGCTGACGGTGGATTGAGACTGGGGATTGGGTCAGATTGGGGGCAGTTCGCGTCGCCCCTGCGGGGCGAGGGACCTCGCGTGGCGGCCTATCCCAGGGCGGCGTCCGCCGCGGC
>Ga0302319_10003875_pt1 | contig 30967 bp, 26 predicted proteins | sample Bog_T0_2_FD_203319 | JGI IMG/M metagenome (GOLD analysis project Ga0302319, IMG submission 203319) | Peat permafrost microbial communities from Stordalen Mire near Abisko, Sweden - Bog_T0_2 | ecosystem: Environmental > Terrestrial > Soil > Wetlands > Peat | place: Sweden: Abisko, Stordalen Mire... | reverse complement strand
GTATTCTGGAACGTCCGGGATCGGCATGAGAATCCCGCAGGGGCTAAAGCCCCGCGATGTTTTGGGGCGCGATTACGGCGCGAGTAAACTCGCGCCCTGATACAAAGCACCTGCCGCGGAGTTTCTCTGCGACCTGACAAAGTTTATGGCGAAACATAAGCCAGTTTGACGACTCCGAATTCGAGTGAGTCTTGGAAATAGAGGAAGAACCATGCCTGAAGAAACTGTGCCTACTGCTGAATCCGCAAAGCCTGCCGCGCCTGCTGCTGAATCCGCCAAGGCCGCTGCGCCTGTCGCTACGATTGCCGAGATTGGCAAGCATGATGGGCAAACCGTGACGCTCAAGGGATGGCTCTATAACCTGCGTGAGAGCGGGAAGCTGGTGTTTCCGATTTTTCGCGACGGGACGGGGTCGATCCAAGGCGTGGCGCACGTGAAGAGCGTTTCGGCGGAGGTGTTTGAGACGCTGAAACACCTGACCCAGGAATCGAGCGTGATTGTGACGGGCAAAGTGCGGGCGGACAAGCGCGCGCCGGGTGGATTCGAGCTGGACGTTGAAGACGTGCAGGTGGTGCAACGGGTGCCGGAGTCGGATCCGTACCCGATCACGCTGAAGGACCACGGCGTGGAATTCTTGCAGGAGCGGCGGCACCTGTGGATGCGCTCGCCGCGTCAGTCGGCCATTCTGCGCATTCGCGCGGAGATTATGCGGGCGGCGGCCGAGTACTTCGATATGAATGGATTCATCCGCACCGATCCGCCAATTTTGACGCCGGCGGCGTGCGAGGGCACCTCGACGTTATTTCCGGTCGATTATTTCGGCGATCCCGCGTACCTGACGCAGAGCGGGCAGCTCTACGTGGAGGCAACGGCGCTGGCGTTGGGCAAGGTGTATAGCTTTGGGCCCACGTTCCGCGCGGAGAAGTCGAAGACGCGGCGGCATCTGACGGAGTTCTGGATGGTGGAGCCGGAGGTTGCTTTCCTGGATTTGGATGGGCTGATGGAACTGGCCGAGAACTACATTGCGCACATTGTCGGCAGCGTGGTGAAGAATCGCGCGGCGGAGTTGCAGGTGATTGGGCGCGATGTGGCGAAGCTGGAAGCGGTGAAGGCGCCGTTTCCGCGGCTGCGCTACGACGAGGCAGTGGAGTTGCTGAACCGGGCGCACAAGGATGGTCATCTGGAGCAGCCGTTCGAGTACGGCAATGACTTTGGCTCGCCCGACGAGACGTGGCTGAGCTCGCAGTACGACCGGCCGGTGATGGTGCACCGCTATCCGGCGGACGTGAAGGCATTTTACATGGAGCCGGACCCGAAAGATCCGCGGTACGCGTTGTGCGTGGACGTGCTGGCGCCGGAGGGATACGGCGAGGTGATTGGCGGATCGCAGCGCGTGTCGAGCTACGAGCTGCTGAGCGAGCGGATTGAGCAGCACAAGCTGCCGCGCGAGGCATTCGAGTGGTATCTCGACCTGCGGCGCTATGGCAGCGTGCCGCATGCGGGATTCGGCATGGGCATTGAACGCGTGGTTTCGTGGGTGTGCGCGCTGGACCATGTGCGCGAGACGATTCCGTTTCCGCGGATGCTGAACCGGATGTACCCGTAAGGCAGGGAACAAGGGAACAAGGGACCAAGGGAGCGAGGGAGCAAGGGAGCGAAGGAACGAGGGGGCAAGGGAACACGATGACAGGGACCGTGGGAGCGTCTGCGCGTCAGGCTTCCGCGCTAGAGTGGAGCATGGAGGCGGGGCTATCCTGCTCCGCAGAAATGCAGAAATTGAACTCCCCAAAATCAAAAAAGCAGACAAGCGCGCGCATGGCGAGCCGGGGCTCCGGCCACCGGGTTGCGCCCAAGCAAAGCCGCCGGCTGGGTTGGCGGGGGCGCGGGATTTTGGCGTGCGCAGTGGTGGTTCTGGGGCTGATGGTTTGGGCGGCTGTGGAACGCGCGCTGGCGCCCACGGGAAATACTGCGCAGGACCACTTCGATGTGCTGATCGTGCTGGGGAGCCCGACGGATTCGGATGGAAATCCCAGCCCGCTGGAGTTGGCGCGCGTGACGGAGGCTGTGCAGGAGTACGAGCGGGGCGTGGCGCCGCGGATCATCATTACCGGTGGGGCGGCGAAGAACAGGTTTGTCGAGGCGCAGGTGATGGCGCGGATCGCGGAGGCACAGGGGATTCCGGCATCGGCGGTGATCGAGGATCCGTATGCGTTGAACACGATTGAGAACACATGCAACGCGCAGCGCATCATGCGCAGCCACGGATGGGATTCGGCGGAGGTGATTTCAAGCCCCAGCCATTTGCCGCGCGCGGGCCTGATCCTGAGCCGGCTGCCGATGAAGTGGCGGGTGCACGCGGCCCCGGCGCTGGGAGCGGTGGGACCGGCGTCGCATGCGTTTGGGGCAGCGGAGGAGACTCTGAAGACGGTGTATTACCTGACGTGGACGCGGTGGAGGGAGCCGTGCAATGGCGGGGACCAGGGACTCGGGGACTAAGGGACTGGGGCTTCATGCTACGAATGAGGTTCCTGGCCGTCTAAGGGGAATGCTCGGGAAAAAGGCCGATAAAATGGTAGAGGGGCGCGTTGTCCGCTATCGGGTGGGTCTTGTAAGCTGGATAGTGATGCATCTCCAAGCAAGGTTTTCTTTTATTTTCGCCGTGGTTCTCGCCGTGGGTGTGTGTGCGGGCGTCCGCATGCAGGCACAGGATGCGGGTTCCCAGAATCCACCCGTGCAAAATCCACCCGCTCAGAATCAACCCGCTCAGCAACCAAGTTCAAGCAGCCAGAGCCAGCCGACGCAGACGCCCGCGGAGGGACCGGATGCGCAAAATGCCAATTATGGCGTTTACATCTCGGTGGACCCGCTGGCCAGGGTGCGCTACGACAACCGCTTCGATGTGTCGCTAGGCATGGCATACGACCACATGAAGGCAGGGCCTTCGCTGCTCCAGGGATCGAACCTGGGCGGCCTGGACGCGGATGCTTCCGTTTGGCTTACGCAGCACTGGGGCTTTGAGGGCTCAGGTCGCGCGTATGTGGGCACCAGCGGCACGGCGCCTAACGCGCCCAACAACATCCATGGTCCGATGGTGAAGCAATATTTCTTTGTAGGCGGAGCGGAGTGGTTGGGGCCGCACAATAAGCACGGGTCGATGGAGGCTCATGCCATGGCCGGCGGGGTGTACGGGAATTTCCAGAAGGACCTGCTGGGACAGCCGCCCGCGAAGTTCGACTTCTACTCGAACCAGATGGCACCGGCGGCGATTGTGGGCGGCAGCATCGATCTGAACCGGTCGGAGCATTGGGTCTTCCGCATCAATCCCGATGCGATCATGACGCACTACACCTTCTACAACACACTCGTCACGCCGAACACGTCGTATGCGCAGTACGACGTGAACTTCGCGATCTCCGTGGGCCTGGAGTACAAGTTCACGAAGGCCAAGCGGTCGACGAAGAAGGCGAATTGGGTTTCCGGCTGGTAGGGGACGAGCGGAGTTCGCGGAGCTAGTTATAGCTTTCGACAAGTGCAGGTGGCAATGGGGCATTTTTCCGCCGACGCGCACCCAGGCAGCGGCGGCTTGCACCATCTTCTCGAGAAACCCTGCGCGGCCCTTGTGCAAGCGCAGCTTTCTGTCGATCTCCTCGGGCCTGGGGCGCAGACCTGCACGCGACCGGCTAGGCAGTTGGATTGCACTTCCCTGGACGATGTCATTGATTCTTCATGAGTCGGGACTGCCAAGCTCAATGCTTTGTATGATATTCTCCTGCGTTCAGTGGCGGTTGTCACCGAGTGCCGCCTGAAAGTATACCGTTTCGGATAGCGGCACTCCCCAGCTGCGCCGGACGGCATGTTCCAGCAACAGATCGGGCTGTGGGAGCCTTATGGATATGAAGGACACTTTGGGAGTTTTACTTGCGGGTGGAGCCGGAGAGCGGCTGTTTCCGCTGACGCGGGACCGCGCCAAACCGGCTGTTCCGTTTGGCGGGCACTACCGCATCATCGATATCACGCTTTCAAACTGCATCAACTCGGGCCTCAGGCGCGTGTATATCCTCACGCAGTACAAGGCGCTGAGCTTGAATCGGCATATTCGCGAAGGCTGGACCGGAATCGTGGCGCAGGAGCTCGGAGAGTTCTTTGAGCTGATGCCGCCCATGCAGCGCACCGGCGCCAACTGGTACATGGGCACGGCAGACGCGGTGTACCAGAACATCTATTCGATTGGCAGCGAGCAGCCGGCGCACGTGATCATCCTGTCAGGCGATCACATCTACAAGATGGACTACAGCCGCATGCTGGCGCACCACAAGGAGACGGGCGCCGACATCACGCTGGCGACTCTGCCGATTCCGCCCGACGAGGTGTCGCGCTTTGGCGTGGTGGAGGTAGCAAAGAACGGCGAGATCATGGGCTTCCAGGAGAAGCCGGCGTCGACGAGCTTCCGTTCGCCGTTCAACCCCAATGCGGTGGATGCCTCGATGGGCATTTACATCTTCAATACGGAGACGCTGCTGAAGGCGCTGATTTCGGATGCGGACGACACGGATTCAAAGCACGATTTCGGGCACAATATTCTGCCCAACCTGCTGGGCAAGAAGAAGATGATGGCCTACAGCTTTGTGGACGAGAACAAGAAGGAGGCGCTCTACTGGCGCGATGTGGGCACGCTGGACGCGTACTACGAAGCGAATATGGACTTGTGCGCGGTGTCGCCGGTCTTCAACTTGTACGACAAGAGCTGGCCCATCCGCACGCGGACACGGCAGTATCCGCCGGCGAAGTTCGTGTTCGGCGAGCCGGGGCGTTCGGGCATGGCCGTGAACTCCATCATCACGGCGGGCGTGATTATTTCGGGCGCGTCGGTGTATAACTCGGTGCTGTCGCAGGATGTGCGCGTGAACTCGTACTCCGACGTGGACGCGAGCATTGTGTTTTCGCACGTGAATATCGGGCGGCATTGCCGCATAAGGCGGGCGATCATCGACCGCGACGTGCACATTCCCGAGGGTACGGTGATCGGCTATGACCCGGTGGAAGACAAGCGGCGGTATTTTGTGACGCCTTCGGGACTGACGATTGTGACACGGGATGCGTCGCTGTTCGAGAATCCGGTTGATCCGGAGTTTGGGAATCAGTATTAAAGGCAGGGACCAAGGGACCAAGGGACCAAGGGAACAAGGGACCAAGGGGCCGAGGGAACAAGAAGACGGGACGGCGGGGCTGCGGGGCTCACGACGGGATGGCGAGGATGTTGTAGGTGGGGCCGGTTAAGGGCTGGCGGTCGTTGGGCAGCTTGTCGCTGTCAAAGAGCGTGTAGCCCAGATCGCGCAGCAACTTGGACTCCTGGTCCCAATTCCATCGCGTCAGCTCAAAAATCAGGATGGGACGCTTTTCCTTGAGCAGTTTTTGCGCGCCGTGAAAGACGGCCAGCTCAGCGCCTTCTACATCGATTTTCAGGACGTCGGGCGGGGGAATGCGACTGGCCAACCAATCGAGAGAGACTGTCATTACGGTTTGCGTTTCGCGCACCCCGCCGGTCTGGCTCAACTCAAACCCTTCCAAAGCATTCGAGGCGCGGCTGCGCTCGGCGATCTGGAAATGCGCCAGTGCGACGTCCTCGGCGATGGCGCAGGGGATGACTTCAACAGGCGCAGCCTGTGGGTTAAGTCGCGCGGAACGACGCAGAAGCTTGGCCATCACGGCGTCCGGCTCGAAGGCGAAGACGCGGCCGCTGGCTCCGGCTACGCCTGCGGCGGCGAACGAGAAGAGGCCCATGTTGGCGCCGACATCCCAGACAACGTTACCCGGTTTTACGGTTTCCGCTGCGTTCCTGAGAAGGGTTTCGTCGCCTTTGATGCCGCGGCCGGGAATCCAATAGCGCAGGCCGGCTTCAGGAGTGAGATAGAAGCGGCAGCCGCCGTAGATCTGCGGCAGACGGTAGCGAAACGATCGGCCACGGCTCAGCCGTTCAGCAACGGTTCGTAACATGGGCACGACTTATTCTTGCACAGTGCGATTGCCGCTCTTAGTTGGTTGATGGGCGATGCAACAAGAGCATATTCGGAAATGGTGTAGACCGACGGGCTTTCCCTCAGTGGCTAAAGCGCAGTGATCTTATTGACGTTTAGCGGCACGGCTGAAGCCGTGCCCTTTCAAAACTGGTCTACAGCAAATGCGAAAATGCTCTCGAGCTGCGCGGCGTTATTTCGGAAGGGTGAAGGTGGGTTGCAAGTAAGGCTTGAGATCGGACCAGGGAATCTTGAGCGGGTCGGGCGTGCAGGCGTAGCACGCGACCTGGTATGGCTGAAAGAAGATCGAAAGACCGGCGGGCTCGATCTTCCAGTCTCCTGGATTGGTGACGATGCCTTGCAGTGTCTTGGCCGCGTCCCCCTGCGCGAACCAGCTCTGGTAGTTGCCGTTGGATTGGGAGTCGAGGGTCTTGTGCAGGTAGCTGTCGAGGCGCTTCGCCATCCAGATGTCCCAGCCTGACTTGGGTTGAAAAACATCCTCAGGCTTGAGTGCGCGCTGGGCGCTGAGCATCCAGTAGAACTCAGTGAGATTCTCCGAGGGATGAGCGCCGTGGCCATCGTTGAAATCGAGGATGGATGCGGAAATCCATTGCGGGTTCGCGCGATCGACGGTGAGGTTGAGGCCGCGATCTACGCCGGGTTGCACAAGACCGCTCCAATCGTGAGCGGAAGAACTCGCGTCTGCATTTGCGGCCCGCACGATAGCAGGAATGAGTGCGCTGTTCCAGGCGGTCCATTGCGGCGAGGAGGAGGAAGCCTGGGGCCAGGAGGCTTGCAGCGTGCCGAATCCGGGAGTGACTTCAGAGGCGCCGGCGGGGGGAGCGGAGTCCGGTGTATCGCGCGCGGTCAGCGTGAGCGCCTGCGAAACGAAAGTGATGCCCGCAATGTGTTGCACCATGCCCTTTAACTCATCGATGCGCTCTTTGTAGATATTGCTTAGACAGGTCGCGATGGGGTCGTTGGCGTCGTCCGCGGGGCAAGTTGTGCCGCGAAATCGCAGCCAGACGATTTGATTCTCGCGAATTCCGGCGGCCCAAGCCGGCGGAGCCGCGGTGAGCCACGACTTGTAGGCGGCGGCCATCTGGTCGTCGGCAGCGCTCAGTTGCGGCGAGGCGCAGATGGCTTTTTCCGAGGCGGTTTTGGCCTTGGTGCAGTCAAAACTGGCGGCGTGGGCCAACGTACACAGCAACAGCGGAAGTGTGAAGGCCAACAGGCTCTTGCGCATGGGGAAACGCTCCTTGGGTATTCAGCATACGTGAGCCGGGGCAAAAGAGTTTCACGGCAACGGATGGATCGGTGGCGCGGAGGCAATATTGTGCGGGTCAGGAGACCCGCGGTACAGGGGGCTTGAGGCCGGCGTTAGAGCTGGGCTCCGTCAGCGGAGGATTCGGTTAGACGCTCCGGGCTTTCGTATTCGAACTTGCGCAGGTTCCTGAGGCACTCCGTCAGAGCGCCCATCAGGGTTTCGGCCCATCCGCAGGGCTGGAACTTCATGCATTTCTGGTTCAGTTCGATGTCCGCCTGGGCGAAGAATTTCATGTCGGTGGTTTTGGCGGTGGCGAATTCCTTGACGGTGATGCGCGCTTCCACCTCCCCGTGCGCATGCTTCTTCTTGATGGAGAAGTGATGCAGTTTGGCAAGGGCTTCCGAGGGGTCCTGCTGGGTGAACTTCCAATCTTCCACGGTACGACCTCCGTTGATGGACAGTTTACGGTGTGTTGGGGCGAGTTTTGCGGGAAATCAAGTGAATTTGATTGAGCTGGGTTGAGAGAGGTGGGTTTCGGTTCGTGCTCTCCCACCCATTCGCAAAGGACGCGAATGGATGTGGCACGGTCGGTTTGCGCTGGATTGAGATTGGTTAGTTGAGTAATGTGCTATCCCACATCTCCGAATCGAGATGTGGGGCACCCGATTTCGTGGTGGGTTGAAGGCAGAAAGGCGTTGGAAGGGAACCGGCGGGAGCGATTCTGCGTATTCCATCACCATGCAGTACGTGGGTACATTAAGCTGGGGCATGGCGGCACTTGCGGTGGGGCGAAGGTCTCAGGCGCGGGAAACCGCAACGGCTCAGGCAGTCCGGCGCGATAGATCCCGGTCGGCTGCCATTTCGATGACGGCGGCGGCGTTGGAGGCGACTCCGGCGAGGCGGGCGACTTTGGCGACCCACGCGGGGCGCACGGAGGTAAGAGCTCTGGAGCAGGATTGGGCGCAAATTGTCCGCCGCTGCATGAACGGCGACTCCGGCGCATGGGCTGAGATGGTCCAGACGCACCAGAAGCGCGTGTACGGGCTTTGCTATCGCTTTACAGGCAACGCGACTGACGCTGAAGACCTGACGCAGGACGTTTTCCTGAAGATCTATTCGAATCTGGGCAGCTTTGACGCCACGCGCGGCAGCCTGCCGGTGTGGATCACCACCATGACGCGGAACCTGCTGGTGGACAACTTCAGGCGGACGCGGAACCAGCGCGCGACGGGCTCACTCGATGAGGGTTGGGACCAGACAGAAGAGCTTAGACCAATCGACCGGCTGGCGGACGCAGGGCCTTCCCCACACGAGTCGGCGGCCAAAAACGAGCTGAAAAAGATGGTACAGAAGGCGCTTTTGAAAGTGAGCGTGGAGCTGCGCGAGGCAGTGATTTTGAGAGATTTGCAAGACCTTGACTATAAAGAAATTGCGCAAGTTCTGGCGATCCCCGAAGGGACCGTGAAATCCCGGATCAGCCGAGGACGGGCGGAACTTGCGCGGTACCTGGAACGTAGCAAAAGAGAGGTGATGTAGCCATGGCAGAGGGCACACATATTCCGGGCACACCAGCATGCGGCGAATGGGAGACGCTGCTGGCCGATGCACTGGACGGGCTGTTGAAGCCCGAAGAGAAAGCGCGGTTCGAGGCGCACAAGGCCGGCTGCCCGGCTTGCGCGGCGCTCTATGAAGAAGCGCGCAAGGGCCGTGAATGGCTGGAGTTTTTGTCGCCTGAGCCAGAGCCGCCCGAGGGGCTGCTGGCGAAGATTCTGGCGACCACGGGTCCGGGTCATGCGGTGAGCGTTTTGCCCGTGGCGGCAGGGGTCGGTATGGTTCCGGCGTTTGTTCCGCCGGTATGGCAGCAGCCGGGATTCATGACGCGGATGCGGGCAAGCGTGCAGCCGCGGATGCTGATGACAGCAGCGATGGCGTTCTTTTCCATCGCGCTCACATTGAACCTGGCGGGCGTGCGGCTTGCGGATCTGCGGTTGGCCGACCTGAGACCGCGCGCGGTGCGGTCGTATATGGAGCGGCAACTGACCACGGCTTCGGTGCCGATCGTGCGCTATTACGACCACCTGCGGTTTGTGTACGAAGTGGAATCGCGCGTGCGAGAGCTGCGCGGCCAGAATGAGGGTGAAGGCAGCGATCAGCAGCAGAAGCCAACCCAACCGGTAACCCCGGGCGAGACAAAGCAGAACCCGGAAAAGAATCAGGATAGGAATCCGGGTAACCATGATGGAGGGATGCGCGCGGGCCCTCGGCAGCAGCCGGACACGCGGCAAACGGAACCGGCAGGCAGCGATGAGTTGTTGGAAGCATCCCTTACGTTTCCGACCAGGGCGATGTACGCCCTTGGCGAGGTCGGGGAGAACACCATTGGGCAGTCCAGAGGCTTTGTGGTGCAAACGGTGAAAAGGAGCACACCATGGATTGCATAAATCATAGCGACGTGAATGCGACGGCGTATTGCCAGAGCTGCGGCAAAGCACTGTGCGAGGCATGCGTGCGCAAAGGAACGGGCGGGCAGATTTTCTGTGAGCCCTGCTGGATGGCGTGGTCCGCCGCGGCGAATTCGCAACGGGCCTATGTGCCGCCCTCGATGGACGGACCGAGCCCGGGACTGGCAGCCTTTCTAGGATTCATTCCCGGCGTGGGCGCGATGTACAACGGCCAGTTCGTCAAGGGCATGGTGCATGTGGTGATCTTTGCGGTGCTGGTGAGTGCGGCGCACGTGTTCGGCGTGTTTGGCCTCTTCATCGCGGCGTGGGTCTTCTACCAAGTGTTCGAAGCCTATCAAACGGCGAAGGCGCGGCGCGACGGAGATCCGCTGCCCGATCCCCTGGGGCTGAACGAGCTGAGCAATTCAATTGTCGGGGGCATGCGGCAGCCGCAGGGTCCGCTGCAAGGACCTGCGCCGGGAGCGGGAGCGGCGGGTGTGAACCAGGGCGCGGAACAGGCGACGAATCAGACTTCGTACCAGACGCCGTCCCAAGCGCCCTATCAATCTACGTATCAGGGGGCCCCGTATGGTGGGGCGGGCGTTCCGCCGATTCCGCCAATCCTGCCGGCGCCTCCGGTGTATTGGCGGCGGAGAGAGCCGATTGGCGCCGTGATTCTGATTGCTCTGGGAGTGTTGTTTCTGCTGGGGCAGTTCGATTGGTTTTCGTGGCGGATCTTCCACTTTAGCTGGCCGCTGCTGCTGATCGGGCTGGGCGTATGGCTTTTCGTGCGGCGTTGGCAGTGCGCGCAAATGGGATCTTTGCCTACCCCGCAAGCAAATGCGCAAGCGGGACAGCAGAATCCCCCGCAAGCAGAGCCGCATGATCACTCGCAAGGAGGGCAACAATGAGCCGCTACATTTTGATTCGCAGATTGCGCGGGCCGGCTTTTCTGTTGCTGGTGGGTGTGAATGCATTGCTGGCCCAGGCGCACATTCTCGGCTGGAGTCGTAGCTGGCCGTTTTACCTGATCTTGTCGGGGGTGTTGCTGCTGGCCGAAAGGGCGGCGCTGGCATCGGAAGGCTATCCGCTCTTTCCCGGCGCGCCGTGGCAGGGCGCCGCGCAGGGAACGAATTCGGGCGCAGGACAGGGCGCGGCAAACACAGCCACAAACGCGGGGACGGCGATTGTGCCCACACACGACTTTGAGAACGACAGAGAGGGAGGGCAGCAATGAGCAGCATGCCTCCAAATATGCCTCCAAACACGCCACCGGGTGGCGGCGCACCGCCGCCGTACGATCCGAATACGCAGTGGCGCTCGTATCGCGAACAGCAGAAGGCCGCGTGGCGTGCGCAACGCGATGCCTGGCGCGCGCAGCGGCACGCATGGAAAGCGAATTACGTGGGCACCTACGGCCCGAGGGTGCCCTCCATGGTCGGTCCCATTATTTTGGTAGGGGTCGGCGTGATCGCGCTACTGGTATACAGCGGCCATCTGGACGCGGACGCGTTCTGGTCGTGGTACGGACGCTGGTGGCCGCTGCTGTTGATCGGCGCGGGGCTGGCGCTGCTGGGCGAGTGGGCGCTGGACATGCGCAGACAAACTCCGGTGCGGCGCAGCGGCGGATTCATCGGGATCCTGATCTTTCTCGCGATCCTGGGCGCAGTTTCCGCGGGGCACATTCATTTCTCGGGCCCAGGGCATTTCGACTTCGGCGATGGCGGCTTCTTCAACAACTTTGGAATGCCGGAGCACGACAGCGATCAGCCGGTAGACAGCAGGCAGATTCCGGCGAACGCATCGATTGAAATCAGGGTTCCCCGCGGCGATGTGAGCATTACCGCAAGTGACCAGACGAACCTGGAAGTGCGGGCGCAGGAAGTGGCCTATGCCGACTCGGACTCAGGTGCGAAGAAGATCTTCGACGCCGAGGCCGCACATGTGACGGTGAACGGCAGCGCAGTGCTGATCCAGGCGCAGAGCAATGACAGGGGACGGGTGAATCTGTCGATTGCCGTGCCGAAGTCGGCGCACGTAATGGTGAACGCGGGGTGGGACAGTGTGACCGCAAGCGGATTGGGCGCGGGCATCGACATCACCGCGCGGGGCGATATACATCTCAGCTCGATCACGGGACCGGTGGTGGCGCACTTCGTCAATGGGAAGCACGACGTCTTCGCAGCCCAAGATGTCCAGGGCGACGTGACCCTGGAAGGGAGCGTGAATGACATCACGGTGTCCGATATCAAAGGCGGGATCTCGCAGAACGGCGACATCCCAGGCGACGTGTCAATGGAGAATGTGACCGGGCCGGTACACCTGCGCACTTCAGTGACCACGGTGGATACTGCGGAGCTAACCGGCGAGCTGACCCTGAATGACGATGAGTTGCGGATTGTCGGAGCCAAGGGAGAAGTGCATGTGGCCACGCACTCCAAGGACGTGGATCTGAGCCAAATTATGGGCGACAGCCACGTGGAGGACCGCGACGGCAATATCCGCGTGGAATCGGCGGGCACCTACATTGTGGAAGCGACGAATAGCAAAGGCGACGTGGAAATCACGCTGCCGCCCACTGCCTCGGCGACGGTGAGCGGGCGGACACACAACGGCGAAGTGGTGACGGACTTCGGGCTGACGGTAAGCGGCGACGAAGATAAAACCGTGAGTGGACGCATCGGCGCGGGCGCGGCGCGGATTACGCTGAGCGCGGAAAACGGCGATCTGCACATCAAGAAAGGATCGGCGATGCCGGCCGTTCCGGCTTCCCCGGGCGCGCCGGACGCACCGAACGCGCGCCACTTGAAGAGTCCGAAGGCGCCGCCGGCACAGCCGGTTACGCAATAATCGGGTAATCGGCGCAAGAACCTCAACAGGCGCGAGAGGGTGATTCCCTTCCGCGCCTGTTTTATTTTTTTAGGGCTGCCGTTGTATGCTCCTGCGCAGGGGGTTTCAGGGTCATGGTGCATGCGCCGGTCAGGGTGATCACAGTGGAGCGGGAGTACGGCTCGCACGGAGCGGAGTTTGCGCACGATTTAGCAGAGCGGCTGGGCTGGCGGCTGCTGGACTCGGAACTGGTTGAGGGCGCGGCGCGCATGGCCGGCGTGGATGCGAAGACGGCGGCGAAGTTCGATGAGCGGCTGGACCCCTGGTACTACCGATACGGCAAGATGTTCTGGCAGGACCCGGTGTATGCGCCCGCGACCGGCGGCGACGAGAAGATCTTCGACTCCGAGCGCATGCTGGAGCTGATCCGGATGGAGATTCACGAAGCCGCGAACGAAGGCAACTGCGTGCTCGTGGGTCGCGGATCGGCCTGCGCTCTTGCCGGTCGGCCGGGATGCTTTCACATTTTTGTGTACGCCACGGCCAGCGCCAAGAAGGATTGGTTTGCGCAGGCATTTCCTGAGCGGGCGCATCAGGCGGAACATCACCTGTCGGCATTTGACCGGCGGCGCGCGGCGGTGATCCGCAGATTTTATCAGCAGGAGTGGTGCTCGCGCGGGCTTTATCACATGCTGCTGAATTCCTGCATCGGAACAGAAGCCATGATTGCCGCGGTGCAGTGCGCGGCGGGATTGTGCCCGACGCCTGCGGAGCCGGTGGCTCGATAAGGTCTTGACGCGGCACCCGGAATCTACTCAAACGGCGGTGCGCGCTACACGCGGGCCGATGCGTGTGAAAACCTCCCAGGGAATGGTGCATGTGGCGCGGGCGTGGTCTTGAGATGAGATGGTTTCGCTGCCTTGCGTGCCGATGAGGACGACCTCGTCGCCGGCGGTGACGCCGGGAATCTCCGTGACATCGATAACCGACTGGTCCATGCTGACGCGGCCGACGAGCGGCGCGCGTTGGCCCCGCACCAAGAGATGGAAGCGGTTACCGAGGGAGCGTACGAGGCCGTCGGCGTAGCCCACGGCGATGAGCGCGAGCTGCATGGGCTCAGTGGCGATGAAGGTTCCGTTGTAACCGACGCAGGCGCCAGCCGGAACGGAGCGCACGCCAACGACCCTGGACTTCCACGCGAGCACAGGTTGCAGAGTGGCTCGAGCGGCAACGAGTGAAGGTGGCTCTTCTCCTGGGGCGAAGGCGGGATCGAACTCCGGAACGATGCCGAAAAGCGCGAGGCCGGGACGCAACAGTGCTCGCATGCCGTGGCGGGCGGCAAGCTCGGCAACGGGACGCGCGTGGCCGGCGAGCAACGCGGCGGAGTTGCCCACATTGAGCCATTCCGCGAAGAGGCCAGCGGCAGAGATGCGCGTGAGGACGTCGTCGAGGCGCGCCAGCTGCGTCTGCGTGGCCTCGCTGTCAGCTTCGTCGGCGGCGTAGAGATGCGTCATCACGGCTTCAAGGCGGAGAGGCGAGCCCGAAGCAAAGCGTGAATAAATGGTCGAAAGCTCACCGGGCAGAACGCCCTGGCGGCTCATGCCGGTGTCGATCTCGAGATGAATGGGCACGGAGCCGGGCGCTGCGCCAGCGGCACGCGCGGCGGCTTCGAGCTCGGCTAGATGCCATAATTCCCAGGCGATGGGCGTCAGTTGAAACTGAATGGCGGCCGCGGCCTGGCCGCGCGCAATGCCCGACATGATGAGCACACGCGCGTCAGGGCACAGGGCCTTCGCGGCAATGCCTTCTTCGACGCTGGTGACGCCGAGCCAGTCGGCTCCTCCGCGCACGGCCGCGGGCGCGCACAGGGCCAGCGAGTGGCCATAGGCGTTGGCCTTGACCATGGCGAGAAGCTCGGCATGCGGCGCGGCGAGGCTGGCAAGGAAGCGCATGTTTTCTTCGAGAGCGCGGGTGCGAATCTCGGCCCAGCAGGGACGCATTGTCATGGGGGTTTGCACAGACCAGTTTAGCGTGCGACGCCCGGAAGGATTTCTACGGCAGCAGCGCGAAGGCAACGACAGTTTCGAAGTCCGCGCTGATTTCTAGAAGTAATTCGGCTTCGAGATCGTGCGGGACGGGCATTTCGCAGGCGGCTATTTCTTCGGGCGTGGCACCGATGAAGCACAGCTCGCAATGGCCCAGGCCTTCGGCGCCGTCTTCATCTTGTGTGCGCACCGGAGGGCCGAAGACGCGACAGGTCATCGGCCTCCACGCGTACACATCGCAGCAGCCGCTTGTGGGGTCGAGCGCGGGACACGCAGCATCGTCGGCGAAGTCCTGAAAGCGGGCTTGATCTTCCGGGGAACTGCCGAGTGCCCCGGTCTTTCGATCGCCGGGAAAATCTGGGCCGTGTTCCGTGAGCCAAGTACGGGAGCGGCGCTCGATTTCGGCAGCGAGTACGGGACTTGTGGCGCGGAGCTCTTCCATTCCGGCGCGAAGGCGCGCAGTGTCAAGCGCGTTGATGGCGAAGGCTCCGTGGCAGCACTGCGTGCATCCGATGCGGCAGGCGAGAAACGCTCCGGCGCGGTGAGCCGCCTCGGCCAGCGAAGCGTCCATGATCTGTACGAGCTCGGCATCGCGCACGGGAAGGTGCATGAACGAAAGGATAGTGGATGGCGGGTGAAGGGGTGAATGCATGAGGGTTCTAAGAAGTGCTTTGCGTGCGCTATAGTCATGGGGTGGTTGGCGGAGGTCGGTCTTGAAGGTTTTCTACTGGTCCTGGTTGGCGGCGGTGTCTCTGGGCGCTGCGACGGCTGCATGCGCGCAGCAGGCGCGGTTGGTAGTGGATCAAAAAGGTGATGAAAGTCTCGCGATCATCGATCCTGTTGCGGGCAAGGTGATTGCCAGTGTGGCGGAGAACGGCACGACCGGGCATGAGGTTGCGGCCTCGCCCGATGGGAAGCTGGCGTTTGTGCCCATCTACGGCAACTCCGGCGTGGGCAGGCCGGGAACCGATGGAACGAAGATTGTTGTGATCGACGTGGCAGCGCACAAGGTTGTGGGGGAGATCGATTTCAGCCACGGCGTGCGGCCGCACTGCGCGGTCTTTGGGCCGAAGGACGGGCTGCTCTACGTGACGACGGAGATGGATCAATCCGTGACGGTGATCGATCCGAAGACATTGAAGATCATCGACGCAATTCCGACGGGGCAGCCGGAGAGTCACATGCTTGCGCTCTCGCACGACGGGTTGCGCGGCTACACGGCCAACGTGGGGCCGGGGACGGTGAGCGTGCTGGATGTGAAGGCGCGCAAGACGGTGAAGGTGATTCCCGTCTCGGGCAACGTGCAGCGCATTGCGATTTCAAATGACGACCGCTGGGTGTTTACTGCGGACGAGACTGCGCCGCGGCTGGCGGTGATTGATACGGCGGCGAATGCGGTGAAGACTTGGGTCAAGCTGGACGGAACGGGCTACGGCAGCGCGCCTACTGTCGACGGGCGTTTTTTGCTGATCGCGATTCCCGGCGCGGATGCGGTGGACGTGATCGACCTGAAGTCGATGACGCTGGCGCGGAAGGTTGCGGTGGGGAAAAATCCGCAGGAGGTGCTGGTACGGCCCGACGGCAAAGCGGCGTATGTCTCCTGCATCGGTTCGAACCAGGTGGCGGAGATCGATTTGGCCACGTGGAAGGTGACGCGCATGATCGCGACCGGCAACGGGACGGATGGGTTGGGGTGGGCGAAATAAAGCAGCAAGTCGGCGAGTCAGCAAGTCAGCGGGAGCATAGGGAGATCAGGGGGTTGGCGATGGCGGGGAAATGCGAACACGTAGCGACGATCAAAAAGGGGGTGAAGCCGCGCTCGCAAGGATGTGAAGAGTGCCTGAAGCTGGGAGATGCATGGCTGCACTTGCGCATGTGCCTGGAGTGCGGGCACGTGGGCTGCTGCGACTCGTCGAAGGGTCGTCACGCGCGGGCGCACTTTCATGAGACGAAGCATCCGCTGATCCAGAGCGCCGAGCGCGGCGAAGACTGGCGCTGGTGCTATGTCGACGAGGCGTATCTGTAAGGCGAGTCAGAAATTTGGCGAAGTTTTGCGGACTACGCTAGCTCCACTTCAATCTTCTTCGTATCGGCGACGAGACTCGTGATTTTGAAGGTGCGGATTTGGTCTTCCGCTAGCGGCTCCGGCGCGGCAGTTGCTGCGGGGGCATTGCCTTTCCAGCGGTCTTTCAACATAGAGGAGAGCTGTGAAAGGTCGGGCTTGCCGGCGGCCGATTCTGGTGCGGCGGGGGTTTTGATTGTCGCGGGTGCGTTGGCTGCGCGGCAGACGGCGCGAATGCCTTCGCCGAGTTCGACGACTGCGCCCGACGCGGTCAACTCGACCACGCGGCCGGAGACACGGTCACCTGTCTTGTGCTCGGCGATGTATTCGTCGATGCTGGTCGGGATCAGTTGCTTCATCGAGAGCTTAATCTGGCGCTTTTCGGGGTCGATGGCGAGAATGACGGCTTTGACGCGCTGGCCATCGCGCAGCACGTCGCGCGGATGGTTGAGGCGGCGGTCGGCGACGATCTCGCTGATGTGCACGAGGCCTTCGACGCCGGGAGCGATCTGGACGAATGCGCCAAAGTTCATGAGCTTGGTGACGGGGCCTTCAATTTCGGAATTCACGGGGAACTTGCGCTCGATTTCGAGCCACGGATCGGCGAGGGCTTGCTTGAGGCCGAGCGCGATGCGGCCGGGTTCGGTGCCGACAGGCGGCTTGACGGAGAGAATGACGGCGTCGACGCGGTCGCCCTGCTTAAGAATGTCGCCGGGATGGCGGAGTTTTTTCTCCCACGACATCTCCGAAATATGGATGAGGCCTTCGAGGCCGGGCTCGAGCTCGACGAATGCACCGAATTCCATGAGGCGCGTGACTGCGCCGGCGATGCGTTGGCCGGGGAGGTAGCGCTCGGCAGCGGTCTCCCACGGTTCGGGCTGTAGCTGCTTGAGGCCGAGCGAAATTTTGCCGGTCTCGGGATCGATTTTGAGAACGCGCAACGTGAGTTGTTCGCCGACGGTGAGCACGTCTTCAGGCTTGGCGACGCGGGCGCGCGAGATGTCGGAGATGTGGAGCAGGCCGTCGAGACCTGGGTCGATCTCGACGAATGCGCCGTAGGGCATGAGCGTGCGCACGGTTCCGGTGACGGTTGCGCCGACTTCGAGCGCGGCGCGGCGCTCAGCGGCCGCGCCGCGGGCCTGCTCTTCGAGAACCACGCGGCGATCGACCACGACATTCTCATCGGCGACGTCGAGCTTGGTGATGCGGCAAGTGATGGGCTGGCCGACGAGAGCTTCAAGCTCAGCGGCATCGCGTGCGCCGCTGCGGCTGCCGGGCATGAAGGCGCGGACACCAATGTCGACGCTGAGGCCGCCTTTGATTAGTTCAGTCACGGTGCCGGAAACGGCGACCTTCTCTGCGAAGGCATGCTCGAGGCCCGACCAGTCGCGTGGCTGCGCAACACGGAAACGAGAAAGCTCATAGTAGCCCTCTTCGTTACGGCCGGTGATGGAGACGGGGAAGCGGTCACCCGCCTTTACTTCCTCAGCATCGTTCGAGAACGAAGAGCGGGGCAGTACGCCTTCCGTCTTATAGCCAATGTCGAGGAAGACCTGATCGGCGGAGAGCGAGACGACCGTGCCTTCGAGTTGCTTGGTTGCAGCACGATGCGTGTGCGAGCGGTCGAAGGCGGAGAGCAGATCGGCGAAAGACTCAGAAGGTTCGGGCTCAGGTACGCTGATCGGGCTCTCGTCTTCAACGAGCGCGACGGGCGAAGATTCGAGCGGCGCCGGGACTTGGTCGATGACGGCGATCGGCTGGTCGGCAAGGTCCTGCTCGGGCGCGGTGGTGGATTCGGTGGGAGCGGGTTCGGCAGATGGAATGATTTCGTTGGTCATGAGTTGTATGGTCCCATTGTTTCATGGCCGACGGCGAAGGTTCCACGTGGGGGCCGGCGACCACGGCGACAGTGGGCTTCCGGGCCGGCCTCAGACGGTCGGCTGCGTCAGATATTGAATGCCATTCGAGAGCAGGCGGCGGTGGAAGACGCGATGCATCTCTGTGATGCGGTGGAAGAGCAGCTTGCGGCCGTGACCGGACCAGGCGAACGTGCCGGCGCCAATTTTTCGGTCGTGGTCGCGGCTGTAAGCAGCGATGATCTGGATGCCGTCGCCGGAGACGATGAGGCCGTTCGAGTCGGAACCCTTTACCTGATACTCGATGCTCATGGCGCGGTCCACGGGGAGACCGTCGTAGACGGGATGCTTGCGCACGAAGAACCATGTGCCCATCCAGGAGGCGCGCGAAGTACCGACCATGCCGTCGAATTGAAAGCCGGCCGCGGAGGCGAGTTGCGCGCCGGAGCCCATGGCCTGGCCGTCGCTGGTGCAGAGCACGAAGAGCGGCGTGCCTGCGGTGAAGGAGGTGATGATCTCGGCGGGCAACTTGGTTGGGGGAATGGAATGGCTGCGGAGGTCGGCGCCTACATCGTCGGTGTGGACCGTATCGGTGGGCCGCGAGGCGGGCGGCGAGGCGACGATGAGGTCGTAGTGCTCGCCCTGCTTGAACGGTTCGAGCTTGAGACCGGGGATGGGCGCGAGTTGCGCTGCGATCTCGTCGGCGAGGCCGAGCGTGGCAACGCGGAGATCGTGGAACTTATGCGGCGTGGGATTGGCGACCCAGATTTCTTGACGATGTTCGGTTTCGTCGTTGCCGGCAAGAGAGAAGTGCGTAGTCCACACGCCTTCGCGATCGAGCGCGGGGCTGGAGACGTTTTCCTTGACGAGATAAGAGAGTTGATCTTTTACATAGGCCGGAGCGTTCCAGGAGCCGATGTTGTGGCGCACGCCTTTGGGCGCAGCGATGGAAAACGCGAGCCTGCCAGGAGTGGCGCGGTTTGAATCGTTGAGCAGATAGAGGTCGAAAGCGACCTGTTCGCCGAGCGCGGCGACGAGAGATCGTTGTTTCGCGATAGGCCGCACCGGCATGAGCGCATTGCGAATGGGATCGGGATTCGATTTGAAGCCGCGAAAATTGTCCACGAGGCCGGAGTGGTTCTCCATTGCGGTCGATTCCCAACCGCTGACGGCGGCGTAATCGTTGAGGTCGCAGATGCGGATGTTCTCGAGGAATTGTCCCCACGACTCGTAGGCACGACGGCCGATGGATTGGAAGAGATCGCTCGCAGTGGGGAAGGCCTTGCGGAATCCCCATGTGTCGAGGAATTTTTCGTAGACAGCGAGGAGCTCCTGGTGATCGGCGAGGTCGTAACTGTGGCCGCCGTGCTTCATGATCTGCTTGATGAGCGCGGCGTGGTCGTCGATGGATGCGGCGCCTTTCATCTCGCCCCACTCCACAATCTCTGTGCGGTTGTTGGAATAGTAAAGATACTGGGTCGGGTTCACGTATTGCGCGTCCTGCCACACATCGGAAGGCTGGCCCTGGTGCTCGTCCCACCAGCCGCCGGCGCCACCCTCGGCACTGGTGCGGAGGTGGTCGTTGTACGGCTCCATCCACGCCTGCGGCGCGCGCGAAGCGAATCCGTCACAGCCGACGATGCTGCGGCTTGGATCGGCAGCATGCATCATGCGCAGTACGCGTTCGAGATTGGGATTGGAAAGATCGGGCCTTCCTTCATTCTGCAGAATGTACTCGACCACCGATGGATGGCTGCGATTGGCGCGGATCATGCCGAGGATTTTGGCCTGCATGTAGCGTTCGGCAAAACCATCGGGCTGGCCGGCGCGGCCTACGGCCTGCATGCCGCCGCCCGGCTCCATGCAACGTAACAGGCCGCGGCGATCCTGGATAGCGAGCACTTCTTCCTTGGCGAGGTTGCGATGGAAGTTGAGGCAGTTGAGATGAAGCTGCTGCGCGACGAGAACTTCTTTTTCAGCGAGCTCGGGCGTGGGAAAGAGGCCGTTGAGCGCCCAGTAGCCCCACGAGATGGAGGTGTAGATGCGAATGCGGCGGCCGTTGAGACGGAAGAGCGCGTTGACGCCGATGCCCTCCGGCGCGAACCAGCGGAAGCCGAAGTCGATGGTGCGAGATTCAGGGGCAGTGTAGAACGCGGAGTCGGCGGACCCGGCCCAATCCGCTTTCATGCGATAGAGATGCGGCGTATCGAGATCCCAAAGCTGCGCGGAGGGACAGGTAAGCTCGGCCTGAAACGTGGCGGTCTGATCGTGTTCAAGCGGAGCGGGAACTTTCACTTGCGCGAGCTCGCGGTTCGATACGGGATCGAGGATTGAAAAGCGCAGAAGCGAAGTGTAGGTTGCGTCACCGGTGTTTTCGACCTCAGCACAAACCGTGATACGCCGCGGCTCGGGCATGTTCAGCACCCAACTGTCGCGAATGCGCGCGGGACCGTGGGCGCTGAGCGTGAGAGCGCGATCGAGGCCGCCGAATCCGTGACTCTTCTGGAATGTTGCATTGCCCCAGGTGATTCTTCCGCCGTCAACCCAATCGAGGCGACCACCGGGATTGGTAATGCGGATGGCGAGTTGATTCGGTGCGCCGGGATGCGCGGCAGCGGTAACATCGCACTCGAAGGGCAGTTCCTCCATCAGGCTGTAGCCGACGAGCTTCTGATTGAGGTAGACCTCGGCGCGTTGACGTGCGCCGCGGATGCGCAGAAAAATGCGCTTGCCATGGAACGCCGCGGGAATCTGCAGCGTGTGCCACCACCATGAAACGCCGTAGTACGCACCGTTCTTTACTTCATCGTCGGTGGTCTCGAAGCGGTACTCGTCCTTATAGGGACGCATGCCGGTGAGGCCCCAGAAATACTGCTCGACCGTGCAGGGCAGTTTGACGGGAATGCCCTGCGTAGCGCTGAGCGCATCCCAGCCGCCAGTCGGAGGGTTCACGGGCAGGGTTGCGAGGTGCACATCTTCAGGCAGATAGACGGTGTCGTTCTTCCACTCTGCTTTTTGATCGGGCCAGAGACGCCAGCCAGAGTCGGGAATGTCGATGACGTTGGCGTCGCGTGTCGCGGCTGCGTTTTGTGCAGAAAGGGGTAGGCGTGAAGCAACGAGCGCGGCTGCCGAAGCCTGAAGGAACGTGCGGCGATTCGTTTTGGACGAGTTCATGGGAATCCTCAGCAGTGGTCAGACCGCGGAGGCGAGTATAGCATCGCCCTTGCGAGCACGTCTCGCACCAGGCGAATCTCAGGGGTCGGGCCAGCCGTTATACCCTGAGAGCAGATGATGACGCCCGATTCCCCGAAGGCGCCGCGACGCGGTCTTGAGGCTTTTGCCTCTCGCGATTTCAGGCGATATCAACTTGCGCGCGTAGCGGTGATCCTCGGCGCGGAGGCGCAGTCCGTCGCCGTGGCGTGGCAGGTGTATTCCATTACGCATCGCGCCATCGATCTCGGCTACACGGGCCTTGCTCTTTTCCTGCCGGGACTCCTCTTCCTGCTGCCGGCGGGCCACGTGGCTGACCGTTTCGACCGGCGGCGCGTGATCATGGCCTGCTACGCATTGCAGTGTTTCTGCACCGTGGCTCTTGTAATTCTGGCGCGCAACAACACACAGAACATTTTGGCGATTTATACGGTGCTGTTTTTCATCGGCACTGGGCGCGCGTTCTCAGGCCCCGCGAGCTCGGCGCTCATTCCGCATCTCGTGCCGGAGGCGCATTTTGTAAACGCTGTGACGTGGGGCGGCGCAATTTTTCAACTGGCCAACATCACCGGACCGGCGCTGGGTGGATTGATGTTCACGTTTCCGCTCACGCATTTTGTGCCCGACTCCCGGCTGGAGGGCGCGGGCATTGTGTATGTGTTCACGTTGGGAACGCTGGGCTGGTTTCTCGTGCTGGTGAGCACGCTGCACGCGCGCCCGGGGCGCATGGAGCATCGCGACCTCTCGTTGAAGGTGCTGCTGGCGGGCTTTCAATATGTGCGCCGGGCGCAGATGCTGCTGGGATCGTTTTCGCTGGACCTGTTTGTGGTGCTGCTGGGCGGAGCGGTGGCGCTGATGCCGATTTTCGCGCACGAGATTCTGCACCAGGGTCCGCGCGGGCTGGGGATGCTGAGGGCAGCGCCGGCGGCGGGTGCGGTGGCGATGTCGATCTTCATGGCGCGGTTTCCATTGCGGCGGCACGCTGGTCGATGGCTGTTCACGTGCGTGTCGATTTTCGGAGCGGCCACGGTTGTGTTCGGTTTGTCCCATACGTTGTGGCTATCACTGGCTTCACTGGCCGTGGCGGGCGCGGCGGATACGATCAGCGTGATCATTCGCGGGTCGCTGCTGCAACTGGCCACACCGCCGGAGATGCGCGGACGCGTGAGCGCGGTGAATTCGCTGTTTATCGGCGCGTCCAACGAGTTGGGCGAATTCGAAAGCGGATTGACGGCGCAGTGGTGGGGGGCGGTGCGGGCGACGGTGATCGGCGGGATAGGCGCGCTGGCCGTGGCCGGGCTGTGGGCCACGATCTTTCCTAGCTTGCGCGAGGCCGACGAACTTACCTCGCAGAGTTTGCGTCTGCATATACCGTCAGCGCCGGAGATTCTTTCGGGGTCATAAGCGCGCCGCAAAGCGGGTCGCAGCCGGAGCTGAACCAAGAATCGGAGTTGATTACGTGCGACCGCGGGGGCGTGCGGTACGGTTGCGTTCGAAGAGAATGCGGAGGCCGTCGAGCGTGAGCAAGTCGTCGATCTCCTGAATGTAGCGCGAATCGGGCGCGATGAGGCGGGCCAGTCCGCCGCTGGCGACGATGCGCGGCGGGCGATCCGGCGGGGCGGCCAGCTCGGCGAGAATGCGCTCGATGATGCCGTCGACGAGGCCGATGTAGCCGAAGTAGATTCCGCTCTGGAGGTGTCCAACGGTGTTGGTGCCGATGACCTTCGCTGGGCGTTTGATGTCGACGCGATAGAGACGAGCGGCGCGCGAGAAGAGAGCTTCGGCGCTGAGGCCGAGGCCGGGCGAGATGGCGCCGCCGAGGTACTCGCCTTGTGCCGAGATGACTTCAAACTTGGTGGCGGTGCCGAAGTCCACCACGATGCATGGGCCGCCGTAGCGCTCGTAGGCGGCAATTGAATCACACAGGCGGTCGGCGCCGAGCTCGGTAGGATTATCGATGAGCATCTTCATGCCGGTTTTGATGCCGGGCTCGACGAACATGGGTTCGATGTGGAAGTAGGTTTCGCACACCTGGCGCAACGTGGAGTCGACCGGCGGCACTACGGACGCGATGATGATGTCGGTGACCTGCGAGGGCGACATGCCGTGCATCTCGAAGAGATTGACGAAGAAGACGCCGTACTCGTCCACGGTTTGCGTGCGATGCGAGGTGACGCGCCAGTGCGCGGCGAGTTCAGGCTTGCCACCGTCGAGCTTGTAGAGGCCGAGGGTCGTGTTGGTGTTGCCTACGTCGAGAGCAAGTAGCATTTTTTGTTTGAGCTTTCAGCTATTAGCTTTTAGCTATTAGCTCCTTTCACCCGAAAGCCGGGATGATTGCTTCACACGGGACAAGCTAAAAGCTAACGGCTAAGAGCCAATAGCTAGTCTTTTGCGGCGCGGAGGCCGCCGGTTTGCACGGTGACGAGCCCTTCTGCGGTAGTCACGCGCAGGAACCCGTTTTCATCCAAGCCGGCCGTGATGCCAGTGCAGGCTTGCGGACCGTGCACTTCGACATGGCGGCCGCGAATCCACGTGGAAGCTTTTTCAACGCGCGCGGCGACTTGCTTTACAGCGTCCGGATTCTCGAGCGCGAGAGTTTCCTGCTGCAGCGATTTTAGCAGCGCAAGCAGCAAGGCTTGGCGCGCAATGTGCCGGTTCGATTCGAGATCGAGCGATGTGGCGGGCGTGGCCAGGCCGACGGGAAAAGTCTGTTGATGCACATTCACGCCGATCCCCAGCACTGCGTGCAGCAGCCCTTTGGAGTCGGTTCCTGCTTCGACCAGGATACCGCCGGCCTTGCGCGGGCCAATCAACAAATCGTTGGGCCAGCGGAGATCGACGGTGAGCGAGGAGGCGTCGCGGATGGCGTCGGCGGCAGCCAGGCCTGCGGCGAGAGGCAAGAACGGCAGGTGCGCGGCGGGAAGCTGCGGGCGCAGCAGGACGCTTACGTAGAGGCCTTCGCTGGCCGTGGAAATCCAACTATGATCGCCGCGGCCGCGGCCGGCGCGTTGCTCGTCGCTGAAGTAGACCGAGCCGTGCGGGGCAGCACTGCGGGCAGCGGCCAACGCATCGGAATTGGTGGACGTAGTCGACTGCGTGTAATGCAGCTTGCCGGCGAAGATGGTACCGGAGAGCGAGGAGTCGAGGGTAGCCAGATCGTACAGATCAGATTCCGTGTCCATCAAAACCGTGGCTCACCTTCGGGCTTTCCTGGCCCGGCTCGGCGGCGATGGACATGGAGATGTCCGCGGCGCGGGCGGAGTGGGTGAGCGCGCCCACGCTGATGAAGTCGACGCCGGTTTCGGCGTAGGCGCGGATGTTATCGAGAACGATTCCGCCTGACGCCTCGGTGGGAATCCAGCGCCCGGGTTGATTTGCGGTTTCACGCTTGATGCGCTCCAGGGACATCTTCACTTCCTTCGGCGTCATGTTGTCGAGAAGAATAGCTTCGGCGCCGTGGGCGAGGGCGTCGTCGAGCTCCTGCGGCGTGCGGACTTCAACCTGCACGCGCTGGCCAGGCTGGCGCTGCTCGAGTGCGCGCTGGAGTACCGTGGCCATGCCGCCGCCGAGTGAGATGTGATTGTTCTTGATGAGAATGCCGGAAGATAGATCGATGCGGTGATTGGTGCCGCCGCCGCAGAGGACCGCGTATTTCTCAAGCGCCCTCATGCCGGGCACGGTTTTGCGCGTGTCGAGCACGCGGGCATGGGTGCCTTGAATGGCGTCGGCATATTGGCGCGTGAGCGTGGCGATGCCGCTCATGTGCTGGAGCAGGTTGAGGATGACGCGCTCGCAACTGAGAAGGACGCACGCATTGTGACGGATGACGGCCAGCACCTGGCCGGCGTGGACGCGCACACCGTCAAAGATCTCCGGGTGGCTGACGACCTGAAAGCGGGTCTGCGCTTCAGGGCGCGCGTCGAGGCGGGCGTAGATCTCAAAGAAGCGCGGGATGGCGCCGAGGCCCGCGACCACCAGTTCTTCGCGGGCGATGATGGAACCGGCAGCGCGCAGGCCGGCATCGATGGTCAGATGCGTGGTGGCGTCGCGGGGCGCCTGATCCTCTTCGAGGGCCTGCTGCAACAATGCGTCGATTTTGTGGCTCTTCCAGTCCATGGTTTTCCTGTGGAAGACAGCTATTAGCTCTTAGCTTCTAGCTTGTTCGTGCGAGATCGAGAGTTTCAACTTTCGGGTAGTGCGATGAGCGCCGCCTTGGCTTTTTCGAGCAGGAGACGGGTTTCGGCTTCCTGCTTTTTGAGGCCTTCCACTATGTTCGGTGGAGCTTTGGCGAGGAAGGCTTCGTTACCCAGTTGGCGCTCCGCTGCTGCCAAGCCTTTTTCGTACTTCGCGATGTCCTTTGTCAAGCGCTCGCGCTCGGCGGGGACGTCGATGGTGCGCTCGTAGATAACAGCCACATCAAAAGCCGGGGTGGAATGCTTCGAGAGGCCTGCACTGATCTGGTCAACGAAACGCACTTCGCTCACGCGGGCCAGGCGCTCGATAATGTCGCGATTCTCCCCGGCAATCTTGCGAAGAGCCGCTTCGCAGCGGACTTCGACGGGCGCGACAGCCTTTTCTTCTGCGCCGATTTCCTTGCGCAGAGCGCGGATTTCGGTGATGAGGCTCTGCAAGAATGTCATTTCTTCGATGATGAGTGCAGGCGAACTCGACGTTTCGTGCGGTTTTGGGAAAACAGCGAGCGCGATGGACCTTTTCGGCGGGGTGCCATCATAGACAGCGTGCCAGAGTTCCTCAGTGATGAACGGCATGAAGGGTGAGAGCAGGCGCAAAGCGGCTTCGAAGACGCCGACCAGCGTGGCTAATGCCGCACGGGTTCCCTTTAGATCACGAAGGATTTGACCTTCCGTTCCGTTGACGACCTGGGCTCCTTCGAAGTCCAAGCGCAGCTTGACGATTTCGAGGTACCAATCGCAGAAGCTGCCCCAGAAAAACTGATAGACGATACTGGCGGCTTCGTCGAAACGATAGTTTTCGAGCGCTTCGTTTACCTTCGTCGCGGTTGCATGCAGCTCGGCCACTATCCAGCGGGCTTCGAGCGGGGCATCGGCGGCGACGGTTGGCATTTGGCCGAGAAGGTCGCGATCAATCTTGATTCCAACCTCTGCGGCCCTGTCCACGTTCATGAAGATGAAGCGCGCGGCGTTCCAGATTTTGTTGGCGAAGGCGCGGTAGCCTTCGGTGCGGGCTACGTTGAAGGCGATGTCGGTGCCGGGCGAGGCCATTGACGCGAGCGTAAAGCGCACGGCATCGGTCCCGTACTGCTTTACGATTTCGATGGGGTCGATGACGTTGCCCTTGGTCTTGGACATCTTTTCGCGGTTGGCATCGCGGACCAGGGCGTGAATGTAGACCTCTTTGAACGGCACGGTTTCCGCGGGCGGGCGCGGGCTGCCATCGGCCATGGGAATGTCGGCCGAGAACCAGCAACCCAGCATGATCATGCGCGCGACCCAGAAGAAGAGAATGTCGAAGCCGGTGACGAGGAGGCTGGTCGGATAGAAGGCGTCGAAATCTGCTCTTTCACCCCGGAAAGCAACCGCAGATCCTTCGCTTCGCTCAGGATGACAAGGTGAGTTAAGGGAGGCGATGTTTGGCCAGCCGAACACGGAGACGGGTAGCAGGCCCGAGGAGAACCACGTATCGAGAACGTCGGTCTCCTGCGTGATTTCCTTTGACCCGCAGTGGGCGCAGGCGCTCGGGTCGCTGACTGCGTCGCCGGTCGCGCCGGGCTGGGGCACCGTGATCTTGTGGCAGACGGCGCAGTGCCACGCGGGAATGCGATGGCCCCACCAGAGCTGGCGCGAGATGCACCAGTCGTGGATGTCCTCCATCCAATTGAGGTAAATCTTTTCGTAGTTCTCCGGCGTAAAGCGGATGGCCTTGTTGCCGTTGGCGTCCGGCTTGACGGCGGCGATGGCCTTCTCGGCCAGAGGCGCAATCTTGATGAACCATTGCGTGCTGAGGCGCGGCTCGACCACGGTCTTGCAGCGGTCGCAGACGCCGATGTTGTTGACGTGGTCTTTGATTCCGCCGAGGAGCCCCTGTGCTTCGAGGTCGGCGACGATTTTTTTGCGCGCCACATAGCGATCGAGGCCCTGGTACGGGCCGCCGTTTTCGTTGATGTGGCCGTGATCGTCCATCACGTTGATGGAGGGCAGATGATGGCGCTCGCCGAGGGCGAAGTCGTTGGGATCGTGCGCCGGCGTCACCTTCACAGCGCCGGTGCCGAACTCGCGGCTCACCCAGGGATCGACCACGATGGGGATTTCGCGATCCATTAACGGCAGACGCAGCTTTTTGCCGTGGAGGTGTAGATAGCGCTCGTCTTCGGGATGAATAGCCACGGCCGTGTCGCCGAGCATGGTCTCGGGGCGCGTGGTGGCGACCGTGATGAACTCACCGGTTGGGTTGCCGCCGTCGCCGAGCACGGGATAGCGAATTTCCCACAAGTGGCCCTTCTGCTCCTGGTGGACGACTTCAAGATCGCTGATAGCGGTTTGGCAGCGCGGGCACCAGTTGACGATGTAGGCACCGCGATAGATGAGGCCCTGCGCGTAGAGGCGGACGAAAGCTTCGCGGACCGAAACCGACAGGCGCTCGTCCATGGTGAAGTACTCGCGGCTCCAGTCGACGGAGACGCCGAGGCGCTTCATCTGCTCGAGGATGGCGCCGCCGTAATGATGCTTCCACGCCCACACACGCTCGACGAAGGCCTCGCGGCCGAGCTTTTGGCGCGACGTGCCTTCTTCGGCCAACTGGCGCTCCACCATCATCTGCGTGGCGATGCCGGCGTGGTCGGTGCCGGGCACCCAGAGGGCGAGGCGTCCGCACATGCGCCGCCAGCGGGTGAGGATGTCCATCTCCGTCTGGTTGAGCATGTGGCCCATGTGTAGACGGCCGGTGACGTTGGGCGGCGGCAGCAGGATTACGAAAGGGGACTGGCCGTCCCGGCCTCGATTTTGTGGCGAGGTCGTGACGGGATCGGGCGTGGGAACGGCGAAGAGATTCTCGCGGACCCAGTAACCGGCCCATTGATCTTCAATGGCGGTGGGGTCGTACGCTTTGGGCAGATCGTGAGGCATTTTGTCTTCGGTGTGCCCCGTAAGATTTGCGGAAATGCCCATGAAAACAGGGCTTTCAGAGCGAGGGGACCACGTTTCAGGGTAGCAGATGGAGGGCGCTTGAATTCATGGCGTGATGAGGGAGACGGTCGGGAAGTAAGTGGAATAAACTCGCGCGTCGCGGGTCAGGAGTTCACATGCGAGCACGGCTGCGTGAGCGCCGATCAAGAAATCAGCAAGCACATTACCCTTGGTTCCGCCCCGGCGGCGGTACTGCCGATATGCCTTGCCCGCGAGGAATGCGGCATCGCGAGGAATGCTCAAAACGCCAATCTGCATCTCGTCGAGCTTCTTGTCTAAGCTCGACGGAGTTTTGAAGGAGACCGAGATCTCGGAGTAGATGATTGGGTTGATCGCCAATTGGTGCAGGATCGAGAGTTTCTGCAACTGCCCGATGGACCACGCGTGCCAATCAGGATTGGGGTTCCAAATGTCGAGGATTATATTGGCATCGACGAGGATCATGGACGCAAGCCGGGGTCGTCATTGTCATAACCACGAATCATTGCCATATATTCATCTGTGGAACAGCCCAGCTTGATTTCCGCAGAACCCAAAGCGCGTTCAAAGCGATCTGGCCGGCGCGATTTGGTCCGCACGCTCTTGCGTAGAACAAGTTCGCCAGCGCCATTCACGTCGAAGACGACCTTGGCGCCCGGCCGAATGTCCATGGCGTCGCGTACTTGCTTCGGAATGGTCACTTGCCCCTTGCTGGTCACCGTGGTTGCCATGGATGCGCTCCTACTAGTATTACCCGACCTTAAGAGAGTAATACTTCTAGCGTTGCAGCGCAAATGCGAAGGGCCGCCCCAGGCGGCCCCTGTTTGTTGCTAAATTGCTGATTAAAAATGCTTAGAACGGATTCAGCTTGCCCAGGCCCTTCTTCTTTTTCTTCTTGCTGGAAGATTCGTCGCTCTGGTCGACCTTGGGCTTCTTCGGCTTGCCATTGGCGGCGGGTTGCGTCGTCGAGGGATTGTCGCCGGGTTTAATGTCGTTCACCTGGTTGGGAGCTTCGTCAGGTTTCTCCGCGTTGGGCAGGACGCTATTGCTGGGCACAACCGGCTTCACCAGCGCGTTGGGATCGGTTGGCGCGGGGGTGCTGGGCGCGCTGATGATTTGCACGCCTACCCCTGTGCCTTCACCTGGAGGCTGCATCTCGAGCGGAGCGGTGGAGGGCTGATCGCTGCGCGGCGGCTCGTTGACGCCGGTGGGCTGAACGGCTGCGGGAGGCGCAGGCGGCCTGCCCTGGTTGACGGCGCCCATAAACAAGGCGTTGTTTTCTTTGGAGATGTCGGGCGCCAGAACGCGCTTGGGATCGTCAAGCGTGGGCTCACCGACGTGCGTGGTCGAAACCGTAGTGGGGCCGCGCTTGATGATGTCCATGAATCTGTCGGTGAAGTGCAGGGGCGTTTGGCTACGCACTTCGGCATCGTTCTCGGCGATGGCGGCGTCGGTGGGCTCGGGCACGGGGCGGTTCATGGCCACGAGGCGGTCGCGGGCGTCCTCAACGTGCGGGGCCATGGGATAACGCGTGATCACCTTGTCGTAGGCCTGGGCGGCCTTGTCCTGATACATGGTAACCAGACGCTCGCGGATGGCGCCGGGCAGCTTGGAGTTGGGCAACAGGGCAATGTTGTGCGCTTCGCCGGCATAGGCGTCGCCAATCGCGAGCAGCGTCTGGTCGCTCCTGGAGTAGAGCGGATAGGCGTCGGCTACGGTCTGAAGGCGGGCGATGGCGGCCACGAAATCTTCGCGGCTCTCGTAGTAGCTGCCGATCTGGAATTCGCGTTCGGCCAGAACCTCCTGCACGTCGCGCAGCTTCTGCTTGGCGCGGGGGATGAGCTGGGAATCCGGAAACATGTTGATCATCTCCCGGTATTCCTTCTCAGCCTGTTGCGCGTTGGTAAAGTCGCGGTCGGGCTTCTCCATCTGCTGGTAGTAGATGTCGGCCACCTTCATCTTGGCCTCGGCAGCCTCAGGAGCATTGGGGAAGAAGGTGATGAAGTCCTCGTATTCGGCTTCGGCCTGAGTGAGCGCCGCGGAGCCGCCTTCCTTGAACCATGTATCGCCAACGGAGAGCTTGGCGCGCATGCGGTATTCC
>Ga0302319_10003874_pt1 | contig 30969 bp, 24 predicted proteins | sample Bog_T0_2_FD_203319 | JGI IMG/M metagenome (GOLD analysis project Ga0302319, IMG submission 203319) | Peat permafrost microbial communities from Stordalen Mire near Abisko, Sweden - Bog_T0_2 | ecosystem: Environmental > Terrestrial > Soil > Wetlands > Peat | place: Sweden: Abisko, Stordalen Mire... | reverse complement strand
TCCAGGAGGATCCTGAGCCCGTCGTCGCTCACCGGACCTCCCCGACCAATATCGGCCTCTATCTACTTTCCGTGGTGGCGGCCCACGATTTCGGATGGTGCGGAACCCTCGATGCGGTCGAGCGGCTGGAATCGACGTTGACGACCATGGAAAGACTGGAGCGCTTTCGAGGGCATTTCTACAATTGGTACGACACGCGCGACCTGCGGGCGCTTGAGCCTAAATACGTCTCTTCCGTCGATAGCGGCAATCTCGCAGGGCACCTGATCGCGCTGGGCAACGCCTGTCGCGACATCGCCCAAAGCCGGTTCGAGACGGCAGACCGGCTCTGTGGCATCGACGACAACCTGGCGCTGCTGCGCGAAGCCGTGGACGCCCACGCAACGGGTGATCTTACGCTTGGCTCTGAGCACACCCAGGTCATCTCCGCCATCGCCGCCGTTGCCGCGCTGCTACGCGACCAGCCCTCTGACCCTGCAGGGCTGGTCCGGCGTCTGACGGATTTGCTTAGCGCGGCGGGACGACTGGTGGATCACGTTCGAGCTTGGTCAGCGTCCAGCCCGAAGCCTGCGTCTGACATGAACATTTGGGCGCAGGCCGTGCATGACTGCGCCGCCGCGCATCGCCGCGATTTCGAATTGGTCATGCCCTGGGCTTGGCTCACCCCTGATCCCGCCTCCCCGCACAACGCGATCGCGGCTATGCGCGCCAGTATGCCGACCCTCTCGTCGCTGCCCGGCCTATGCGATGCGGCGCTCCAACAACTCCCGGGGCGCCTAGGGTCGGACGGCCCGCCCGTCGAAAAGGCGGCGCTGACGCGGGCGCTGGAGCAGTCGCGCGACACCTCGCGGCAGCTGGCGAACCGGCTTTCCGGGCTGGCCGAACGGGCGCGGGCCCTGTTCGACGCCATGGAGTTCGGCTTCCTGTTCGACCGGGATCGGCAGTTGCTCTCAATCGGCTATCGCACCGAGGACGGCACGCTCGACTCCAACTTCTACGATCTGCTGGCGTCCGAGGCGCGTCTGGCAAGTTTTGTCGCCATCGCCAAGGGCGACATCCCCGCCAAGCACTGGTTCCGGATGGGCCGCACGATGACGCCGATCGATGGCGGATCGGGGCTGATTTCCTGGTCGGGGTCGATGTTCGAATATTTGATGCCGTCGCTCGTGATGCGGGCGCCCGCAGGCAGCCTCCTCGAGCAAACCAATCGGCTGGTCGTGTGGCGGCAAATTAAATATGGCGAGCTGCTCGACGTGCCCTGGGGAATGTCAGAGTCCGAGTACAACGCTCGCGACATCGAAAGTACCTACCAATACTCTAGTTTTGGCGTTCCTGATCTTGGGTACAAGCGCGGCCTGAGCGAAAGTATTGTCATCGCGCCCTATGCAAGTGGTCTTGGGGCGATGATCAGCCCGCGAGCCGCTCACCATAACTACCAACGCCTGGCCAGCATAGGCGCTCGCGGAACCTACGGATGGTATGAAGCCATCGACTACACGCGCGCGCGTCTGCCGGACGGTACCAAGTTTGCCGTGATCCGCGCCTATATGGCCCACCACCAGGCAATGACCTTGGTTGGTATCGCCAACGCGCTTCACGACGGCCGAATGCGGGCGCGCTTCCACGCCGAGCCGATTATCCAGGCCGCCGAGCTTCTGCTCCAGGAGCGCATGCCTCGCGACGTCGCCCTGGCGCGGCCGCCGTCGGAACAGGCCGAAGGCGTGGAGATAGCCGCCGATATCCCCACGACACAGCGTCACTACAGCTCCGCACACTCCCAGATGCCCCGCCCGCACATCCTGTCGAACGGTCGATATTCGGCGATGGTGACGGCCGCGGGCGCGGGATACAGCCGTTGGGGCGACGTAGCTGTCACCCGCTGGCGCGAGGACGTCACCGGCGACGGCTGGGGGGCCTATGTCTTTCTGCGGGACATCGGCAACGGAATAACTTGGTCTGCAGGATACCAGCCTAGCGTGGTCGAGCCAGACAGCTACGCTGTTTGCTTCTCTGAAGATCGCGCGGAAATCGTTCGTCGCGACGCCGCCATCACCACTACGCTCGATGTCATGGTGTCGTCCGAGGACGAAGCCGAGGTCCGGCGCGTCTCGGTGACGAATCACGGAACCCAGGCCCGCCAGATTGATGTGAGCTCCTATTGCGAGCTTTCCCTGGCGAGGCAGGCCGACGACGTGGCGCATCCCGCGTTCGCTAAATTGTTCGTCGAAACGGAGTTTGACGCCCACCTCGGCGCGATCCTGGCGACACGCCGGCAGCGCTCGGCGGCCGATCCAATGGTCTGGGCCGCCCACCTCGCGGTCGTCGAAGGCGATTGGTCCGACAACATCCAATTCGAGACCGATCGGTCGAGGTTTGTCGGTCGCGGACGCACCATCCGCTCCGCAGCAGCGATCACGGATCGATGGCCACTGTCCAACACCGCGGGCCCCGTGCTCGATCCGATCTTCAGTTTGCGCCGTCGGGTGACAATCCCCGCCGGCGCCACGGCGCGTATTGCATTCTGGACGGTTGTCGCCACCTCCCGGGAGGCGGTGCTTGCTCTGGCCGACAAGCACCGCGATGCGATGGCGTTTGATCGGGCGAGCGCGCTGGCCTGGACGCAGGCCCAGATGCAACTGCGACACCTCGCCATCAGTCCGGACGAAGCGCACCTCTTCCAGCGCTTGGCCGGCCACGTCCTTTATTCCGATCCTTCGTTGAGGCCTGCCAGCGAGATTATCTGTGGGGGACTTCGCAAGGCGTCGACGTTGTGGCCCCATGGAATTTCGGGAGACCGCCCGATCGTGCTCGTTCGCATCGACGGGGAGGACAATCTTGACCTGGTCGAGCAGCTACTGCGCGCGCATGAATATTGGCGGCTGAAACAGCTTGCCGTCGATCTGGTCCTCCTGAACGACCGATCCGCGTCCTACATCCAGGATCTGCAGGTCTCGCTCGAGACGCTCGTGCGGACCAGCCGACCGGTGTTCGATGTCTCCCGCGACACGGCGCTGGGCGCGGTGTTTGTGTTGCGCGCCGATCTCCTTGCCCCAGAAACCCGCGACCTGCTGAACGCAGCCGCCCGCGCGGTCCTCTACGGGAACCGAGGCACGCTTGCTGAACAGCTAAATCGTGCCCGGGACCCAACGCCCGCACGGACCTTCCCGTCGATGCTGGCGGCGCCGACTCCCACCCCGGAAATCCCGTTGCCGCGACCTGCAACGGAGTTTTGGAACGGACAGGGCGGCTTCGTCGATGACGGTCGCGACTATCTGACCGTCCTCACCGGCGACGCCTGCACGCCAGCGCCGTGGGTCAACGTCATCGCCAACCCATCGTTCGGCTTTCAGGTGTCCACTGATGGCAGCGGCTTTACATGGTCCCTGAACAGCCAACAGAACCAGCTGACGCCTTGGTCCAATGATCCCGTCAGCGATGGCCCAGGGGAGGTGATCTACATCACCGACGAGGACACTGGCGAAGTCTGGGGGCCAACGGCGCTTCCGATCCGCGAATCGACCGCGTCCTATTCCGTCCGGCATGGGCAGGGCTACAGCCGTTTCGAGCACACCTCCCACGGGGTCTCGCTCGAGCTTGTGCAATTCGTGCCCGTCGATGATCCGATCAAGATCATGCGGTTGACCATCGCTGACCGCTCGGGCCGCGCGCGGCGTCTGTCGGTGACCGGCTATGTCGAGTGGGTCCTGGGCAGTTCGCGCACGTCAGCCGCGCCCTTCGTGGTGTCGGAGATCGATCCGGATACCTGCGCGCTCTTTGCCCACAACCCCTGGAACGAGCAGTTCGGCGAGCGAGTGGCTTTCGTTGATCTCAATGGCGCGCAGACGTCATGGACCGGCGATCGAAAGGAGTTCCTAGGCCGCGATGGATCCCTCGCCCGGCCACTGGGGTTGACGCCAGGGACGCGCCTCTCCAAGCGCACCGGCGCTGGCCTTGATCCTTGCGGCGCGCTGCAGGCGCAGGTCACGCTCAAAGCCTTCGGTACACGAGAGATGGTGTTCAGCCTCGGGCAGGCGAGCACGAAGACCGAGGCGAGCACGCTGGTGCAGAAATACCGGCGGGCCGACCTGGATGTGGTGTTCGCAGAGGTGACCCGACAGTGGGACGACATCCTGGAGGTCGTGCAGGTCAAGACGCCGGATCGGGCTCTGGACGTTCTTCTGAACCGTTGGCTGCCCTACCAGACGCTGGCCTGCCGCGTCTGGGCGCGCACCGGCTTTTACCAGGCCAGCGGCGCCTATGGGTTTCGAGACCAATTGCAGGACGGCATGGCGCTGTGCCTGTCGCGGCCCGACCTAACCCGGGCGCATCTTCTCCGTGCGGCTGCGCGGCAATTCCTCGAAGGCGACGTGCAGCATTGGTGGCTCCCGGAATCCGGACGCGGCATTCGAACACGCGTTTCCGATGATCGCGCCTGGCTGGCCTACACGGTCGCACACTATGTCCGGGTCACCGGCGATAGAGCCGTGCTCGACGAGCAGGTCCCGTTCCTTGAGGGGCCGATCCTTAAGCCGGAGGATCACGACGCGTTCTTCCAACCAACCATTTCCAACAAGACGGCAAGCCTGTTCGAACACTGCGCGCTCGCCCTTGGACAAAGCCTGTCAACGGGCGTGCATGGCCTGCCGCTGATGGGGGCCGGCGACTGGAACGACGGCATGGACCGCGTAGGGGAGGGCGGCCGGGGCGAAAGTGTCTGGCTGGGCTGGTTTCTCTATTCGACGCTAATGGCGTTCGCCACCCTTGCCGACCAACACGGCCGCGCCGAATTGGGGATCGATTGGCGCCGCCACGCGGCCTCAATGAAAGACTCGCTGGAAAGGGAAGGCTGGGACGACGATTGGTATCGGCGCGCCTATTTCGACGACGGAACGCCGCTTGGCTCCGCCGCCGACACTCAATGCCGGATCGATTCCATCGCGCAGTCCTGGGCCATCATCTCCGGCGCAGGCGAGCCGGCGCGTGGCGTACGCGCCATGGCGGCATTAGACAAATTCCTCGTTCGCCGCGACGATAAGTTGGTGCTGCTGTTCACGCCGCCCTTCGACAAGCCGGTTCATGATCCGGGGTACATCAAGGGCTATCCACCAGGCATCCGCGAGAATGGCGGACAATATACCCACGCGGCGATCTGGGCGGCGATGGCGTTCGCCCTCCAGGGTGATGGCGACAGGGCTGGCGAGCTGCTGGCGATGCTCAATCCGATCCATCACACCGACAGCCCCGCTGGAATTCAGCGCTACAAAGTAGAGCCCTATGTGGCGTGCGCCGACGTCTATTCCGAAGCGCCCCACGTCGGGCGTGGCGGGTGGACCTGGTACACCGGTTCGGCGGGTTGGATGTACAGGGTCGCTTTGGAATGGCTGCTCGGCTTCCGTGTTCAGGGGGACGGCCTGACGCTCGACCCCTGTATTCCGCGAAGCTGGCCGCGCTTCGAGATCGCCTTCCGCCATGGCTCGACCCGCTACGACATCCTGGTTGAGAACCCGCTCGGCGTTTGCCGCGGAATTCTCACGACCAAACTCGACGGCCAAGTTCTGCCGCAGGAAAAAACCAGGCCGATCACGCTGCAGGACGACGGAAGCGCGCATCGGCTGGAGGTTATTCTGGGATGAACGTCAGGACGCCATGTCAAGCCGCCTAAGTCCGCTCGCCGGCAAACCTGTACCGGCTTCATTGTTGGTCAATGTTCCGCGCCTGGTGACCGCCTATTTCGCCTTGCAGCCAGATCCGGCGGTCGCGTCCCAGCGTGTCGCGTTCGGGACGTCGGGACATCGGGGGTCCGCCTTCCTGACGGCCTTCAATGAAATGCATATCGCGGCGATCACCCAGGCGGTTTGTCTCTATCGCCGCCACGCCGGCATCGACGGTCCGCTGTTTCTGGGGATGGACACCCACGCGCTCTCGGAGCCGGCGTTCGCCACGACGGTCGAAGTGCTGGCAGCCAATGGCGTCGAGACGATGGTCGACGCGCACGGCGGCTACACCCCGACGCCGGTGATCTCCCACACCATTCTGACTTACAACAGGGGACGTACGCTCGGCCTGGCGGACGGCATCGTCATCAGCCCCTCGCACAATCCGCCGGATGACGGCGGCTTCAAATACAATCCGCCGAACGGCGGGCCTGCCGACGTCGAGGTGACGGGCTGGATCGAGAATGCGGCGAACGAATTCCTGCGCAAGGCGCTCGAGGGGGTAACCAGGATTTCTTACGCGCGAGCGCGCAAGGCCGCTTGCGTTCACGACCACGACTACGTCACGCCCTATGTCAGCGACCTGGGAAATGTCGTGGACCTGGACCTCGTGCGCACCGCCGGCGTGCGCATCGGCATCGATCCCCTGGGGGGCGCCGCGGTCCATTACTGGCAGCCCATTATCGAACGCTACGGGATCGATGCGAGCGTCGTGAACCCCGCCGTCGACCCGACCTTCCGGTTCATGACGGTCGACTGGGACGGAAAGGTGCGGATGGACTGCTCGTCGCCGCAGGCGATGGCGCCCTTGATCGCGATGCGCGAACGCTTCGATATCGCCTTCGCCAACGACACGGATGCCGACCGCCACGGCATCGTCTGTCCGTCCGGCGGGCTGATGAATCCAAACGCGTATCTGGCGGCGGCGATCGGCTACCTTTGCGCCAACAGACCGAACTGGCGCGGCGACAGCGCCATCGGCAAGACCGTCGTTTCCAGCGGAATGATCGACCGACTGACCGCCAAGCTCGGGCGCAGACTCTTCGAAGTCCCGGTCGGCTTCAAATGGTTCAGCGCGGGGCTGATCGACGGCTCCCTCGCGTTCGGCGGGGAGGAGAGCGCCGGCGCCGCGTTCCTGCAGCGCGACGGGTCCGTGTGGACCACGGATAAGGACGGGCTAATCATGGGCCTGCTTGCCGCGGAGATCTGCGCCAGCACCGGCCAGGATCCGCACCAGTTCTACGAAGCCCAGACGCGCGACCTTGGGACGTCTTTCTACGAGCGCACCGACGCGCCGGCCTCTCCGGCCCAGAAGGCCCGGCTCGCCAAGCTAGACCCCGACGACGTCAAGGCCACGGATCTTGCCGGTGAGCCTATCAACGCGAAACTCACTCGCGCGCCCGGAAACGATCAGCCTATCGGCGGCATCAAGGTGATGACCAAGAATGGCTGGTTCGCCGCGCGGCCCTCAGGCACCGAGGACGTCTATAAGATCTATGCGGAGAGCTTCATCGGCGCGGATCATCTGGCCCAGATTCAACGGGAAGCTCAGATCACCATCAACGGGGTCCTTGGCGGCGTGTCAGGGGCGCCGGACGGCGCCTAATCCACTCCGACTGCTGTTGTAGAATGCGTCAAGCACACCCAAAAAGCCGGGCGCGGTCTGCATGCCGGTCCCGACAAGCGCCCCGTCGATTTCGAACTGGCCGAGGTAGATCGCTGCATTGCTGGCATCAATGCTGCCCCCGAAGATGACCGGTGTCGCCGCCCCGAACTCCGAGCCGAACAACTCGTCGAGAATCTTGCGGATCGCGCGGTGGATCGTCACGACATCGCCGGGCTCGGCGACGAGGTTCGAACCTGACGTGCTGATGGCCCACACGGGTTCGTATGCCACAACGATCTTGGCGGGGTCAGGGGCGATTCCGCTCGATTGAAATGCCGCGCGAAGCGACGCCAGTTGAGTTCGAATGACCGCGATCGCAGTGTCGTTTCGCCGCTGATCGAGTGTCTCGCCGACACAGAGGATCGGGATGATCGAGCCGGAGAGCAGGGCGCCGAGCCGATTGACGATTATCGCTTCGGTTTCGCCAAGATACAGGCGGCGCTCGCTATGTCCGACGATGCAGAACGGGACCGAAAACACCTGGAGGTCTCGTGGGGTCAATTCCCCGGTGAGCGCGTAGGTGGCGCTCCAGCCACAGCTCTGAGCCGCAAGCAACAACTCACCCCGGCAACTGGCAGTCCAGGCCAGGGCGGCGGACGATGGAGAAAGTCCGACGACGTCGACGGCGCCAGGCCGCACTGAGTCTCGAACCGCCAGCGTCAGGGCGACCGTCTGCTGCGGATCCAGCCGGTTCTTTAGCGCGGCGAACAGGTAGCGCCTTCTCATTGACAGGCCTTGATTTGCACTGGCCGCGGACGGCCGACGCTTGCCTTGCTGGTCGCCAGCCGGGCGCGGCGTCGTTCGTGGTTTTGGAGATCAGGAGCTTCTCGGCCTTCCGGGCGGCCAAGGGCTGCAAGCGCCCACCGGGCCGGAGACTTATAGGCCGTCCGCAGCCGGTGTGCGAGGCGCATGGCAGCAAGGCTCCCAAGCTCCGCGCGATTCCTGCCCATGGGTAGTTTCCGAGCCTACCGTCTGGCCTCAGCGGACCGCTATCGTCGCGCCGCCTGCGATCGGTCGGCGCCAGGCCCGGGCCAATGCGGGCCAAAGCGAAACCTGCCGAAGGCTGGGACGTCGATCGGGGCCTGGGCGGCAAGTCACCCTGGATCAATCCGGAGCTCGAGATGTCCAATCCGTTGTCGGCCGAGCTTCTCCGGAAGGTAGACGCATATTGGCGAGCGGCCAACTACCTGTCCGTCGGGCAGATTTATCTACAGGACAACCCCCTTCTCGAGACGCCTCTCAAGCTTAGCGACATCAAGCCCCGCCTGCTGGGGCACTGGGGCACCACCCCCGGCCTGAACCTTCTCTACGCTCACCTCAACCGGCTGATCAAAGAGAACGAACTGAACATGATCTACATCATCGGTCCCGGTCACGGAGGGCCGGGCATCGTTGCGAACACCTATCTGGAAGGCTCCTACACCGAACGGTACCCGGCGATCGAACGTGACCGCAACGGCCTCTACCGGCTGTTTCGCCAGTTCTCCTGGCCCTATGGAATTCCAAGCCATGTGTCGCCGGAAACGCCGGGTTCGATCCATGAGGGCGGCGAACTCGGTTACTCCCTGCTGCATGCCTACGGCGCGGCCTTCGACAATCCGGACCTGATCGTCGCCTGCGTGATCGGTGATGGGGAGGCCGAGACCGGCGCCCTGGCGGCCAGTTGGCATTCCAACAAATTCCTAAATCCCGCCCGAGACGGGGCGGTTCTGCCGATCCTGCATCTCAACGGCTTCAAGATCGCCAATCCGACAGTCCTGGCGCGAATCAGCCGGGAGGAACTCATTGCGCTCTTGCAGGGCTATGGCTATGAGCCCCACTTCGTGGAGGGCGACGAACCGGCGCTGGTCCATCAGGCGCTGGCTGGAACCCTGGACGCCATCCTGGTCAGGATCGGCGAGATCCAGCGCGCGGCCAGGTTATGCGGCCCAGGCGAGACCCCCGAGCGTCCGCGATGGCCTATGGTCGTCCTGAAGACGCCGAAGGGTTGGACGGGACCGAAGGTCGTCGATGGCCTGCCCGTCGAGGGGACCTGGCGCGCGCACCAGGTTCCGATCGCCCACATGGAGAAGCCTGAGCACCTGCAGCAGCTCGAGGCCTGGATGAAAAGCTACCGGCCAGAGGAACTCTTCGACGAGAACGGCAAATTCCTGGAAGAACTCGGCGCGCTTGCTCCAACGGGACATCGCCGTATGGGCGCCAACCCGCACGCCAACGGCGGTGAGTTGCTGGTCGCCCTGTCGCTGCCGGGCTTTCGGGACCACGCGGTCGACGTCCCATCCCCTGGCGCGGTAACGGCCGAAGCCACGCGCGTGCTCGGGCGTTTTCTGCGCGATCTGATCGCGCTCAACCGCGACAAGCAGAACTTCCGGCTGTTCGGACCGGACGAGACGGCGTCGAACCGATTGGATGCGGTCTATGAGGTGACCGGCAAGGTGTGGATGGCCGCCGTCGAGGAAGTAGACACCGACCTCAGCGTCAATGGGCGGGTCATGGAGGTCCTGAGCGAACACCTCTGCGAGGGCTGGTTGGAGGGCTATCTCCTGACCGGTCGTCACGGCCTGTTTTCCTGTTACGAGGCGTTCATCCACGTCATCGATTCGATGTTCAACCAGCACGCCAAGTGGCTGAAAGTCAGCCGCAAGATTCCCTGGCGAGCGCCGATCGCCTCGCTGAACTACCTGCTCACGTCACATGTCTGGCGTCAGGACCACAATGGCTTCTCCCACCAGGACCCCGGGTTCATAAGTCATGTCGCGAACAAGAAGGCCGATGTGGTGCGGATCTATCTTGCGCCCGACGCCAACTGCCTTCTGTCTATCGCCGACCACTGCCTGCGCAGCCGCAACTATGTGAACCTGATCATCGCCGGCAAGCAGCCGGAGTGGCAGTGGCTGGACATCGAGGCGGCAGTTCGCCACTGCACGGCCGGCATCGGTGTCTGGGACTGGGCAAGCTGCGGCGGCGACGATCCCGATGTGGTCATGGCCTGCGCCGGAGACGTTCCGACCCTGGAGGCCCTAGCGGCGGTCACGCTGCTGCGCGCCTATGTCCCGGATATCCGCATTCGGGTGGTGAACGTGGTGGACCTGTTCGCGCTGCAGCCTCGCTCGGAACATCCGCACGGTCTCGAAGACCAGGATTTCGATGCGCTGTTCACAACCGACCGGCCGGTGATCTTTGCCTTCCACGGCTATCCTGCCCTAATCCATGAGCTGACCTACCGGCGGCGCAATCATGGCAACATCCATGTTCGCGGTTACAAGGAGGAGGGCACCACGACGACGCCTTTCGACATGGCCGTGCTCAACAATCTTGATCGGTATCAGCTGGCTCTGGACGCGATCAGTCGCATTCCCAGGCTTGCCGACCAGTTGGAGACGGCGACCGCGCGCTACTGGACGACCATGGAACGCCACAAGCTGTACGTCAGCGAGCATGGCGAGGACATGCCTGAAGTTCGCGATTGGCAATGGAGTTCCTGAGCAAGTCGCTCAATACGGGCGTTCATTCGCGCGTCGCCTTGAGCGCCGCTCGCATCGCCTCCTGCAGATCGGCGAGGTCAGCCAGCTTCCGCCACTCTGCGGCGACGGCCTCCATCTCAAGGATCAGGCCATAGTCGGTGGACATGTCCGACGATCGAATGAGTGCCGCCGCCCGGGCGCGATATTCCTCCGCGGACATCACAATCGAGGCGCGCCTATGGAGTAGACTATTGAAGCACATGGGTTTGCGTGGCCACAGCCAAGCCCCGGCGATACGGTTCCAGGCGGGGACTTTGAGACCGGGTCTTCCGAAACACTTTGGACAATCATCAATGCACCTTGAGGCGACCCGGAGATCGAGCTTTTGGCACACACCGCTTTGTAGGCATGTCGCACTGAGCACTTATGGTCGCTCTATTGCGCGGAACCCGAGGTGAGAGATGACTGAGTTCGCGCCCGACAATGCGCTGCTGCGATCGCTCTCGACGGCGGACCTCGAGAAACTCCGACCACACCTTCACCGTTTCGAACTAAAGACTGGAACCACCCTCTACGAAATGGAGGATCCGGTAGACTGGGTTTACCTGCCGGAAGTCGGCCTGTTGTCGCTGATCATCGTTATGGTCTCGGGAGAAGCGATCGAGACCTCGATCGTGGGCCGCGAAGGGGGCGTTGGGTTTATCGAAGCGCTGGGCAGTGGAAAGCTGTTCAGCCGCGTGATCGTGCAGGTGCCCGGCTGGGCCTATCGCGTTCACGCCCAGCCCTATCGCGACGCATTCAACTCCAGCGCCGCCATGCGCAGGGCCGTGCATCAGCAGATCGAATTGTTGCAGGCCGAAAGCCGTCAGGCGATCGCCTGCCACGGTCTGCATAAGGTCGGGCCACGCTTCAATCGCTGGCTGCTGGAGTGTCAGGACCTGGCCGGCGACATGAAGGTCATGCCCCTGAAACAGGAATTCCTGGCTGTGATGCTGGGCGTATCACGCACCACGGTCACGCGGATCGCGCTGGACGCCCAGAAGCGCGGGCTGCTGAAATATGCCCGAGGGTCCGTGGAAATCACCGACCGCGCGGGGCTGGAAAAGGGAGCCTGCGAATGCCGCGCCTCGGTGAAGCATCTGCGCCGCGAACTGGAGCCCGAAAGCGTGCTGGGGCGGACGCAGACGTGATGCGCCTTCGGCCAACCACGGGGTCTTGAAGTTCGGCTAGACCGGCCCTTGCAGTGGGCCCGCCTCGTTGCCTTCATGAACAATCGAGACCTTGGTTCCGGGATGGGCGTCGGAGACCTCGACCGTCGCCCCGACCTGCTTGGCCAAGGCCTGCACGATACTGGTGCCAAGGCCTGCTTTAGTAGGCTCCGCGCCTTTCGGCATGCCGACTCCGTCGTCTTTGACCGTAAGCGCCCAGTCGGGTGCGTGCGACTGATACCCGACGACGATGTTACCGCCGCGCCCGGCGGGAAAGGCGTGCTTAAGGGCGTTGATCACAAGCTCGGTGACAATCAGGCCCAGGCTGACCGACACATCGGCGGTGGCCACGCCGTCGTCCGCATCGACCCGGAGGATCAGTTTGTCGTGGTCCTGGATCATCGACGCGCCGATGCTGGCGCAAAGGTCAGTCAAATAAGCGCGCAGCGCCACGTCTCCGACGCGGGACTGGGCGAGCTGCTGCTGGAGCGTGGCCACGGACATCACACGGCTGTGGGCGTCGACGAGATAGCCGCGAGCGTCCTCCGACGGCACGCGTCGGGCGCTTTGCATCAGCACACTGGCGATGATCTGAAGGCTGTTGGCGACCCGGTGCTGGAGCTCCTGGTGAAGCACGGCCTTCTCACGCAGCAGATCGTCCTTCAGCTTGGCGGCCAGGCGCGCCTCGGTGACGTCTGACGCGGCCATGAGCACCCGCACGTTCATCGGGTCGGAATAGTCAAGAACATGCGCGGTGATCACCAGACGACGGGGGGGAAGGCCCGGACGACGAAGGTCCATCTCGTAGGCGTCCACGCCTGCGTCGCCGGCCATGGTGAGTCTCAGCAAGGAGCGAAGCTGCGGGACGTCCCACTCGCCCGATCCCAGTGCAAAGATCGATTGGCCCCTGATGGTCTCGGGATCGATCTGAAACGCCTTCGAGAATGATGAACTGCCCGCCATCACGGTGAGATCGCCGTCGAGCAACAAAGTCGGGGCGTCGCACGACACCACCACAGCCAAAGCAAGGCTGTCGGCCACAATGGACGGAAGCGCGGCATCATCAGCCATGGCAGCCTTAAATTGCTCGCCGGAGGCTCGCGGAGCGAGAACCGTTCCCGGCCGGGCAGTAAACAACGACACCGAACCGCACTATACGGGCCATGCGTTATTCTACATCAAACCTAGCACGGATACCGCCAATGTGGCGGTTATTCCGTTGTGTCGCCAGCGTCGTTGCTAGGCGCGCGAAAAGCGGGCACTCGGCCGAATTCGTCGGCGGGATCGCAGGCGTATCCCAGGAATATCTCCCGGACGGCCATGGCCCGCCATCGCGCGGCCAGCGCCATGAACTCCGACGTCACCGATGCGTCCCCCGACATTGCGGCGTTCGTCGCGCATTCCGCTGCGCGCAGATGGCACTCTTCTGATGTCATTGGCCTCGTCTCGCAAACGGACGTCCGAGATGAAAGGAAGCTCCCTGGATGGTTGATGGTTCCTGAAGAGGCGGCCCACTGCGCTGGTGAAGGATCGGACCTTACCGCCCTGAGCCCCTCGGAACGTCTGAATCGGGAGGCCCCACGCGTCAGATTCTACCACTAGAACGCCCGCCTGTCCCCGTAGGGCTCCGCGTGCGGCGCCGCCAGAACTGATTTCACGCCGCCAACCTGAGTAGTTTCCGAGGCTGCCAGGTCGGTTCGCTCACCGCCTATGGTCTGAGCGGCACCCGTGGGCGGGGCCATGCAGCAGCTCAACCGCAGGCTAGGCGAAGTCGGTCCTGGCGAGTGTTCGAATGATGGATGTCGCCAAGGCGGTGGATTCCAACGTCGCTGCCAGCAAAGGCCAGCCGCGCGCGCCGCCGGAGGCTGATTTTCCCTCCCTCGATATCCGGCTCGGCTCAGCGGACATGAAGGCCGCCTATGCCAATGAAATGGAGGCTTGGCGCATCAAGGGCTGCATTCGACAGCTCTGGGCTGGTGATGCTGCGCTCTGGACTGAGAACGCCGAAGATAGGTGGCTTGGCTGGCTGACCGTCGTGGAGCAGGAGCTCGCCGACCTCAGCCAGCTCAAGGATTTCGCGGAGCGGGTGCGCAGGCGCAAATTCACCGATGTTGTGGTGCTGGGCATGGGCGGATCGAGCCTTGGGCCCGAAGTGCTGGGACAGACGTTTGGCCATCAGCCCAGTTGGCCGCGGTTTCACATGCTGGACAGCACCGATCCGGCGCAGATCCAGGAAATCGAACACGCCATCAATCTGGCTCGCACGTTGTTCATCGTCTCCTCGAAGTCCGGCGGCACCCTGGAGCCCAATATATTCTTGGACTATTTCGCCGATCGTGTTGGCGCCGCCTTGGGCAAGGACAAGGTGGGTGCGCAATTTGTCGCCGTAACCGATCGCGGTTCCTCCCTGGACGAGCGAGCCAAGCAATTGGGCTTTGCGGACGTCTTCTACGGCGTCCCGACGATCGGCGGACGCTATTCGGTTCTGTCGAAGTTTGGTTTGGCGCCGGCCGCAGCGACGGGTCTCGACATCCGGCGCCTTCTGGAGACGGCCCAGGGCATGATCCGGTCCTGTGGACCCGACGCACCTTCATCGGATAACCCTGGCGTCCAACTGGGTGTCGCGCTGGGCATCGCGGCAACGCGGCTGGGCCGCGACAAGGTTACCATCATCGCCTCGCCAGGCATCGCCGGCTTTGGGGCCTGGCTGGAGCAACTCCTTGCGGAAAGCACGGGCAAGCGCGGGCGCGGCCTGATCCCGCTGGCCGGAGAGCCGCTGGCGCGGCCAGAACGCTACGGGGCCGACCGGTTTTTTGCCTACCTCGAACTCGAACACGCCGCTGATCCGGCGCAGCGAGCGGCGATCGAGGCGTTGGAGAGCGTCGGCCATCCGGTCGCATGGATCAGGCTGAAGGACATCTGGAGTGTCGGCGCCGAATTCTTTCGCTGGGAGATCGCGGTCGCCGTGGCCGGCGCGATCATCGGCATCGACCCCTTCGACCAGCCAGACGTCGAGGCGAGCAAGCAGAAAACCAATGCCCTCATCAAGATCTACGAGACAACGGGCAGCCTCCCGCATGAAGAGCCGTTGTTGCGTGGGAACGGCCTGGCCCTCTATGCCGATCAGCGCAACGCTGCGGAACTGGGGTGTCACAAAACTCTGAGCGCCTATCTCCGCAGCCATCTGGCCCGCGTCCAGGCCGGCGACTATGTGGCGCTCCTGACCTATATCGCCCGCAACCCGGTTCACATCCGAGCCCTGACAGCCATCCGCACGCGAATCCGCGATCGGCTCCGCGTGGCCACATGCCTGGGTTTTGGTCCGAGGTTCCAGCACTCGACCGGCCAGGCCTTTAAGGGCGGCCCAAACACGGGCGTTTTCTTGCAGATCACCTGCGACGACCCAGCGGACATCGATATCCCCGGTCATCCCTTCAGCTTCGGTGTCGTCAAGGCCGCCCAGGCGCAGGGTGATTTTGACGTGCTGGCTGAGCGCGGACGGCGCCTGGTGCGGATTCACCTCACGGATGTCGATGCGGGGCTCGTCGAACTAGCCGCCGCCGCGAATGCCGCCCTCGAAACTCTAAGCCTCTGAAGGAGCGAAAAAATGCGGATCGGCATGATTGGGCTGGGTAAGATGGGAGGAAACATGTCCCGTCGCCTGATGAAAGCGGGCCACAGCTGTGTCGTGTTCGCACGCACCGCTAAGTCGCGGGACGCTTTGGCCAAGGACGGAGCGACCGCGGTCGCGTCACTGGCGGAGGTTGTAACGACGCTGGAAGGATCGCCCCGCGCCATTTGGCTGATGCTGCCGGCCGGCAAGGTCACCGAAGACACCGTCGAGGTGTTAGGCGGGCTGCTGTCCGCGGGCGACATGATCATCGACGGCGGAAACTCCTTCTACAAGGACGATATCCGGCGGGCCAAGATGCTCGCCGAGAAGGGCGTCCGTTACGTCGATTGCGGCACCTCCGGCGGCGTCTGGGGCATCGATCGCGGTTATTGCATGATGATCGGCGGACCTCGGGACGCCGTAGATCACCTCGACCCGATCTTCGCCGCGCTGGCGCCAGGGATTGGCGACATTCCGCATACGCCTGGGCGCGATGGGACCGACCCGCGCGCGGAGCACGGATATATTCACGCGGGTCCCTCCGGAGCCGGCCACTTCGTCAAGATGGTGCACAACGGCATCGAGTACGGCCTGATGCAGGCCTACGCCGAAGGCTTCGATATCCTGCGCAACAAGAACTGCGAGGATCTGCCCGAAGCCGAACGTTTCTTACTCAACATGCCGGATATCGCCGAGGTCTGGCGTCGCGGCAGCGTCGTCTCGTCCTGGTTGCTCGACCTGGGTGCGGCGGCCTTGGCGAAGGACCCCGAACTCGCCGGCTATTCAGGCTTTGTCCAGGACTCCGGAGAGGGTCGGTGGACGGTGGAGGCGGCGCTTGAGGAAGCGGTGCCGGCAGACGTGATCTCTGCAGCGCTGTACGCTCGCTTCCGCTCTCGCAAGGACCACACCTTCGCTGAGAAGATGCTGTCGGCGATGCGTTTCGGATTTGGCGGTCACATAGAGGGTCAGGAACCGATCGATCCTGAGCCGAAGGCTGCTCCGCAGCCCGATCATCCGGTCGCTCGGACCGCCGCAGCCTAGGATGATTGTCGCCGACCGGGGGAGCAACGCGCCTCAAGCGCAGCCGACCTCTGCGGCGGAGCCATGCACAATGGTTCTGTTCGGGGCGACCGGCGACCTTTGCAAGCGCCTCGTGATCCCAGCGCTTTACAATCTAGCGCGGACCAACAGGCTTCCTGACCCGTTCGTCCTTATCGGCGTAGCCCGGGCTGCTGGAACTTCGGAGACTTGGCGCCGGCAGCTTTATGAGGATCTGAAAGGCTTTGTTGGCGACCCCGCCGCAACGTTCGGCGCCGACCACATCGACGAGGCGGCATGGGCGCGGCTTTCGGGCTCGATGTCATACGTGCAGGGCGATGCAACAGACGCGGCGCTCCATGCAGAGCTGCGCGAGGTCCTCGATGGGGCCCGCACGGACCATAGCGTGCTCGCCAACGTAATCTTCTATCTGGCCGTGGCAGACCGGCTGTTCGGCCCCATCGTCGAGCAGCTGGGCAAGGCCGGGCTCACCGACCAGCCGAAGTTCGAGCGCGGTCCATGGCGGCGGGTGGTGATCGAGAAGCCCTTTGGTCACAGCCTGGCGTCGGCGCGTGACCTGAACGCGAGCCTCCTGCGAAGCCTCCACGAAGACCAGATTTTCCGTATCGACCATTTCCTCGGCAAGGACACCATTCAGGCCATATTGGCGTTTCGGTTCGCCAATGGATTGTTCGAGCCAATCTGGAATCGCGACCGGATCGACGAGGTGCAGATCACCGTGGCCGAAGCCGTGGGCGTTGAAGATCGGGGCGCCTTTTACGAGGCGACCGGCGCGTTGCGCGATATGATTCCGAACCACGCGCTCAGCCTGCTTACGCTTGTAGCTATGGAGCCGCCGGTGGGTTTTGACGCCGAGGCGGTCCGCTCGAAGAAGGTTGAGGTCTTCGCCGCGATGCCCGCCGTCTCGCCCGACCAGGCTGTTCGCGGTCAGTACCAGACCGGCGTGGTGGCGGAGCGGACCTCCAGGGCCTACCGGCAGGAGCCCGACGTCGCCGTGGACTCGAACGTCGAAACCTATGTCGCCCTGCGCTTCGAGATCGACAACTGGCGGTGGGCGGGCGTGCCTTTCTTCGTCCGCACAGGCAAGCACATGTCGCGGCGGATGACTGAGATCGCAATCCGTTTCAAGCAGGCGCCCTATGCGGCGTTCCGGGCCACGCCAGTCATCGCTCTGCGACCCAACTGGTTGGTGCTCAGCGTCGCTCCGGATGAGGGAATTTCGTTGCAGTTCGAGGTCAAGCGGCCCGGCGCGGATCTCGACCTTGCGGCGGTGACCATGGATTTCCACTACGACGGCTGGTTCCCCAAGACCTCCAACGTCGGCTACGAAACATTGATTCACGACGTCATGATCGGCGATCAGAGCCTCTTCATGCGCGCGGACATGGTCGAGCAGGGATGGCGACTTGTCCAACCGGTGCTCGACGCCTGGTCGGCGGGCCCGTGCGATACGCCCGGCTACCCGTCTGGCTCCGACGGTCCGGAGGCGGCGTCAGCGCTTTTGGCGCGTGACGGCCGGGTGTGGCGGGCGGTCTCGCCCAGCCAGGGGCCAGCCCAATGAACCATCCTGGAATTCGCCTCCTGTTGGCCGATGTGGATGGCACCCTCGTTACCGACGAAAAGGTCCTCACTGATGCAGCTAAGTCTGTCGTTTGCGACCTACGCGGCGCCGGTATCGCGTTCGCGATCACCAGCAGCCGGCCGCCGCGGGGGCTGCGCATGCTGATTGAACCACTCGCGTTGAAGGTCCCTCTGGCCGGCTTGAACGGCGGCCTCCTCGTCAACCCCGACCTGTCGGTAATCGAATGCCGCAAGCTTGATCCGGCGACCGCCAAGCAGGCCGTTGCCCTGCTGCTGGATCAGGGGCTGGATGTGTGGGTCTATACTGAAACCGACTGGCTGGTGCGTGACCTGGCCGGGCCGCACGTAGCGCGTGAGGCCTGGATCCTACAGTTTGCTCCGACGGTCGTGGCGGCTTTCACCGACGTGCATCTGGCCCACGCCGTAAAAATCGTCGGCGTCTCGGACGATCTTGACTTAGTCGCCACCTGCGAAGGCCATGCCCGAGCGGTGCTGGGCGATACGGCGAGTACTGCGCGTTCCGAGGCCTATCTCCTCGATCTAACCAACCCTCAGGCCAACAAGGGGGCGGTCGTCCTCACATTGGCCAAGATCCTCGATATCGCGCCAGCGCAGATCGCCACGATCGGCGACATGCCGAACGACGTGATGATGTTCGCCAGGAGCGGCCTCTCCATCGCCATGGGCAACGCCACCGACGCGGTGAAAGCCAAGGCCAATCAGGTGACCGAGAGCAATAACGACGACGGCTTTGCCAACGCCGTGCGCAGGTTCGTCCTGCCGACGCCACGACGACCCAATCCAGCGCCTGCGGAGGCGGCCTTTTGACACCCCGCGTTAGAGAGATCCTGAGTTGGTATGGCGCGGACAACGTCGGAACGCTTTCCAGCCTGGCGCGGCTGCTGAACCACGGCCGGCTGGCGGGCACTGGCAAGCTCGTCGTCTTGCCGGTCGACCAGGGCTTCGAGCATGGGCCCGCGCGGTCCTTCGCGCTCAATCCTCCCGCCTATGACCCGCGCTACCACTTTGAACTGGCGATCGAGGCGGGGTGCAATGCCTATGCGGCGCCCCTGGGTTTCATGGAGGCGGCGGCCCGGGACTTCGCCGGCGACCTTCCGCTCATTCTAAAGGTCAATGACGATGACATGCTGTTAGCGCAGGCAGACCCCAACCAGGCCCTGACCGCAAGCGTCGCAGACGCACTCCGCCTCGGCTGCTCGGCCATCGGCTTCACGATCTATCCGGGATCAGCCCACCAGCTGGAAATGTACGGCCAATTGCGCGCCTACGCCGAGGAGGCCAAGCGCAACGGACTCGCCGTGGTCGCCTGGGCTTACCCCCGTGGGTCGGGCCTGAGCAAAGAAGGCGAAACCGCCATCGATGTCATCGGCTACGCCGTTCAGATCGCCGCCCAACTGGGCGCGCACATCATCAAGGTAAAACTGCCAACCGAGCATATCGAGCAGGAAGAGGCCCGAAAGGTCTATTCAGCCCAGCGCATCGCGATCAGCACCCCGACCGAGCGTGTGCGCCATGTGCTTGAATGCGCCTTCGCCGGACGCCGTATCGTTATCTTCTCAGGCGGAGCCGCGACGTTCGATGACGAGGCCTTGCTGGCCGAGATTCGCGCGATCCATGCGGGCGGAGGGTTCGGCTCGATCCTTGGCCGCAACTCCTTCCAGCGGTCCAAGCCCGAAGCGCTGAAGATGCTCAGCGCTGTGATGGACATCTACCAGGGGCCGCCGGATCCTGGCCTAGTCAATTGAGCGCCGACACGGTTGAGCCGCTGGGCGCTACGGAGCGTTCAATCGTGGTTGCCGCTTCGATCCTGTCGGCCGATTTCGGCCGACTTTCTGAAGAAGTGCAGGCTGTGGACGCAGCGGGCGCCGACTGGATCCATGTTGACGTCATGGATGGTCGCTTCGTCCCCAACATCACCTTGGGGCCCGTGGTGCTGGAGGCAATTCGGCGCAGCACCGCTAAGCCACTCAATGTGCACCTTATGATCGTCGAGCCGCAGCGCTACATCGCCGACTTTGCCCGGGCCGGCGCCGACCACCTTCTTGTCCATGCGGAGGCCTCGGCGACGGTTCACCTGCATGCCGTGCTCACGCAAATCCGCGACCTCGGAAAGAAGGCCGGGGTGGTGCTGGATCCGGCCAGCCCAATCGAAATGATCGAATACGTCCTACACCTGTGCGACGTGGTCTTGGTCATGACGGTCAATCCGGGCTTTGGCGGACAGAGATTCCTTCCGGAAATGCTGCCGAAGATCCGGCGGTTGCGAACGCTTTGTGATGCGCGCGGTCTTCGCCCCGTTATCGAGGTGGATGGCGGCCTCAACGGAGAGAGCGCCGGCGCGGCGATCGCCGCAGGCGCCAACGCTATCGTCGCCGGCAGCGCGATTTTCGGATCATCCGACTATGGCGGCGCTATCGCGAGCCTCCGCGAGGGGTACCGACCTCCGTCTGAAGCCGGGCGGCTGTCACCCGCGATGCGATGAGAGATTTGGAAGTCCTGGCCAATCCGGAGGCCTTGGCGCAGAGGGTTGCTGGCTGGCTGATTGACTTGGCGGTCTCCAGGAACGGGAATTTCGCTGTCGCGCTTTCCGGCGGCTCGACCCCGCGGCGGCTCTATCAGACCCTGGTGACTTCGCCCTATCGCGAGGCGGCGCCCTGGACTCGCATCCACTGGTTCTGGGGAGACGAGCGGTTCGTGCCGTCCACCGACGCCTTGAGCAACTACCGCATGGTGCAAGAGGCGATGCTATCCCACGCGCCGATCCCGCCGCTCAACATCCATCGGATTCCCACCGAGGGCGGTATTAGCCCTAAAGCAGCGGCTACGGCTTATGAGAGCGACCTCAAAAGCTTTTACGGCGCGCCACAGTTCGACCGAGGCCGACCACTGTTCGATGTCACCTTGCTGGGATTGGGGGCGGATGGGCATACGGCCTCACTATTCCCTGGCGACCCTGCCCTCGATGAGCGGCGGCGTTGGGTGGCCGCGGTCATCGGCGAAAAGACTGAGCCACGGATCACGCTGACCTTTCCAGCGCTTGAGAGCAGCCGCCAGGTAGCCTTCCTGGTTTCCGGCGCCGACAAACGCTCAATTCTGACCCGGCTGCTAAGCGACGAAGATGGTTTGCCCGCTGCGAGCTTGCACCCGGCAGGTCGTTGCCGCGTCTTCGCCGATGCTGCGGCGTGTCCAGCGGCATGACTCCCACTGGCCCGATCCTGGCCCTGAACGCGGGATCATCCAGCCTGAAATTCGCCCTGTTTCACTCTGCCAACGAGGTCGCGTTACGCGGCGAAGTCGAGGACATGGCCACGAGGCCGCATCTCTTGGCGCGTGATGCGGCTGACGCCATTGTGACCGATCGGTATTGGCCAACTGGCGCTGCGCCTGGGTTCGCCGACATCTTAACAGCGTTGATGAACTCGGTTGAGACCCATCTGGGCTCCCAGCGGCTGTCGGGCGTTGGTCACCGCGTTGTCCATGGCGGTGCGGACCACATCGCTCCGGCGCGCGTCACGCCGGAGCTTATCGCCGACCTCGAAGCCCTGACGCCGCTCGATCCCCTGCACATGCCGCATAGTCTCGCGCCCATGCAAACGATTGCCAAGGAACGTCCGGACCTTCTGCAGGTCGCCTGCTTCGACACCGCATTTCATCATACGATGCCGTTGGTAGCGGCTCGGATCGCCGTGCCGCGCGCCCTTTGGGCGAAGGGTCTGCGGCGCTATGGTTTTCATGGCCTGTCTTACGAGTACATTGCCGGGTGTCTGAAGACGCAGGCGCCAGCGTTGGCCAGGGGCCGGGTCATCGTCGCCCACCTCGGATCGGGCGCTAGCCTCTGCGCGCTGCTCGCCGCACGCAGCATAGCGACCACGATGGGCTTCAGTTCACTCGACGGCCTGGTGATGGCCACGCGGTGCGGCAGCGTCGATCCTGGCGTGATCCTCTATCTGGGCCGCCAAGGGCGCACCTTCGCCGACATTGAGACCATGCTCTACGAAGCGTCAGGTCTGCTCGGCGTCTCAGAGATCAGTGGCGACCTGCGGGTGCTGCTTGCAAGCGACGACCCACGCGCGCGCGAAGCGATCGACCTTTTCAACTATCGCATCGCCACTGAAGTCGGCGCGCTCGTCAGCGCGTTAGGCGGCCTGGACGGCTTGGTGTTTACAGCGGGCATAGGCGAACACGCCCCCGCCATCCGCGCGGACATATGCGGCCGGCTGGCTTGGTTGGGCCTAAAGCTCGATGTCGCCGCCAACGAGGCCGGACTAGGCTGCATCAGCACGCGAGACAGCAAGATCGACGTCCGGGTCATCGCCACCGACGAAGAGGCGATGATCGCAAGACACACAATGGCGACGCTGCGCCATATGTCTTGAAGGCCACACAGGGCAGCATTCCCCAACAAAATCTGTGTCCTCGAGCGGGTAGGCGGACGGGGGATGTCGCCGATTTGAATTTGAGGAGATCCCAGGCGGGCAGTGTGTTGCCCGCCTGAAGATGTTTTCGATTATTGAGGATGGATCCGCGTGATCTTGGTTCCTTGAAGGGTCAGATCCGCCATCAGTCCCTTCTCGTTGAAGGGAAACGCGTAGACGTCGTGTGTGATGGTTGTCGTGTTGGCCTCAGCCCCGGCGCCGGCGTTGATGACCACGATGCTCGGACCTGTGCCGGCAGCGAACCCATCGCTTTTCTTCAGGTAGTCCAGTGAGGAGTCGTTCATGAAGAAGACCACATAGCCAAAGTCCTCGCCGCCGATTTGAAGCCCCCACGACCCTCCGGTGAGGTTATAGAAGCCATCGGCGTGCCCATTCACCAGCAGCACGCCGTTGCCGGTCTCGCCGCCGAACACAAAGCCCGCCTTCAGAACCGACGGAAAGACCAAGATCGCCTTCGCATGGCTTGCGAAAAACCGCGAGCGGGGCTCAATCGCCTCGAGCTTGTGAAGCGACCGTTCGCCGTCCGCGCTGAGTTGGGTGGCCGGGTCGGCAATTGCAGACGAGGTTACAAGCGGCCCGAACACAGTGGCCAGGGCAATGGCCGCGGCGGCCAGGGTTCGACGAGTGAATTTCATGGGATAACTCCACTTGGGGACATTGATGCCTGAGGTCCGCCGGCTCCGGTCGAGAAGTATGAGCCGGCGGCTATCGGCGGCCGCCGGCTCATTGACCTACGCCATCAGGCCCTGGCCGGGCGGCCATTTGGACCTGCGCGATCACCTCTTCCGCACTCGGGGGGAGGGTGGGGGGTGATCGCCGGGATCGGTGCGCTAAGCTACGATCTTGAATTGGCCGGGACAGCTTCGGAATCTACCCACAGCAACCGCTGACCGGACGCTGAGCCGCGGGATCCTTTAGCTGAATCGGCCGTCGCAGTCGCCGCGAATTCGCCGGGCGATTCTGGTCCAATGAGGTGACTGCCGTTCACGGAACGAACGGCCCCCCGAGCCGTTACGAACAAGCTTCAATGGGTTTGCCGGGCGCGGGCGGGCGGCGCGACGATCAGCTCGATAGCTGTTCCAGGCAAGGCGTCCTCATGGCCCAATACACTGTTCGTCAGAGACTGCGCGATGCGACCGCACCGGTCCATGAGGCGATGCATAGCAATCGCAGCTTCGCCAGTCTCATCGAAGGTAAGTTGACGATTCATGAGTACCGCACGCTGCTCGCACGACTCTACGGCTTTCACTTTGCGCTTGAGCGCCAACTTTGCGCGGTGCCACCCAGCGTCCTGGGTGACATCAATGTTCGGGGGCGCGAGCGCTCAGCGGGCCTCAAGGCGGACTTGAGCTTCCTTGGGATGAGGCCGCAAGAAATAGACCAGCTTCCGCTGTGTGACACGCGGGCGCTGTTGGAATCGCACGTTGAGTTACTAGGGTGCCTCTATGTCATTGAGGGCTCTGGCTTGGGTGGGAAAGTTTTAGCGCGAAAATTGGATAGCCTGCTCGGCGAGAAAACTACAGAAGGGCGACAATTCTTCAGTGGGCGCCCAGCGCCCGATCGTTTGTCCTGGCCAGAACTCTGCGGATTGCTGGAGGGTCAGGCTGAACACGGGGACATCGGTCTGATGGTTGCCAGCGCCGAGCGGACGTTCCTTGCGTTGGCGAACTGGCTCGGAGAGGACGAAATCGATGGCTGAGGCCAACGTTGCGATCTCAGACCTATCCGAATGTGACCGTGAGCCCATCCACATTCCAGGTGCGATCCAGCCTCACGGATATTTGTTCATCCTCAACGCCGCCGACCATACGGTGATCTCGGTCAGTCAGAACACGGCCGATGCCCTGGAGTTGCTGGCGGCGGACATGATCGGTCGAGACGTCACCGACTTTCTCGCGACGACCACAGCGGAGAAGCTAAATGACGTCATTGGTGCGCGGGACCGCGTCGCCCCCATACGTGCCCGTCTGCGTCGTGGGAGCCGCACAGAAGGCTTGGACGGCTTCGTTCGCGTAGATGACGGACTGGTCCTGCTCGAACTCGAGGCTTCCGCCTCGGCGGAACTGGCGCTCAACTTATTCCGCCAAACTCAGTCGGCTATCGAGCACATCCGCCAATGCGGGTCGACGGAGAGGGCCTGCAAAACCTTGGCCATCGAGGTTCGTCGCCTTTCGGGCTTTGACCGGGTCATGGTCTATCAGTTTGACCCCGACTGGAATGGGGTGGTCATCGCTGAGGACAAGTCAGAGGACGTGGAGTCTTATGAGGGGCATGCCTTCCCGGCCTCCGACATTCCTGCCCAAGCGCGCGCCCTCTACACGCGCAACGCCACCCGCGTGATCCCGAACGCCAGGTACACGCCATCGCCCCTGGAGCCGACGGCGAATCCCTTGACCGGGCGAGCCTTCGACCTATCTGACGTGGCGCTGCGCAGCGTATCGCCCATTCACCTCGAATACTTGGCCAATATGGGCGTGGCGGCCTCGATGTCGGTCTCGATCATCAGGGACAATAAGCTCTGGGCCCTCGTGGCCTGCCACCATTCCAGCCCGCGCCTCGTGCCCCGCGCCGTGTTGCAGGCCTGTGACCTCCTGGCGCAAACCGTGGCGGGTTGCCTAGACGCTCAGACTCGCGCGTTGACGCTGGCGATTGCAGAAGTGATGCGCCGCCTGGAATCAGACCCGGTCGCACCTACGGAGCCAGCGCCTTATTTCCGCGAGTTGGAGGCTATCGCGCCGACGCTCATGTCGCTCACCGGAGCGCAGGGCATGGCGATATGTAACCGAGAGACCGTCTGGGCCGCCGGAAAGCGGCCCAGCGACGATCAGATGAGGGCCCTGGCGGAATGGCTTTCGCAGTCCGGCTGCGAGCGCGTGACGACAGATCATCTGCCCGAACTCTATTCCGCGGCAGCAGAGTTCCGCGCGACAGCCAGCGGCATCGCGGCGGTCAAGCTCGACGGCAGGTGGCTGATTTTCTTCAGGGCGGAATGGTTCCACACCTTGAAATGGGCGGGCCAGCCAGAAAAGTCAGCGCTACCCGACGGCGGCCAGATCAATCCGCGAAAGTCATTCGCGACTTGGCTGCAAACGGTTCGCGGGCGCTCTTCACCTTGGGACGCCACGCACGTGTTCGCGGCCGATGAAGCTCAGAAGCTCATCCTTCGGATGGTTGTGGCCGATCAGATTCATTCGCTGAGTTCGGCTCTGAGTGACGCCAATCATGCGCTCTCCGCGGTTGCTATCAGCCTGTCCGCGTCCACGTCCCAACCGGATAAGATATTCGTGGTAGACGACGATTATTTTGTCCGCGAGGAGATCTGTAGCCTGCTTCAAGATTTCGGTTGGGATGTTGAACCCTTTTCCTCGTGTGAGGACTTCCTCGCCGCCCACAAAGTGGGTCCAAACACTTGCCTTGTGCTGGATATTCACTTTCCAGGCATGGGTGGATTGGAGTTGCTCCGTCACATGGTCGAAGTGGCGGACAGCACGCCAGTCATCGTCGTCAGCGGCAGCAGCGGAATCAATGAGGCCGTGCGATCAATGAAGAAGGGCGCGCTGGACTTTATCGAAAAGCCAGTGCGGCGCGATCAACTGGTCGCCAGCGTAAAGCGGGCCTTGGTTTTGTCTCGGCAGTCAAATGAAATCTCTGCAGCGCGCGACGCCGCCCTCGCACACCTTAAGGGCCTTACGACGCGACAGAAGCAGATCATGGCCCAGGTGCTTGCGGGACATCCGAGCAAGAACATCGCGGCCGACCTCGGTATCAGCCAACGCACCGTCGAGAACCATCGCGCTGCGATTATGAATCGGACCGGCGCCAGCTCGCTGCCCGCGCTGACCCAGTTGGTCATGTCCACCCGATGGACTCCCGATCGCTGACGTCCGCGGATGATCATGCCGCGTTTGGCGCGATGACGGCCGTAGGGGGCGCATCAGCCAGCGAGGACTGAGCGGATATCTCTGGAACAGGCGCATCGACCGATCCGGGTGGCGCGACCGCCTCTAGATTTAGCGCCTTTCTAAGGGCGGTGAGTTGGCGCTGAGCGGAGCTGTCCAATCTCGCCATTTGCCGATTACTGGCGTCAAAGATCGCGCCGCGCTCGGCTTCATCTGCGGCGCGGACCGCCGTTTCAAGATTGGCGTAGATCTCCGCCGCGGTCGCCAGTGATGCGGGGAAACGCGAAAACTCAACCATGGCCGGAGCGTCGCTCAGCGATTGGATCGGGAAGGACGTCAACATCCGCTCGGTCGCCAGAAGCGCGCGGCTGGCGGACACCCGGGTGACTCGCCCTCGCCACGCTTCATCCACCAGAAGGACATGGAGATCATGGATTTGCGTTGATGCGAGAATAGCGAGATTGAGCGCCGCCGTTTTCGTGGCGAGAACGCCTCGCTCCTCCTTCAAAACGGCCGCAGCCGCGGCGCGCTCCTCGCGCCGACGGGTGGCCCGAGACTCGCGGGCCGCGACCCAGCCAGAGCCGATCACAGCCGCAATGGCGCCGATGGCTTCAACCCAGGCCGCCGTCTCGGACCAGATTGACTCGCTACCGTGCATCGCCGGGATTGTCCCCGCTATGCTGTTGATTCATGGGGTCGCCTTGCTGTCGCACCGCATTCACGCGGCAGGGCTTCGCGCCAGCTTTGCGGACTCTTGAACCTGGTGGAGCGTTGGGTAGTCCGTGTATCCGTGCCGGCCGCCGCCGTAGAGGGTCTCTGGGCCCATCAGCGGATTCAGCGCTGCGTTCTCCTTCAGACGCCTCACGAGATCGGGATTGGCGAGGAAAAGGCGCCCAAACGACACCAGGTCGGCGCGGCCACTGGCGACGGCGTTGATAGCCATCTGGCGGTCGTAGCCATTGTTGACCATCCAAATCCCCTCAAAGCGGTCGCGGAGCGCGGCGTAGTCGAACGGAAGGCTATCCCTTGGCCCACCGGTCTCCCCCTCCACGACATGCACGTAGGCCAGCCGAAGCGGACTGAGCCGGTCGACCACATGATCGAAAAGCGGCTGAGGATCGCTGTCGTGCGAGTCGCCCGCGGTGGAGACCGGCGAAATCCGCACGCCGAGCCGGTCTGGGCCGATGGCCTTCGCGCAGGCCTCCGTGACTTCCAGCAGCAGCCGCGCGCGATTTTCAATCGAGCCGCCATAGGCGTCCGTCCGGTGATTGGTCCCGTTGCGCAGGAAGGCGTCCAGCAGATAGCCGTGGGCGCCGTGCAACTCCACGCCGTCAAATCCCGCGTCGAGGGCCCGCATCGACGCGTTTCGGAAGTCGGCGATGATGCCCGGGATTTCCTCAAGGTCGAGCGCACGCGGCGTCGAGCAATCGACGAAGCCTTGACCGGCGATGAAGGTCTTGGTGTTGGCCCGAATGGCCGAAGGACCAACCGGGGCCAGTCCGTCCCTCTGAAAGCTGGTGTGCGAGACCCGACCCGTGTGCCAGAGCTGCACGACGATGGTTCCGCCCTCGGCATGAACCGCGTCGGTCACCTTTTGCCAGCCGGCGACCTGCGCGTCGGTATAGCACCCTGGCGTCCCGGAGTACCCCTGCGCCTGAGCTGAGATCTGGGTCGCCTCGGCGATGATCAGGCCTGCTGACGCGCGCTGACCATAGTACTCGGCGGCGAACACGCTGGGCACGAGACCCGGGCCGGCGCGGTTTCGCGTCAGGGGCGCCATCACGATCCGATTAGAGAGCTGGAAGGCGCCAACCTCGACGCGCTCAAACAGCGCGTCGGTGGATCGGGGCTGGTATGTTCGAGGCATGGTTAGTCTCCGGGCCAGTTTGGCCAACGTCAGTCTGAATTTTGGGTCGAGGGACGCTCAGCGGCGAGACGCACCGAAAATGAACCAAGATCCAGTTGCGGCCGTTGGCGTAGCCAGTGGCAGCGGTGTTGCAACAGCACTCTTCGTCCCGTCGCCGGGCCCTTACTCGCAGTAGCCGTAGCCATAGCCCGGCGCATAGACGAGCGGCGGAATGCAATAGTAAGGGGATCCGTAAATCAGGGGGGGAGCGGGGTAATAACCTCCGCCCCAGCCACCATAGCCACGCCCGCCACCTCCACTTCGGCCACCGCCGCTACGGCCGCCGGCGCTGTGTCCGCCACTGCTATGGCCGCCCCCGCCCCCCCGTGGAGCGGCTTGGGCCGAGCTGGCCAACACTGACAATATGAGTAGGGCGGAGACCCCGAGCTGGGCGTGGAGCCTCACTGGGCGTCGGGTCGCGGAGTCAGTTCGGATGGCAAAGGTCATGGCGAGTTCCTTGATGGGTCGACTTCAATCTCGGCTGGCGCCACGCAGCGCCGCTAACCCTACGACTCGCGCCGATGTCCGAACTTCTGGAACACCTGGTCGGCCAGGCGTTTCTGATCAGCAGGCATCGTGTTGTAGAGGGTCTCGAACGACGAGATCAGCATCTTCAACCCGTCCACATGAGTCTGGGTGAACTGCTCATAGGTTCTGAGATCCTCGACAGCATCTTCACTTTGGGCCGGTGCGGCAGCCCGCGCGGAAATCAGGCCCTGCATTCTGGCTTCGTTGTCACGCATGACTTGGGCGACTGCTGTCCAATTGGTCTCTTCCTCGGGGGTGATCTTGAGCGATGCGTGTAGGCTCGAGATCCGTTGTTCGACAGATTCAGCCCTTTCCTCACTTGTTGCGTGATGAGGGTGACGATGATGGCCCGAAAGGGGATCCGCCGACGCGGCAAAGGGAGTGAAGAAGGCGGCCGAGCCCAGAAGGCCGGCGATCACAGCCAAACGCTTTACTGCTGGAGAAACTGTAACGATGCTGGAAAGGGAGAACATATTGGGCGCCTTTTCTGGAATCTTGGCTGCTTGGAGCCTCACCGCGAAAGGCGGCGAATAGGATGGACTGGAAATAGATCGCTCGACTGCACGGTGTCAGCCGTCGGAAACTACTCAGGCCGCCAACCCCGCGCATAGATGTCTGCGCGTTCCAGCCGTGCTGATTTTCTTTCGGCCACGACCGATGCAGACAAATCACCGGGGCCTATGGGGGCGCAGTGGTCATCGCCGCAGAAGGACGCCCAGCCGGCCGCGGATTACGGCCGACTGGGCGCGTCTCATGTTAGGCTCGAACCGCTTCCTTGTTTTGAACGGCGGCCTTGTCACTTTTCGTCTCGGTGAAGTCGAGCACGACCCGTGACGGGACATCGCCGTGTTCCAGCCGCTCGAAGATCTTGTTGATCGACGACAGTGGCTGCAGTTCGATGTCGGCCTTGACCTTGCCTTTTGCCGCGAAATCCAGGCATTCAGCCATATCCTTACGCGTGCCGACGAACGAGCCCCGCACGGTGACCGCGCCGGCCACGAGGCCGAAGATCTCCAGCGGGAAGGATCCCGGCGGGAGCCCCACCAACACGCAGGTGCCGCGCTTGCGGGTCATGGCGACACCCTGTTTGAAGGCCGGCAGCGATGGCGCGGTGATCAGCACACCATGCGCTCCGCCGCCTGTTGCCTTCTTCAGAACCTCGGCGGGATCCTGAGTTTTGGCGTTGATGACCAGATCGGCGCCAAGGCGCTTGGCGTGCTCAAGTTTGCCGTCCTCGATATCGACGCCGCAGACAAGCAGGCCCATGGCCTTGGCGTATTGGATCGCCAGATGCCCGAGGCCGCCGCAGCCGGAAATGGCGATCCATTCGCCCGGTCTCGCTTCGGTCTCCTTGATGCCCTTGTAGGTCGTGATGCCCGCGCAGATCAGCGGCGCCGCCTCCTTGGGGCCGAGGCCCTTGGGGATATGGGCCACATAGTTGGGGTCGGCCAGGAGGTATTCCGCGAAGCCGCCGTTCTGGGTGTAGCCTCCGAACTTGGCCTCGTCGCAGACCGTTTCCCACGCCGACAGGCAATATTCACAGTGTCCGCAGGCCGAATAGAGCCAAGGCACACCCACCCGGTCGCCTTCCTTGACAAGCGTCACGCCGGCGCCAAGCGCGACCACGATGCCGATCGCTTCGTGACCCGGGATGAAGGGCGGCGTCGGCTTCAGCGGCCAGTCGCCGTTGGCGGCGTGCAGATCGGTGTGACAGACGCCGCAGGCCTCCGTCTTGACCAGGATCTGGCCGGGCCCGGGCGTGGGGATTTCCCACTCCTGCAGCTCCAAAGGCTTCTTAAACGCTGTGACGACAGCGGCTTGCATCTTAGTGGCCATGGTGATCCCCCTTCGGGGTTCGAGTTCAGGCGAAAAGT
>Ga0302319_10003872_pt1 | contig 30981 bp, 19 predicted proteins | sample Bog_T0_2_FD_203319 | JGI IMG/M metagenome (GOLD analysis project Ga0302319, IMG submission 203319) | Peat permafrost microbial communities from Stordalen Mire near Abisko, Sweden - Bog_T0_2 | ecosystem: Environmental > Terrestrial > Soil > Wetlands > Peat | place: Sweden: Abisko, Stordalen Mire... | reverse complement strand
GGCAGCGCGGCCAGCTGGCGCTGACGCTCGATGCCACGAGCGCCGGCAGCGCGCAGCTCGATGTCGCGATCACCGGACCAGACGGGCTTGCGCTGGCAAGGCACTATGCGCTCGAGGTCAAGCCCGACACGCAGATCCTGGCGCGGCGGTCGATCCGAATGCTGGCCAAGGGCGAGAGCCTGACGCTCACCGCCGACATGTTTGCCGACCTGGTGCCGGGCACCGGCGATGTGTCGCTGTCGGTCGGGCCCTCGACGGCGCTCGACGCCGCGACCCTGTTAAAGGCGCTCGACCGCTACCCCAATGGCTGCTCGGAGCAGATCACCAGCCGTGCCTTGCCGCTGTTGTATGTCAATGATCTCGCCGCCGGCGCCCATCTGGCGCTCGATAATGACGCCGATCAGCGCATCCGGGAGGCGATCGAAAAGCTGTTGGCGCGGCAGGGCGCCAACGGATCGTTCGGGTTGTGGTCGGCCGGCGGCGACGATGCCTGGCTCGACGCTTATGTGACGGACTTCCTGACCCGCGCCCGCGAAAAGGGTTTTGCGGTGCCGGATGCCCTGTTCCGAAGCGCGCTCGACCGGATCCGCAATTCGGTCGTCAATGACAGCGAGCCTGAGAAGGATGGCGGCCGAAATCTCGCCTACGGGCTCTACGTGCTGGCGCGCAATGGCGCAGCCCCGATCGGCGATCTGCGCTATCTGGCTGACACCAAGCTCGATAATCTGGCGACCGCGATGGCCAAATCGCAACTGGCGGCAGCGCTGGCGCTGGTCGGCGACCGTGGCCGCGCCGAGCGGGTCTATGCCGCCGCGCTGGAAAGCCTGGCGCCGAAGCCGATGCTGGAATTTGGCCGGGACGATTACGGCAGCGCGCTACGCGATGCCGCAGCCCTGGTATCGCTGGCCGGCGAAGGCAACGCGCCGCGGGCGACGCTGACCCAGGCGGTGGCCCGCGTCGAGGCCGCGCGCGGCCTGTCGGCGCTGACCTCGACCCAAGAGAATGCCTGGCTGGTGCTGGCGTCGCGTGCGCTCGCCAAGGAGAGCATCTCGCTTGATCTCGACGGGATGGCGATCAGGACCGCGCTCTATCGCGGCTACAAGGCGACCGAGATGGCGGGCCGGCCGGTCAGGATCAGCAACACCGGCGAGGCGCCGGTGCAGGCCGTGGTCTCGGTCAGCGGCGCGCCGATCACGCCGGAGCCGGCGGCTTCGAACGGCTTCAAGATCGAGCGCACTTATTTCACCCTCGACGGCACGCCGGCCGATATTTCGAAGGTGAAACAGAACGACCGCTTTGCGGTGGTGCTGAAGATCACCGAGGCCAAGCCCGAATATGGGCACATCATGGTCTCGGATCATCTCCCGGCGGGTCTGGAAATCGATAATCCCGCGCTGGTGTCGTCGGGCGACAGCGGCACGCTGGACTGGATCGAGGATGGCAAGGAGCCGGTCGATACCCAGTTCCTCGATGACCGCTTCACGGCCGCGATTGATCGCGCTGCCAACGACAAGGCAATTTTCACGGTGGCCTATGTGGTTCGCGCGGTGTCTCCCGGCAGCTATGTGCTGCCGCAGGCCAACGTCGAGGATATGTACAATCCGTCGCGCTATGGCCGCACCTCGACCGGTTCGGTCGAGGTGCGCAGGGCCAAATGAGCGCAGCGATGGCGATAGCGCCCGTCGATCACCGGGCGCGGCTGCGGCGGATCTGGATCGTCGCCGCACCATTCGCCGCGCTCGGGATCATCGCAACAGGCGTCTTGGTCGCCTATCTCGTTGCGCTCGGACCGTTGCCGCTGGCGCAGGCCAGCGACGTCTCCACCACCGTGGTCGATCGTCACGGCAAGCTGCTGCGCGCTTATGCCATGGCCGATGGCCGCTGGCGGCTGCCGGTCGATGCACGCACCGATGTCGATCCCGGCTATCTCACGCTGTTGCTGGGCTATGAAGACCGCCGCTATCGCAGCCACTTCGGGGTCGATCCGCTGGCGCTGGGCCGCGCGGCGCTGCAGCTTCTGACCCGCGGGCGCATCATATCCGGCGGCTCGACCATCACGATGCAGCTGGCTCGCCTGCTCGAGCCGCGGCGACAGCGCTCGCTGGCCGCCAAACTGCGGCAGATCGTTCGTGCGCTTGAGCTCGAACGGCAGTTGAGCAAGGACCAGATCCTCGATCTCTATCTGACGCTGGCGCCCTATGGCGGCAACCTTGAAGGCGTCAGGGCCGCCTCGATCGCCTATTTCGGTAAGGAGCCGAAACGATTATCGCTGGCCGAAGCGGCGCTCCTGGTGGCGTTGCCGCAATCGCCCGAAACCCGCCGGATCGATCGCCATGCCGATGTCGCACGCGCCGCGCGCGATCGCGTGCTCGACCGGCTGGTCGAGCAGGGCGTGGTGCAGGCGGCGGACGCACGGCAGGCCAAGGCGGTGCCGGTGCCGCAATGGCGCAGTCCAATTCCGATACTCGCGCCGCATGCCGCCGATCAGGCCAGCGCGGCGTTCAAGGACGCCCATGTGATCCGGCTGACGCTCGACGCCGGCCTGCAGCAGGGGCTTGAAGCGCTGGCGCGCGACCGCGCGCAGGCGTTGGGGCCGGATCTTTCCATCGCCATTCTGGCGGTCGAACATGGCAGCGGCGAGGTGCTGGCACGGGTTGGCTCCGCGGATTATTTTGACGCGCAACGCGCTGGCCAGGTCGACATGACCCGCGCCGTGCGCTCGCCGGGATCGACCTTGAAGCCCTTCATCTATGGTCTCGCCTTTGAAGACGGTTTTGTGCATCCGGACAGCCTGATCGACGACCGGCCGATCCGGTTCGGATCCTATGCACCGGAAAATTTCGACATGAGCTTTCAGGGCACTGTGCCGGTGCGCAAGGCGCTGCAGCTATCGCTCAATGTCCCCGCGATCGTCCTTTTGGACCGGGTTGGCGCCAGCCGGCTGTCGTCCCGCCTGCGGCAGGCCGGCGCCCATCTGGTGCTGCCTGAGGGCGAGGCACCGGGCCTGGCGATGGGGCTCGGCGGCGTCGGCATCACGCTGGAGGATCTGGTGCAGCTCTATGGCGGCCTGGCCCGGCTCGGCGAGACCAGGCCGCTGCGCGAGCTCGCCGCAGTGGACGATCACCGGTCCGATGCACCGCGCGAAACCCTGCGTCTGCTCGATCCAGTCGCGGCCTGGCAGGTCGACAATGTGCTGGCGGGGACGCCACCACCGGAAAATGCCCCGCATAACCGGATCGCGTTCAAGACCGGCACCAGCTACGGCTATCGCGATGCCTGGTCGATCGGCTTCGATGGCCGGCTGACCATCGGCGTATGGGTCGGCCGGCCCGACGGCGCGCCGGTGCCCGGTCTGGTCGGCCGCACCGCTGCGGCGCCAATTCTTTTCGATGCCTTCGCGCGAACCGGCCGGCTGCCGGCGCCGCTGCCGAAGCCGCCGAAGGGCGTGCTGCTCGCCAGCAACGCCAGGCTGCCGCTGCCGCTGCAGCGTTTCCGCCGGGTCGGGGAACTGGTACACGCGAGCGGGGAGCAGGCGCCCCATATCCAGTTTCCCCTGAACGGCTCACGGATCGATCTGGCCGATGCGATCGGTGAGCCGCCCGCCGCGCTGCCGGTCAGGGTCGCCGGCGGCGTGCTGCCGATGACGGTCTTGCTGAACGGGATGGCGGTCGGGGAAATCGACGGCCGCCGGCAACGTCTGATTGATCCGCCAGGGCCGGGCTTTGCGCGGTTGACGGTGATCGATGCCACTGGCGCTGTGGACACAGTTGTCATCCGAATTCAATAGAACGTCGCCAAAGGTTGTCGGGACAGCGGTTTCGTCGTATGCGGGACCGATGGTCGATACCTATGCCCGCCCCCGGTTTGGACAGCCGCGCCAACCCAAGACCCGGATCAATCCGGGAAGCAAGCTGCTGAGCCTGCTTGATTTTGCTGCCGGCAGCCACGCCCGCGCGATCGCCTTTCTGCTGCTCTGCGGCTTGCTTTTGTTCCTGCCCGGGTTTTTCAACATCCCACCGATCGACCGCGATGAGGCAAGATTTGCCCAGGCGACCAAGCAGATGGTCGAGACGGACGATTTCGTCGACATCCGGTTCCAGGATGATGTGCGATACAAGAAACCGGTGGGCATCTATTGGTTGCAGGCGGCCGCGGTCGAGACCGCCGCCGCGCTCGGCCTGCCGCGCGCCCAGGTGCGGATCTGGCTTTACCGCGTGCCGTCGCTGATCGGGGCCATAGGTGCGGTATTATTGACCTATTGGACGGCACTGGCGTTCGTCACGCGGCGGGCCGCCGTGCTCGCGGGGCTGCTGCTTGCCAGTTCGGTGCTGCTCGGTGCCGAGGCCAGGCTCGCCAAGACCGACGCCATGCTGCTGTTGACCGTGGTCGCGGCGATGGGCGCGCTGGCCCATCTCTATCTTTCCTGGCAACGGGGCGAGGATCCGGCGCATCCACCCTGGATGACGCCGGCGATATTCTGGACCGCGCTGGCCTTTAGCATCCTGATCAAGGGACCGCTGATCCTGTTGTTCATCGGCTTGACGATCGGGACGTTGGCGATCCTTGACCGCAGCGCCGTCTGGCTCCGGCGGCTGCGTCCGGTATGGGGCCTGAGCTGGATGCTGGTGCTGGTGCTGCCCTGGTTCGTGGCCATCTTCTGGCGAGCCGGCGATGCCTTTTTCGCCGATTCCGTCGGCGGCGACATGCTGAGCAAACTGCTGCCGCAGGAATCCCATGGCGCGCCGCCCGGATCATATCTGCTGCTGTTCTGGGTGACGTTCTGGCCGGGAGCGCCGCTGGCGGCGATGGCGGCGCCGGCGGTGTGGCGGGCGCGACGGGAGCCGGGGGCTCAGTTCCTGCTGGCCTGGCTGGTCCCGTCCTGGATTGTTTTCGAGCTGGTGCTGACCAAACTGCCGCATTATGTGCTGCCGCTTTATCCGGCGATCGCCATCCTGACAGTCGGCGCGCTGGAGCGGCGCGTGCTGTCGCGCTCCTGGCTGGTCCGTGGCGCCGCCTGGTGGTTCATCATTCCGGCGCTGGCCTCGATGCTCGCGGTGATCGGCGCGATCACGTTGACGCGGCAGCCGGTCTTTCTGGCCTGGCCGTTCGTGGCGGCGGCTTTGATCTTTGGGTTGTTCGCCTGGTGGATGTATGATGACAATCGCGCCGAACGTTCGCTGCTGAATGCAGTGGTGGCGGCGATGTTTCTGGCCGCGGCGATTTATGGCATCGTGATGCCGGCGCTGACACCGTTGTTTCCGAGCGCCGAGATCGCCCATGCGCTGCGCAACGTGGTCTGCGTCGGACCGAAAGCTGCCGCGGCGGGCTTTCATGAGCCCAGCCTGGTGTTCATGACCGGCACCTCGACGGTGCTGACCGACGGCTCCGGCGCCGCGGATTTCCTTGGCCAGGGCAGCTGCCGTTTTGCGCTGGTGGAAAAGACCTCGGAGCGGGCCTTCGCCCAGCGCGCCGAGGCGATCGGGCTGCGCTACAACGTCGCCAACCGTATCGAGGGCTATAACATCTCGCAGGGCAGGGCCATTTCGATCGCGATCTTTCGCTCCGAAGGCACACAGTAGGATGGCCGGCCCGGCCGGCAGCGCCGCTTCGCATTACCTTTCCGATCTCGCGGCGGTCGTGCGCTATTCGGCTTTGCGGTTGCTGGCGCCGCCATCGGCGCCGCGACATGCCGAGGCGCTGCGCACCCTGAAGCGACAGTCGTTGCTGATGCTGGTGATCGCGGCAGCAGCGATCATCGCCTTGATGTTCGAGGTCGACCTCGTGGAAATCCAGCTGATGCCGCCGCGCGGCACGCCAGGGCTCTGGCCGGTTCGTATGCTCACCGACTTCGGCAAGGATGGCTATGTGCTGGGGGCGCTGGCCGCGCTGCTGGTCGTGGTCGTCCTCCTTGCCCCGTGGTGGCGCGACCGCTCGCGCCTTTGTGTGCGCGATCTGGCCATGCGGCTGCAGTTCATGCTGCTCAGCGTTCTGCTGCCGCTGCTGGCCGGCGAGGTCGTCAAATGGATCGCCGGCCGCGGCCGACCATTTGTCGGCGGCGAGGCGAACGTGTTCAACTTCGTGCCCTTTGCCGGCACCGAAGCCCATGCGGCCTTTCCATCGGCGCATGCGATAACGGCGTTCGCGCTGGCGTTCGCGGTCGGTGCGCTGTGGCCGCGGGCAAAGCCCGCGATGATCGCCTATGTGATCGTGATCGCGGCCAGCCGCCTCGTGCTGCTGGCCCATCATCCGAGCGACGTCGTCGCCGGGGCGCTGATCGGGGTCATCGGCGCGATGCTGGTCAGGTACTGGTTCGCGGCCCGCGGGCTCCTCTTTACGATTGGCGATCACGGCAAAATCTTGCCGCCCGCCGCACCGCGGTGATGCATGGCGCCAGCCATCTGCGCGACGGTATCGCAGGTTTGCGAAATTGGCACCGCGATGCGCCGCGAAATCGCAAAAAGGTTGCCCGACAGCCGCAGGCCCCATAGAAGCGAGCCGTCGACGCTCGCGCCCCCGGTGCGGCCTCCGGCAAGACCCGAACCATGAGTTGTTGATTTGTCTTTTACCGACCAGGCCGCGGCGACTGTTTCGATTGTGGTCCCGGTGCGCAATGAAGCCGAGAACATCAGTCCCTTGATCGCGGAAATTGCCGCGGCGCTGGACGGCCGCTGGGCCTATGAGATCATCTATGTCAATGACGGTTCGACCGACGCGACCGCCGAGCGGCTTGCGGCTGAAATGCAGCGGCGCGCCAATCTTCGCCAGATCCGCCATGCCGCCTCGGCCGGTCAATCGGCCGCGGTGCGCAGCGGCGTGCGCGCCGCGCGCGGCGCCATCGTGGCCACGCTCGATGGTGATGGACAGAATAATCCGGCCTTCCTGCCGGATCTGATCGCAGCGATCGAAAATGGCGGCGACCGCATCGGTCTCGCCGCGGGCCAGCGGGTCGGGCGCAAGGACACCGGCTTCAAGAAGCTGCAGTCGCGCATCGCCAATGGCGTGCGCAACGCCATTCTCAAGGACGGCACCCGCGATACCGGCTGCGGCCTGAAAGCGTTCCGGCGCGAGGTCTTTCTGATGATGCCCTATTTCGACGGGCTGCACCGCTTCCTGCCGGCGCTGGTGCGCCGCGAAGGCTTTGAGATCGCCTATGTCAACGTCACCGACCGGCCGCGCCATTCGGGCGTCTCGAATTACGGTTTCTTCGACCGGCTGTGGATCGGCATCATGGATCTCGCCGGCGTTTGGTGGCTGATCCGCCGCAAGAAGCCGACACCAGCCGTCAGCGAGGTGCAGTGATGCTGATCGAATACGGCCAAGCGCTCGGCGCCTATCTCAACGATGTCTTCGTCGCCAAATTCGATTTCTGGCTGGCCTTCGGCATGGCCGCGCAACTGGTGTTCGGCGCGCGTTTTCTGGTGCAGTGGATCTACAGCGAGCGCGCCGGACGCAGCGTGGTGCCGCTGGCGTTCTGGTTCGTGTCGATCATCGGCGGACTGATGACGCTGATCTACGGCATCGTCAAACGCGAACCGGTGATCATCCTGGGCCAGGCGCTGCCCACCATCATCTATGTCCGCAACATCATGCTGATCTTCAAGAGCAAAGCCAGCGGATCCGAAACGCTGGATCGATGACCACCGGAAGCGGACGCGCCGTGCTTCCGCCGGTCGGAGAACAATTCCGTTACAGCAGATTTCACCATGGCGCCGGTCAACGCATCGTGTCCGGCGTTGAACGCGACAAGGCGATCGAAGGAATGCACAAGCAGTCCGACAGCCTGGTGCGGTTATTTGAACAGAATACCGAGGATCTGGTCAGCCGTCTCGATCGAACGCTGCTGCTGCTGCGCCGGAGCTACGAGGATGATCCGGAGCGCTTTGACCTGCGCAGCTGGGCCACGCGCGTCCCGCTGCTGGGCGATGAGACGCTGGACCTGGCGCTGGCTGGCGCCGATGGTTTTGAGACCGCCTCGACGACGGATCAAATCGGGCCACGGCCCTATGTCGGCGACCACGATTATTTTGTTGAACAGATGGATCCGGGCCGAGACCAGCTGTTCATCTCAGGGCTGGTCAGGCAAGCGGCAAAATCGTCGATCAAATTCTCGCGGCGGCTCCGCAGACACGACGGTCAATTCGGTGGAATTATCGCGCTTTCGCTCAACCCGGATTTCATCGAGCGTTTCTTCCGGACTGTCGATCTTGGTCAGCACTGCATGATTATTCTGCGTAATCTTGACGGCGTGGTGCTGGCGGCGGAAGGATCGGTTGGCGATGCCATCGGCCAACGAATCAATCCGCCGCCCTATTTGGAAGCGCTGGCCAAATCGCGTATCGGCTATTATTGGGGCGGCGGCGCGGTCGATGGCTACAACAGGCTGGTCGCCTACCGGGCTTCGGGAAAATATCCGATGGTTTTTGCGGTAGGCCTCGCCGAGAGCGAAGCCTTGACGGGCTATCAGGTGCGCCGCGCCAGCTATTTTTTTGCGGCCGGTACGACAACCCTGCTCATTTTGATCTTGATTGTGTTCCAGTGCTTCCGGCAATTGAAATTTGACGAAGCGCGCGAGCGGTTGAAAATGCTCAACCAGGAAATGGCGGCGCAAAATATCTTGTTCGATGCCACCGTCCGCAACGTTCCGAACGGCTTGAGCATGTTCGACGGCGACGGCAGGCTGATGGTCTGGAACGATCAATACGTCGAAATATACCGGATGTCGCCTGTACTGATCAAGCGTGGCGTCAGCATCAAGACCATCGTCGAGCACCGCAAGCAGGCGGGAAATATCGACAGCGAGGTTGACGATTATATCGCGGCGTTTCGCAAGGAACTGATCGAGAATGGCAGGCAGATATCGATCGCCACGCTCACGGATGGACGTAGCATCTCCGTTGTCAATACGGCGATCGCGGGCGGCGGCTGGGTGGCCACGCATGAAGATATCACCGATCGCAAGCGCGCCTTGGCCGCGATCGGCCACATGGCGCGCCATGACCCGCTCACCGGGCTTGCCAACCGCACCGAATTCAATGAAAAACTGAGCGAGGCATGCAAGCGGGTCAAGCGCATGGGCACGGGCGTGACCGTGCTGATGCTGGATCTCGACAAGTTCAAGGCGGTCAACGACACGCTGGGACATCCCGCCGGCGATCAGCTGCTGCTCGAAGTGGGCCGCCGCCTGCGATCGATGCTGCGTGAAACCGATGTGCTGGTACGGCTCGGCGGTGACGAATTCGCCGTCATCCAGGAGGCGGCGCTGCAGCAGACCGATGGCGCCGAGACCCTGGCGCATCGGATCATAGATACCATTGGCCAGCCATTCGATCTCGACGGGCGTCCCGCCACGATCGGCGTCAGTATCGGAATCGCGATGGCGCCCGAGCATGGTATCGATCCGGAGCCGCTGATGACGGCCGCCGACCTCGCCCTCTATGAGGTGAAGGCCGAAGGACGAAATGATTTCCGGATTTTCCGGCCAACCATGCTGGAAGTGGCCCGGACCGAGAAACTGGCGGAAAGCGAGCTTCGGGAGGCGATCGCGCGGGACCAGCTTGAACTGCACTACCAGCCGGTGATCGATGCCAGACGCTACCAACTCGCCGGCGTCGAGGCCCTGGTGCGCTGGCGGCATCCGACGCGGGGGCTGGTGCCGCCGGATCTGTTCATCCCTCTGGCGGAGCGAACCGGCCTGATCGTGCCTTTAGGCGAGTGGGTGTTGCGACGGGCCTGTCTTGACGCCGCGAGCTTGCCTGATCATGTCAAGGTTGCGGTCAATGTTTCCGCGGTCCAGTTCCGCAACGGGGGGCTGTACGACGCCGTGGTGCGGATCCTGCACGACACTGGCTTTGCGCCGAACCGGCTCGAGCTGGAGATCACCGAAACCTCGTATCTGGATGAGAAACAATCCTATCTGGCCGCGATGCGCCAGTTGAAGGAGATCGGCATCGCCATGGTGCTAGATGATTTCGGCACCGGCTATTCCTCGATCAACTATTTGATCCGATTCCCGATCGACAAGATCAAGATCGACAAGTCATTCACCCAGGGCGTGCTGGAGCGGCAGGATTGCGCCGCGGTGATTGCCTCCACCTTGGCGTTGTCGCAGGGGCTTGGCCTGTTGACGACGGCCGAAGGTGTCGAAGAAGTTGCGCAATTCGAATATGTGCGGAACGCCGGGGTCGACCTGGTTCAAGGCTACCTGTTCGGCAAGCCGGTGCCGATGGCCGAGTTTGGACCGCAGGCCGCCAGGACGCTGGAGACGCTCGGCCGTCTGACCAGGCCGCCGCACCAGGCGTCGCTGCGCAAGCTTGAGGGATCGAAGCTGGGGGCATAAGCGCTCAACCGAAACAGTTTCTGGCCCGACCGGCACCGTGCCTCATCCATCGGTACCCGCACCAGGCTCGGTTGGTAAACAAAGCCGTACCGCGCGGATCGTATACGCCACTACGGGCATGGCGGATTGGATGCGAGGACGGCGCCGAGTTCATCGATGTATCCAGCCAGTTGGCCGAAGTTGTTGCTGGCGCCGCTTCATCCGGACATGCCAGCATGGCTGCTGGCGTTCAAGCCGCGTTGAACGCCGCAAATCCACGTTCGAGATCGGCCTTCAGATCCTCGACATTTTCCAGCCCGATATGCAGCCTGAGGGTCGGCCCGCCCGGCGCCCAGTCGGTGGCGGTGCGGTAGCTCGCGCAATCGAACGGGATAATCAGGCTTTCGAAGCCGCCCCACGAATAGCCCATGCCGAACAGCTTGACGGCATCCAGCAGCGCATCGACCGCCTTGGCCGGCTTAGGCTTCAGCACCACGCTGAACAGTCCGGAGGCGCCGCAGAAATCGCGCTTCCAAATGGCGTGACCCGGGTCGCTTTCGAGTCCGGGATGCAGCACCCGCAGCACCTCGGGCCGCCCCGTGAGCCAGCGCGCCATCTCGATCCCGGAGCGATGGTGCTGCGCCAGTCGAACTGCCAGCGTGCGCAGGCCGCGCAGCGCCAGGAACACGTCGTCCGGCCCGGCGCAGATCCCGAGCAGCCGGATGGTCTCGACCAGCATCGGCCAGGCCTTGGCATTGGCCGAGATGGTGCCGAACATGATGTCGGAATGGCCGCCGATATATTTGGTACCAGCCTGGATACTGATATCGACGCCCTGTTCCAAGGAGCGGTGAAACAGCGGTGTAGCCCAGGTGTTGTCGTCGATCACCAGTGCACCGCGTGCATGGGCAATGGCGGCGATGGCCGGAATGTCCGACATTTCGAAGGATTGCGAACCCGGCGCTTCGACCAGCACCGCCCTGGTGTTCGGCCTGAACAGCTCGGCGATCCCGGCGCCGATCAACGGATCGAAATAGCTGGTCTCGACGCCATAACGGGCCAGCAGGCCGTTGCAGAAATTGCGCGTCGGCCGGTAGGCGCTGTCGCTGACCAGAAAATGATCGCCCGCCTTCAGCACCGCGAGCAGGGCGGTGGTGATGGCCGCGAGCCCGGAAGGTGCCAATCCGACGCCGGCGCATTGCGGGCCTTCCAAGGCCATCAGCGCCTCCTGCAGCGCCTTGGTGGTCGGCGTGCCATGGCGACCGTATTGGAACTCGCCGCGATGCGCATGCAGATCGGCGGCGGTCGGATAAAGCACCGTCGATCCATGCACGACAGGAGGATTGACGAAGCCCTTCTGCGCCTTGGTGTCCCGTCCTGCCGTCACCAGGGTGGTTTCCGGCCTGAGAGCATTGGATTGATCGTTGCCTGAAGCGTTCATGCGTCCGCCGCCATCTGGTGACCCTTTGTCGCAGCCACAGCCGCTCCCCGGCCGCCCGCCCGGCGGGAACGAGGAAGTTTATTACTTGCAGGACACAGAAGACCGCCGTCAACCCCTTGACCCGGCCGGCCAGTCGTTCTGTGATAGGCATGAGATATTCAGTCGCTGCATGTTGAGGGGCCTGCCGCGATCGACGATCCCATTGCTGAGCGGATATCCCATGGCTGAGCGGATATCGTGTCGACTTCCAGTTGGCTCAGTGCTTGCATTGGAATCTCCGGGCAGGGCCCTTCGGCACACGCGGCATCGACGTCAGACGTTCCCGGACGACCCTTGAAAGGCTTTGCCATGAAACGCGTATCTCTGGTTTTCACCCTCGCTATCGCCGCCGGTCTTGGTGCCGGTCTCGCCGCCCAGGCCGCTTCTGCCCAGACGCTCAAGACCATCAAGGACCGCGGCCAACTGTCCTGCGGTGTCAGCCAGGGCCTGCCCGGCTTTTCGTCGCCGGACGACAAGGGCAACTGGACCGGGCTCGACGTCGACATCTGTCGCGCCATCGCCGCCGCCATCTTCAACGACCCGGCGAAGGTCAAATATATCCCCTTGTCGGCCAAGGATCGTTTCACGGCGCTGCAGTCGGGTGAAATCGACGTGCTGTCGCGCAATACGACCTGGACGCTGTCTCGCGATACCTCGCTCGGCGCCAATTTTGCCGGGGTGAACTATTATGACGGCCAGGGTTTCATGGTCAAAAAATCGCTCAACGTCAATTCGGCGCTGGAGCTGAACAGCGCCTCGGTTTGCGTGCAGACCGGGACCACCACGGAGCAGAATCTGGCAGACTATTTCAAAAGCAACAACATGAAGTACGAAGTGATCGCATTCGCCAATGATGACGAGGCCATCAAGGCCTACGAATCCGGCCGCTGCGACGTGTTCACGACCGACGTGTCCGGCCTTTATGCCGAGCGTCTGAAGTTTGCAAATCCGGCCGAGCATGTCGTGCTTCCCGAAGTGATTTCAAAGGAGCCGCTTGGACCGATGGTTCGCCATGGCGACGACCAGTGGTTCGATATCGTCAAATGGGTGCTGTTTGCGATGGTCGACGCCGAAGAACTCGGTATCAACCAGAAGAACCTCGACGACATGGCGAAATCGGACAAGCCGGAGCTGAAGCGGGTGTTCGGGACCGATGGCAATCTCGGTGAGCAGTTGGGCCTGACCAAGGATTGGGTCTACCGAATCGTCAAGGGCGTCGGCAATTACGGCGAAACCTTCGATCGCAATGTGGGCGCCGGCTCCAAGCTCGGGATCGCGCGCGGTCTCAATGCGCTTTGGAACAAGGGCGGCATTCAGTACGCGCCGCCGATCCGCTGATCGCGGTCGCGCGCCATGAGCATCAGCATTGAAGCCAGGCCCCTCGAAGCCAGGCCGCCGCCCTCGCAGTTTTCTGCCAAGTTGCAGCGCGCGCTCGGCGGGCGCGCGGGCTGGCGCGGGTTTGCGTTCCAGCTGCTGTTTGTCGTCGCGCTGATCTGGATCGGCACCGAGATCGTGGCCAATGTGCGGGTCAATTTGGCGGCGCAGCGGATTACATCCGGCTTCGGCTTTCTGGAGAGAACGGCGGGTTTTGATGTCAGCCAGAACCTGATTCCCTACACCGGATCCGATACCTATGCGCGGGTATTTCTGGTTGGTCTGCTCAACACGCTGCTGGTATCGGTACTCGGCATTTTCCTTGCCACCGTGATCGGCTTCATCGTGGCGCTCGGCAGGCTTTCCCCGAACTGGCTATTGTCACGCATCGCCGGCGCCTATGTTGAGGTGCTGCGTAACCTGCCGCTGTTGTTTCAGATCATCTTCTGGTACGTCGCCGTGCTGCGCGCGCTGCCCAATCCCCGACAGAGCATCTCGCTGTTGGATATTCTTTTCCTCTCCAACCGTGGCCTTGTTGTTCCGAGGCCAATCGCCGATCCCGGTCTGCAGCCATTCATTCTCGCCCTCGTGGCGGCGATCGTGGCCGCGCTGGCGCTGCGCCATTATGCGCTCAAACAATTGTTCGACCGTGGCCGGAAGCTCGTCATCTGGCCCTACGTGCTGGCGCTATTGATTGGATTGCCGCTCCTCAGCGCGCTGCTGTTCGGTGTGCCCGTGACCTTCGAGATTCCGGTGCTCAAGGGCTTCAATTTTTCCGGAGGCTCACGCCTGATTCCGGAATTTGTGGCGCTGCTGCTGGCGCTGTCGACCTATACCGCGACCTACATCGCCGAGATCGTGCGCGGCGGCATCCTGTCGGTGCACAAGGGCCAGATGGAAGCGGGATCCTCGCTCGGACTGCATCGGGGCGACACGTTGCGGCTGATCGTGGTTCCGCAGGCCCTGCGCGTGATTCTGCCGCCACTGACCAACCAATATCTCAATCTCACCAAGAATTCGTCGCTGGCCGTGGCGATCGGTTATCCTGACCTGGTCTCGGTTTTCGCCGGCACCACGCTCAGCCAAACCGGCCAGGCCATTGAAATTATTGCCATCACCATGGGCGTCTATCTGCTGATTTCGCTGACCACCAGCGCGATCATGAGCTTCTATGGATGGCGGATCAGCCGGAGCCTTGGGCCATGAGCGATATCGCCGCCCCCTCGACCTTCGTCCGCCAGGATCTCGTCAAGGAACGCAGTGCGCCGATCAAGACCACGGGCTTTATCGGCTTCGTCCGGACGCAATTATTGAACTCGCCGACCAATATCCTGCTTACCGTGCTCGGTTTGCTGCTGTTGTGGTTCACCCTTGTTCCCGCGACCAAATTCCTGCTCGTTGATGCGGTCTGGCAGGGCACCGATCGCGACGCCTGCCTGGCTGTCAATGCGGGCCACCCGGTCGGGGCCTGCTGGCCCTATATCAAGGCCAAATTTCCGCAATTCATCTATGGATTCTACCCCGAGCCGGAGCGGTGGCGGGTCAATTTGACCTTCCTGCTGGCGGTGCTGCTGCTGGTGCCGCTGCTGATTCCGCGGCTGCCGGACAAGGGGCTGAATGCTGGATTATTGTTCATCGCCTTTCCGGTGATCGGATTTTTCCTGCTGCATGGCGGTAGCCTGATCAGCTTCGCGATCGGCGCCGCCATCGTCTCCGCGCTGCTGTTTCTGTTCGGCGGCGGAATCCGTACCGGATGGCGGGCGCTCATGGTCAGCCTTGCCCTGTTTGCGGGCACCGGCGTGGTGATCGCGGTATTGGGGCTTGAACATGATGGTTTGCCGCTGGTCGACACCCGGCAGTGGGGCGGCTTGCTGGTGACGCTGGTGGTTTCGGTGACCGGCATTGTGGTCTCGATGCCGATTGGCGTCGCATTGGCGCTCGGCCGGCGGTCGACGATCCCGCTGGTTCGGATTTTCTCGGTGGCGTTCATTGAATTCTGGCGCGGCGTGCCGCTGATCACCGTGCTGTTTTTTGCAACCTATATGCTGCCGCTGTTCCTGCCCGCCGGCTTCACCATCGATGCCCTGGCCCGCGCCTTGATCGGCGTCGCGCTGTTCGCCGGCGCCTACACCGCCGAGGTGATCCGCGGCGGCCTGCAGGCTGTTCCGCGCGGCCAAAGCGAGGCCGCCAGTGCGCTCGGCCTGGCTACCTGGAAGACCACAGCGCTGATCGTGATGCCGCAGGCGTTGCGCCATGTCATTCCCGGCCTGGTCAACAGCTTCATTGCGATGTTCAAGGACACCTCGCTGGTCTCGATCGTGGCGATTTTCGATCTGCTCGGCGTGCTGCAGTCGTCGTTTGCTGATCCGGTCTGGGCGACCCCGACCACGTCGCTAACCGGCTTCGCCTTTGCCGGAATGATCTATTTCGTCTTCTGCTTCGGCATGTCGCGCTATTCCCAGTTCGTCGAAAAACGCCTGAACGCCCACCGCCGCAATTGAGTAACATGACCATGACCGCCAACAAGATCGTCGATATTGCCGGCCTCAACAAATGGTATGGCGAGTTTCATGTGCTGCGGGATATCAACGCTTCGGTCGAGAAGGGCGAGCGCATCGTGATCTGCGGCCCTTCGGGATCCGGAAAATCGACCCTGATCCGCTGCATCAACGCGCTGGAAGAATTCCAGGAAGGCGAGATCACGGTCGATGGCATCGAACTCGGACCTAATTTGAAGCGGGTCGACGAAGTCCGGCGCGAGGTCGGCATGGTGTTCCAGAGCTTTAATCTGTTCCCGCATCTGACCGTGTTGGAAAACTGCACCCTGGCGCCGATCTGGGTGCGGAATATTCCCAAGAAGGATGCCGAAGCCACCGCCATGAAATATCTCGAGCGGGTCAAGATCCCGCATCAGGCCAACAAATATCCTGGCCAGATGTCCGGTGGCCAGCAGCAGCGGGTGGCGATCGCCCGCGCGCTGACCATGAACCCGAAGGTGATGCTGTTCGACGAGCCGACCTCGGCGCTCGATCCGGAAATGGTCAAGGAAGTGCTCGATACCATGGTCGACCTCGCCCGCGAGGGCATGACCATGCTGGTCGTCACCCATGAAATGGGATTTGCCAAGGAAGTGGCCAATCGCATCGTGTTCATGGATGCCGGCCAGATCATCGAATCCAATACGCCGCAGAATTTCTTCGCCAATCCGCAGCATGCGAGGAGCCAGCTGTTTCTCAGTCAGATCTTGCGGGCGCATTGAGACCGTGCGGCTCAGACCTTCTCGTACGGCACAACAATTGCGCTTCGCTGCTCCAGCCATTCCGGCACCGGCAGGTTTTTCGAGCGCATGAATTCCGGATTGTACAGCTTCGACTGGTAGCGGGTGCCATAGTCGCACAGGATGGTCACGATGGTGTGGCCCGGTCCGAGCTCCTTGGCCAGCCGGATGGCGCCGGCGATGTTGACGCCGCTCGAGCCGCCGAGACAAAGTCCCTCATGTTCGAGCAGGCCGAACACGATCCGCACCGCTTCATCGTCGCTGATCTGATAGGCATCATCGATCACGGCGCCTTCGAGATTGGCGGTGATACGGCTCTGGCCGATGCCCTCGGTGATCGACGAACCCTCCGCTTTGAGCTCGCCATGCTTGTAATAGTTATAGAGCGCCGACCCCATGGGATCGGCGAGTACGACACGAATGTTCGGATTGAACTTTTTGAGGCCGATGGAGACTCCGGCCAGCGTGCCGCCGGTGCCGGCTGAGGCGACGAAGCCATCGACCTTGCCGGCGGTCTGCTGCCAGATTTCGGGGCCGGTTCCTTCAATATGGGCTTGGCGGTTGGCGATGTTGTCGAACTGGTTGGCCCAGATCGCGCCGTTGGAATCGGTGTGGGCCAGCTGCTCGGCGAGACGGCCGGACAATTTGACGTAATTGTTAGGGTTGGCATAGGGGACCGCGGGCACCTCGATCAGCTGGGCGCCGCACAGCCGCAGCATGTCCTTCTTTTCCTGGCTCTGGGTATTCGGCATCACGATGACGGTGCGATAACCAAGCGCGTTGGCCACCAGCGCCAGCCCGATTCCGGTATTGCCTGCGGTGCCCTCGACCACGGCGCCGCCGGGCCACAGCGCCTTGCGCCGGACGGCGTCGCGGATGATGAACAGCGCCGCGCGATCCTTGACCGACTGGCCAGGATTCATGAATTCGGCCTTGCCAAGGATGTTGCAGCCGGTCGCCTCGGAGGCCTGCTTCAGCTTGATCAAGGGGGTGTTGCCGATCGCTTCGACGACGTCTTTGTCGATGTGAGGTATGCTCATGTGCAGGAAATCTTGCCGGTCTGCCGCCAAATCAAGCTTTGACCCTAGTGTGCGCCCGGCCAAAGTGGAAGCGGCTTTCTCGGACCAAGCGGCCGGCCAGCGCGTGATTCGAGCTAATCCAGGCGGGTGTTTCGCGGCTCGTTTGACGGCTCGTTTGGCCTCTAATTGGACTTAGCGAAAACCACTTGGCGGACATCGATGTTTCCCGACAGGAACCCAGCCTCGCAATAGGCGAGGTAGTATTCCCACAGCCGCCGAAACCGGTCATCGAAACCGAGTGGCATCAGATTGGGCCAGGCGGCGCGGAAGTTCTTCCGCCACGTCGCGAGCGTCTTGGCATAATCTTGCCCAAAAATACGCTCGCGGATGACAGGAACGCCGAACCGCTCGCCGAGCGATTTGAGCACCTGCGGCGAGGGCAACATGCCGCCAGGAAACACGTAGCGTTGGATAAAATCCACTTCGCGGCGATAGGTGTGGAACAGACGGTCCTGGATCGTAATAGCCTGGATACCGGCAAGACCGCCGGGCAGCATCCGGTCGCGGAGCTGCGAGAAATATGTGGGCCAGAACTGCTCGCCGACGGCCTCGATCATTTCAATCGAGGCGATACGGTCATAGCGGTCGCGCTCGTCGCGATAGTCCTGCAGGCGGATCTCTACCTGGTCGGACAGGCCGGCGTTCTGGACGCGCTGCGAGGCAAAGTCGCGCTGTTCCTTGCTGATCGTCAGCCCGACCACCCTGGCACCGTAGGTTTTGGCGGCATATTCGGCGAAGCCGCCCCAGCCGCAGCCGATCTCCAGCACCCGCTGGCCCGGCCTGAGATCGATGGCTTCGGCCAGCCGGCGGTATTTGTTGTTCTGCGCGGTCGCCAGATCAGGGGTGTGGTCCTCGAACAGGGCCGATGAATAGGTCATGCTCGGATCGAGCCATGCCGAGTAGAAGGCGTTGCCGATGTCGTAATGGGCGTAGATGTTGCGGCGCGCCTGGCGTTTGGTGTTGCGGTTGAACCAGTGCTGGACGGTCTGAACGAATCGCATCAGCGGCTTGTCGCCGAGCATGGCCTTGATCAGGTCGTGATTGACGCAGAACAGATAGAGAAACTGGGTCAGGTCCGGCGTATCCCATTCGCCGCTCAGATAGGCCTCGGCGATCCCGATATCGCCGCCATTCAACAGCCGAGACGCGAAGCCGAAATTAAATAGCGTCATGGCGGCCGCGGGACCGGGCTCGACGCCGCCCAGGCGCAGGGTTCGTCCGTCAGGAAGCGTGACGTCGAGGGTGCCGCGGCGCAGTTTGGAGCCGAACCGGAGCGCAAGCCGCACCAGGCGCGGCAGGTCGGAGAGCACGCTCTCCACATTATCAGGCGTAACCAAAATCAACGCAGACATACCTATTGACCGATCGGGTGTTAGCTCTCCGTTCCGGAGCCTTGCTTGGGTCGATTACCTCAGGTCCGACCTTGACGTGACCAAAAGCGCTCTGCTGCGGTCGAGGCTTCTCGCCCAATTGTCGACCCCGGCTGTTCACTATAGTCGGTGTGTCCGGCCGTCGCCAAGCTGGTTTTGGTCGGTCGTTGTCATGCTCGTTGTCATCGGTCCGGTAGGCGACCGTGGCACCAGGCGCGCGCCTTTCAGCCACAGCCGCAGGGCCTGCCAATGGATCGCGGCAATGATCTTGAAGGTGAACAGCGGCATGGCACAGCACGACCGGGCCAGGGCCCGCGTGCTCAGCGCGCGCCGCCGTCCATGGAAGGTTGCGGCGAGCAGCGGACCCTCGCGGTCCGTCTCCAGTATGCGCAACCGGACCTGTTCCGAAGGCGGCGAGACGCGGAAATGATAGCGCATCGGCATCTCGATGAACGGCGAGACATAGAACAGCTTGTCCTGCTGCTGCCTGATCCCGGCCGCGTTGATCTCGTCAGACCGCACCGGCAGCACGTAGGCATGGATATCGCCAAACGTGTTTCGTACCTCGTAGATCATCAGGATGAGCTGACCGGAGGCGTGGTAGCAGAAATAGACCGAGAGCGGATTGAAGGTGTAGCCGAACAGCCGGGGATAGCACAGCAGCAGCACCCGACCGCCGGTCAGGTTCAGGCCGGATTCGGCGGCGCGCCGTTGCGCGTAACCGCGCAGTGACGAGCCGTCACGGTCGCCGTGATCGGCCTCGTGGAAACTGTAGAGCGCGGCGCGGTTGACGCCAAACAGCCGACTTTGCCGGTCCGCCGCATCGAGCCGGTCGAGATCGATCAGAAGGCTCATGACCCGGTAGCTGAAGCGATGACCCAAAGGCTTCAGACGGGCATGCATGACCTCGCCAACGTAAAGCGCGGCCGCGTCGGGTAACTCGCCCTCGGGCTTGACCCGGGTCGCTCGCTCCATGGTCTACTCCGCGGCTTCCGCCAGTTCGGGCGGGGGTTCGCGCCAAGGCGCGATCGCCCCCAGCGCTTCGGCAACGGCCAGACCCGACCGCAGACCGTCCTCGTGGAAGCCGTATCCGGTCCAGGCCCCGCAAAACCAGGTGTGGCGCCCCCCCTGAATGTCGTGGAGCTGCTTCTGCGCCGCAAACGCCGCGGCATTATATTGCGGGTGTTCGCAGATATACTTTCCGAACGTCAACGCCGGGTCCGGCTCGAATGGCGGATTAAGGCTGACGAAAAGCGGCTGGTCGTGATCGATGCCCTGCAACTGGTTCATCCAGTAGGTCACGGCGACGTCGTTTTCGGCGCTGTTGGTTTGGACGCTACTCTGGCGTTGCCAGCGCAGAAAATTCCACGACGCCCAGGCCCGGCGGCGTTTCGGCATCAATTTGATATCCCGGTGCAGGTAGACGGTGTTGGGGGCATAGCCGATGGCGCCGAGGATGGCGCGTTCGCGGTCACAGGCATCCGACAGCATGGCGAGCGCCTGATCGCTATGCGATGCGATCACGACATGGTCGTAGATGTCGCTTTTGCCATGGCTGTCGTGGACGATGACGCCATGGGGCGTCCGTTCGATCGAGGTCACCGCACAGCCCAGCCGGAGCTGGCCCCGGAAACCCGACATCAGCTTTTCGACATAGCGGCGGCTGCCGCCCTTGACGGTGCGCCAGACCGGGCGGTCATACTGCAGCAGGCGATGGTTGTTGAAGAAGGCGACGAAGTTCTCGGCGGGAAAGTCCAGCATCTCGCGGGCCGGCGCGGACCAGATCGCGGCGCCCATCGGGGCGAGGTAATCGGTCAACAGCCGCGGCGCGAAGCGGCGCTGGTCGAAATATTGGGCGAGCGTCATCCCGGCCAGTCTGCCGGCCGCGTAATCCTCGACGCTCTTGGCATTGAAGGTGAGGATGTCGCGCAACATCCACAGATAGGATGGCGACAACAGGTTGGAAGGCTGTGAAAACAGCCCGATCGCGGTTTCACGCCAATTGTTGCCGCCGCCCTTCCACTCAAAGCGGCCGGCGTCGGCGGTCACTGCGAAGCTCATGCAGCTCTCGACGGTCTCGACGTCCAGATGGCCGAAAAGGGCGGTAAGGTCCGGATAATTCAGTTCATTGTAAACGATGAAGCCGATATCGACCGAAATCGGCGTACCATCATAATCTATCGTGACAGTATGGCTATGTCCTCCAGGCCTCAGCTCACGATCATAGACCGTGACCGGATAACGTTTCGACAGGGTCCAGGCCGCGGCATTGCCAGCTATTCCAGTTCCAATCACCGCAACCCGCATTCCAGCCCCCATGCTATTGACGTCCAAGCTACGTTACACTGACTTTAAGGTTTCAGAAGCGAGTTTTGCCGAGCGGAAACAACGACAGCGGGAGGTCGGAAGGCGGCAGATGAAATCCTGGCAAGGTGACGGGCGGGGGATTGCCCGATCCCTGCCGCGCCCATAAGGTTTGGGAAATGGCATTTGGCAGGTTGGCTGCGGCTTTACCAGAGGCCGGCGGGGCATTCGTGGGATCGCAGCTGCGGCTGTGGAAAACAACACCGGCAATCTCGGGAAATATGACAGGGCTGTCCGCGGCTTCGCGCCCCGGCTAATATGCGTTTGAGTTACCGCAGAGAAGGCATCGCCACCGTGTACGTGTCGCACTTGATTCCCCGAGGCGTGATCGGCGACGTGGTCTGGCGGAAGCCGCGGCTCTCGACCCCGGTCAGGATCCGCGACGGGGAGACAAGGTGAAACGTATCCGATCGGGTCGCAACGCTGGCGAGTCCTTTTCCGCCGCCTGCCGTGCCTTGCGATGGTTGGCGGCGGCTGGGATGGTTGTGGCCTCCGGGGGCTGCATCCTGACCCAGGATATCCCCGATCCAGCCCTTGATACCCCCAGCGCCTATCGTGCGGTGCGCACCACCGATCAGAATGCGCCGCCGCCGTTGGACTGGTGGCGCGGCTTTCGTTCGCCGGAACTGACCGCGCTGATGGAGGAGGCCCAGAAGGTCAATCTGGACATCGCCGCGGCGGTCGCGCGCTTCGTTCAGGCCGATGCGCAGGCGCGGATCGCGGGCGCCGCGCTGTTGCCGACGCTCGGCCTCAACGGCCCGGGCAATTTGGCGCAGGAGAGCTACTCCAGAAATTCCGGCTCCAGCCTTAATGGTCTGTCCACCGGCGGGCGCGAAGTCGTCAACTACAACACCTCCCTGAGCGCCAGCTATATGCTCGATTTCTGGGGCCAATATCGCGACGCCTTGCAGGCGGCCGAGGAGACCTCGGTCGCCAACCGCTTCGATCGCGACGTGGTCGCTTTGACCACCCTCACCAGCGTCGCCAATGCCTATTTTCAAGTGCTCGCCTCCCAGGACCGGATCCGGACCGCCGAGCGGAATATCGCCAGCGCCAACCGCATCCTGGAAGCGATCAGACAACGGTTGAAGGCCGGCACCGGAACTGACCTCGATGTGGCGCAGCAGGAGAGCGTACTCGCCAACCAGCGCGCCGCGGTGCCGCCGCTGCGGCAGACGCTGGATCAAAACATCAACGCGCTCGCGGTGCTGGTTTCGCGTCCGCGCGAAAGCTTCAGTGTCAATGGCGGTTCGATGAATCAGATCGACACGCCGCGGATCACGCCTGGCCTGCCGTCCGAGCTGTTGACGCAGCGGCCGGATATCAGGCGCCAGGAAGCGCAGCTGGCGTCGGCCACGGCCAATGTCGGCAGCGCCCGGGCGCAATTCTTTCCGACCATCCAGCTGACCGGGGCAGGCGGCTACCAGAGCTCGGCGCTTTCCTCGCTGATCCAGCCGCATGCCGCGTTCTTCAGTCTGGTCGCGAGCGTGGAACAGCCGATCTTTGATGGCGGCTCGATCCTCGGCAATTTTGAACTGACCAAGGCCAAGCAGGATGAATTGCTGCAGACCTATCGAAAGACCGTTGTTCAGGCCTTTTCCGATGTCGACAACGCCCTGTTCTCGATCCGGCAGACCACCGAGAGGCTGCGCCTGCAGCGCGTCGTCGTCGCGGCGTCGCAGCGCGCCTTTGAATTGTCCGAACAGCAGCTGCGCGCCGGGACCGCCGACATCGTGACCGTATTGAACACGCAATTGACACTTTTTCAGGCCGAAGACGCGTTGTGGCAAGCCCAGCTGGCGCGGCTGCTCGCAGTCGTCAGCCTCTATCAGGCCCTGGGGGGCGGCTGGGAGCCAAAGATGGAGAAGCCGGTCAATGCTCTTTAAGCCGGTTGAGAACGAAAAGGGCAGGCTTGCCGCCGACGATCTCACCCCGCGTCGCGGCCGCGCCGTCTTGGCCACGGCGGTCACGCTGCTGATTCTGGGTGGCATCGGCTATGGCGCGTGGGTGGCGATGCAACCCAGGCGGGACGCGAACCGACGCCCTGACCTGCCGGTGCCGGTGCTGGCGGCCATGCCGCGGATCCAGGACGTCCCGGTCTATCTCGATGGCGTGGGCACCGTCCACGCCTTGAACACCGTTACCGTGCGCTCCCAGGTCGACGGCAAGCTGATCGCGGTCAACTTCGTCGAGGGACAGGACGTCAGCAAGGGCGACGTGCTTGGTGAGATTGATCCGGTGATCTACAAGGCGCAGTACGATCAGGCTGTCGCCAAGAAGGCCCAGGACGAGGCGCTGCTCGCCAACCAGCGGCTCGACCTGATTCGCTACCAGCAACTCGCGACCGCCAATGCCGGCTCCAAACAGCAGGCTGATACCCAGCGCGCCGTCGTCGCCCAGCAGGAAGCGCTGGTGAATTCCGATCAGGCCGCCATCGACAATGCCGCCGCCACCCTGGGCTATACCAAGATCATCGCGCCCTTGTCGGGCAAGACCGGCCTGCGCCAGGTCGACCAGGGCAACATCATTCACGCCTCGGACGCCACTGGGGTCGCCATCATCACCCAGCTGCAGCCGATCGCGGTGCAATTCAGCCTCCCGCAGCAGCAGATCGTGCGGGTCAATGCGGCTTCCGCGAAAGCCCCGCTGGTCGTCGATGTGTTCGGCAATGATGGCGTCACGGTGGTCGATACCGGGACGCTGAAGGGGATCGACAACCAGGTCGATCCTACCACCGGCACGCTCAAGCTGAAGGCTGAATTCCCCAACAAGGATTTCCAGCTCTGGCCCGGCCAATTCGTCAATGTCAGGCTCAAGGTGGAAACACTGTCGCAGGCGGTGGTGGTGCCGACCTCGGCAGTCCAGCGCGGTCCGGCCGGCACCTTCAGCTACGTCATTGGCGACGGCGAACAGGTCAAGGCGAGACCGGTGGTGGTGACGCAGCAGAACGAAAACGATGCGGTCATCGCCAGCGGCCTTTCGCTCGGCGATCGCGTGGTGACGACGGGCTTTGCCAGCCTTTCCGATGGCGCCAGGGTGATCGTCGGCAACAACGCGCAGTTGCCGACCGCCGACCTGGCACCGCACCGCAAGCGCGGCAACCGGGATGGCCAGGGAAAAGACGGCTCCGGGAGAGACGGCCAAGACAAAGACCACCAGGCCAGAGACCGCCAGGGCGATCGCGGTGGCAAACGAGACTGGCGCGGTCGCGACAACGCGAATCTTCAAGCGGCATCCCCGCAGGCTGGCGCGCCGCCGGCCAACGGTGCGACATCGCAGCCTTGACCCAGCGGGGCTTTTGTCTGGGTGTTTCGCCTGGTCATTCGCTTGGGTGTTTGGCTTGGCCATTTCGGGTTTGAATGTTTGACCTCGTCGCCGTCCCGAGGACGCAGCCCAAGGTAGGTTGCCATGAGCGTTTCTGATCCGTTCATCCGAAGGCCGGTTGCGACCTCGCTATTGGGGATCGCGCTGTTGATCAGCGGCGCGCTGGGGTACTGGGCGCTGCCGGTATCGGCGCTGCCGCAGGTCGATTTCCCGACCGTGCAGGTGTCGACGCAACTGCCGGGCGCCAGTCCCGACGTGGTCGCCTCGCTGATCACAGCGCCGCTCGAGCGTCAGCTTGGACAGATTCCGTCGCTGTCGGCGATGACGTCGACCAGTTCGTTCGGCGTCAGCCAGATTGCCCTGCAGTTCGATCTCAACCGCGACATCGACGGCGCCACCCAGGACGTGCAGGCCGCGATCAACGCTGCGGCCGGCGTGCTGCCGAGGACGCTGCCGTACCCGCCGGTTTACGCCAAGGTCAATCCCGCCGATGCGCCGGTGCTGACGCTGGCGCTGACCTCGGCCACCATCTCGCTGCGCGCGATGAGCGACTTGGCCGACACCATCCTCAGTCAGCGCTTGAGCCAGATTTCCGGCGTCGGCCGGGTATCGGTGCTGGGCGGCCTCAAGCCGGCGGTGCGGGTGCAGGCCGATCTGGCAAGGCTTGCCGCCTATGGCATCGCGATCGAGGATCTCCGCAACGCCATTGCCGGCGCCAATGTCTCGGGCCCGAAAGGGTCGCTCGACGGCGCGCAGCAGGCCTACACCATTGCCGCCAACGACCAGATCACCGACGCCGAGGCCTACAAGCCGATCATCATCGCCTACCGCAATGGCTCGCCGGTGACCATCGGCGATGTCGCCATCATCGTGGACGGGCTGGAGAACGAGCGCACCGGCGGTTGGTATCAGGGCACCCCGGCAGTCATTATCGACATCCAGCGCCAACCCGGCGCCAATGTGATCGAGGTGGTCCGCCAGATCAGGGACGAGATTCCGAAGTTGCAGCGGGCCGTTCCGGCTGGCGTGAACCTGAATGTGGTCAGCGATCGCACGGTCACGATCCGCGCCTCGGTCCATGACGTCCAGTTCACCCTGCTGCTCAGCGTCGTGCTGGTCACGCTGGTGGTGCTGTTGTTCCTGCGCTCGCTGCGCGCGACGCTGATCGCGGGTGTGGCGCTGCCGCTGTCGCTGATCACCTCGTTCGGCATCATGTATTTCTCGGGCTTCAGCCTCGATAATCTGTCGTTGATGGCTTTGACCATCGGCACCGGTTTTGTCGTCGACGACGCCATCGTCATGATCGAAAACATCGTCCGCCATATGGAGGATGGCGAGACCGCGATGCAGGCCTCGCTGCGCGGGGCCCGCGAAATCGGCTTCACCGTGATCTCGCTGACGGTGTCGCTGATCGCCGTTTTCATCCCGCTGTTGTTCATGTCGGGACTGGTCGGCCGCATGTTTCGTGAATTCGCGCTGACGCTGACCATCGCGGTGGTGACCTCGGCGGTGGTGTCGCTGACCTTGACGCCGATGATGTGCTCGCGGCTGCTCCGACATGCCGGCGAGGAAATCAGCGTTCCGGGGCTGGCCGCGATCAGCCGCCTGATCGATCGCACGGTCGCCTCCTATCATCGCTCGCTGCTGTGGGTTCTCAGGCATCAGCGCGCGACGCTGGCGGTGACAATGGCGACGCTGGTCGCGACGCTGGTGCTCTATGCGGTGGTGCCGAAGGGTTTCCTGCCGTTGCAGGATACAGCCTCGATCACCGCGGTGACTGAGGCCGGCCCGGACGTTTCGTTTGAGGAAATGCAAAAGCGCCAGGCGGAGGCCGCCGATGCGGTGCAAGCCGACCCGGATGTGATCGGCGTCGTCTCCGTGATCGGCGCCGGCTCGGTCAATGCCACCACCAATGTCGGCCGTCTGGTCATGACCTTGAAGCCGCGCGGCGAGCGGCGCGACGATATCGCCGCCGTGATCGTCCGCCTGAAGCAGCGCACCGCCGCGATCCCCGGAATGACCGTATACTTTCAACCGGTGCAGGACATCCAGATCTCGACCCAGTCGAGCCGCTCGCAATATCAGTACACCCTGACCGGAACCGATACCGCGCTGGTCGGCTTGTGGGCCAGCCGCCTGGTCAAGCAAATGCGCCGTGATCCCCTGTTCCGCGACGTCTCATCGGAAGCGCAGGACGGCGGTTTGCGCGCCGCGCTCGACATCAACCGGCAGCGCGCCGGCCAGCTCGGCGTCAACCTGCAGGCCGTGACCGATACGCTCAACGATGCCTTCGCGCAGCGTCAGATCTCGACCATCTATGGCCAGGCCAACCAGTACCGGGTGGTGCTGGAAGCGCTGCCGATGTATCAGCGCGATCCCTCGATCCTGTCCAAGCTCTATCTTCCGGGCGCACTGGATTCGCAGGTGCCGCTGTCGGCCATCGCGACCTTGACGCGGACCACCGCGCCGCTGGTGATCGCGCACCAGGCGCAGTTTCCCGCGGTGTCGCTCAGCTTCAATCTGGCGCCGGGGACAGCGCTGGGCGAGGCCGTCGATGCCGTCAAGTCGATCGAGGCTGATATCGGGATGCCCGGCAGCATCGTCGGGCTTTATGCCGGCGACGCCGCCGAATTCGCCAAATCGCTGGCCGGGCAACCCTGGCTGATCCTCGCTGCGCTGGTGACGATCTATATCGTGCTCGGCGTGCTCTACGAGAGCTTCATCCATCCGATCACGATCCTTTCGACGCTGCCGTCGGCCGGCGTCGGTGCGATCCTGGCCCTGATGCTGTTCGGCCAGGATCTCTCCGTGATCGGTTTGATCGGCATCATCCTCTTGATGGGCATCGTCAAGAAGAACGCCATTATGATGATCGACTTCGCGCTGGAGGCCGAGCGGCATCAGGGGCTGTCGGCGACCGAGGCCATTGTGCAGGCCTGCCTGCTGCGTTTCCGCCCCATCATGATGACGACGCTGGCCGCCTTGTTCGGCGCGTTGCCGCTTGCGGTTGAGAGCGGCACCGGCGCCGAGCTGCGCTTCCCGCTGGGTATTTCGATCATCGGCGGCCTGTTGTTGAGCCAGCTGCTGACGCTCTACACCACCCCGGTGATCTACCTCGCGCTCGATCGCGTCAATCGTCGCCTCGAACGGGCGTTGCCGAGCCCGGATCCCGAGCTTGAGGCCGAGGGAGCGCCATAATGGCCTCGCTGTCGGAGCCGTTCATCCGCCGCCCGGTCGGCACCACCCTGCTGGCGATCGGACTTTTCCTGGTCGGGGCCGTCGCCTACGTCTTTCTTCCGGTGGCGCCGGTTCCCAACATCGACTTTCCGTCGATCCGGGTGTCCGCCAGCCGGCCCGGCGCCGATCCATCTGTCATGGCTGCGACGGTCGCCGCACCGTTGGAGCGGCGGCTGGGCGAGATCGCGGGGATCGACCAGATCACCTCGACAAGTTCGCTCGGCAGCACCAGCATCCAGTTGCAGTTTGCGATCGGCCGCAGCACCGACCGCGCCGCACGCGACGTCCAGGCCGCCATCAATGCCGCGTTGTCCGATCTGCCGAGCGACTTGCCGGCCTTGCCGCAGTTCCGAAAAGCCAACACCGCGGCGGCGCCCGTGTTCGTGCTGGCGCTGACCTCGAAAACCCTGCCGACGAGCGCGCTCTATGACGTCGCCGACACGGTGCTGGCGCAGCGCATCGCCCAGGTCCCAGGGGTCGGCGAGGTGACGGTCAGCGGCGCCGACCAGCCCGCGGTTCGGATCGCCCTGAACCCGGTGGCGTTGTCGAACGCCGGAATCGCCACCGAAGACGTCCGGCTGGCGATCGTCAATGCCAATCCGCTGGGGCCGGTCGGCATCTTCAATGGCGGCCGGCAAAGCGAAACGATCGCGGTCAACCGACAGATGCGCCGCGCGGAGGAATTCCGCGACATCGTGGTCAAAAGCGCCAATGGCAATTTCGTTCGCCTGGCCGACCTCGCCGATATCGAGGATTCGGTCAAGAACGTCCGCGCGATCGCCTGGTTCAACAAGCAGCCGGCGGTGATCATCCAGATTGCCAAACAGGGCGACGCCAACGTCATCGACACCGTGGATGGGGTCAAGGCCCTCATCCCGGAGCTGAAGCGCTGGATACCCGGCAGCGTCGAGATTGCCATCCTGGTCGATCGCACCGGAACCATCCGCGCCAGCGTCCAGGACATGCTGCTGACTCTGCTGGCGACCGCCATTCTGGTGATGGTCGTGGTGTTCGTGTTCCTGCGCCGGGTGACCCCGACCATTGCCGCCGGCATCGCGGTGCCGCTGGCGCTGGCCGGCACCTGCGCCGGCATGTGGCTTGCCGGCTTCTCGATCGACAATCTGTCGCTGATGGCGCTGGCGATATCGGTCGGCTTTGTGGTCGATGACGCCATTGTCATGATCGAGAACATGTACCGCAACCTGGAACATGGCCTGTCGCCCTATCAGGCCGCGGTGCAGGGCGCCCGGCAGATCGGTTTCACGGTGCTGTCGATCAGCCTGTCGCTGCTCGCAGCCTTCGTACCGCTGATCTTCATGGATGGGATTGCGGGCCGGTTTCTGCGGGAATTTTCCTGGACGCTGGCCTTCGCGGTCGTGGTGTCGACGGTGGTGTCGCTCACCGTCACGCCGATGATCTGCGCGCATTTTATCAAACAGGTGCCGCCGGAGGATGGCAACGCCTTCGACCGCCTGGTCGAAGGCGTGTTGTCTTCGATGCGGTTGTTCTATCAACGGACGCTGCGCACCGCGCTGGACTTTCCGGCGCTGACCATGCTGGTGTTCCTGGCCACCATCGCGCTGACGGTGACGATGTATGTCAAGATTCCGAAGGACCTGTTCCCGTCCGGCGACAGCGATCTTCTGGTCGGCTCAACCCGGGCGTCGGCCGATATCTCGTTCCAGTCGATGCTGGCATTGCAGCAGCAACTCGCCGACATCGTGCTGGCCGATCCGGCGATCGAGGGCGTCGGCTCGATCGTGGCCGGCGCCGGTCCGTTCGGCGGCGGCTCGAACCGCGGCACCATGTTCATCAATCTCAGGCCAAGGGCGGAGCGAGGAGGGGAGAGCAGCGCGGAGGTCATCGATCGGCTGCGCAAGGCGCTCAACCAGGTCGCGGGCATCCGGTTGTTCATGTTCGCCGCCTCCGATGTTCGCGGCGGCGGACGGCAGAGCGATTCCAACTACCAATACACCTTGTCCAGTCCCGATCTCGACCTGTTGCAGAAATGGGCGCCGATCGTCGCCAAGCGCATGGAGACTGTTGAGGGCATCACCGATATCTCCAGCGACCGCGATACCGGCGGGCTGCAGCTGACGCTGTCGATCGACCGCCACAAGGCGGCGATGCTTGGCGTCCAGGTCCAGGATATCGACAACGCGCTCAACAACGCGTTTGCGCAGCGGCAGGTCACGACGCTCTATACCCAGCGCAACCAGTACAAGGTGGTGCTGGAGATCGACCCGAAATTCCAGAGCGATCCGGAGGGCCTCGATCGCATCTTCGTCGCCGGCGCCGGCGGCGCGCAGGTGCCGCTATCGACTGTGGTAAGCGGCAAACGCGGGCTGGCCGCGCTTTCGGTGCTGCACACCCAGTCGGTTCCCTCGACCACCGTGTCGTTCAATGTGCTGCCCGATGTGCCGTTGCAGTTGGCCACCGACCATATCCAGCGGGCGGTCGAGGAACTGCACATGCCCGAAGGCATCCGCGGCAGTTTCGATGGCAATGCCGGCGATCTCGGCAAGACCAATAGCAGGTTGCCGCTGTTGCTGATCGGCGCGCTGGCGGCGATGTATATCGTGCTCGGCGTGCTCTACGAAAGCCTCGCGCATCCCCTGACCATCATTTCGACGCTGCCCGCGGCCGGCCTCGGGGCGCTGCTCGCGCTTGAGATCACCCATACGCCGCTGACCGTGATCGCCTTCATCGGCATCATCCTGTTGATCGGCGTGGTCAAGAAGAACGGCATCATGATGGTCGATTTCGCGCTGGAAGCCGAACGCCAGCGCGGCCTTGCTCCATCTGAGGCGATCTTCGAGGCCTGCATCGTCCGCTTCCGGCCGATCCTGATGACCACGATGGCCGCCCTGTTCGCCGGCCTGCCGCTGGTGCTCGCGACCGGCCCCGGCACCGAACTGCGCCGGCCGCTCGGCATCACCATCATCGGCGGCCTGATCGTGTCGCAGGTGCTGACGCTCTACACGACGCCGGTGATCTATCTGTTGATCGACCGGTTGCGGCGGCGCCGGCCAAGGCCGGCGGCGGTGGCCGTGCCGGCGGAATAGACCACGACGGCGCGGGCCGGTTGAAGCCCGCCGCCACGGGGCGTATAGCGGGCGGATGCCAAACCGATCGATGCCTGAAGGCGCCGCCGCAGCCGA
>Ga0302319_10003869_pt1 | contig 30997 bp, 28 predicted proteins | sample Bog_T0_2_FD_203319 | JGI IMG/M metagenome (GOLD analysis project Ga0302319, IMG submission 203319) | Peat permafrost microbial communities from Stordalen Mire near Abisko, Sweden - Bog_T0_2 | ecosystem: Environmental > Terrestrial > Soil > Wetlands > Peat | place: Sweden: Abisko, Stordalen Mire... | reverse complement strand
CTCTCTGCTCAAGACATTACCCATGCCAACAGAGGCTAATTGCCTCCGTCAGTGCGTATGTCTCAGCCCCTCAGAGTGGCCGGTTTTGAACTGATCATAAGTGGCCGCTTTTGGGTGACCGCCAAGGATGAGAGGCAATTCAATGCCAATAGTCATGTTCTTAATGACCGGTAATCGTAAACGTCCGATCAGAATTCCTGCGTCAGTTGAGCGCGGTGCAGGGCTACCTACCATGGATTCGACGATCCGGTGTCCCATTCGTTGGCTCTGTTGCCTTCCTGTCTTGCAGGAACCCTCGCGTGGCTGCGAGACAAAGACGAAAGGCAAATATGAACACGCTTGCTCAAATTGAAGTTAGAAGGAAAGGGCGGAAGGATAATACAACACGCAGCTCACCCGCACCAGATCAGGCGACTTGCAGTTGTTGGCATAAACGGAAATTGGCCAGTTATCCATTGGGCAATTCTTCAAGTTCGGTGATCATTCTTATCTCGTTCTGTTTAGTCCAGACTCCGAATCTCAAGGCCATGAAAATGTCTCTCTGACGCCGAATCCAAATTCCGTATCTGCTCAAACGTCAGCTATCGGTACCTACGAAGCTCAAGAAACGACGCGAAAAAACTTGATTTGCAACAGTCAGGCAAGGCGGTCACCTGCGGTACGCATGTCATAGCCGATGCAAGCTTCCACTTCGCGCCGGAAGGCGGCGCGCCCCAACGTCTCAACGAGCGCCTGGACAGGTGGCAGATCGAGATGCGCTCGGCGGAGGACCAGAAGGTAAGGTTTTTCTGCCAGTGGAAGGAAGGCCAAGCCCATCGAAGACGCTGCGGCCTGTGTGCTGATGCAAGTATCCACCTCTCCGCTACGTACCAGGCGAGCAGCAGGGAGTTGTCCCAGCGTGACACGATCGTAGCCTCTTACCTTGCCACTCGCGATGCCATGCTTCTTCAGCAAATCGTCAAGCAAACGCCTGCAGCCTGCGCCCGGCTCACGATTCGTGATCTGTACATCTCTCCGCGTCAGATCCTCAATGCCGACGATCTTCTTTGGGTTTCCCTGCGCAACTATGAGTCCTTCCTTCCACATTGCAAAGGAGAGGACTGCCACCGAGCATCGCGGAAATATCTTTGTGATGGGCAAAAGATCAGCCCTTTCACTTGCCTTTTCCGCTAAGTGAGTTCCTGCAACATGCACCAATCCATCGTGCAGCAGATTGAGGGCGCGTGAACTGTTCTCGTAGGCAATGACGAGCTCGAAACCCTGCCGCTCAAGCGCGTGCGCAAGTAGAGAGGCGCTTGGATCGCATCCGGCGAGAAGGATGCGCGAGGGACTCTTCCAGGCATCGCTGAGAATCCGGACTTTTGCATTCACGTTGCCCTTGGCTCCGCGGATAAGTGTCAGTAAAACGGCATCGGTAGGTTGCAATCCCCAACTGGCCGGGTCAGGCGCAACGGCAACCAGATGGTCATTGACTCGCGCCAGCCGCAGAGGCTGTCCTGTAGGCAACGATCCGGTCTCTCCAAGAATGAATACTTCAGCGGTCGCGTCGGTCGTTTTAGGTTCCACTTCAAACTTGAACAATTCTTCAACTGTTGTATCGAGTACGCGAGCCAACTTCAGACTCACAATGGTATTTGGGACATAGGTACCAGCCTCGATGGCGTAAATCGTCTTGCGGTTGATGCCAACCTCTGCGGCAAGCCGTGCGGCCGCAATCCCTCGTTTGGTTCTCAATTGTGCTAGATTCGTTCGTACATCCATTGGCTTCATCCTGCCTGTTGGTGAGACGTCATGTATCCTATACGCGACTGATGATACTGATACGAGGAATCATGCACAAGCGGAATTCTGGCTCGCGCAATGAGGTGCTCCCAATGTCGGCGATCGGTGTGATTCATACACCCTTCACACGAGCCACGGGCACTCCTATCCAGGCCGCGGGTGGGGGAGACACACAGGGTATTATCGAGTTGCTTCCAGAGCTCGTCCCAGGGCTGCGAGACCTGGCGGAGTTTGAGAGGCTTTGGTTGATCTACCTGCTGGATCGCGCCTCGGAGGTGGAACTGGTTGTTCGTCCCTACATGGATACGGCCGAGCGCGGCGTCTTTGCTACGCGCTCCCCAGCCCGGCCCAATCATATCGGTCTTTCTGCCGTCCGTCTTCTCAGCGTGGAAGACAATCGCTTGCTGATCGCCGGCGTGGATATGCTGGACGGAACCCCACTGCTCGACATCAAACCCTATGTTCCCGCCTTCGATTGTTTTGAGGTGACGCGCACTGGATGGTACCAGGGCAAGTCCGTGCAGGGAGCAGTGGCGGATGATCGATTTGAGGCGCACACACCGGATACTGATCATGCCTGATGCTCCGCCACCAATTCCGAAACGATGCCCAGAACGGTCTCAATCTCGGTCATCTTGGTAAACGATCCTGGGCTCAAGCGTACGGTTCCTGTATCTTGCGTGCCCTGGGTGCGATGCGCCAACGCAGCACAATGCCAACCCGGACGGCACGCGATGTCGCCTCGCCGCTCCAACGCATCGGCAACAGCAATTGGGTCCATGCCCCGAAGGTTGAAAGAGATCACCGCGGCTCGCGGCAGTTCAGCTGGAGGACCATAGACAGTGACTCCATCAATCTTCATCAGCCCGGTGAGCAGACGTTGAGTCAGCGTTGCTTCGCGACACACGACCTGCGCGACGCCTTTTCGCAAAAGATAGTCTACAGACTTATTCAATCCGGCGATTCCAGGAACATTGAGCGTACCGCTCTCCAGCTTGTCGGGATAGTACAACGGCTGATGCGGATTTGTTGAGTCGCTGCCGGTACCCCCTTCCTTCAAGGGCCGCAGATTCACCCTTTCGCTCACATAGAGACCACCCGTCCCCTGTGGTCCAAGGAGACCTTTGTGTCCCGGAAAGGCAAGCAGATCAATGTGCATGGCTTCCACATCGATGGGGATTGAGCCCGCCGTTTGCGCGGCATCTACCAGGATTTCAATGCCGTGTTCGTGGGCGAGTCGGCCAATTTCCGCCACAGGTTGAATTGCGCCGTTCACATTCGAGGCGTGCAGAACTGCAATGAGCTTCGTGTTGCCTTTGATGGATCGCTCGATATTCGCTACGTTCGTAATGCCGTTTGGGTCGGCTTCGACAACAGTGAGTTCTACCCCGCGTTCCTCAAGCGCCACGAGCGGACGCCAGACCGAATTATGTTCCATACTTGAGCAAATCACGTGATCGCCCGACGACAGCACGCCCTTGATCGCCAGGTTCAGCGCTTCTGTTGCGTTTGAGGTAAAGCAGATGCGCAAAGGATTGGCAATGGCAAAAAGTTGTGCCAGATTCTCGCGGCACTCCTGAACCATCACGGCGGCGTCCATCGACAGGCGATGACTTGTGCGTCCGGGGTTTCCCATGCCACTGGTCAATGCATTCGACATTGCGCGAGCCACGCCCGGAGGTTTCGGCCAGGATGTTGCGGCATTGTCGAGATAGATCATTGCGTTGACTCGCTTGTCTGACTACTCATCAAGAAGAACATTGTCGAGCTTTGGTGTAGAATCCTGCGTGTCTGCAAAGATCCCGCCAACTTCGATCTTCCATTTACGGCATATCTCTTCCAGCAGCGCAATCGCCTCGGTGCTGCAACGCAAAGCAAAACTGCAACCTGTATGCGACAAGCATCGCGGGGTACGCAGCATCTCCACGTGCACACCCTCGCGATTGAGCGCACGCTTGACGAGTGCAACCTGATTCAGCGATGCAAACACTGCGAGCCTTTGTTCCATGATTTACTCTCAAACGGCTTGGCTGGAGAGGCTCGACGTGAATAGTTCTTCCTCTTTGAGTGAAAGCACTTCGTCCGCTCCCGCGTAGAGTTGATCCTTTACGCGAATCTCGATGCTTCTTCCATCCGCTTCGAGAAGGACGAACCAATCTGTGAGTGACTTGGCCTTCTCTTCAAATTGCATGGTGCCATGCAGCACACTGCATCCAGTCACCGCTTCCACTCCCTGAGCAAAGAAGCTGCCTCCTTGCACGACTGCGTTCTTGGCTGCTCCGCGCGCAACTCCAAGCTGATGCATTGCCCATTGTCCCGCTTTCATGCCGAGCGCGAGTGAAACGTTCATCGTGTCCCAATGGAGCAGCCGAGAGGTCGTGATCATCTCGGTTCTCTGGCACCAATGCAGCGGCGCATCGGCCCAGGGAAAGCAGTCGTATCGTGCGATATAGATTTTGATGTCGAGAATGGGCGTGCCATCAACAGCATCGAGTCCGCGCACGCGTAGTCGATTGTGCTCGCGACTGAGTAGTTCGACGATACAGGAACCCATGCCAGAGGGTCGTGCGGGAGACCGGCTGGTGTAGATGCCTTTGCAGGTTGGTTCGCCCATAAGCGGCATGGTCAGAATCTCTTGACCTTCGGGAATGTTGGCGCGCCGCTTCCACTCCTCGCGGCGATGCTGCCGATAGACGACGTGCAAATGAGAAAAGTGTTCAAGTCCGAGCAGACCTTCGGTCAGATCTTCGCGAATGCTCAAAAAACAGTCTTCGCGATAGGTCGGATGCTGGTCAAAGTTCTTCAATTCTGAGATGACCACCCCGATGGGGCGGATAGTAACAGGCTCTTGCCAGTCGTAGCTCATCGTCACTCCTTTACTTACAGCGTTTGAATGTTCTGTGGCGATCTCGCCCTATTTTGTTTTGCTGCCGGACCTGCGGACTGCTGTTGACAGAACCTGGTCCAACTGAGCGTCGCTCAGATCGAGTTGATAGAACAGTTTGTAAAACCTGCGTGTCTCATTGCGCATGTCGTAATGGAAGAGGTCTGGATAGAAGAGATTAGCCAGCCACTTGATGCCGATGATGCGGTTGACAGAGGGTGGCCGGTCGATCCAGTTGAAGGGATACTGCGGTGTTTCATAGACTTCGTGATTGCGAACCGCGGCGACGATCTTCCAAGCAGAGTCGCTCCAGACGGTTTTGTAGAATTCGCCCGGAGTTGACGCATGATCGTAGCCGGAGATGACGATCTCCGGGTTCCAGCGCAATACTTGCTCCATCGATACGACCGAGTGTCCATACCCCTGTTGCACCTCAACTCCGGCAGCCACGTTTATGCCGCCTGCAAAGTTGAGAGCCTCTGAATGCATGGAGCCACCCGGCTCTGTCTCCAGTCCTTTTGGTCCCTCCGCGTAGTAGTAACGCCGCCGTTTGTTTTGCGGAATGCTGTCGACTTTCTGTTTAATTTCATTCAGGGTTCGTTGGCATTCGGCCGCAAGTTGCGCGGCGCGAGGCGCGCTTCCGAAGAGTTCTCCCGCCCTCAGATAAGTCTCTGGTAAATGCTCAAGGCGACCGTCGAGGATGATAACCGGAATATGTGTTTGTCCCTGTACCCGTTCTGCCTGGGCTGTTCCCAAAGGATCGCCCATGGAAATCAGTACGTCTGGGTGCGCCTGCATGATCTTTTCGAGGTTGCCGGTATTGTCCTTGCCAAACCATCCTCCCAGCACCGGAAGGTTGCGGTACGGCTCAAGAAGCAGGGCACGCTCGCCGGGGTCGGGCTGGTAGTTCCACCCAAGCAACAACGACGGATCGAGCGTATACATCAGGACTGTGCCCATGGGACTCATGGCGAGAATTCTGTGAATCTGCACCGGTACCTCGACCTGGCGGCCGGCCATGTCTGTAACGACCCGCGTTCCTGCTTTGCTTGCCGACAGCGGCGAGCCATAGCATATGCAGGCACAAGCCAGTGTTGCAGATAATACACAGAGCAAAGATCTTCTAAACATATTCCTCCTCGCACAGTTCATTGGGTACAACCATTTTGATCCCGGATCTGGAACCGACTTCCACGACGCGCAGCGACACTCCGTAGGCCTTGCACAGCGTCGCCTCGGTGAGAGCAACACCGGGAGTATCCAGGGACAGAATGCGTCCCTCGCACATCAGAGCAACCCGCGACGCGTAAAGAAACGCATGATCCGGCACATGCGTGGTCATCAGTACGCCGAGGCCGGACTTGGCAAGCTCACCGATGGCGCGCAAAACCTTGATCTGGTTGCCAAGATCAAGACTGGCCGCCGGTTCATCGAGAATGAGCCATTTTGCTTGTTGCGCTAACGCGCGCGCGATTAAGACCAACTGCCGCTCCCCGCCGCTGATCTCGGTGTAGCGCGCTGATGCCAAGTGGAGAATTCCTAAAGATTCGAGCGCCTCGTCGGCGATGAGCCGGTCAGCTTTCCCTGGCGAGGCAAAGGGCGCAAGATGCGCGGCGCGGGCCATCAGTACGATGTCGCGCACTTCAAAGGCGAATGGGGGAGTGTGCATCTGAGGCACATAGGCCAACGATTTTGCTAGACGATGTCGGGGCCAACCGGCAATCTCCTCGCCACCTAGAAGCACAGATCCCTGGCGTGGCCGCAACAGCCGCAGGATCATTTTGAAGAGGGTTGTCTTTCCGCAGCCATTGGCTCCGAGCAGGCACACAACCTCACCCGGATGCAGCGTGAAGCTGACATCGTCAACCACGGTTCTGGAGCCATAACCGCCTGTCACATGCTTCAAGGTGAGATTCATGCTTCGCTCCCGCGCTCACGCATGAGCAGAAAGAGGAAGAACGGCGCTCCGATCAAAGCTGTGAGTACGCCGACCGGAATCTCCAATGCGCCAACAGTGCGCGCGACATCATCGACAAGCAGAAGGAAGCAGCCGCCCATCACTGCGGCTGTGGGCAAGAGTATCTTGTGGTTCGGTCCAACCACAAGCCGGGCAAGATGCGGGACCACCAGGCCAATCCAACCCACCATTCCGCACATCGAGACCGAGGCAGCGGTGATGAGAGTGGCGCAGACGATCACGATGAAACGGAGGACGCCGGTATTAAGCCCCAGGGTGCGCGCCTCCTGCTCTCCCATGCAAAGCACGTTAAGGCGCCAGCGAAGCAATAACAGCGGGATGCATCCAACTGCAATAGGGATGATTGCCAGTCTCACATCCTTCGTTGTGATAGAGGCAAAGCTTCCCAATAGCCAGAAGGTGATTACTGGGAGCTTGTTCAATGGATCGGCGAGGTACTTGGTGAGTGAGATGAGCGCAGTGAAGAGGGAACCAATCAGAATGCCAACCAAGACCAGCATGAGCACCGGATCGCCGCGCCGGCAAAGCCCCGAGGCAAGCGCCCAAGTAAGTAGCACCGCCAGCAGTCCTCCTGCGAAAGAGAGGGCTTGGATAGCCACGATGTTGAAACCGAAGAGAATTCCCACTGCCGCGCCAAGACCCGCTCCGGCCGAGGCGCCTAAAATGTCGGGCGAGACCATGGGGTTGTTGAATAGACCTTGATACGAAGATCCGGCCAGGGCCAGCCCGCTGCCAACCAATATGCATGCAAGCAACCGAGGAAGGCGAATCTGCAACAGCACGATTCCTGGCGTTCCACTCTCCAACGGTGCTGTGAGCACATTCCACCAGTCGCGCGACGACAGCGAATAGCTGCCAATGACAGATGACCCAAGCGCAACCAAAACCAGCAAAAGAGCCAGTAGGACGAAGGCTCGCCCGCCTTGAAGGGCATTGGGCTTGCGGTATTTGAGTGTATCTGACGAACTGGACAGAGTCGCCATGAGGTTAGAGCCTTTCGCACGCCACGGGCTGATTCGACACTTTCACCATGCGTCCGCCTTGCGTGAACAACGCCTTTTGGCCTCCTTCGGCAACCGCGCGCCACACCGAGGGCTGGTCGTCCACGATCAGGCCGCCAAGCAAATCGACGCCGTGCTCAAACATCAGTGGATGAAGCGGTGTGCTGGGACCCGCAACCACGATGCGCGCATTGCGGCTGAGCGCGAGAAGCCGCGGCATGGTCTTGTTGATCAGCGTCGTGGCCGTCATGATGACCACATCCTGATCGCCAAGAATGTATTCGCAGGCAGGATCTGGAATATCGCCTGGTCCTGGTTTGCGTTCCAGGATGCTCAATTCGCAGATTCCTGAGAGGCGTTCAAGATTGTGGAAATGGCCGATCACAGCAACCCGCTTACCCCGCAATTCGTCATGCAGACAGGTGAAGACATCTTGCGTTTTGGTCTCGTCCAGTAGCTCACCGCAGTTGCTTGTCAACACTTCCTGCGCATTCAGCGCCGAGTTGATCGCGGCCAGTCCCATGGCCGCCTCGTAGAAGTTCCACGATTTGATCCAACTGGCCAGATCTCTCAATCTCATGCCTGCGATCTGTCCCGCATTGCGGACGGGGCCTTCCATATCTCGCGGGCGCATAGCCACCCCAGTTCCGATCGAACGCACCAGAAACCAACTCAACCCAGCCAGGCATTCTGAGACGCGCGCGTCTTCAGGCACCGCGGCAATCAAATCGTCATAAAGCTTCCACATGTTAGGGCTCCTCTCTGGTCAGGCACACAACGGCCATTCTGTGTGTCCGTTATAAGCGACACTATTATTTGCATGTCTCTTGTGAATCACGTTTGTTCTGAGTTAACATCGACAGTATTCCACTTGTCAAGGAGAAACGACTATGTCTTTCAAAAGACACTTGCTGTATTTTGGCCTGTGCGCATGGATGGTGGTTTGCACCCTCACGGCGTTTTCTCAAACGGAGCACCCGCAGACCTGGGCGCAAGATATCGCCTTCATGGAAAAGCTAACGCCCTCTGAGGCCGCGGCGCAGCAAGGCAGTATTCTCCAAATCCGCGCCGAGGTCCAGTCTTGGCTTGAGGCTCATCCCAACAGTGGCATTCAGTTGTCGCCACCGTCATCGCTTCCCATGGGAGGCGATCAAGCGACCGCTCAGCTTCAGGAGTTGCGCAAGGTGGTCGCGGCAATTATCCAGCTGGATCCATCCCATCCATTTCACCTTGGAGTGACGGAAGTGGAGGTCTCGGCAGCGCTTTCCCCCTTGTCGCCCACCGTCGAGAGCATTACACAGGGAGAGATTCAACTGCATGACGCTGTGAATGTAACCAGAGCCATCGACCTGTTGCCGGGGGTTGAAATCTCGCGCATTGCGGGCAACCGCAATGAAGCTGCCTTCATGATTCGCGGCTTCAGCAGCAACGGGCAGGTGCCGTTCTATATGGATGGAATACCCATCTACGTTCCTTACGATGGTTATATTGACCTGAACAGGTTTGTCACCAGCGATATTGCGGAGATTCAAGTAGCACGGGGCTTCTCTTCGCCGCTTCTCGGCCCCAACGCTTTGGGCGGATCGGTCAATCTCGTAACGCGGGAGCCTGTGAAGAGGTTTGAGGGGGATGCCGCAATGGGCACAAGCTCAGGCGATGGTCTGCTCTCCTCATTACGCTTGGGCACAAGACAGTCGCGCTTCCTTGCTCAAGGCACGCTCGACTGGTTACAAGCCGACTATTTGCCTCTCTCAGGGAACTTCCAATATCCGGCGGGCGGTTACGCTGCTCTGACGCCAGGAAATGCAGCGAACACGGTGGGCAACGTCCCTTACGCATTAACCGATCATGAAAACCAGTCTGCCACGCGCGACGAGAAGTTTGGCGGGCGTATTGGGTGGCTGCCGAAGCAAGGCGGAGAGTACGTCTTCAGCTACATCAACCAGAAGGGGCAGAAAGGCGTGCCTCTCTACCAGGGAGCCAATGCCAACGCGGCCTTCAAAAACTTCTGGCTATGGCCTTATTGGAACAAGGACAGCTATTACTTCCTCTCCGACACTGGGATCGGAGAACAGAGCGGCATCAAGTTCCGCGTCTTCTACGACCAGTTCCGCAACTCAATCGACATGTATGATAACTCCGCCTATAACAGCATGAACAGCTACAGTAAGACCAAGGGATTCGGCTCCGAGATCAGTAGTTAGTGTCCTTCCGGCAAGCCTGCGTGATTTATCCGTTGCATAGCTGATACCGTGTCCCCAGCTGGAAGAAATGGGGGTGCGGGATGCGCTCAAGAGCGACAAGTGTGGTGGGCGGTGATGCAGCGCGGGTGCGGGAACAGCTGAACCAGTGGCGTCAGGATCACAGCGTGCGTGGGCGAATTCCGGAAGTTCTGTGGGCCGAGGCGACACGTCTGGCGCACGAGCATGGGCTTAACAAGACGGCGCGTTTGCTTGGCCTGGATTACTACAGTCTGAAGAAGCGTCTGCAAGCGGAGTCGGCTCCAGCGATGGACGGTCCATCAAGCGCTGCATTTGTTGAACTCCAGGCCACCTATCCCAGCGCCGCCTTCGAGTGCGTTCTGGAATTGCAGAACGCGCAGGGTACGCAGTTGAAGCTTCATTTGCGTGGCAGCGCGGCGCCGGATCTGACCGCCCTAAGCAGCGTCTTTTGGTCCTCGGCGCGATGATCCAGCTGACGCCGCAGATGCGCATCCTGGTGGCGGTCGAGGCGGTTGATTTTCGCAGCGGCATCGACGGTCTGGCGCGGATATGCAAACAGCAGTTGCAGGCCGACCCATTTTCTGGCGCAGTGTATGTCTTCAGAAATCGCCGCAGCACCTCCATCAAGGCGCTGGTCTACGATGGCCAGGGATTTTGGGTCTGTCAAAAACGTTTATCGGCCGGCAAATTTCGCTATTGGCCGCGAGCCAGTTGCGAAGCATCGACCGAGCGCGTGGCTGCGCATGAGTTGCAGGTGTTGCTGATGGGCGGCGATCCGGCGCGGGCGCAAGCCATGCCCGCGTGGCGGCTGGTGGGGTGATTGACAAGATTCCGGTCTGACTTCACGGAGTGATTGCGCTTCGATCTTTCTGCTACGCTGCTGGGCATGAAGGATGAGCGAGCTCAACTTGCAGATCGTCTCGGTGGTCGGCCGGAGGCAGGCCGATGAACAAGCCTCCTCTGCCCCATCTGGATGTAAGTCGAGATGAGTTGCAGAGGATGCTGGAGCACGCTCGCGTTGGTGGTCTTCCGGATGTCGAATACGAGCAACTGAAAGCCGCCGTCGATACGCTGGTTTACCTGACTCAGTTGGTGGAAGACAAGAGCACGACCATCGCCCGGCTTCGCGAACTGCTGTTCGGAATTACCACCGAGAAGACCGCCAAGGTATTGCAACAGGTTGCGGCCAAGGTTGCCGCAGCGAACAACTCGTCGGTGAAAGAGAATGAGTCTTCGCATAAGTCCGCGCCGGCTGCAGGGCACGGCCGCAACGGCGCCGGCACCTACAACGGAGCGCGGAAGATCAAGGTGGAGCACGACCGTTATCACTCCGGAAACCGCTGCCCGGGATGTCAGAAGGGCAAGCTGTATGCACTGGGAACGCCGGGGTTCCTGGTCCGTGTGGTGGGCCAGGCCCCGCTTGCGGCCACCGTTTATGAGTTGGAAAAGCTGCGTTGCAACTTGTGCGGCGAGGTGTTCACCGCAGAGCCTCCCGCCGGAGTGGGCACGGACAAGTACGATGCCACGGCGGCCAGCATGATCGCGCTGCTGAAGTACGGCGCCGGATTACCGTTTCATCGTCTTGAAGGGCTGCAGCGCAACATGGAGATTCCGCTGCCTGCTTCGACGCAGTGGGAGATCGTCGAAGAGACCGCCGAATGGATCGATCCGGTTTATCAGGAACTGATTCGGCAGGCAGCGCAAGGCGAGGTGCTGCACAACGACGACACCACGATGAAAGTGCTGGCCATGATGAAGGAGAACCGCGAGGCCGCCAACAAGGAAGACAAGTCGGAGCGCAGCGGCATCTTCACTTCAGGGATCGTATCAACCAATGCGGGACAAAAGATCGCGCTGTTCTTCACCGGCCGCAAGCATGCCGGCGAGAACCTGACCGCGGTGCTGGCCGAGCGTGCCAAAGAACTGGGCCCGCCTATCCAAATGTGCGATGCGCTCTCACGCAATCTTCCCGCCGAGTTCCAAACGGTGGTGGCCAACTGCATCGCGCACGGCAGAAGAAAATTCGTTGAAGTGGCGGCGCGGTTCCCGGAAGAATGCATCCATGTGCTGCAATCGCTCGGCGAAGTCTACCGGCACGATGCCTACTGTCGGCAACAGGGAATGTCGCCCGAGGAGCGGCTCGACTATCACCGCTTGCAGAGCGCTCCGCTGATGGACAAACTAAAAGACTGGTTCCAGGATCAATTCGATAAACACCTGGTCGAGCCGAACTCCGGCCTCGGTCAGGCCATCACGTACATGCAGAATCACTGGGACAGGCTGACTCTGTTTTTGCGTACAGCAGGGGCGCCCCTGGACAATAACATTTGCGAAAGAACCCTGAAGAAAGCCATCCTTCATCGCAAGAACGCCCTCTTCTATAAAACCCAAAACGGCGCTCATGTCGGAGATCTGTTCATGAGCCTGATTCACACCTGCCAGCTCTGTGGCGCCAACCCTTTCGACTATCTGACCGAGTTGCAAAGACACTCGGATGCCGTGTCGCGCTCCCCGGGGGAATGGATGCCCTGGAACTACCGGAGCGCTGTCGGCTCGATCTCCCGTCAGAATTAAGCACGCATAGACGACTTACGCAGGCTTGCCGGAAGGACACAGTAGTTACGATGATCACACCGATGGCGCATCCACCGAATTCACCACCCGCCTGTTAAAGCACAACGTGATTGGCGCTTCGTTCTTCTTCAAGGATGACACGCACAACGAAAAGGGAATCTATCCTGGCGCCGCATCCCTCGGCGTTTACCTGGCTGAGTACATCCCGGTGAAAGAGTTGCGCGACCAGCAGGCCTCTTTAGGTGTTCAGGACATGATCACATTCAATTCACGGTTGCATGCCACTGTCGGCTTCAGCGCCGACCATTTGAAGGGGCTCAAGGCAGAAACCTACAACAGCTACGGCCAGCCCTCGGCGGGTATTCTTGCCAACACTCTTCTGCTGGCTTATCAGTGCGCGAGTGATCCCACCAATACTTCGTACTCTGGCTGCACTGCACATTTCTGGAATGTCAACCCCCAGGCTTCGCTGATCTACACGGTGAGCTCGTCGGATGTTGTCTTCGTAACCTACGAAGACCGAGGCCGTTTTCCTACTCTTAAGCAGCGCTATTCTTCCGGCATGGGTTCCGCGCTACCCAATCCCGCACTACAAACGGAACACAGCCAGAACTGGAACTTCGGCTATACGCATATCTTCGGGACCAAACTGACCGCTGAGGGGCAACTCTTCCGCAGTGACCTGCGCGATGCAATCGAGTCAGCGCTGGTTCCTGATCCTGGTTTCACCACCTCTGGAACCGGTCTCTGCCCGAACAACACCAGCGGCGGGGTTGCAGGCACGGATTGCAGCCAGAACATCAACATCGGGAAAGAAGCGCACGAAGGAATAGAGATTGGTTTTCGCAGCAATCCTATCTCGCGGCTAAAGTTGGATGCCAATTACTCCTACCTGAATCGTCACATCGGTAGCGCCGCTCTTCCTGCCGGCACCACGCTTAGTTCGCCACTTGTGCTTCCTACCGGCCTTCCGAGGAACAAGGCCATCGGGACTGCCACCGTCAGGCTGCCTTATCAAGTGCTCGGTATACTCAGTGCGCGATACGAAGGCGGCATCACCCTGCAAGACACGTCGTATGCCTCGACCTCTCCGCTCTACCATCCGCATGGCGAAGGGCTGGCAACCGAGGATATCGGTTTCGTCGTGCCTGTCCGCAATAAATTCGAGGCGCAGGTCGGGGTCAGGAATCTGCTGGATCGCAATTACTTCTACACGGCAGGCTATCCGGAAGAAGGCCGGAACTGGTTCCTGAATCTGCGCTACCGGTACTAGGAGCGCAATACCAAAGTACATGGACTTCCCGCAGCAAGCAAGGGGGCCCTTGCAGGAGTCCCGGCGACAAAGACCAGTCGCTGGGACTCCCTGTCTTTGAGTCTGGATTCAAGAATATGGAGTCTTGTGACCGCAGTATAAGTGTGGGATAGAGGCTGAGATTGCTTTGCGGTGGATCGCGGAAAGTATAATCACGCAAGATGCTTTCAGCGAAGCCGAGTACTTGAATTCTTGACATCGGTGATCGAAAGGACAAACGATGAGAATCAGCGCGAGAAACCAATTGGCTGGTAAGGTTCAGCATGTGATAAAAGGAGCTATAAACGCCGAAGTTGCCCTTATCCTGCCAGGTGAGGAAACGGTGATTTCGATCATCACCAATTCCAGCATTGACTCATTGGGCCTGGCACCCGGTAAGGCGGCCTCTGCGATCATCAAGGCCTCAGAGGTCATCGTCGGAAAGGGCGTGGATGGCACCAAGTTGAGTGCCCGAAACGTCCTGCCGGGCGAAGTGGCGAGCTTGCTTGATGGCGCAGTTAACAGCGAAGTGGAAATCACATTGGCTGGCGGTACCGTTGTAGTAGCCTCGATCACTAAAGAGAGCGTCAATAAGCTCGGATTGAAAGTCGGCGATAAAGTCTGCGCGATTGTGAAAGCGTCCAATGTGATGATCGGCGTGTGAGGTGTTTTTCACTCGTTTGCCGAACATTGTGCCCAGAGATCAGCGCGACGCTTGTGCCAACTCTTGTGGAACCGACGATCCTGGAAACCTCGGATGAAGAGAGTGGCCACTCTGCGATGGCAAGCGGACGAGGCGGAGCCGACAGATCTGACATTCGGGATCGCACAATGAAAACCAAATCGTGTCTGCGAAGAATTTGCGATGACCTGCAATAAGCAGCAGAAAGCGGATTCCTTCCAAGTCAGACACAATTTGAATGCTGAACTCGAAGGCCGCAGATTCGTCCCGAAAAACGTGCCAGAGTCCGGCCTTAATTGTAGCCACAGGCAAGACCGCCAAACTGCGCTTCGAGGGCGAGTGATCGTCGAAACGCGGTTTGATATCGTCAGTTGAAAAATCGCAAGGGACGTTCCGGGTCGAGCACGCGCTACCACGGCCATGGCTTCGTGACTTGGGAAGGGCCCGATTGTCTGCGCTTTTGTATAGGGACTAGTTCGCTTCACCGCCCCCCGAATTGGACGCGGCGACTATTTCTGCGCAGGGGGATGGGCGGCGCGAGCGGCTCCCTGCAATGCCCCTCGCCGTCCGGGCGCATTGACCAGCGCGGTCTCGAATGCCTTGGAGGCTGAAGCGAAGTTGCCCTGTTCGAGTAATAGCTCCCCAAGTAGTTCGCGGGCGGGAATCATCGGTCCGGGAGTGGCAGGGAGTTTCTCGATTCCGTCCTCGTCGTCGGCTGCGCTGCGCAAGACGGCAACCGCTTCATCGGATCGCCCTTCAGCCTGGGCCGACCAAGCAAGCACTTCTCGAGTCATGATATTTACCTGGGTTGCCCAGTAGGCGGCTCCCGATGCGCGAAGCCTATCTTCGATTTCGCGCAATGCCTCAGCCTGCTTGCGAGCCTCTTTGGGATGCCCGTTGCGGGCGAATCCGAGCCCGCGCGCCCACACGGCAATTGCAGAAACCTGCGGCAGAGCCGAGGTGGGCGGCAAGGGAAGCTTCTCCGCCTCGCTCCATTGGTGCCGTTCGACGATGTAACGGATAGGCATCGCGGTAAAGGCGTAGCCTGACTTGAAGTCGCCCAAGTCCAGATTCTGCATTGAACTGAGCGACTGGATGACCTGGGCAGCCCCCTGGTTGCGTCCGCTTTGCAGGTAGGCGTAAACGAGGTAGTCCATTGCGTGCAACTCTTCACCGGTATCGCCCTGTCGATGTGCGGCAGTCCTTGCAGCAAGGTTGGACGCGATGGAGTCGTCCCACATACCGAGGCGAGTGAAGATGTGTGAAGGCATATGCAGAGCATGCGGAGCTGAGGGAGCGATCCTGGAGTATGCCCGGGCGGCTGCCAGACCTCGGGATGCGAGTTCCTGGCTGTCGCAGGCATGGATGAGATAGTGCGGAATTCCGGGGTGATCGGGAAGTTCGCGATAGAGAGGCTCAAGCAGAGCCGCAGCCTGCTTCTGCTTGAAATGGGTCTTGTCGGTTGGAGATGCGTTGGAGATTAGCGCGAGCGCGTAGAAGACTTGAACCTCAACGTCGGTGGGATTCGCTGCTGCGAGGTCGTGCATTGCAACCTCATAGTTTGATGCGCGTGTGCTGTATGGAATGGCGGGATCGTTGAAGATGAGGCTAAGCGCGTGGATGAAACCGCGCTCGCGTTCGGTGGCAGCGTTGAGCATTTCAGCCCGCTTGATCTCGTTCTGGGCGACGGAGATGCCCTCAGACGGAAGATGCGGCTCCCATAGCTGATGGAAGTGGGTTATCGCAACGCCCCAATGGGCAATTGCGCAGCGAGGATCTTGCGCGGCCACGCCGTGGAAGGCCTCTTCTGCGGGCCTGTATGCGAAGGAGTGCAAGAGCGCGACCGCGCGGTCGAACTCCTGCCAGCAACACATCGAGCGCGAAGGGTTTGGTCAGATAGTCGTCTGCCCCGGCGTCCAGGCCGCAAATGACGTCGCGCATTGAATCACGAGCCGAAACGATGATGGCTTGAGTAGAGAGCTGAACCTCGCGCATCTTCCGGATAACGGTAAAGCCGTCCAGGCGGGGCAGCATCACGTCGAGGATCATCACATCAAAGCTGTCAGTTTTGCCCAGGCGAAGCGCCTCTTCGCCGTCGTAAGCCAGCGTTACTGAGTAGCCTTCGCCCTCAAGCGCACGGCCAAGATGGCCGGCCAGGATGACACTGCACGCAGTATGGCGAGCCAATCTAATCCCAATCTGAGCAAAGGCGTGTTTTCGGGGGTTTTCACGGACGCTTCACATTCGGTCGCTAGTATTCATTTCAGGATTCAAAAAATGCATGTTCTGGTTGTTGAGGACAAGCGCATCCTGCTGCGTGCAGGAACGAGTCAGGAGAAGATCATGATGTCTATTATTCGTAGAACTTGGATCGCGCAAATGGCCAGCTTGCTGCTTTGCGTTATGTTGTTCTCTCCGTGGGCCATAGCTCAATCTGCCAAGGGCGTCATATCAGGCACAGTCGCAGACAACTCGGGGGCCGCTCTGAAAGGGGCACGTCTTGAACTGCTTCCCTTGAAGCTCGTCGGGGAGAGCAACCCACAGGGCGAATTCACGCTCTCCAATGTTCCGGAAGGCAGCTACACGCTGTCGGTCTCCTATGTCGGATTCAAAACCACGGACACCAAGGTCGATGTGATCGCGGGCCAGACCAAGACCTTGGAGATCAAGCTCGGCGTCGCTTCAGCTATCGACGAGATTGTTGTTAGCGCCGAGCGCGTGCACGGCGAAGCAGATTCGATCAACGAAACTCGTATGGCGGACAACATTGAGCAGGTGCTCCCCGCTGAGGTCATCGTCAGCCTGCCCAATGCGAACGCGGCTGACGCCATAGGGCGTCTTCCCTCGGTTTCGCTTTACCGCATCGAGGGCGAAGGCGTCTACATTCAGGTGCGCGGTACTGAGCCCCGCCTCTCCAACGTCACGGTAGACGGAGTCACCATTCCCGCTCCCGAGCCTACCGTTCGCGAGGTTCGCTTGGACGTACTGCCCTCATCGATGATCGACGCCGTCGAACTCAACAAGACCTTATCCGCAAACATGGATGCCAACGGTATCGGCGGGTCGGTAAACATCCGCACCAAGACCGCAGGCGAGCAGCCGACCATCGATCTATTTATGGATGGCGGTTACACCAATATTCTGAATGGCCGCGCTTCGAACGCGGAGGGAGTGACCGCAGGAAAGCGTTTCGGTGCAACCAAGCGCTTCGGCCTCCTCCTCAATGGCGCTTATGACTACAATGGCCGCGGCATTGACAACTTCCAGCCTGCCCTCGATCCCTACTCGACCTTCGCCGCGCCCTTCTATGACAGCAACACCATCCGCGACTATCGCTACTACCGTTACCGCTACGGCATCTCCGGCGCAGCGGATTTCAAGTTGAACGAAAACACCAGTTTCTTTGCCAACGGCATCTATTCCGACCTGAAGGACTGGGGCGACAAGTGGTACTACAAGCCCGTCTCGCAGGTTCTCTCGGCCCCCGGTGTCTACAGCAGCAAGGGTGCGAAAGCTCCTGCTTTTTATACCTCCAGCAAGCGCCCCAACGCATCTGTGGGAACCATCATTCTGGGCGGGCGTCATCTCGGCAGCAAGTCCTGGTTTACGGCCGTCGCCTCCGCCTCCTACTCCTATGAAGTTGACTCGGCTGGCAACCCCAAGGCCGACTTCGCGTGGAATGGCCCGTCTCTCGGCAACACCTGCGACTACAGCCTGACCGGCGCGGCGGATCCGTATCATCCCCACTTCGGCAACTGCGACAACTCCGCCAGTTCGCCGTTGCTAGTGGCTAACAACTGGGTCTTCCAGGATCTCACCACCTCCACCGGCAAGGACTCGCAACTCAATCTGACCGCGGCTTCTTCCTATGCCCGCAACTACAACGCCGGTTCGCATTTCGGAACCTTCGAGGCAGGCTTCAAGTTCACCAATGGCCACAAGGCTCAGGACGCCACCGAGACCGTCTATGACGGATGGGCGCTCACAGGCGCGGGCACCGCCCCCTATACCATGACCGCATTGCAGAGCGGCTTCCATAATAGCGACTACTTTGGAGGGAATTTCTTTGGCGGCAACTTCGGCCCCGTTTCGGACTTCAATAAAGTTGTCAACTATACGCTAGCCAACCTCTCCGGATACGTGGATGCGGTCAAGACCGCGGGCGATACCGCTCCCAATCTCTTCGACTTCGTCGAACAGGTTGCCGCCGGATACGCGATGAACACCATCGACTTCGGCAAGCTGCACGTTCAGACCGGCCTGCGCTTTGAAAACACCAACATGGACACGCTCGGCCACACACTCTGCTACTACACCAACAAGACCTACAAGACTTGCGGCGTGGCGTCGTATACCGGCAGCACTGAGCAGTGGGTGGTCAACGCGGTTACGAACAATCCCTCCTATCTGGACGTTCTGCCCGACGTACAGTTGCGCTATGCTGTCACTCGGGACTCTGCTCTGCGCGCCGTCTTCGCTCGCGGCGTAGCTCGGCCTACCCCATACCAGTTGGTTCCCTACGTGACGGAAGACTCCACCGCCAGCCCTGTCTCCGTCTCCGTCGGTAATCCGGCCCTCCGGCCCGAGCACGCCAATAACTATGACCTGCTCTACGAGACTTCCCTGCATCCGCTGGGCATGATTCAGGCGGGCTTCTTCTTCAAGCAGTTAACGGCGCCCCAGGTTCCGACTTCCATCGCGGGCACCATCAACGTCGCCAGCCTCCCGGCGGGCTCAGTTCCAGCCGAGGAGTTGCAGGCCATCGCGAACTTCCCTGGGGATTCGATCTCCATCACCGTCAATGGCCAGAACGCTTACCTCTATGGCTTCGAAGCAAGTTACCAGCAGCACTTGAGCTTCCTGCCAGGCTTTTTAAGCGGATTTGGCATCAATGCCAACTACGGCTACACCGCGTCGCAGGAAAAGGGCCTTCCGCTGCGCCTCGATCAGCCTCGCATGATCGACCAGGCGACCAACACCTGGAGGATCAGCCCCTCCTATGACAACAAGCGCCTCTCCGCCCGCGTTGGCTTTGCCTACGACGGACCGAGCGTCTTCCAGTACAACTACAGCTCCCCGGCTTTGGTTTCAGGTGTCGACCCCAATAAACTTGGCCCCACGGGGCCCACGGGCGACATCTGGACACTGTCCCACTACCAGTTGGATGCCCAGGCCAGCTATCGCATCTGGCGCGGGCTGAGCGCCAAGGTGGTCGGCCTCAACCTCAACAATGAGGTCTTCGGTTATTACCAGGGAAGCAGTCAATTTCTCAACCAGCGCGAATACTACAAGCCAACCTACACCGGCGGGCTTCGCTACACCTTCTCGCGCGAAAGGTAATCTGCCGCGCGGAGGTTCGAACTCGACTTCGGGGTACACGCCTTCTCCAGAGACGGGTACCCCGTAACCTTCGAAGGATTCTCGGCTTTTGTTCCGACGTTATACGGTCCACACAGCCTTGCGGCTCGCCCGTTCAACACCGCTAACGATAAGGAATTTAATGACAAATCGACTTTTCTGTCTCATAAGCTTCATCGCAATTCTCTGCGCATCGCTGGCCGCGCAAACCGCACCTTCCGCATCACCGAACTCAGATGAGGAACTCAGATTTGTCGTTTACCTCAGCCGTCACGGTGTGCGATCACCAACAGGAAAGCCCGCGCAGTATCACACATACTCCTCGGCTAAGTGGCCAGCTTGGGACGTTCCCCCCGGTTATCTCACCGCGCATGGTTATCGGTTGATGCAGCTCTTCGGAGCCTATGACCGGATTCAATTAGCAGGCGAAGGACTCTTGAGCGCGGCCGGCTGTGAGGACACGAGTCGTGTCACCATCTATGCCGACTCGGACCAGCGGACGCGCGAAACAGGAAAGGCTCTGGCTACTGGACTCTTTCCGGGTTGCGATTTCGTCGTAAGGGGACTTCCTGAGAACACTGCGGACCCTCTTTTCCATCCGCAAGAGGCAAATGCTGTCTCTGCGAATTCGGAGTTGGCCGTGGCGGCGATCGCCGGCCGCATTGGCGGCGACCCCAACAATCTCACTACGATTTACCACGCACGTCTCGCCGAACTCGACGCCATCCTTGCCAAGTGTGGCGACCCCGATGCCACGACGCAAAAGCGTGTTTCAATTCTGGAGATTCCCGCAAAGTTGTCGATCAGCAAAGGGGATCATCCCGCTGAGCTTCGCGGTCCAATCAACACTGCCTCAACTCTTGCTGAGAATTTTCTGCTCGAATACACACAAGGCATGGACGCTTCAAGTGTAGGCTGGGGCTGCGTGAATTCCGGCAATATTCGCTCATTGCTTGAATTACATACTGCAGCATCGGACTTTACGCAACGCACATCCGTAATCGCACAGTTGCAGGCCTCCAATCTTCTCGATCATATTCGCCGGTCTATCCAGCAAGCCGCCACGGGAAAACCAGTTCCCGGAGCAGTCAGTAAGCCAGGCGACCGCGAGCTCTTCCTGGTTGGACACGACACCAATCTTTCGAATGTTGCCAGTCTGCTCAACATGACCTGGGTCGCCGATGGACGCCGCGACGATACGCCTCCCGGAGGAGCCCTCGTCTTCGAGCTTTGGCGCTCGCGGAAGACCAAAGAGGATGTTGTGCGCACATACTATACAACGCAGACTCTTGAGCAGATGCGATCTGAATCCGGGTTATCACTCAGCGAACCACCTCAACGCGTCCCAGTCTTTCTTCCGGGTTGCAGTACCGAGGACCTCTCATGTCCCTTGAATTCTTTCGCTCAAACCGTCAATCAAGCGATCGACCCACGCAGCGTGTCTCCCAATTGAAAGAGAGGGAGATTAGCCGGCTCCAATGCATGTCTGTAGCGGAGCCGGCCGCCGAGCCACACCAAATGACGGGCCGGCCCGCCCCGCACTCTCACTTCAACATCGGTTTCAATCAGGATCGCAAGAAAGTCACCGCTCGTTGAATTGAACTCCCGAAAGAGCAACTGGATATCTGCCGCTTCTTCCGTATGGATGCAACTAACAAGGAAGGTGCAAGAGGCTTTCGGTCGGAAACTGCCAAGCACCGAGCGTCAATCAAAGAAAGACGCAGAAATCCCGCGCCAACTCGTTATCGAAGGCACTGCGGACAAGATAGGTACCCTGCCTGCAGGACGAACTCCTCGGGATGGGCAGGGATCGCGTTCCTATCATTCCCCGGCCTCTCATCGTATGGCTGCGTGACGGCGTCCAGCAACTCCTCGAATGGCTCAAAATCCTTCCGCCGACTTGCCGCATCGAGCGCTGCTTCCACCAGATGGTTGCGGGGGATGAAGACTGGATTCACACTCCGCATTGGAGACGAGCAGGCTGTGACGCAGGTGTTGAGAAAACGGTATTCGTGGCATGTAGGCCTACGCCCACTAACATGCCGGACGGAAGATCCAGACTTACAAGGAGACAGGAAGGCGACCTCCTTTCCCGCGCAATAAGATTTGTGTGCTCCATCGGCATTGCCTTAAGATCATGGCGAGATGATAAAAGCGGCGGTTGCACAAGTTGGAAGTGTGTTGTTCGATACCCCTGCTACCTTGCTGAGAGTTGAGACCTTGTGCCGGAAAGCTGCGGAAGCCGATGTCCAGCTGCTTGTTTTTCCGGAGGCTCTGCTTGGCGGCTATCCGAAAGGAATGACCTTTGGCGCTACGCTTGGCGATCGAACCGATGAGGGGCGGGAGCTGTTTCGCCGTTATTGGCAAGCTGCAATTGAGGTTCCCGGCCCTGAGACCGAGATGCTCGCAGGCTTAGCTAAGGAGCTGAATCTTCATATCGTCATAGGCGTCGTGGAACGCGCAGGCGGCACTCTTTACTGTGTCTCGCTGCTATTCTCTCCCCATCAGGGATTGATTGCCAAGCATAGAAAGCTCATGCCGACCGGCATCGAACGTCTTGTCTGGGGGCTGGGAGACGGATCGACGATGCAGGTCGTGGATACAGAATTGGGCTGCATCGGCATGGCGATCTGTTGGGAAAACTATATGCCTCTGTACCGGCAGCACTTATACAACCAGGGTGTTCAGATATGGTGCGCTCCAACGGTGGATGCACGCGAGATTTGGCAGGCCAGCATGCGGCATATCGCTTATGAGGGCCGTTGTTTTGTTCTGAGCGCATGCCAGGTATTAACCAAAGACGACTGGGATGAGGATCTGCGAGAGTCGGGTCGCGTGATCGACGGGAGTAGCCTCATCGTTTCTCCCAGAGGAGAGATCATTGCCGGTCCGACGAAAGACGAAGGACTGCTGTTGGCCACACTGGATATGGATGAAATCCCGCGTGGCAAGTTTGATTTGGACGTGGCGGGGCACTATAACAGGCCTGACGTATTTTCTTTTCACCTCAAATGATCGTTCTGGCAGAGCCGGTTAGGAACAAGGTGTTTTTTGAACAACTACACGCCCAGAACCAGCAAAGTTCTGGATTCTATGCCCGTTGGCAGTCGATGAGTAAGCCAGCGGATCTCGCGTCATCCAATGCCTGCAATCAAGACGCCGAGCATGGTCGCAGACTCTTTGTAGTTGCCGAAGACACGTCCATTCGAAGAGTTTCTTGTTCCCCAAGCGCACTCTCATGGCCAACAATGAGAAAGCGCGTCGTATGATGGCGGTATGGCTGGCATTCAAATATTGTGGCTAGTTATTATCTTCTTCCTGACCAGTGCAATCAGCGTGGTCACAGGGAGCACTTCGCTTATTACAGTTCCTGCGATGCTTCAGTTCCATATTGAGCCGCGCACTGCGCTTGCAACCAATATGTTCGCCCTGACCTTTATGAGTATTGGTGGGACTCTGCCGTTCCTACATAGCCGGGACGTGAACCGCGAGCGACTTCCGTTGCTGGTCAGTCTGACGTTGCTTGGCTCTGTAGTGGGTGCGTTCCTGCTCTTGCTTGTGCCCACTCGCTCGGTTCCTGTGATTGTGTCGGTCGCCGTCATCGCAGTAGCAGCATTCTCTGTGGTCTATCGCAAGTCTGGGATGCAGGAATCGGTGATTGCTCCCTCTGTCGGAGCCGAAATCGCAGGCTACGCCTTGACGTTCCTGCTCGGTATCTATGGTGGATTCTTCAGCGGAGGTTACGTCACGATTCTGACCGCCGTGTATGTTGCGGTCTTCAGGTTTACATTCGTTGAGGCCATCGCCACAACCAAGCTGATGAACGTTTTCTCTTCGGCCGTGGCCACGGGCATATTTATGTGGCACGGGTTGGTCAGCTATGAACTTGGATTGATTCTTGGCGCAACCATGTTCTTGGGTGCGTTAGTGGGAGCACGATTTGCTATTCGCATCGGTAATCTGTGGCTCCGACGCATCTTTCTGACCGCTGTTTGGGCGTTGGGACTGAAGGCCCTGATCTTCGACGTATTGGGAAACCAAGCGGGTTCCGAAGTCGTCTCGCCTAATCGATAGCACTAGAATGGATCGCGCGAGTGTTCAGACTGACCGAGCCGCCTCTGTCCCCTAAAAGGTGGGGTCGCATTGTGACCTCCGGGCCTCCGGATATCAGTCTCCCCCATGCCAGATTTGAAGGTCCGGATAACGCAATTCAGTGGGTGCAAGCGAGAAGACGTTGAAGTCTCACACAACCCTCAAATGTGATCCCCGGCGCAGCTCCGTGCCGGGCACCAGCTCCTGGCGCAGCGCCGCCGTCTTGATCGCATCAGTGTTTGGCTTGGTCTCTTGAACCGACGACTCGAGAGCACTTGCAAGCTCCTCGGGTAGAACAGAGAGGATTGTCTCCCAGACAACCCCGTCAATCCGCGCGTCTATTCGGCAATATGAGCTCGGCACCGCGGCTTCGTTGGTAATTTGCACCGAATCCTGGCTGTTCTTCTGCGCGCGCAACGTGAACTGGTAGCCTTCGATCATTTTGAGATCCCGGCTCAGCAGGTAGTAGAGCACCATGTTCTTGGTTCTCTCCACCTTGCAGGCTGCGGCCCGGGCCCGGTCAGTCAGCCGCGCGGACTCGCTCCGGCAATACTGTTCGCGGGCCTCCATAATGCGCACAAAGCGACCGATCCGGTCGACCTTCTCGCCGTGCACCTCGCAGAATTCTTGAAAACGAGCAACCAGGTCTTCTGCGGCCTGACCTTCTGACTCAACCTGGCCATCGATCTCTTCGAGGAGTTCGTCGAGCTCTGCGTCGATTTCAAACAACGAGTTTGTTTCCGCAACTGAAGCCATACTCATTTCTCCCTCTCCAGCGTTCTGAATTCTGCGCCGGCATTATGCTGCTACCTTCTGTTGCACCAAGAGAGTTCGTGCGGCTCGATAGGCGAGAGCATCGGCGCGGGTCTGAACTGGATGTCCGCTGTGGCCCCTGATCCATCGCCAGCGAATGTTCAGACGCTCGTTCAGTCGAAGTAACTCTTTCCAGAGTTGCTGGTGCTGCAACTCCATGCCGCGACTGTTATGCCAACCCTGACGCTGCCAATGGAAAACACGATACCGCATCCCATGAATCAGCAATTCGGAGTCCGAACGCAGTTCAACCAGCGCCCCGGCCGGAATCGAACGCAACGCCTCGACCGCTGCCAGAAGCTCCATCTCCGAGATGGTTGTCCACGGTCTTGCTCCCGACATCTCCCAACTCTTGCCTCCCCGAATCATCACCGCAGCCCATCCACCCGGCCCGGGGTTGCGAATGGCTGACCCATCCGTAAAGATGTGAATTGTCTTCTCCATACTGAATCTCCCTCGCGGCGCATGAAAGCAGTCCTCGATCCCGCCCCAGCATGATGCGGCTGTTTGTTGGGCTTTTGGTAACAGAGACTGCCGCCGATCACTTCAACTTGCCGGAGCTATGCCGCGAGCATGGGAATGACGCTCCCGAATGGTGCCTGTCGGCGCTCGGTGGATGCCCAGAGCACTGGATACCCAGGCTTGGTCTCGGGGAACGTGCCGCATAGGTCTGTCAGAAAAACCAGAGTCTGCGGCCAAATCCCGTGCTCCTCAAGCCAATCGAAGCACGGACCGAAGTCGGTTCCTCCTCCGCCAACGGGATTGAGATGAACTTGCTCACCGGCTCGATAGGTCTCCACTTTGTGCACCTCTGTGTCGAAGTACAGGACGTGAACGCACTGTGGTCGTTGGCCTTCGAGGATCGAGCAGACCTCAGCCTCAAAGAGACGCAACAACCAGCCATTCACCGACCCGGAACAATCGACAGCGATGGCAATCTCTCCGACACCCTCGCGCACGACACCAGGCAGATAGAGCCCGTTCCAGATGTGACGGCGGTTGGGCCGCATCCAACTCGAATCGGCGGGGATGGTGTCTGACCAGAGTCGGCGCAGCAATTCCCGCCAATCGACGCTCGCCTCAGCAGCTCCTTCGAGTGTTCGGGCAAGACCCGCCGGAACCTTGCCGGCCTGCTTTGAGAGCGTGACTGCCTGGTTGACAGCAACGTTCCACTCTCGCGCCTGCTCCTCAACACTGGGCGTCTCTTCGTCGGGCGCCGGTGCGTCAAGCACCTGGCCAATGCCGCCTTCTGTTTCTGGCGCGGTTGGCTCATCCGTGTCGCCGCGCTCTTCTGGATTTTCGCGCGCGCCAGCTCCGGCACCTTCGCTTGAATTGTCCTGGCCACCCGGCTGTGGTCGCGCTTCCGCCTCACGGAGGCCGTAAATCTGCTCTGCACTCATCCCACGGTAGCGCTGATCGACTAGAACTCCATCGGGAAGACTGAGACCAGCATCGAGCAGCAGCGGGTTGATGGCATAGTCGCACGCCTCATTCCAACGTCTTGAATCGCGCCCGGAGCGCCTTACATGATGCTGGAGCGCGGGGTGCATGACCTCGTGGGCCAACACGCCGGCCAATGTGGCGGAGTTCAGCGTATCGACGAACTCGGGGTTATAGTAGAGCGACACGCCATCAGTCGCCATGGTTGGAATTGATCGATGTTCTCGCCCCTTCAAGCGAAACAGGAGCGAGCCGAAGAACGGATGATCGAGCAATAAAGTTGTCCGCGCCTTCTGAATGCGAATGGATGCTGGTGTCTCGTGTTGTGATTTGAAGCATAAGTTGTCATCTCTGTAGTCATAAGTTGTCATCGATGTACCTACGAAGTGGCCGTGACGAGCTAAAAGCCAGAAGCGCCGCGATGAATATCCCGCAGTTCTCGTTGTTCCTGAGCACTCCGGCTCGGGTTGACATTCTACCCAAAATGGGTGAATACTTGGGTCGAATGGCTACCCAAGAGAACAACGACGACCGTATTGCCTTATTGCAGGGCACTCTGGACCTTCTGATTCTGAAAACGCTCTTGATGGGTCCGTGTCACGGGCAGGGTGTCGCGCGAATCATTCAGCGGCAATCGGAAGATGTGTTTCTTGTCGACCATGGCTCACTGTATGTGGCACTGCAGCGGCTCGAAGACAAGAACTGGATCCGCGCCAAATGGGGTTTGAGTGAAAACAACCGCAAGGCGCGGTTTTACTCGCTCACAGCTAAGGGCCGCGATCAGCTTAATGAAAAGACCGGCGAATGGCGGCGGCTGACGAGAGCGATGGATCTGATTCTGGATCCAGGCAGCGGGCGCAAAGTCGAGGAGGCGTAGTGATGTTCAGACGCAAGCGCAGTGCAGCGGATTTCCAAGCCGAGATTGAGGCGCATCTGGCACTCGAGGCCGATGACCTTAAAGGCGAAGGTTTGAGCGCGGACGAGGCGCGATGGAAGGCGCGGCGCGAATTCGGTAACGTGCGCGCGGCGCAGGAGCGCTTCTACCTGAAGGGTCGCCTGGTATGGCTGGAAAAGCTGTTGCGCGACTTCCGGTTCGGCGTGCGCTCCCTTCTCGAAAGCCCTGGGTTTGCGACGGCGGCGATTTTGACGCTGGCGCTCGGCATTGGGGCGAACACGGCTGTGTTCAGCGTGATGAACGCTGTATTGCTAAAATCGCTGCCAGTGAGCGACCCAGCGCACCTGGTTTATTTGCGGACGTCGGATGCGCCTCGCGGGACGGGCACTGTCGACTCCAACCAGACATTCTCCTACGCCGTGTATGACGCGCTGCGGCATCAAAATAAGGCCCTCACGCCGTTGATGGCGTATGTGCCGCTCTCTGGCAGCAAGGCTGCAGTTCGCTACGGAACGAAGCCCGAAGAGGCGGAAGGCGACATGGTGAGCGGAACCTTTTTCTCGGGCCTCGGCGTGAATCTGCCGCTGGGCCGCGGCTTCACCGCGGACGACGAAGCTCGTCATGCGCCCCTCGCCGTAATCAGTTACAACTATTGGACCCGGCGCTTTGCGCGGGATCGGGATGTGTTGGGCAAGACGCTGTTTGTGAACGCGGTGCCCATGACCATTGTTGGCGTTGCGGCGCCTGGATTCGAAGGCGTTGAAGGCAGCGGCTCGACCGACTTCTGGATTCCGCTGCAGAACCGTGGGGAGTTGAATGCGTGGGGAAATCCTCCCAATGAAGGCAAGCTCTATATCAACGACCCAACATGGTGGTGCCTGCGGCTGATTGGGCGGCTTGCCCCTGGGGTGGACCGAACGCAGGCACTCGCAAGTCTGCAACCCGTATTTCAGTCAGCGGCATATATCGAACTGGGCGGCTCGCCAATGCCGGGCGAGAAGTCTCCGGTTCTAAGCCTCGAAGATGCCAAAAGTTTTCCCGGATATGACCGGATGTACGGCCATCCGTTGCGTACATTGATGACTATGGTGGGCCTTGTGCTGCTGATCGCACTGGCGAATGTAGTGATGCTTCTGGTGGCGCGCAATGCGGCGCGGCAGCGGGAGTTTTCGGTGCGGCAGGCCCTGGGCGCAGGCCGCGGCGAACTGTTCCGCCAACTGCTGACGGAGAGCCTGATTCTGGTGTCGGCGGGCGGAATGCTGGCGTGGGGCTTTGCTGAGATGGCAACGCGGCTGCTCGGCCGATGGGCACAGATTGAATCGAGCCTGGCTCCGGACAGAACAGTGCTGCTATTCACGCTGGGCGTGCTGGCTTTGGCCGGATTGTTGTTTGGGTTGGCGCCTCTGCAGGTGGCGCTCGCCGGCAAAGCCGAGCTGGTGATCAGGACTACGGCGGCAGCGTCGCACTCGGGTGCAGGTAAATCACGCATGGGCAGGATGATCGTCGCGCTGCAGATGACGCTGTGCGTCGTGTTGCTGGTGGGCGCGGGCCTGCTGATTCGTACACTGCGCAATCTGGAAAATACTCCTCTTGGAATGCGGGTAGACGGCTTGGTCGTCTTCAGAGTGAACCCAAGCATTCCCTCGCTTCAGGCCGGCAGGAGCTTTTACGTTGACATGATGGGCAAGCTGCGCGCTCTGCCTGGCGTGGAATCGGTGACCATAGTGCTGGAACGCCTTGGATCCGGAGGGTCGAACAACAGCGACATGATGGTTGACGGCAAGCTGCCGGACGTTGTCAGCGGCGGGTCAAGAACAGTGCGCAGTAACGTCGCGGGGCCGGGTTTCTTTACCACGCTTGGCGTGCCCGTGCTTTCAGGCCGGGATTTTGCCGATTCCGACACCGCAAAGACGCCCTTTGTCGGAATCGTGAATGAGGAATTCGCCCGGCGCTTTCTGCCTGGTGTAAATCCGCTGGGCCACACTTTTGGCCCCGAAAATGGACAAGTGAAGATCACCATTATCGGCGTGGTGAAAGACCACAAATACCGCAGCATCGACGAAGAACCAATTCCCATGGCCTGGTATATGTATGCGCAGATTCCGGTCATCGGAGCCATGAATGTGGAGATGCGCGTGCACGGCGACCCGCTGGCGATTCTGCCCGCGGCCCGCAAGGTTGTTCAACAACTCGATCCCAACCTGCCGCTGATACAGCCCATGACCCAGCGCGCCCAGTTCGACACAACCGTCGCCCAACAGATTCTGTTTGCGCGTCTGGCCGGGTTCTTCGGATTCCTGGCAATCGTGCTGGTTGGTACCGGTCTCTATGGAACATTGGCATATCGCGTGAGCATGAGAACGCCAGAGATCGGGGTCCGCATGGCTGTTGGCGCCCGGCGCGAGCAGGTGGTCTGGATGGTTTTGAAAGACAGCGTGGCGCTTACCGTCGCCGGAGTAGTCATCGGTGTTCCACTCGCAATGCTGGTGGGACGCGCGCTGGCCTCGTCGCTCTACGGTATCAAACCATTGGATGCCGTCACATATTTTCTGGCGGTAGCAGGAGTGGTCGCGGTTGCTTTGGTCGCAAGTGCGATCCCAGCAGGCCGCGCCGCCAGCGTCGACCCGATGCGCGCACTGCGTGTAGAGTAACGACCCTCGCAGTGTGGATGGAATGCAATCTCAATTACCGAGTTCGGTTGACGAGAAGAACGTACTCATTGAGCATGAGTTGAACCGCGTTCAGAGGATTACTTCCGATAACGCCGCAGTGTTCACCGATTTCTAGTGGGGGACTTTCCACTTGGACGAAAATGTCGGCTTTGCGGACAGTTGGCTTTCAGGCTTGAACGATGCAACTCCAACACGAGGACTCTGCTTACCCAGATGAATTCGTATAATACGCTTCAATCTTGTCGTTTTGGTCACATTATGCTTCAATGCCAAGCCCGCAGTTGAGAGTGAGACTGAAAGCAAGGAACTTCAGGTGGCCAGATTATGGTTCAACTGACGAGAAGATCTACGTGATCGCCTTGAGCTCTTTTCGTACCATTGCTACAGCAGTAGAAACCTCCGCCCAGTTGCTTCTTTGACTGAGTATAGTTCTCACCTGCTTAATTGTCGGATATGTGCTTTCGCCTTGCATGTTCTGAATGATTTGGCGAACCTCTTGTTGAAGCCGTTCTTTGCGGCGCACTGAAGTGTCCGCGCGGGCATGACGATATCTTGCTCGAATCGAAGCGCACTCTCGGGGACACAGTTTCTCGAGGATATGTTCCGGAGTGTTCAACGTCTTGCACAAGCTGACCAGCGAGGGAGCCGGCACATCCGAGAGAGCTGACTGTAGGGCATTTGTCAGTTCCAGTATCTTTTGACGACGATGCCAGCGCCGCCGCGTCTTGACTTCCTCATAGAGGAGCGGAAAGTGGTTTTTGAGAACGGTCGAACATGAATAGCCCAATCGTTTCCGCAATTCGTCAAGAGAAGGAGGAGGCTCATGATTCAACGCGTTACGCAGAGTGCGCTCCATTGTGGAGATCCGCGCTTCATTATTCTTCCTGATCTTTTGCCTGATGGCACTGCAGAGCTCCGGAAATTTGTTCTGGATGTAGCCTTCATTGACGTATCCGAGATCGACCGCAAGCTGGTACAAAGGACGTGGGTTTTTCTCGGAGAGTGATTGCTCCAACATGACCCGGATGTCGGCCTTTTCGCAGATTCTCGCGGCAGCAGGGTTCCGCCACCAGTGTGTTCGACCTGACTTGCGATAGTTAGCGGCAAGCTGCTTCGATAGCGTCTTATCCACGTCGCGAAGCCCTTCCACTCCCTTGTAGTCCAGTCTCCGGGCTATCTCGGACAGAGACGGTGGTGGCTGTTCATGTAATGCCTCTCGCATAGCAGCCCTTACTTGCTCGCGAGATCGGGCTAGAGGAACCCGACAGTCCTTACGGCTGGTCTGAAGAGTCTGTTTCAACCGATCCCACGTG